>Ga0209342_10001640_pt1 | contig 24849 bp, 23 predicted proteins | sample RifCSP16_2_FD_184023 | JGI IMG/M metagenome (GOLD analysis project Ga0209342, IMG submission 184023) | Soil microbial communities from Rifle, Colorado - Rifle CSP2_sed 16_2 (SPAdes) (version 2) | ecosystem: Environmental > Terrestrial > Deep subsurface > Rock core/Sediment | place: Rifle... | reverse complement strand
CGGCCGACGACGATCGCCCCCGCGCTGCCGCGACCGCGGCCGGAGATGACGGCGGAGGAGCTGCGCCAGTTCCGGTCCTCGCCGGTCGTGCGCCGCATCGCCGCCGAGCACAACGTCGACATCCGCGCGATCCCGGGGACCGGCATCGGGGGCCGCGTCACCAAGCAGGACATCCTGGGCCACATCGAGGCCCGGATCGCCGAGCCCGCCCCTGCCCCCGCGCCGCCGGCGGCTCCGCGGCCGGCCGCCCCGTCGCCGGTCGCCGCCCCGAAGCCGGCCCCAGCGCCGCCCACGATCGGCGCCGCTGCCCGCGTCGAGGTCGTGCCGATGTCCCCGATCCGCAGGAAGACGGCCGAGCACATGGTCCTCTCCAAGCGCACCTCGGCCCACGTTTCGACCGTTTTTGAGATCGACATGACGCGGGTCGAGCAGCTGCGGCAGAAGCACCGAGAGGCCTACGAGCAGCGCACCGGCGTCCGCCTCACCTACATGCCGTTCATCCTCAAGGCGGTCGTGGACGCCCTCAAGGCCTTCCCCGTCCTCAACGCTTCGATCGAGGGTGACAACATCCTCTACCGCAGGGACATCAACGTCGGCGTGGCGGTGGCGCTCGAGTGGGGCCTGATCGTGCCCGTCATCCACAACGCCGACGAGAAGAATGTCCTCGGCCTCGCCCGTGCCGTGACCGACCTCGCCGAGAGGGCCCGGGCCAAGAAGCTGCGCGTCGACGAGGTCCAGGGCGGCACGTTCACCGTGACCAACCCGGGTGTCTTCGGCAGCCTCTTCGGCACGCCGATCATCAATCAGCCGCAGGTCGCCATCCTCGGCGTGGGCACGGTCGAGAAGAGGCCGGTCGTCCGCGACGACGCCATCGCCATCCGCACCATGGCCTACCTCGCCTTGACATTCGACCACCGGATCGTCGACGGAGCGGACGCCGACCGCTTCATGGCCCACATCAAGGCGACGCTTCAGGAGTTCGACGAGGCCGCGCTCTAAGGTGTCATCCCGCGGGCGCCACATGGCCGTCGCCCGAGGGATGACATGCCATTGAGGCCCCTCCACGTCCGCCGTCTCGGTCGCGTCCGCTACGCGGACGCCCTCGACCTCCAGGCCCGCCTCGTCCGCGAGCGACGGGCGGGCGCCATACCCGACACGCTGCTTCTCCTCGAGCACGACCCCGTCTTCACGCTCGGACGCAACGCCCGCCGCGAGAACCTCCTTCTCTCAGCGGAAGCCCTGCGCGAGCGCGGCTTCGACGTCTTCGAGACGGGCCGCGGGGGCGACGTCACGTACCACGGACCCGGACAGGTCGTGGGCTATCCCATCCTCGACCTCTCCCCCGACCGCCAGGACGTCCACCGCTACGTCCGTGACCTCGAGGAGGTCATGATCCGCACGTGTGCCGACTACGGGGTCGAGGCGGGTCGCGTGGCCGGCCTCACCGGCGTCTGGGTGGGCGCGGACAAGATCGGGGCGATCGGGGTGCGCATCTCCCGCTGGGTCACCTCCCACGGCTTCGCCTACAACGTCTCGACCGACCTCGCTGCCTTCGATCTGATCGTCCCCTGCGGCATCCGCGGGCGCGGGGTGACGAGCCTCGCTCTGCTGCTCGGACGGGAGGCGCCCCTGGCCGAAGTCGAGGACCGCCTCGCCACGCATTTCGCGGCCTTGTTCGAGCACCAGCCCGCGGCCGAGCGTTCGCCCTTCATCGTGCGTTCATGAAGCCGTATGCATCCTCCCAGGGGCTCGGCCTGCGCGGCGCGCCTGGATCAAGCGGTGGCGTTGGCCCCGCCATGACGGTAGCCTGGACGCCCAGTCGGAAGTGAGCCGAGCACTCGCGGGTCTTCGATGCGGATCCTGGTGGTGGAAGACGAGCCCGACGCGGCCCGGATGGTCGCCAAGGGCCTCCGCGAGCAGGCCTATGCGGTGGACGTCGTGGCCGACGGTGAGGCCGCGTGTTACCAGGCGGCCGTCGCCGACTACGACGCGATCGTGCTCGACGTGCTCCTGCCCCTCAAGGACGGCCTCGAGGTCTGCCGCCAGCTTCGCCGGGAGGGCGCCTCCGTCCCGATCCTGATGCTGACCGCCCGCGACGCGGTCGAGGCGCGGATCGCTGGCCTCGACAGCGGCGCCGACGACTACCTCACCAAGCCCTTCGAGTTCGGCGAGCTGCTCGCGCGCCTGCGCGCCCTCATCCGCCGCGGCGCCCGCCCCCTCCTGCCCGAGCGGGTGCGCATCGCGGATCTCGAGCTGGACACCCGCGCGCACCGCGTGTTCAAGCGAGGACGGGAGGTCCCCCTCACGGCGCGGGAGTACGCGCTGCTGGAGTACCTGGCCCGCCGAGGCGGGGAGGTCGTGGGCAGGGCCGAGATCGCGGAGCATGTCTGGGACGAGCACTACGAGCCCTTCTCGAACGTCATCGAGGTGTACGTGCGGCGGCTCCGCCGCAAGCTGGACGATCCTGGCTCGGACTCGCTGATCCGCACGCGTCGTGGCGAGGGATATGAGCTCGTTCGGCCCGAGGACGACCACCCGTGAGCCTGTCGATCCGAGCCCGGTTGACGCTGTGGTACACGACCGTGCTCAGCCTGGTTCTCGCCGCCACCGCCGCCGGCCTCTATCTCGTCCACTCGCGCTCCCTCATGGCCCGGGTCGACGCGGAGCTGGCGAACGCCGGCTCGCTGGCGGCTCGGGTCCTGCCCGCGGATCTCGACGAGGGGCTTGACCTCGGCGAGGCGGCCCGTGATGCCTTGGAGGACCTCGAGATGCCCGGCCGGTCGCTGGCCATCTTCGATGCCGCCGGGGAGCCACTCTCCGGCCGATGGGAGGGCTTGCCTCGCGGAAGCGCCGAGGCGCTGGGCGAGCGGGGCCACGCCGCCCTGACTGTGGAGACGCCCCAAGGACCTTTCCGCCTCTACCGGGCCCGCCACCGGCACGGAGAGACGACGTATCAGGTGGGGGCCGCGGAGTCACTGGCGCCCGTCCATCGGGAGCTTTCCGGCCTGCGGCGCACCCTGCTCGGGAGCGTCCTCTTCGCCCTCCTCCTGGCCGTGAGCGGCGGGTGGTGGATCGCTCGCGCCGCGCTACGACCGGTGGGGCTGATGGCGGCCGAGGCGCGGCGCATCACCGACCGCACGCCCGGCCTCCGGCTCACGTCCCCGAACCCGAAGGACGAGCTGGGCCTCCTGGCGAAGGCATTCAACGACCTCCTGGCCCGGCTCGAGTCGGCCCTCTCCCAGCAGCGGCAGTTCATGGCCGACGCTTCTCACGCGCTGCGCACGCCCGTGTCCATCGCGCGCACGGCCATCGAAGTGACACTGGGCCGCAATCAACGATCCGAGGAGGAGTACCGGGATTCTCTCGGCGTGGTCGCCAAGCAGATGCGGAAGCTCAGCCGCCTCGTGGAGGACCTCTTCACGCTCGCGCGAGCGGACGCGGCCGGCCTCTCCCTCGAGCAGGGCCCTCTGTATCTCGACGAGCTCGTGGCCGACTGCGTCAATGAGACGCGGGTGCTGGCCGAACCCAAGGGAGTCGGCCTGGACTGGAGTGGCCCCCGCGATCTGGAAATCCAGGGCGACGAGCGGCTGCTCCGGCAGATGCTCGTCAACCTGATCGACAACGCCATCCGCCACACCCCCTCCGGGGGCTCCGTCCGCGTGGACGTCGGCGCCGGGCAGGACGCGGTCAAGGTGTTCGTCACGGACAGCGGTGAAGGCATCCCGGAGGAGGATCGGGAGCGCGTCTTCCATAGGTTCGTTCGGCTCAACGCCTCGCGCCGCCACTTTGAGAATGGCGGCCTGGGCCTGCCCATCGCGCGCGCCATCGCCGAGGCCCACGGCGGCACGCTCGTCCTCGCCCGAAGTGATGTCTCCGGCAGCACGTTCCTCGTGCGACTGCCCCTGCCCCGGCACACAGCCTGACCGCGACGTCATCCTCCGTTCATGTCGGCCGCGATAGGTTCGAGGCTATGGGGGCCGACCTGCGGAAAGGAGATCAAAGATGTCCGACGTAGCTAGACGGGAGACGCTGCGCGCGTGTCGTGGCTCCGGGCTCGCCTGGGCCCTCCTGACGGCGATACTGGTGTTTCTGCTACCCACCTCCGGAGGCGCGCACAGCCGTGGAGACGATGACCGCGGCAGGTACTGCTCGGCGACCGCGACCACCCTGTTCCAGGCGTGCGGCTACGAGGTCGCGGACGACTACTGGAAAGCGCGTGCCGTCTGCATCAACGTCTCCGACGACGCGGAGCGGGCGGAATGTCTCGCCGATGCCAGGGTCTCGCGCCTCGAGGGCGAGCGACTCTGCAACAAGCAGCTCAAAGGCCGTCGCGGCGCCTGCAAGGCCCTCGGTCAGGACCGCTACGACCCTGATCTGGATCCGGCCCTCTTCGACGACCCGAAGAACCCGACGAACCCGAACCCCTACTTCCCGCTGACGGTCGGCAACCGATGGGAGTACCGCGGCGGAAACGAGACCAACATCGTGGAGGTCGTCGACGAGACCAAGCTGATCGAAGGAGTGACGTGTATCGTGGTCCGCGACCGGGTCTTCAAGGACGGGGACCTCGTCGAGGATACCGACGACTGGTACGTTCCGGCCAAGGATGGGAACGTCTGGTATTTCGGCGAGGAGGTCAAGGACTACGAGAGCTTCGATGGTGACGATCCCCGGCGGCCGGAACTGGTCAAGATCGACGGCTCCTTCAAGGCGGGGCGTGACCGCGACAAGGCTGGGGTCATCTTCCAGGCTTCCCCGACGCAGGGCGAGGCCTACCTCGAGGAGTTCTCACTGGGCAACGCCGAGGACGTGACGGAGATTCTGTCCACGGCCTACACGTTCGGCAGCGACCGCGAACTCGACCAGTTCATTCCGAAGCTGCTCGCCGATCGCTTCTGCTCCGGTGATTGCGTGGTGACCAAGAACTTCTCGCTACTCGAGCCGGGCGTCTTCGCACGAAAGTACTACGCGTCTGGAATCGGCTTCTTCCTCGAGGTGCAGCCGGCCACGGGGGAGGTGCTCCAGCTCGTGGGCTGCAGTTTCGACTCCAGGTGTGTGGGTCTGCCCATGCCATGACCATGACCCGCGGCGACTGAAGTAACCTGCCGGTGGCCGCCTCCCCGCCCGGCGAGCTCTCGCCGGGCGGGGGCAGGCCGTGCAGCGGAGGAGAGAGCTCCATGACGATCGAGACGCTACCGATGCTCGTGCTGGCTGCATCGACTCTGGCTCTCCCTCGCTCCGCCTTCAACTGCGGCTCCGCCTGGATGGGCGACCCCGCCGACCGAACCGCGTCGGCCGCGCCGTCTGCCCGGCCCGACGACGAGGAGCGCGGCGACGACGACGAAGAGGAGGAGCTGGCGTCCCTGGCAGACTTGCCGCGGGCGGTGCGGGAGGCCATCCAGCGCGTGGTTCGTCCGAGCGCCATCCGGGAGGTAGAGAAGGTAACCAAGGCCGGGGTGACCACCTACGAGGCCGAATACAGGGCGGACGGGGAGGAGCATTCGGTCAAGGTCAGCGTCGGCGGTGAGGTGCTCGAGGTCGAGAGGGAGGTGGCGCCCGCCCGCCTGCCGGCCGAGGTCCGCGCCGCTGTCCACAAGAGGCTACCCAGGGGTGTGATCCGGGAGGCGGAAGCTGTCTACGTCGGGGGAGGGGCCTCGCCGACCCACTACGAGGTCGAGGTCAAGGATGGCGGCCACACGCACAAGCTGAAGGTGGGACCCTCCGGCGAGATCTTGGGAGGCAGCCGTTGAGACCACCGCCAGAGAGGGGGCTCCCGAGAGACCGTCATCGTCCGTTCATCCGGGGCTGGATACGCTCGCGAGATGAGAAGAATCCTGGTGCTAATCCTCACGCTCGTCGCGACGGCGGCTGCCGCCGTCCCCACGGTTGCCGCTGACGAGGCCGTCCAGGCCTCCTCACCTTCCCCGACCCCGCCCGGCTCAACCTTACCCACGTACCTGAAGGATCGAGGCACGGGCCTGCCCACGACGCTCTTCGGCACCTACATCCGAGGGGGAGACTGGATCATCTATCCCTTCTTCGAGTACTACCGCGACCAGAACCGGGAGTACAAGCCGAGCGAGCTCGGGTTCGAAGGCGAACAGGACTACCGCGGGCGCTACCGCGCGAGCGAAGGCCTGCTCTACCTGGGATACGGGGTGACCGACGACCTGGCATTGGAGTTTGAGGCCGCGGTCATCCGAGCGACGCTCGAGAAGTCCCCCGAGGACGCCTCCGCCATGCCCGCCACGCTCGAGGCGTCGGGACTGGGGGACATCGACGCGCACCTCCTGTGGCGATGGCGCCGAGAGACCGAGGACCGTCCCGAGCTCTACAGCTTCGTCAAGGTCGCGTTTCCCCGACGCGGGGCCGACCCTCTCATTGGCACCCCGGACTGGGAGCTGGGGCTCGGCACGGGTCTCATCCGGGGGTTTGGCTGGGGGACTGTCACCGTCCGTGCCGCAATCGAGTACGCGCCAGGGTCCTCGAGCGAGTTCGATATCGGGGAGTATGCGGTCGAGTACCTGAAGCGGCTTTCGCCGAAATGGCGGCTCTACGCGGCGGTCGAGGGCGCACAGGACGAGGTCTCACTCATCACCGAGGTGCAATGGCACCTGAGCTCCCACGTGACGCTCAAGCTCAACAGCGGGTTCGGGCTGACTTCGAAGGCGACCGACTGGGAGCCGGAGGTCGGGATCCTCTTCAGGCTTCCGACGCGCTGAGGCTACAAGGCGCCACCTCGGGTCAGCGCCACCACCCGGATGAAGAGGATCAGCCCGCCCAGAGCCGCCAACAGCGCCCCGATGAGGCCCGCCCCGTAGCTATCGGAGCGGGGGAAGGAGCTGCGCCGGGCGTGGACGAGCGCCGTCGCCGCGAAGCCCAGCCCGGCGACGAGCATGAACAGCATACAGACGTCGACCGCCAGCAGACGGGGCTCGCGGAAGATCGACGGGTAGGGGCCCGGCTCGAACCACGGCGCGCCATCGACCAGGACCGCCGTCAGCGCCGACGCACACCCCGCGAGGGCGCCCGCCGTCCCGCCGATCCATCCCCAGCGACGCTCGCGGGCGGCGCTGATTCCCGCCGCTCGCTCGATGGGCCGTTCCTCGATGGCCATTGGTGCCCGCCTCCGGCTCGCGATAGTCCAGGCCGGCTCGGCCTTCGGCTGACGCGCGCGAGTCTAGCACAGCGCCTTCTCGTGGGGAACTCGCTCTCGCTCCGCTGTGAGGCCGCGTCGGATTCTCTTACAGCCTGGAACCCAAGCGGCTCGAACGACTTCTCGCTGACGTAGAGCCGGATGGTGTCGGCCGTCTTGACACTTCCACACCCCGCACGAAGCCGTGGCGAACGTGGGGCGCAGGTCGCAAGTACCTGGATTGGTGTTGTTTGTACGCGCGATTCAGCTCGGGGTTCAGCCGGGGCATGGTTCGTGCTTCGGGAATCATCTCCAGCCTCAAGGAGGGCTTTCGTGAAACATTACGTCAGGCTCACGGCACTCGCCGTGGTGCTGCTCGGTACCGTCGTGCCCGCGTGGGCCGGTTCCATCTTCCTGACCGGCCACGATCCCGATTTCCATGCGGCGGTCGGGTTCTTCAACCCCGTGGGAGCGCAGCACATCAACCAGGTGGCCATCGGCTTCGTGACCGACCCGTTGTTCAACCCGTTCGCCCTGACGGCTCCCAAGTTCCTCTTCGTCGAATCGTCCATCTCGCCGCCCGGTGGGCATGTCGTCGGCAAGACCGGGATCGTCGCCAGCGGGTACACGGAAGGCACGCATTTCGACCACGCGGACGCCAGCACACTCGGTGCGGCCCTCGACGAGCTGGGAACGACCTACGACGCGCTCGTGATCGCCTCGGACTTCGGAGGCATCCTCACCCAGCCAGAGCTGGACATCCTCAACGCGCGCAAGGGCGACATCATCGACTTTCTCAACGCCGGCGGCGGCCTCTACGCGATGGCCGAGGGCAACGGCGGCGCGGGCCTGACTCCCGGCGGAGGCTGGTACGGCTATCTGCCCTTCGTCGCCTCCAGCACGCAATTCGACGAGTTCGAGGTCGACAACACGCTCACGGCCTTCGGCGCCAGCCTTGGCCTGACCCTATCCGACATCAACGGCAACTTCTCACACACCATCTTCACCGGGATCGGCCCGCTCGACGTTGTGGACTTCAACGCAGCGGGTGACATCTTGTCCGCCGCGGGACGGCCGACGACGATACCGCCCGTGCCGGAGCCGACGACGGCGGCGACCCTGGGCGCCGCTCTGGTCGCGACGGTGTTGGTCCGCCGCAAGCGAAGGTAATCCGCCGACGCGTCTCAGCCGCGCCGGGCCTCCTGGTAGAGCCGCGCGTTGCGCAGCGCGATCACCAGGAACTCGGCGAGCGTCTCTCCCCCCGCCACGTCGTCCAGGGCGAAGGCGTAGGGCTGCTCGCTCTGGAAGTCGATGGCGCCGAGGGCAACGCTTCCCTCGAGGAGCGGGATCGCCATCTCCGAGCGCGCCCCCGGCACGTCGGGTTGGTAGTCGGGATCGCGCGCGACGTCGCCCACGACCTGCGGGGCGCGCAGCCGGATCGCGCGTCCGATGATCCCGCCCGGAGGACCCTGGGCCCGCCCACGGCTGCGCCGACCGACGCCGGGCCGCCCCGCCCACCGTCCGAGAAGCACGCCTTCGTCGTCGAGCACGACCACCGCCACGTAGGTGTGGTTCATCCGCGCCTGGATCACCTCCGCCGCCTGCTGCATCAGCTCCTCCGGCTCGCGGATGGGCGCTATGCGGTGGGCGACGGAGGCGAGGAGAGCGATCTGCTCCGCGCGGTGCCGGCTCTCGGCCTCCGCCCGCCGCAGCGCCTCGCTCGCGCGCTGGACGTCGCGGGCCCTCTCCGCGGCGCGGGCGGCCTGCTCCTGCGCCTCGACGAGCCGCCGGGCCGACTCCTCCTCCTGCGCCCCGAGCAGGATCTCGAGCCGGCGGTCGCCGAGCTCGTCGAGGGCGAGGAGCGTCTCCGCGAGCGCTTCGCGGTCGGGGCCGGCCGCGAGGAGGAAGGGGAGGAGCGTGCGGTCGAGGACGCGGATGGCGAGGGCGGGATCGAGCGGGCTCGTGCCCCGCCGCACGCCCTCGCCGGCGAGCCGCGTCTCCTCCGCGAGCAGGCCCTCAACGTCGCCACGGGCCAGGTGTTCGAGGAGGGCGTCGAGCGACCGCGCGCAGGACTCCCGCGCCTCGCGCTCACCGGAGCGGCCGGCGGCGACGACCGCGCGCGTCCACGCCTCGAGGACGGCCTCGCGGTGGGGGCGGAGCCACCCCGCCGCCCTCTGGAGCGCGGGCCCGTTCACGACGGCCTCTCCCCGCGGAAGAGGCAGGCGATCCCGAGGGTGAGGAGCTGCCAGCGGACGTCCACGAAGCCGGTCTCCCGCATGAGGGCCGCGAAGTCCTCCGGCGAAGGGAAGCGTGCCACGGAGGCCGGCAGGTAGGCGTAGGCGGAGCGGTCGCCGCTGATGAGTCCACCAATGCGAGGCAGGACCTGGCGGAAATAGACACGGTACGCCGACTCGAGGATGCCCTTCGGCATCGAGAACTCGAGGACCACGAAGCGTCCGCCGGGGCGCAACGCGCGACGGACCTCGCGCAGCGCCACGGGCGGGTCGCCGATGTTGCGGATGCCGAAGGCGACGAGGGCGCCGTCGAAGAGACCTTCGCGCACGGGCAGGCGCTCGGCGTCGCCCCCGACGAGGGCGCCTCGGGCCTCGAGCCGGGCTCGCCGGAGCTTCTGCGCGCCGAGGCGCAGCATGGGATGAGAGAAGTCCACCCCCAGCCCGCGGGTCCGCGGGTCCCGTTGCAGGGCCTCGAGCAGCAGATCGGCCGTGCCCGTGCACAAATCGAGCACGCGCGCCGGGGGCGAGAGGTCGAGGTAGTCGACGGCGCGACGCCTCCAGCGGACGTCGGTGCCTGCGGAGAGGAGCCGGTTGAGCAGGTCGTACCGGGGCGCGATCCGATCGAACATCGACCGGACCGCCGTCTTCTCCGGCGACCCCGGCGTGGGCGTCGCTCCTCGCGCCTGCTTGGGCATCACGTCCGGCACGGGAGCGGGCATTCTACGTCACGCCAGCCACGCCGCCGCCGACGTGCAGGCGAAGTAGCCGAGGCTCACCCAGCCGTTGAGGTTGAAGGCCTGCATGACGCGGCTGAGGTCGTCCGCGCGGACCAGCGAGTGCTCGAAGGCGAGGAGCGCGGCGACGCCGGCGACGCCGGCAAGGTACAGCGGGTGCAGCGGGACGAGCCAGTGAAGGGCCGCGAGCAGGAGCACCGTCGCCGCGTGCATCGCCCGCGCGAGGCCGAGCGCCAGCGGGACGCCCAGCCGCGCCGGCAGCGAGCGCAGGCCCTCGCGCTGGTCGAAGTCGACGTCCTGGCAGGAGTAGATCGTGTCGAAGCCGGCCACCCACAGCACCACCGCCACGCCGAGCACGAGCGGGGGCGGCTCGAAGCGGCCGCGGATGGCCAGCCACGCCCCGACCGGCGCCACCGCGAGGGCGAGGCCGAGAAGGAGGTGGGAGGCGGCGGTGAGGCGCTTGGTGTACGAGTAGCCGAACACGATGGCGAGGGCGAGCGGGGAGAGGGCGAGACACAGCGGGTTGAGCATCCCCGCCGCGAGGACGAGCACGGCCGCGGAGAGGATGACGAACACCCAGACCTCGCGGCGGGTGAGCAGACCCCGCGGCAGCTCCCGGCCCGCGGTGCGCGGGTTGCGGGCGTCCTGGGCGTGATCGGCGAGGCGGTTCATGCCCATGGCCGCGCTGCGCGCGGCCACCATCGCCACCACGATCCAGAGGACCTGGCGCGGCGTTATCCCTTCCCGCGCGCCGAGGACGGCCGAGGTGAGGCCGAAGGGCAGGGCGAAGACGGAATGCGAGAAGCGGATCATCCGCCCGTAGACGAGAACCCGGGCCCACAGTCGCCTCATGCCGCCCCCACGCGCTCCAGGCGGGCCTCGCCCGAGAGAAGGAAGCGGTGGGGCTCGTCGGGGACGGCCTCCGCCGGCGCGTAGGCGAGGGTCGCCCGCTTCCCGGGTGCGATCGCGCCGAGGTCGGCGAGGCCGAGGGCCGCGGCGCCGCCCGCGGTCGCCATCCGCAGGATGCCCTCCGGCTCGAGCTGCGGGAAGCGGCGGTGGAGCTCCACCGCGTCGTCGAGCACGTCGAGCGTCTCGACGCTGGCGAGGCTGTCGGTGCCGAGGGCGAGACGGACTCCGGCCGCGGCGAGGGCCGGCGCGTCCGCCGTCTCCCCCAGAAGGTTGCGGTTGCTGCGCGGGCAGAGGACGACGTGGACGCCGTGGCGCGCCAGGACCCTCCGGTCCTCCGCGTCCACCTGCACGCAGTGCGCGGCCACCAGCCGCGGGTGGAGAACGTCGAGTGTCTCCAGGTATCGCACTGGGCTCACCCCGGGGGGGGCGAAGGCGAGGTGCCCCTGCCCGCGGCGCTCGAGGAACTCCGCCCACGGCCCGTCCCCCGAGACGAGGAAGCGGGACTCCTCGCGCGACTCGGCGAGGTGGACCGCGGCCGGCCCTCCCCTCCCGCGCAGGCGCAGGAGGAGCGCGGGCGACACCGAGTGCGGGGCGTGCGCAGCCAACCGCACCTCCAGGTCAGGGCCGAGCGAGCCCTGGACCGCGGCCAGCCGCGTCTCCGCCCACTCCAGTGTCGCCTCCGCTCGCGCCGAGTCCCAGGCGAGCAGCTCGAGGAAGACGACCGCGGCGAGGCGCGATTTCCAGAGCAGATCGAGATGGACGAGAGTGTTCGAGACGTCGCCCACGGCCACCGTGCCGTGCTCCTCGAGGGCGCGGATCGCGGCCTCGGCTCGATCGATGATTCCGTTCTCAGACACGTTGCCTCTCGTCGCGACGAGAGCCTCGACCCACGCGACGAAGCCGCCCTCCCTTGGGATCTGCCCCGCCAGGTGCGACAGCTCGAGATGGCAGTGGGCATTGACGAGGCCGGGGAGGAGGACGCCTGCGCCGAGGCGGCGCACGGGGGCCTCCGGCTCATCCGGATCGCCGCCGCGGCCCACCCAGACGACACGGCCGCCCTCGATCGCGACGCGCCCGTCGCGGAGCGGCGGCGCGGTCACCGGCAACACCCAGCCCGCGGTCAGTGTCTCCATCCGGGCGACAACTATACTGGAGCCTTCGACCCGCCGGCGCCGCCACCGCCTAAGCGCGTGCGGCCAGGCGCAGCGGCGCGAGCGCCGCGATCCTCGCGAAGATCCCGCCCTCGGACAGCAGTGAGCCGCCGACGTCGATCGCGCATTGGGCGACGTGGGCGTCAGGCGTCGAGACGCAGAGCCCGCCCGTCCGCAGCGACGACCGCAGACGCCCCACCCGGAACCAGTGCTCGGGCTCGGCGCCGAGCGCGGGCAGGTCGGACAGAAGGGCCTCGAGCTCCACGCGCTCGGCCTCGTTCATGCTTCCGCTCAGCAGCTCCGCGGCCACCACGGCGGGCAGATAGAGGCGGCCTTCTTCGAGCGCCTCGTCGACGAGGGACGACCCATCTCCGGCGAAGTAAGCGATCCAGCTCGAGGTGTCAACGACGAGCGCGCTCACGGGAGACATCCAGGTCGACGTCGAGACGGAGGCGCCCCCGGAGCCGCGCGGCCTTGGGTGCCGCCGCCGTTCGCTTCACGAGCGTGAGGCCCCTCACCAGCGTGCCGGTGATTCCCTGGCCCGTCGCCTTGCACGCGCTTTCGAGGAGATCGACGGGCAGGTTGGCCGTAACCCGCCGCGTGCCGTTCATATGCAGATACCAACCGAGATATGAACGCCCGTCAACCCGCCAGCGATGGTCAGCCCGCGAGCGAAGTCGCCGGCGCGTGCCCTTCCGGAAGGGGCGGGGTCGGGTGCGTCCAGCAGTACGGGTCGCCCACGATGTGGTAGTCCATCGTGCGGCGCTTGGGCACGAAGCTGGCCTCCTGGATGCAGCGGGCCATCTCCGCCTCCGTCAGGCGGAAGTGGGCGCCCGCCGCCGAGACCACGTTCTCCTCGATCATCAGGCTGCCGAAGTCGTTGGCGCCGAAGCGGAGCGAGACCTGCCCGATCTTCGAGCCCTGAGTCACCCACGAGGCCTGGACGTTCGGGAAATTGTCGAGGAGGATGCGGGCCACGGCCAGGGTGCGCAGGTACTGGAACGACGTCAGCTCGTCGCCCCCGATCGCGGTGTTTTGAGGCTGGAAGGTCCACGCGATGAAGGCGGTGAAGCCCCCCGTGCGGTCCTGCAGCTCGCGGAGGTGGAGGAGGTGCTCGACCCGCTCCTCGAGCGTCTCCACGTGGCCGAACATCATGGTGGCCGTGGTCTTCATCCCCAGCCGGTGCGCCGTCTCCATCACCTCGAGCCACTGCGCGGTCGTGCCCTTGGCGATGCCGATGATGCCGCGCACGCGGTCGGAGAGGATCTCCGCCCCCCCGCCGGGGATCGAGTCGAGCCCGGCCGCAATCAGCCTCCGGAGCGTCTCCTCGACGCTGAGGCTCGAGGTGCGGGCGATGTGCTGGACCTCCGCCGGCGAGAGCCCGTGGATCCAGATCGGATAGGTGTCCTTGATCCAGCGGAAGAGCGCCTCGTAGTACTCGATGCCGAGGTCGGGGTGGAGCCCGCCCTGGAGCAGGATCTGCCGCCCGCCGAGGGCAATCGTCTCCTCGATCTTCTCCGCCAGCTCGCCCTTCGTGAGGAGATAGCCCTCCTTCGACGGTAGGTCTCGGTAGAACGCGCAGAAGGCGCACTGCGCGTTGCACACGTTCGTATAGTTGATGTTGCGGTCGATGATGTAGGTCACGACCGGCTCCGGGTGCCGCCGCCAGCGCACCGCGTCCGCCAGCATCCCCAGCTCGAGCAGATCACCGTCGCGCAGGAGGGCGACGCCCTCCTCGCGCGAGAGGCGCCCGCCCTGAGCGACCTTCTCCCGGATCGACTCACCGATCGGCATGGAAGACGAGCTCCCTGACGCGTGGCACGAGGCGGAGAGCGTGGGCCCGCCGGTAGAACTCGCGGAGCCCCGCCCTCTCCTCCTCTTCGAGGCGGTAGACGACGTTGGTCCTCAGGTACGACTCGTACGCGGCGGCGCGGGTGGGTACCCCCTCGGCGTGCCGATGCGCGATCGCCGGGATGGCCTCGAGCCCCTCCCGAAGGGCTCTCTGAAGCCGCCTCACCTCCTCCGGCGTCACCGATCCCGGCCGCCCCGCCCAGAAGGCGTACACGAAGGGCAGGCCCGTCGTCCGCGTCCACTCCTCCCCAAGGTCGAGCCAGGGCAGGTCTCCCTCCTCGTCGAGGGCGGGGTCCCCGATCAGGAGGGCCGCGTCCGCCGCCGCCATCATGTCCGCGAGCGCGGGCGCCATGGACAGGTACTCCGGCTCCCGCCCCAGCCGCTCCCGAAGCAGGAGGCGGACGAGGGCGGCGCTCGTCCGGCTCGAGGCGTCGACGGCCACGCGACGAAGGTCGGCGAGCGGTAGGGCGTGGAAGAGACGAACCGACCTCACCGCGCCGCGGCTCCCGATCGCGATCCCGGGGACGATCGCGTAGTCGCCGAGGAGGTACTCGATCGAGGGGATCATCGCGAGGTCCACCTCGCCGGCGTGGAGCCGCGCGGCGACGCGCGATGGCACGTCCCGCTCCAGGCGGATCCCCCTCTCGCCCTCGAGCCCGTGGACGTGCGGCTCCGCGTTGAGGTAGGACACGGCCCCCAGCCGGAGGACGCGGGCCGGCCGGCCCTCCCCCGCCGGGGGTCGCGACGCGGTGGGGGCGGGGGCGCTCACCACTCCCGCACCACGTTGAAGACGGTGTCGCGCTCGACGGGGCGCCGCCCCGCCTCGCGGATCAGCCGCACGAGCTCGTGCACGCCCATCACCTGGGGGGTCGGCGCCCCCGCGTCGTGCGCGATCTTCTCCTCGGTGACGGTCCCGTCGATGTCGTCGGCGCCGAAGGACAGGCCGACCTGGGCGAGGCGGGGCGTGATCATGATCCAGTAGGATTTGATGTGGGGGACGTTGTCGAGGAGGAGCCGCGCGACCGCGATCGCCTTGAGGTCGTCGAAGCCGGTCGTCTCCGGCTGCTTCATCGCCGGCGCCTCCCAGGGCTGGAAGGCGAGGGGGATGAAGGTCACGAAGCCCCCTGTCTCGTCCTGCAGCGCGCGCAGGCGCAGGAGGTGATCCACCCGGTCCTCGATCGACTCGATGTGGCCGTAGAGCATGGTCGCGTTCGAGGGGATCCCGAGGCGGTGCGCCGTCCGCATGACCTCCAGCCATTGATCCGCGTCCGCCTTGCCCTTGATGATCTTGTTCCGCGTCTCCTTGGCGAAGATCTCCGCCCCTCCCCCCGGCATCGAGTCGAGGCCCGCCGCCTTGAGCTCGAGGAGCACCTCCTCGACACTCTTGCGGTAGAGCCGGTGGAAGAAGAAGACCTCGACCGCGGTGAAGGCCTTGACGTGGATGTCGGGGCGCACCTGCTTGATGCCCCGCAGCATGTCGGTGAAGTACGACCAGGGCAGGTCGGGATGCAGCCCGCCCACGATGTGCACCTCCCGCACCGGTTTCGGCAGGGCGGCCACGCTCCTGGAGATCTCGTCCAGCGTCATCGTGTACGCGCGCACATCGTCCTTGTTGGCGGCGAAGGCGCAGAAGTCGCAGGTGGCGGCGCACACGTTCGTGTGGTTGATGTGCGTGTTCCAGACGAAGTAGGCGGCGTCGCCGTGCTTCTTCTCCCGCACGTGGTTGGCGAGTCCGCCCAGGCCGAGGAGGTCGTGCGTCCGATAGAGGGCGAGACCATCCTCGAAGCCGAGCCGCTGGCCGGCGAGGACCTTCTCGCGCACCCGCTCGAGGGCGGCGTCCTGGATGCGGGCGGCGGTGAGGGCAGTGGCCATCAGTCTCTCTCGGGAGGCGCTTCGCCGACGAGGGCGAAGCGACGGGTAGATTAGCACCCGCGCCTCGGGGTGGGCAATCCGCCCGAGACGGCCGAAATGCCTGGTGCGCCGCCCCTTTCGCCTATACTCCGCAGCGAGATGCAGCGGACGGGCTCGATCAGACGGCTCACCGCGCTCGCGGCGTTCCTGCTCCTCCTCCTGCCGACCCACGTCCCCTACGGGCTGGACACCACCCCCCTCCTCGGCAGCGAGCCGCTGATCGTCGTGCGGGGGACGGTCGGCCACAACGACAGCCTGGCCTCGGTCCTCGCCAATCGGCTCTCCCCTGCCGCCATCCTGCGGCTCGTGGAAGCGGCCCACCCCGTCTACGACCTCGGCCGCCTCTCGGTGGGACGACCCTTTGGCCTCGCCGTCGGCCCGGACGGCCTGCTGCGCGCCTTCACCTACGGGATCGACGAGCTCCGGATCCTTCGCGTCGTGCGCCGCGGCGACGAGCTCGACGCGCGCGTCGTCACGCGCCGGTACGAGACGCGCACGCAGGCGATCGACGGCCGGATCGACTCGAGCCTGTTCGAGGCGGTGAGCGCGGCCGGGGAGCAGGACCAGCTCGCCCTCGACATCGCCGACATCTTCGCCTGGGACATCGACTTCCACACCGAGGTCCAGCGCGGCGACTCCTTCCGGGTGGCGGTCGAGAAGCTCTTCCTCGACGGGCGCTTCGCCCGCTACGGGCGCGTGTTGGCCGCGCGCTTCGTCCGCGGCGATCGGGTGCTCCATGCCCTCTTCTACGAGGGATCGCGCGGAGGCGGGTACTACGATCTCGAGGGCCGCCCGCTGCGCAAGGCCTTCCTCCGCTCTCCGCTTCGCTTCAACCGCATCTCGTCGCGCTTCAGCCGCTCGCGCCTGCATCCCATATTGGGGACGAGGCGGCCGCACCTGGGGGTAGACTACGCCGCACCACCCGGCACGCCGGTGATGACCGCGGCCGACGGCGTCGTGGACCTCACGGGCTGGCTCGGCGGCTATGGCCGGGCGGTGCGGGTGCGACACGCCAACGGCTACGAGACCCTCTACGGGCACCTCTCGCGCATCGAGGTGCGGCGGGGCCGGCGCGTGAGGCAGGGAGAGCGCATCGGGACGGTCGGGCGGAGCGGGCTCGCCACCGGCCCGCACCTCGACTACCGCATGACGCGCAACGGAACCTTCGTGGACCCGCTCCGCATCCGGCTCCCCCCAGCGGAGCCGATCCCGCCCCGCGAGCGCGAGGCGTTCGCGGCGGTGCGGACGGAGCAGCTCGCCCTGCTCGGCACAGCGACCCCACTGCGGGTCGCCGACGCCGCCGCGCGCTAGACGCGCTCGATCTCAAGGGCGTACACTGCGGACATGAGGGCCGCCCTGCTCTGGCTGGGCCTGACCGCCGTCTCTCTCCCCGCGTGGGCCGAGGTGTCCGTACGCTTTGGCGGGGGGCAGGTGGACCTGGCCGCCACTGCCGCTCCGGTCGCCGAGGTCCTGGACCAGCTCGCGCGCCAGACCGGCATGCGGGTCATCTACCAGGGGCCGGCCCCGCGGCAGCCGGTGACGCTCAGCCTGAGTGGACGTTCCCCCGCCGAGGCCGTGCTGTCGCTTCTCGAGGGCCTGGGCCTGAACTACGCGCTGGTGGCGGACCCGACGGGCCGAGGCGTGCAGACGCTCATCATCGCCGGTGCCGGGACGACCGCTGCCGGCGGCGGCTCCTCCCGGACGTCCATGCCGCCCACGCCCCGTCGTCCCTTCCGCACGCCCCCGGCAGCGAGCCCGGACACGATCGACTCGCCCGCCGATGAGCCCATGGAGCAGGACGAGGATGAGCCGGTCGAAGATCCCGCCGCGGTCGGGGGCGTCGCGGGGGTGCCGGATGCCGTGGGGGTGACGCTGCCGGGGGTGCCGGTCGAGGGCACGCCGCCTTCCACCCTCCCCGCGGGACCGGCGTCGGGCAGCTCGGCCACGGCGCCGATCATGGCGCCCCCCATGTACCCGCTTCCGAGCTACCCCGTATCGCCGTTCACGCCGCAGCCCTTCCCTCCCGCCCCCCCGGGCACGCCCGCCACGCCCAACCAAGAGCCGGAGCCGGCCGAGCCGCCGCAGTAGTCAGTACCCGCACTGACCCATCACCCGCCACGTGATCGCCTCGCTCGTCGGGGGGTTCTCTCCGAGGCCGAGGGAATGCAGGGTCTCGTGGATGATCACCGCCGCACCCTCGACCGGCCGCATGCGCAGCTCCCGGGCGAACCGCGCGCCGCACACGAGCACGGCGCGGCTTCCCCGCGTCGTGGCGGCGAAGACGCTCCGACCGCCCGTCGTGCGGCAGGCCGGCAACTCGGAGCCGTCGTAGAAGAGGACGAGGCCGAGATAGCCCTGCCCGGTCACGCCCAGACTGTCGAGCGTCTGCTGGAGTGGACCGCCCGAGGGGTCACGGAAGGCGGAGAAGATCTCCTGGCACCGCGACGCTCCCAGAGCGTCATGGGCGTTGAGGACAGCGCGGCGGACCACCTCGGCGCGCGCCTCGTCGGCGATGTGCACGTTGAGCGGCAGCCGGTCGCGGCCGACCACCGGCAGTCCCGTCTCCGAGGCCGCAGGCGGGCCCGGAAGGCAGAAGAACGTGGTGAGCAGCGCACCGACACGAACGAGTCCCTTCTTTCCGTCGAGACCGGACATGAGCAGCTCCTTTCGGGGAGCTGCTTGGCCAAGCGCTGCCCTCTACCTGTGGACAAGCTAGGCGGCCAGTGTGGGGAAGTCCTCGGAGACTTCCTGGGATCTTCCTGCTCTCTGCTCTGCTCTTGCTTCGGCGGAGGTCGGTGGCTAAGATCGGCTACCATTCCTCGGAGACGTCACTGACTCTTCCTGCTCGGGGCAGGAGGCCGTGCTCGTCCAATTCGGCGACTTCGCCGTCGACTTTGGGAGCCGTCAGCTCCTGCGCGGGGCGGAGGCCGTTCACGTCGGCCCGAAGGCGTTCGAGCTTCTCGAGGTGCTGCTGAAGAGCCGGCCCCGGGCGCTGTCGAAGGCGCAGATCCGGGGCCACCTGTGGCCAGGGACGTTCGTGTCGGAGTCCAACCTCACGAGCCTCGTGACCGAGCTGCGAACCGCGCTCGGCGACAAGGCGAGGCAGGCCCGCTTCATCCGCACTGTCTACGGCTTCGGCTACGCCTTCTGTGGAGCGGCGGCGGAGATCCCCGACGCGGCGAACCGCGTGACACCGGGCGGTGTACGGCTTCGGCTCTTCCTGGACGATCGGGAGATCGCACTCCACGAAGGGGAGAATCTGCTGGGACGGGTGGACGAAGGGGTCGCGTGGCTCGAGTCGCCGACGGTCTCGCGCCGCCATGCGCGGATCCTCGTCTCGGACGGCAGGGCGACGCTCGAGGACCTGGGAAGCAAGAACGGCACGTTCCTGCACGGCAAGAGGCTCACCTCGCCCTCCCCCCTCTCCGACGGTGACGAGATCCTCCTGGGCAGGGTCCGCATGACCTTTCGCGTGCTCCCTCCGGTCACGACGAGGACCGAGGTCGGGAGGTGACGACCCCTCGCCGCACGCCCGACGGAGCCGCCCTCGCGCCCGGCACGCGTCTGGGTCCCTACGAAGTAGTGGCTCCCCTCGGCTCGGGCGGGATGGGCCAGGTCTACCGCGCCCGAGACGAACCGCTCGGGCGAGAGGTGGCGGTCAAGGTCCTGTGGCCAGTGAGCCCCGAGCGGCGCCGGCCATCATCTCTCCGGCACGATCCGGAACCGCTTGCGCCCGCGGATCCGGTAGACGCCGAAATCCCGACGGTCCGTGGTGAAGACCAGGTTTGTTCCCAGCTCTTCCGCCAGGGCCACCAGCGTGGCGTCCGCGTAGTCCATGGGAAGGTCGGCGTATTGCTCGAGGAGGCGCTCGCAGCGGCGGAGAGAGGCAGCGGTGGACGGCACGAGGAGCGCTCCCCCGGCGAGGAAGAACCGGACGCAGGCCTCGCGGCCGCCGCGCGCGCGTCCCAGCAGGTGCGTGGCCTCGGTGAGCACGGCCTCGCTGCTCACGACCGGGCCTGCCCAGGTGCCGAAGAACCGCGCGAACTCCTGGTGGAGGGCCTGGCTTCGGTCCAGCAGGCACACGAGAGCGCCCGTGTCCAGCAGGAGCTCAGCGGCCACGCTTCAAGGACTCGAGGATGTAGGCCCGGTGTCTCTCCGCGAGGTCCGGGATCCCGGTCCGGACCGAGCCGATCAGAGCCCGTACGCGATCCGCGGGGTGGCCTGCGGCTCCGGAACCGGCCGCCAGGAAATCGCGCAGGGCCATGCGCACGATCTCGGAGTCCCGCCGCTGCATCCGACGGGCGGCGACCCTCAGAGCGCGCCGCAGGTCCTCGGGTAGCCGGACTGTCAATTGGGTCGCCATGCCGCTGTCTTCTTCTTGCAATGCATTGTAATGCAATGCCATCAAGAACGCCACCTCGAGGACGAAGACGAGCCTTGCCCTGCGACCCGGCGCAGAAGAGGGCGGAGGCGTAATGTCGATCGCACCCGACACTCGTCTCGGCCCTTACCGGGTCCTCTCTCCTCTCGGCGCGGGCGGGATGGGTGAGGTCTACCGCGCGCACGACGAACGGCTCGGGCGGGAGGTGGCGGTCAAGGTCCTGCCGGCGGAGTCCTCGGCCGACCCGGATCGGCTCCGCCGGTTCGAGCAGGAGGCAAGAGCTGTCGGCGCCCTCAACCACCCCAACCTCGTCGCCGTCTTCGACACCGGCCGTCACGAAGGCAACCCCTACGTCGTCTTCGAGCTCCTCGAGGGCGCGACGCTGCGCCAGCGCCTGGGAGGAGGCCCGCTTCCCGCCCGCAAGGCCGTGGACTACGCCGTCCAGATCGCGCAGGGCCTGGCCGCGGCTCACGAGAAGGGGATCGTCCACCGCGACCTCAAGCCGGAGAACCTGTTCGTCACCAAGGACGGCCGGGTCAAGATCCTGGACTTCGGCCTGGCGAAGCTTCGGCCGGCTCTGGATCCGGATGGGTCTCGTGTCGAGGGCGAGACAGCCTCGGCGATCACGGCGGGGGGCGTCGTCCTCGGCACCGTCGGCTACATGTCGCCCGAACAGGTTAGGGGAGATCCCGCCGACCATCGGTCCGACGTCTTCGCCTTCGGCTCGGTGTTCCACGAGATGCTCTCGGGAAAGCGGCCGTTCACGGGTGAAACCACCGCCGAGGTGATGACGGCGATCCTCAAGGAAGACTCACCGGAGCTGGCGAAGCCCGACGTTCCTCCCGGGCTCGAGAGGGTGGTGAGGCGCTGCCTCGAGAAGAAACCCGAGGAGCGCTTCCAGTCGGCGCGGGACATCGCCTTCGCCCTGGAGGCCGCTTCCGGGGCGAGGTCGACCGAAAGACCGCGCGCGTGGCTCTCTCCGATCGCGGCGGCGCTCGCCGCGGGTGCCGTGATCGGGAGCCTCGCCGCGTGGCGACTAGGGTGGCCCGATCCCACGCACGAGCCCGCCGCTCCGCGGGTGGCGCGGTTCACCTGGTCTCTTCCCGCCGGCCTGGAGCTGGACGGAGCGCCCGTCGTCTCTCCCGACAGCGGCTCGATCGCCTTTACGGCGACAGACGGGTCGAACCCTCGCCTCTTCGTTCGTGCCCTGGACAGGCTCGAGGCATCGGCGATTGGCGGCACCGAGGGCGCAAAGCAACCGTTCTGGTCGCCGGACAGCCGGTCGCTCGGCTACTTCGCGAATGGCAGCTTGATGAAGGTGGCCCTGGCGAGTGGCGCACCGGTGAGGATCTGCGACGCACCGGAACCGCGTGGCGGCACATGGAGTCGGTCCGGCGTCATCGTGTTCGAGCCCGCCCTGATCGACTCCGGGCTGGCGCGCGTCTCCGCAGACGGCGGCCCGGCGGAACCGGCCACGCTGCTCGACGTCTCGCAGGGCGAGGACTCACACCGCTGGCCCGCGTTCCTGCCGGACGGCGTCCACTTCCTCTACTTCGTCCACTCCTCGGTCGACGAGCGGCGAGGTGTCTACCTCGGGCGCGTCGACCGTCCCGCATCCCGGCCCGCTTCCCCGCTCTTCCGATCGGAATCGGAGGCCGTGTATGCGCCGCTGCCCGGGCGCGGCAGGGGCGTCCTGCTCTCCGTCGCGAACGGCCGGATCGCCGCGCGGCCCTTCGATGCCGCACGGCTCGCGCTCGACGGCGACCCGCGGATGATCGACCTTCCGGCCGGAGACCACACGATCTCCCACCCCGCGATGCTCAGCGCGTCCGCTGACGTGCTCGCGGCGGTGTCGTCACCGATACCGTCAGGCAGTCGGCTCGCGTCCTCGGGACGGAACGGGGAGAACCTCCGGCTCTGGGAGGAACGCGAGTCCCAGTTCTGGCCGCGTCTTTCCCCCGACGGGCGACGGCTGGCCCGCCAACGAATCGGGCACACCCCCGCCCTCTGGGTGGAGGATCTCGAGCGGGGCACCCGCGTGCGCGTGGCCACGGTCGGTCTGCTTCCGGTCTGGTCTCCGGATGGGACCCGGCTCGCGTACGTGGCGGGCACCCGGTTCAAGCCGCAGCTCAGCCTCATCGCGGCGGACGGCACCGGCGGGGTCACCGTGCGGCCCTGCCCCCGCGCGTACTGCATACCGACCGACTGGTCGCCGGACGGCCAGAGCCTGATCGTCAACCTGGCCGACAGTCTCGACGGCAAGTGGGAGGTGTGGGCCCTTTCCCCCGACCCGAACGGCACCGCCCAGCCCCTGCTCGCGGAGCCGTTCACCGAGCGTGATGCGCGCCTCTCGCCGGACGGCCGCTTTATCGTCTACGTCTCCGAGGAGTCGGGACGACCCGAGGTTTCGGTTCGTCGCCTCTCGGGTCCACCACGGCGAATCGTGATCTCGGGCGGCGGCGGTGATCAACCCGTCTGGCGCCGAGACGGCAAAGAGCTGTTTTTCGTCGACCCCCAGGGTCGCCTTCGCAGCGTAGCCGTCAGTCCGGGAGAGGACCCGAACCTGACATTCGGCGTAACCGTCGAGCTCAAGGTTCCGCCCATCGGCAGCGGGCACTGGGGCACTCAGTACGACGTGTCCCCCGATGGCCGCCGCGTGTACTTCCTGGATCGCACCCGTGAACCGGCGCCGCGTGAAATAGCGGTCGTCCTGGGCTGGCGTGCGTTTCTCAGGTAGGCGGCGAGTATCGCGCAGACACACGCACCGGCGACCCTGCGCCATTGCTCGAGGGGAAGATGGAGTGACGGTCCCGGGCCAAGCACCGAGCGATCCGCCCTCGGCTCCGGCAGCCGGTTGTTCCTCGCAACGCAGGCCGTCAAAAACTGAGCCGCACGCCGAACTGGAGGTTCCTCTGGGGGTCTCGGTTGAAGTTCGCGGTTTCGCTGATGCGGCCCGCGTTGGGATTGTCGTTTCCGGGAACGCCGAGCACGCGGTCGGGGAGCCCGAGGTTCACGTGGTTGAAGAGGTTGACGGCCTCCACGCGCAGCTCCAGCGCGGCTTTCTTCGTGAGCGCGACCCTCTTGAACAGCGACGCGTCGACGCGCCAGTAGCCCGGCCCCGTCAGGTGGTTGCGGGGCAGGTTCCCGAAGGTGCCCACCGCCGGGCGCGCGAAGGCGCTCCCGGGCGAGCCGATGGGCGTGGCGTTGAACCATCGATCCTGGGTGCCGCCCCCGGCATACGGATCGCCGATCAGGTCCGGCCGGTTCGGCTCCACGTCCCGGTCCAGGAAAGCTTCCCGGTAGGTGACCTCGAATGGAAGTCCGCTCTGGATCGTCACGTTGGCGTTGAGCTGCCAGCCACCCACGAGTCGGTCGAGACCCGTGCTGGCGTCCGAAAGGAACCGCTTGCCCCTGCCGAAAGGCAACTCGAAAGTGGACGCGACCACGAGACTGTGGGTGCGCGCCCAGTCGGGTCGTCCGTGCTGGAGCTCGCGATCGTGGAAGAACTGCTCCAGACCGTCCTGGCGTGCTCTGGCGAGCGTGTAGTGGGCGAGCAGCCACAGGCCGCCCCCGGGCCGCCCGACCAGCTTGGCCTGGAGGGAGTCGTAACGGTTGTCGCCGCAGTTGCAGTAGTAGGGGATCAACTGCGTCCAGCCGAAACGGCCGTAGAAAGGCTGGCGCTCGTACCTCGGCACGTCGGGGAAACCGGTCAGGGTGGGCTCGTTGGCATCCGGGCTGGGCGAATCCCCGGCGAAGACGTGGGTGCCCTTGTTTCCGACATAGCCGATCTCGAACGAGAGGCTGTCCGAAAGCTGCCGCTGGACGGTCAGGTTGTAGGCGTCGAGCGTGGGCAGCGTCTGCTTGACGGGCAGCGCCGAGGTGATGACCTGGTCCGGCAGCGGGAAGCGGCCGCTGGCCGACACCTCAGGAAACACGGGCCGGGGGGGGCCCTCCCCGAGGTTGAAGACGCTCTCGAAGAACGGCGGGCTTCGAAGGAGCTGGACGGCCAGGACCGGAAGGTTCTGGGTGACGGTGTGGCCGAAGGTCGAGCCGAAGACGCCGATGTCGTAGCTGCGGCCGTAGCCCATCCGGACCACCGTCTTCTCGTCCGGCCGATAGGTCACCCCGAACAGCTTCCCTGTCAGTTCGAACAGTCCGCGTTGCACATCGGGGAAGTTGAAATAGGGTCGCAAGGACTGCGAGTCGAAGGCGTACTGTTCAGACTTGACGAGTTCTTCGTAGTAGCTCTTCTCCCAGTCCTCGGCTTTACTCGCCCCGGGCACGTCCTTGCGCTTGCGTTCGAGCAGCAGGTTATAGTCGCGTTCCACGGCCTTTTTGCTCGCCTCCGCGATCTTCTCGATGAATGACCGGGCGTTCGACGCCGTACCGATCATCTTGTCTTCAGTGATGTACTCCGCCCAGTTCGCGTACCCGAGCGTCTGGGCGAGTTCATACCGCTTGCGCAGAAGGCTCTGCAGTACGTCAATGTTCTTGGGATAGCCGCGGTCCTTGAATTCACGATACAGCTTACGACGGGCCTCGG
>Ga0209342_10001639_pt1 | contig 24851 bp, 20 predicted proteins | sample RifCSP16_2_FD_184023 | JGI IMG/M metagenome (GOLD analysis project Ga0209342, IMG submission 184023) | Soil microbial communities from Rifle, Colorado - Rifle CSP2_sed 16_2 (SPAdes) (version 2) | ecosystem: Environmental > Terrestrial > Deep subsurface > Rock core/Sediment | place: Rifle... | reverse complement strand
CAGAGGCTCCACGTGCCAGAGGTCTCCGGCGATGTTGTACTCGCCGATCAGGTTGATATCATAATGGGTCATGACCGGCGGCTCGCCCGTGCCGATCACGTGTTCGAGCAGCACCTCGCCTGCGATCCGGTTCCCGAGGTTCTTGGGTCCCACAAAGCCGGGAGCGTTCACCGATATGACCCTGATGCCGAGCTCGTTCTCGGCCCGCTTGCAGACAGCATCGATGTCCTCTCCGATGAGCCCGCTCACACAGGTAGCATGCACGAAGATCGCCCTGGGGCTGACGGCCTTGTACGTCTCAACGATGGCGTTCATGAGTTTTTCTTCCGAACCGTACACGATATCGATCTCACCCAGGTCCGTGGTGAAGCCCATCTGGTGCAGGGGCACGGCATGCCGTGCCCCTGCCTTGGACAGCGTTCCCCTGCCTTCCCAGGAGTTGCCGCAGCAGGCGATCGGGCCGTGCACGATGTGGGCGGTGTCCGCGATCGGCTGGAGCACGATCATGGCGCCGTCAAAGGCACAGGACTCGCCGCCGCGTGCGCGGCATAGTTTTTCCCTGCTGTCCGTTTTGCAGCCATCTTGCGTTAATCTGTCGATTGCAGTGGTCATCTCTGTTCTCTTTGCGCAGGCTGAAGCCCGCGGCTACCAGAAGGTTGTTCTCCTGACTCCTGACTCCTGACTCCTGACTCCTGACTCCTGACTCCTGACTCCTGACTCCTGACTTACCTGATCACATCAAAGCTCGCCGAATCAACCGTCTTCCTGTCCAGCTCGTCCAGCACCGTATTCACCAGCATGGTCACCAGGTTAAGCGCGCCCTGGTAGCCGATGATCGGCTGACGGTGCAGGTGATGCCGGTCGAAGAGCGGGAAACCGAAACGGATGAGCGGCGTTCCTGTATCTCTTGTTAAAAACTTCGCATAAGAATTCCCGATAAGCACGTCCACCGGATCAGTGAACAGGAGCGAACGCAAATGCCACATGTCTTTGCCGGCATAGACCGTACCATGAGCGCCGAAGGGACTCGACGCGAGCAGCTCGTTCGCCTCGGCCTCGAAGTTCTTGTCCCCGTTGGTGCAGACGATATGCACCGGCTCCCCACCCATCTCCATGATGAGGCTCATCATGCCGAGCAGAGTGTCCGGGTCGCCCACAAGCGCGAAACGCTTGCCGTGAACGTAAGGATGTGAGTCGACCATGGCGTCCACTACCCTGCCGCGCTCGGCCTCGATCGCCGGCGGCACCGGCTTGCCGGTAAGCTTGGAGAGCTCCGCAAAGAACGCATCGGTATTCTTGATGCCGATCGGAGAAATCGTGAGCGTCTTCTGGCCCCACTCCTTCTGGATGTAATCCATCGTCTTCATGGTCGAATACTTCTGGAGTGCGACCGTTCCAAGGGCGTTCACCGCGTCCATGGCGGCAGGGAGCGGGGTCCCGCCGGGGTAGAGCTTATACTCGCCCGTGTTCGGAGAATCAAACGTGTCGCTCACATCGGCAAGGAGCGTAAACTCGATACCCATCAGCGCCATCAGCCGCTTGATCTCATGATAGTTCCCGGTATAGGTATCGAAGCCCGGAATAATGTTGATCTTCCCGTTCGATTCGCCCTTCTTGCCCGTGGAGAGCATACTCAGGATGCCCTTCATCATGTTGTCGTAGCCTACGATGTGGGAACCCACGAAACTCGGCGTGTGCGCGAACGGCACCGGCAGGTCCTGAGGGATCACGCCCTTCTCGCGCGCAGTCCTGATGTAGGCGTTCAGGTCATCGCCGATGACCTCGGCCATGCAGGTCGTTGAGACCGCGATCATCTTGGGCTTGTACAAGGCATAGGTGTTCTCCAGGCCTTCGAGCATGTTGTTCAGACCGCCGAACACCGCCGCATCCTCGGTCATCGAAGTCGATATCGCGGCAAAAGGCTCCTTGAAGTGCCGGCTCAAATGGCTCCGGAAGTAAGCAACGCAGCCCTGGGCGCCCTGCACAAAGGGCATGCAACCCTCAAAACCCGATGCGCAGAACACCGCGCCGAGGGGCTGGCAGGCCTTGGCCGGGTTGATCTTGATGTGCTGGCGGCTGAAGTTCAGCTCTTTGTATTCCTCGGTCTTGGTCCACTCCGATACTTCCTTCACCTTTTCCGCAGGCCAGCAGTTCTCGAACTCCTTCTTGCGCTCAAACTGCTCTTGATAATCCTGCTGCTGGAACAGCTCGCTATGGTCTCTGATCTTCATTTTTTTAATACCTCCAAAAGCAAAAGGCTATTTTCGCGCAAAGACGCAAAGGACGCAAAGTTAAAGTACTTTACAGACTGACATCTTGAATTTTGAGTCAAGTTTTTACCACGGAAAATGCCACGGAGTCTCACTGAAATGATGAGCAACAAATTATAAAGATTGTTTTTTGCTCTTTCCGTGCTCCTCCTCCGTGCAACTCTGTGGTAAAGTTTTTTTATGGTCTGAGGTTCACCACGCTAAACCATTACTTATTAATTGATTACCCTTCGCCCTTCTTTGCGCGCTTTGCGCCTTTGCGAGAGACAAAATTTATTTTTTTCTTCGTATCAAGCTCCACGTCGGGCTGTTCACGGTCATGTCCATGTCCCGCGCGAAGACCGGGAACCCGTCGAAGCCGTGGTACGGGCCCGAGTAGTCCCAGGAGTGCATCTGCCGGAAGGGCACGCCGAGTTTGTGGTACGAGTACTTTTCCTTGATGCCCGAGCCGACCATATCGGGTTTGAGCCTGCGGGTGAATTCTTCCAGCTCATACAAGGTGGCATCGTCCATGATCACCGCGCCTTCCTTCATGTCCGGGTATGTGCGTTTATAGTCGTCGCTGTGACCGAACTCGTAACCGGAGGCCACCACTTCCATGCCGAGGTCTTCGTAGGCGCCGATGGTATGGCGTGGACGGAGACCGCCGACATAAAGCATCACCTTCTTGCCGTCGAGCTTCGACCGGTACTGCTCCACAACCTTGTCCATGAGCGGTTTATACTTCGCGATCACGGCCTCGGCGTTCTTCTGGATCTTCTCGTCGAACTTCGCCGCGATCTTCCTGATGCTGTCGTAGATCTTCGTAGGGCCGAAGAAGTTGAACTCCATCCACGGGATGCCGTAGGTCTCCTCCAGGTGCCGGCAGATGTAGTTCATCGACCGGTAGCAGTGGATCAGGTTCAGCTTTGCCTTGGTCGCGATGCCGAGCTCGTTGATGGTCGCGTCGCCGGTGTACTGGGCGATCACGCGAAGGCCCATTTCTTCCAGAATTTTCCGCGAGGCCCAGGCATCGCCGCCGATATTGTAGTCTCCAACGAGGTTTACGTCATAGGGCGTAGACTTCTTGAGCTCGCCTTTGCCGAGCACGTAATCCCTGATCGTATCGTTCGCAATGTGGTGCCCCAGTGACTGGGACACTCCGCGGAACCCTTCGCATCGTACGGGAACGATGGGGATGCCCATCTCTTTCGCTACGCGCTTCGAGACCGCTTCGATATCGTCCCCGATGAGACCCACCGGGCACTCGGAAAGAATGCCTATGCCGCGACCGAGGGGGAAGAGCCCCTTCAGCTCGTGCAACGCGGCATCAAGACCCTTGTCCCCGCCGTACACGATGTCTTTTTCCTGAAAGTCGGTCGTGATGTGCATGGTGCCGAAGGCGTCGACGCCGGTCTGGCCATTGTAGTAGTTCCTGCGAGACCACCAGGAATACTGGCCGCAGCCCACCGGGCCGTGGCTGACGGTGATCTGGTCCTTCACCGGGCCCCAGACCACGCCCTTCGCGCCCGCGTACGCGCATCCGCGTACGGTCATGACGCCGGGTCGGGACTTGACGTTCGACTTGACCTGGCAGGAGCTGCACTGGCCCGTGGGGTCGTTGGCTGCCAGATGTTTCGCCCGGACCTTCTTCGACTTCTCCGGGTAGGCAGCCAGCACCTCCTCGATCATTTTTTGGGTATCTTTGATCTTCCCGCTCACGGGTTTCTCATCCTTGATTTCTTTATCTTTCACTTCAGTGCTCATGAGATTATCCCTCCTGACTTCCGACTCCTGTCTCCTGTCTCCTGACTTCTGTCTCCTGCAGTTCTACGCTACCGCCCCTTCGTTCTCCATGATGCCGAAGTCCATCAGAAGCTGTTCCAGCTCATCCATTGAAATGGGCGTAGGTATAACCAGGTCCCTGTTGTCCGCGATCTTCTTTGCGAGTATCCGGTATTCTTCGGCCTGCGGGTGTTCCGGAGAGTATTCAATGACGGTCATTCTTCTGAGCTCGGCCCTCTGCACCTGGTTGTCCCTCGGCACAAAATGTATCAACTGTGTCCCCAGTTTTTTCGCGAGTTCTGAGATCAACTCGTATTCCTTGTCTGTTTTTCTGCTGTTGCAGATGAGGCCGCCGAGCCGCACGCCGCCGCTATGCGCATATTTAAGGATTCCTCGTGATATATTATTTGCGGCATACATGGCCATCATCTCGCCGGAGGTCACAATATAGATCTCTTTTGCCTTGCCCTCTCTCATCGGCATGGCAAAGCCGCCGCAGACAACATCACCGAGCACATCGTAAAAGACGAAATCGGTGTCCGCATCATACGCCCCGTTCTCTTCAAGGAAGTTTATGGCGGTTATGACCCCGCGGCCCGCGCATCCGACCCCGGGCTCGGGACCGCCCGACTCGGCGCACCGGATACCGTTGAAGCCGGTCAGGAGCACTTCACTCACTTCAAGGTCTTCCACGGTGCCGCGTTCCCGCGCGAGGTCCATCACGGTCGTCTGCGCCTTTGCGTGCAGTATGAGCCTCGTCGCGTCCGCTTTGGGATCACAACCCACGATCATGCATTTATATCCTGCCTGCGAAAGGCCAGCAACGGTATTCTGCGTTGTGGTTGATTTGCCGATACCGCCTTTTCCGTAAACCGCTATCTGTCTCATTCGTCCGCCTCCTGTGAATAGGTTTTGTATTACCTATAGCAACAGGCGTGCCAATTCAGAATGTGCGGTTTTAAAGGGGTTTTTGGAGATCGCCGGGAAGTGATATGAATAAGATAAGAGCAGGTGATAGAAAACTATACAGATACGGAACTCAAGCGGGCGATAAATGCCGGAAGATGCTTTTGACTTTTCATTGCTGTCTTTCTATGCTATCATTCACTCGACAAACGATAACGAGTACTTCCTGAGACAACTTGGGGAGCAACTTGGGGACGAACTTGGGAACTTGGGGACGTAGTCTCCGAAGTGGACTTACGACCACGACGACTAAACGAGAACTTCGATTGCATGTTTCAACCGATATTTCGCAAAATTTTCTTTAAAGCGCCATTGCACAGTAGTAGGTGTTATCCGCAATTGATACGTTGGGCAAAGCGTCTTGCCTTGTCCAACAACAAGAAGAAACGATTGGCTGGAGTGCGCTGTCCGACTTGAAGTCAGTGAGGCCATGATTGGGAATTACGTCTAATTTTTTTGGGCAGGCAAATACAACCGATCACATCTGAACGGCCGAGGGGCGACAGAGCGTCCGGGGGTCTCGGAGACGCTGCGACTAAAAATAATATAGAGGCTACAGACGAGGAACGAAGCCTCAGGGAGCCGCGATGCGGGATCCGCTCTCGGGCCATGCGCGTTTAAAATCATTCACGTTGAACGTCAGGAGTCGATCGACTTCTGACTTCTGTGCTGCCTTCACGATAAGAGCATCATATACTGCTCCGCCTGAGAGCCCGAGGTCGCTCATGCGCTTGACTGTTGCAAGATAATCGGATGAAGAAAGCGATACAACGGACGCGCACGGCAGGACACTTTCGTGGATAAGCCGCCACGCCAGTCCGGGAGTGATTCTGGGGCTTACCGGCAGCGTTGATAATACAGCGTACAGCTCAGCGATTGTATGCGAGGAGACAACCGGCTCGAATTCTTCTTCCCTGGCCTTCTTGAGCCACGGCAGGGCGCGATTATGCTGGGGATGCGGCTCCACGAGGGCGGCGACGAGCACGGAAGTGTCAAACAGAATTTTCATGCTTTTTTCCCGGACCCGACTTTTCGCAAACGCTCTTCTCGATGTGCGCGGACCGCTTCCATGAGGTCCCCTGTTGCGGCCCCGGTGAAAACGAGGACACCGTCTTCCAGCTTGAGCGGCGTTTCGTGTTCTACCGGTTTCAGCACCACCTCGTTTCCGTGTTCATCGAGTTCTATTTCGGCCCCCGGTTTTAGTCCAAGTCTGTCTCGAATTTCTTTCGGGACCACTACGCGTCCAAAACGGTCAAGTGTCGTTTTCATGTCAACCTCCAATAATTGCCATTATATCATACCAATTGGCAATAAGCAACACCAGTGTAATCAAGACTGTTGGGTATAGGCGGAAGGCGAAATAGAGTGGCAAAGACCGGATGGCAGCAGGCGTCAGAGGACAGACGTTATAATTGCGGATTCAGGCGTGCGGAATGAACTGTGCAGGGATTGTGAGGTGTAAGGAACGAGGAGGCAACAAAGGACAACAGAGTGTCCCTCACTCGTTTTCCTCGTCCCCTTCCTCTTCGCTCTCAGGAAAATGCGCCTTGATCCCCAGTTCCTTGATCTTCTTTCTGAGCGTGTTGCGGTTGATCCCGAGGAGGTTCGCGGCGCGCACCTGGTTGCCGTCGGTCTTTTTGAGCACAAGAGTGATGAGCGGCTTCTCCACCCGCTGAAGCACCATGGAGTAGATGTCGCCGCGATCGAGCCCGCCCATGCGGTCGACGAGGTCCGCCAGCTTTTCTTCGAGAAAATTCTCAAAGGAGATCGAAACGCCGTGGCCCGGCCTGAATATCTGGGGAGGCAGGGCGTCGGGGAATATCTTATCGCCCTGCGAGAGGGTGATGGCGCGCTGGATCGCGTTCTCGAGCTCGCGAACATTCCCTGGCCAGTCATAGGCCCGGAGGATCTTCAGGGTCTCCGGGGTGATGACCTTGACCTTCCCGCCTGCCCCGGACTGGTATTTTTCCATGAAGAACCCGGCGAGCTGGGCGATATCGTCCTTGCGCTTCCTGAGCGGAGGGATATTGATCTGGATCACGTTGAGCCGGTAGAAAAGATCTTCCCGAAATCTCTTTTCCCGCACCGCTTTTTCAAGGTTCTGGTGGGTCGCGGCGATCACCCGCACATCGGTCCTGATCGGCTCGGTCCCTCCCACGCGGTCGAACTCCTTCTCCTGGAGCACGCGCAGCAGCTTTCCCTGGAGCGGGAGGTTCATGTCCCCGATCTCATCGAGGAACAGCGTGCCGCCTGCCGCTGCCTCGAATTTCCCGATCTTGCGGCTGATCGCCCCCGTGAACGATCCCTTCTCGTGCCCGAAGAGCTCGCTCTCGAGGAGTTCGGACGGGATGGCCGCCGAGTTCACCGCGGTGAAAGGCCGCCCGGCGCGCTTGCTGTGGTAATGGATTGCCCGCGCCACAAGCTCCTTTCCCGTACCGCTCTCTCCGTGAATGAGGACCGTGGCGTCACTCTCGGCAACCCGGCCGATGGTCTTGTAGATCTCCTGCATCGACGGTGTGTTGCCGACGAGCCCGCCTTCATATTTTTCCCGCACCTCGGCCCGGAGCGCACTCACTTCGAGCGAGAGGCGCCTGACCTCCATGGCTTTTTTCACGAGGATGTTCACCTCGTCGAGGTCAAAAGGCTTGGTGATATAATCGAAAGCGCCGCGCCGCATGGCCTCGATGGCGTTCTGCATCGTGGCCTGGGCGGTCATGATGATGACGGAGATCCCCCGGCCTTCGCCCTGTATCTTCTCGAGCGCCTCGAGCCCGCTCATCCCCGGCATGCGGATGTCCATGAGAACGATCGCAATGTCCCCTTCATGCATGCGATCGAACGCCTCGGCCGCATCCTTCGCAAGCGCCGTTTCGATGCCCTCTTTCTCGAGCGACTTTTTGAGCACCCAGCGGACACTTTCGTCGTCGTCGACTATGAGTATGCGTTCAGTGGTCATAGTGTTTGATATACATTCGCATAGCGCAGAGAGCATGGGGCATAGCGTTCTGCTCTTTGCCCTTTGCTCCTTGCCCTATGCTCTTTGCCCTATGCCGCTCACCCCGCCAGCGGCAGATACACGCTGAACGTGGTCCCTTCCCCCGCCTTGCTTTCGATCCGGATCGTCCCCAGGTGTTCCTGGACGATCTGGTACGAGAGCGCCAGTCCCAGCCCCACTCCTTTGTCTTTCGTCGTAAAAAAAGGAGTAAATATGTCTCCCAGGTGTTCCGGTCTTATGCCGGAGCCCGTATCGCTCACCTTTACGACCATGAGCCGGTGCTTCCTGCCGTCCGCCTGCACGCTCGTGAACAGATCGGACATCCTCGTAGTCACCGTGAGCCTGCCGCCGGACTGCATGGCCTCAACGGCGTTCTTGATGATGTTCAGAAAGACCTGGAGCAGCTGGTCATGGTCTCCGATGACATCGGGCAAACTCGGGTCATACTGCCGGGACAGAACGATGCCGCGCTGCCGCGCGCTCTCTTCATTCAGGATCAACACCCGGTCGAGAATACCGTGGATGTTGTGGCCTTTCCCCTCATGCTGCCTGACCCGGGTGAAATCGAGAATGCCTTCAAGCACGCTGTTCAGCCGGTCGGCCTCTTTCACGATGACATCAATATATTCCGTCAGGCCCCTGTTTCCGTCCTTGCAGGGTCCCTCGACGGAGCGGACCTCGGACCTCATGAGCTGTGCCGCACCCCGGATGCCGACAAGCGGATTCTTGATCTCGTGTGCGATCCCCGCCGCGATCTTGCCGAGGGCGGCAAGCCTGTCGGACCTCCTCATGCGCTCTTTGAGATCCCTGACGCTCGTCTGATCGCGGATGGTCAGGATCACACCCGTCGGCTGCGCGTCGCTGTCGGTCAGCACGCTCGTCACAAGCCCCGCGGGAAGCGGCGGGCCGTGTTTGACCGTGAGCTCCGCCTCGTAATCCGAATATGATCTCCCCGAGGCGAGGGTCTTTTCGATCTGGCCCACGATCGCCCTGTTATCGGAGAACACGGTCTCCACTCCTTTGCCGAGCGCCTCGGCGGCCGTAATGCCCGTCAGCTCCTCTGCTGCCCTGTTCCAGATGATTATCCGCCCTTCGGCCGACACCACCACGACACCGTCGACAATGCCGGTCAGAACGTCTTCGGTAAAATCTTTGACCCGCGGTCGCAAAGAAGGCATGGTCTATAGATAACACAATAAATTCGAGTATTCAAGAGAATTTATGCTGTCCCGGCCTCCGCCACAACACGCGGAAATCAGCATTTTTGTAACTACTCAGGTGCTCAGGTCAGCCATGAGCGATAGGCGCTGTAAGCGTGCAGAGTAAAGATGCTTTACCGACACAGGCGCTGCGGGCAAAAGTACCGACTCTGCCGAATTTCAAGGACTTATAGCACGCTAAGCGACAGAGCGAGTGGCTGACCGGAGTAATTACGTATTTTTTGCAAAACAGGGTTGGCATGGGAACACCCATGCCAACCCTGTATCTATCGATCACGAGAACGGAACGCGGCATTACAGATTGTACGCTTTCTCACCGTGCTGGCTTTCGTCGAGCCCGACCATTTCCTGATCAGCATCGGCCCTGATCCCGATGATCGCCTTGATTACCATGAAGATCAAGAATGTCATGAACCCACTGTATACAATAGTGACTCCCACGGCAATCAACTGTGTCCAGAGCTGGCCCGGATTGCCGTACAGGAGGCCCTTCGCCCCGTTGATTGCCGGATCGGCAAAAACGCCCGTCAGGATAGCGCCGATGGTCCCGCCGATGCCGTGAATACCGAAAGCGTCGAGCGTGTCGTCATAGCCGAGCATAGGCTTGAGCTTGGCCACGGCATAGAACGGGATGATGCCGGCCGCAATGCCGATGACGATGGCGCCCGAAATATTCACGAATCCGGCTGCGGGCGTGATGGCGACGAGCCCGCCCACGGCGCCTGACGCCAGACCAAGGACCGTCGGCTTCCCGGAGTGCAGCCATTCGATGAACATCCAGGAAAGGGCCGCGACTGCCGTGGCCGTGTTCGTGTTGATGAACGCCACTCCCGCAAGACCGTTCGCCGCAAGGGCCGAGCCGGCATTGAACCCGAACCAGCCGAACCACAGGAGCCCGGCGCCGGTGATCACGAGGGTGAGGTTGCTCGGCAGGATGGCCTTTTCCTTCCGCTTGCCGAGGATCAGGGCGCCCACGAGCGCCGCGATGCCGGCATTGATATGCACCACAGTCCCGCCCGCGAAGTCGAGTGCCCCGAGCTTGAACAGGAAGCCTCCGCCCCAGACCCAGTGGGCGACCGGAACATAGACAATGGTCATCCAGAGCACGGAGAACAGGATCCATGCCGAAAACTTCATGCGCTCGATGTATGCGCCGCTCGCGAGGGCAACGGTGATCGCCGCAAAGGTGAGCTGATAGACGATAAAGATGAACTCAGGGATGGTCTTTGCAGCATCGGAGATGCTGTTCACCCCTACCCCCTTGAGGAACAATTTCTCCGCGCCGCCGATAATGCCGCGGATGTCCGTTCCGAACGAGAAGGTGTACCCGTAGATGACCCAGAGAATGCTCACGATGCAGAACGTGACAAAGGTCATGGCCATGGTGTTCAGTGAATCCTTGCGTTTCGCCAGGCCTCCGTAGAAGAGCGCCAGGCCGGGAATGGACATGAGCATGACCAGCGCGGTCGCCACGATCATCCACGCCGTGTCGCCCGTGTCGATCTTCGGTGCAGGCGCAGCTTCCTGCGCCATGACCACTGCCGGCGCGAACGCCGCGACGCTCACGAGAAGCAGCGCCATAATAATAAACTTTCTTGAACCAAGGATCTTCATTTTTTCCTCCCTATATGACAAATATTTATAACCGCAGAGTTCGCTGAGAGCGCAAAAATTAAATCTTAAAAACCTAAAACTGTCACCCTGAGCAACGCGAAGGGTCTCTCAACAAATTGATTCTGCATTACAGCGCCGTATCGCCGGTTTCGCCGGTCCTGATCCTGACCGCTTCTTTGACGTCTAAAACGAATATCTTGCCGTCTCCGACCTTGCCTGATCTGGCCGTCTTCACCACAAGGTCAAGCACCTGCTTGACGATGTTGTCGGGCACCACAAGTTCGATCTCCACCTTGGGAACAAAGTCAACGGTGTACTCCGCTCCACGGTAGACTTCGGTGTGGCCCTTCTGGCGGCCGAAACCCTTTACCTCTGAAACGGTCATGCCCTGGATCTTCATGCCTGCCAACGCCTCTTTCACTTCGTCCAGCTTGTAGGGCTGGATAATGCACTTGATGAGCTTCATTCGCACCTCCTGCGTTAATTAAGATAAGATCGGCTCGTCATCCTGCTCATCGCAGTGAAATTGCACGAACCGTGATCAAGTCCGTTTATCAGCGGCATCTACCGTTTGTGCAGTCTTCTGCCTGAGTGTATAGCAAAGCATATGCCACACAAAAGAAAGGACTGCTTCTCAAGAGATATATTGATTTTATGGATTATTTTTGAATTGCGATTAAAAAATGGGTGTGCATGATGATATTTTTAGGCTGTTTTTTATGCACTTGATTACAAAAGAGGCAGTGCCCTCAGACAGCGTTTAGTAAATGCAGAGGGCGGATATTACCGGCAGCCTGCGTTTCGTTACAGGGAGAGGACCAGTTGAAGGACAAGGGCAAGTTCGTCTTTGTGTGCGGCAAATACCGGGCAGGAGGGACAATCTCCTTTCATGATCTTTTTCCAGCGGGCCTTCTCTTCGTCCGGGAGAGAAGAGATGATGAAACTCCAGTCCATCTGCCAGCATCCCTTCTTCTCATTATAGGCAGGGCATGCGGATTCCCCGTGTTTCAGGCCCTTGACAAAACACTTCGGATTCTGCTCCCAGCACATGTTGCCCATAGCCGCGGGTCTCCCGTGCAGCGAGAGAGAGAAACTACCCCTTCCCCTTCTTGCTGAAGCCGTATGTCCCGATCAATGCCCCCAGTGCGCGGTATTCATTTACATTCGGGCAGTACGCGATCGGTGCAAAGTTGTCGATATTGATCCTGTCGCCGTCCAGGACCTCTTCGTCGGCGTGCACAGCCACGACCTCTGAGATAAACAGGTCATGCGTACCGAGGTAGATGATCTGCTTCACCACACACTCGATATTAAGAGGGCACTCGTTGATAAGAGGCGCCTTAACCTTGTCGGATTCGCCCGCGGTAAACCCGACGGTCAGGAACTTATCGGTGTCCTTTCCCGACACCGAGCCGCAGTAATCGGTCTCCTTCAGCCACTTCTGCGAGGGAATATTCAGAACGAACTCCTTGGTCTCTTTGACAAGCCGGTGGGTGTGCCTCACAGGCCGTATCGAGACGCCGATCAGCGGAGGTTCCGAACAGAGTATGCCTGCCCAGGAGATCGTGGCGATATTCGGTTTTCCGGTCTTTCCTTGAGAGCTGATGAGCAGAACAGGAGCGGGATAGAGGTACGGTGAAGGCTTAAGACTCTTCTTCGCCATAAGGCCTCCCTGAAGAGATAACGCCATGCGATACGGACCGCAGGGCCTGGAACGCGGGACAATGACGCGCGGATTATCTTACGACAGCTTCATGGATCGCGGAACAGCGGATCATGAGTCCGCCCTCACCGTCCCGCCTGAGGGATTTCCCTTGCTCTCCTCGACCGCCTCCCATCCCTCACGGACGATGAGCGGAACCATGAGAAGCGCGGCAACGGGATCAGCCCACCACCACCCGAGCCAGGCACGAAGCCCGAGGCCCAGAAACAGCAAGACCGGGAGTAAGATGAAGACCGCGGTCTTTATGGCATCAGCGCGGAGCGCCCTGCTCTCCAATGCCTTTGCTGCGCTGAGCTTCATGAACGCAAACACCGGGATGGCGATGAAAGAGAGCATGGAGAGGACAAGACCGAAAAGGCTTTCATCGGATTTCTCTTTATAGTAGAGCTTTGAACCCGACTCATTTACTATATATAAAGACAGGAGAAAAAACGAAACGCCGACCACGAACAGCGCCCTCCGTTCCGCCAACGTACGGTCCTCCTTGTTCTTCCGCCCCTCCAGTTCCTGGCGGAGCCGCCACAGGAGCATTCCCGCCGAGACGGTCACGATGACGCTGTCCAGACCAAAGCCGACGAGCGCTATCGAATCGGCAACAATGCCGGAAACGAAAGCCGCGATCGCTGCCGCCACCGTCCATCCGATCGCAGCATACTCGAGGAGCACACCCTTTTTCAGGAGAGCTGTTCTGTCCACTCGCGTGACCTCCTTCTCCCTATTGCAATTTAAAACAATTGTATCCGTCTTCCCCTCTGTTGTCAACCATTCTCTTCCGACCGGGGGCGTAAAAAAGGAGGGAAAATAGTGCGCGGACGATCGCGCCTCATGCGGCCACCTCAACTCTTCGAGCGGAGCTTAACTACCCGGGACACTGTTTCGCTCAGTTCCATTAATTTATACGGTTTTCCCACGACGCCGGAAAATCCATATTTTGCATATTCCGCCATGATCGGATCATTGGAATACCCGCTCGAAACGATTGCCCTGGCATCCGGAGCGATTTCGAGCAGCTTCTTGATGGCTTCCCTGCCGCCCATGCCTCCCGGGATGGTCAGGTCCATGATGACCACGTCAAAAGGCTCTCCCGATTTCCGGGCACGCTCGTACAGCTCGATCGCCTCGGCGCCGTCTCCGGCCGGTGCTGTCTCGTAACCGAGTTTTCCGAGCATCGCGCCGGCAACGTCTCTCACCGCCTCGTCGTCATCCATCACGAGAATCTTTCCTTTTCCGGTGACCGGGTTGTCGTTTTTCGCCTCCGCGGCCCGGCTTTTGCCTTTCGACGCGGGGATATAAAGATGAAACACCGTGCCGGCCCCTAATTCCGATTCGAGCGTAATGTATCCGTCATGCTGCTTGATAATGGAATAGGTGGTCGCAAGCCCGAGGCCGCTCCCTTTCTGCTTCGTGGTAAAATAGGGATCAAATATCTTCGAGAAATGCTCCCGCGGTATGCCGATGCCCTGGTCCTTTATCGACAGGTGCACGTACTTTCCCGCTTTCAGCGGAAGCGCGTCACGCGGGCCGATGACGACATCCCGGCATTGTATGGTGATAACACCGCCGTCCGGCATGGCCTGATCGGCGTTGATGATCAAATTATTGATGACCTGACTCATCTGCCCTTCATCCACTTCAACGGGCAGGAGATCATCGGGAAGGGAAAGTTCGCATCTTGTGCCGGACCCGCGCAGGGAAAAACGCGTTGATTCCTGTATTAATTCCGCGATCGAGGCTGATTTTTTGACCGGCTGGCCGCCCCGGGAAAAAGTGAGCAATTGCTGCGTAAGGTCCTTTGCCCGAAAAGACGCCCTCTCCGCTTCGGTCAATTTTTCATACACCCTGTCTCCCGGACGCGCGTACATCTTCGCCAGCTCAATATTGCCCGCGATGGCCATCAGCAGGTTGTTAAAATCATGGGCGATCCCGCCGGCAAGAAGCCCCACGGATTCGAGTTTCTGGGCCTTGATCAGTTCTTCCTCCATTTTCATCCGGTCGGTGATGTCGATGATGCTGACCAGCATTTTGTTGATTTCCAGTTTTGTGGAAGGAATGGACATACTTATCCATATATGGACGTTCTTTCCCTGGAACGTTTTATTCACGGTTTCCGCTTCAAAATACGCTTTACCCTCGGAGATCGCAATAAGTTCATCTTTAAAAACGTTATAGGATTCCGGCGTGAATATTTTGTCGAGAGATTCAAGCATCTCGCCCTTGCTTTTGGCCCCGTATAACTTTAGGGTAACATCGTTGACATCCAGTATCTTTATCATGCGCGCGGCTTTTTTCAGAAATTCCGGATGTTCGTCAATATACGCCCGCAGGTCCGCAACTCCCCGGGCCTTCAAATTATCCAGCGCCTTTTTTAATTCCGAGATGTCCTCTTCCCACAGCGATACCGCGGCGGTATTGAATATATTATAGTATCGCGTTTTGCTCCTCAGTAATTCCTCTTCCACCCTCCTGCGTTCGGTAATGTCCCGCACGATGTCCTGTGATCCCACCACCTTCCCGTCTCTCACGATCGCCGATGAGCTGACCTCGACATCGAACCAGCGGCCGTCCTTAGAGCGTATCTTGCCGATGAAGTTTTCATACGTTCCCCGCTCCCGCAATTTCTTCAGCTCCGATTCCGTCCGGGGGATCTGTTCGGGAGGAATGACGTCGAGGATCTTCATCTTCAGAAACTCTTTTCGCGAATAGCCGAACAGTTCCGTCGCCTTCTTGTTCACATCGATGTAATTGAAATCCGCATCGGTGATGAATATAGGATCGATCGCGTTTTCGAACAGGTCCCGGTATTTTTCCTCGGACTCTCTCAGCACCTCCTCAGCTATTTTCCGCTTGGTGATATCGGTAATCATCCCGAAGGATCCGGCGAACCGGCCTTTGGCGTCAAGAGCGGGACTGGCGGAGAGAATCCCCCAGAGGAACGATCCGTCCTTTTTCAGGAAACGCAGATCGAACACGTCCTTGAATTTCTGTTTGCGGCGTTCGAAACTCTGCATGGCCTTTAAACGGTCTTCTTCGGCAAGAAAATCGAATGGGCTTCTGCCGACGAGCTCCTTCACGCCGTAGCCGAGCATCTCCGCCATCCGTTCGTTCACATAACTGGTCTTGCCCTCCCCATCCAGCATCCATACGCCCTCCTGCGCCGTATCGATGATCCGTCGGAATTTTTCCTCGTTCTCGTGCAACGCCTCCTCAGCCTGTTTTCGTTCCAGTTCGGCCGAGGCGCGGACCGCGAAGATCCTCAGCATTGATTGAGCTGTTTTGGGGTTTTCCAGCGGCTTGGTGCCCAGGATGTTCATGATCCCGATCGCCTTTTTTGCAGAGTCGAAGAGAGGCGTGCCGATATAGCTTTCAATGTGCATTTTCGACAGCAGTTCGTCGTGCGGGAACTGCTGCCGCACGTCGCGCGGATAGGACCGCAGGATCTGCCCGACAACGTTTTCGCAGGGTGAGTTGGCCAGAGAGTACTCAAAATTATCAGCGATCTTTCCATGATCGTATACGGCAAGGGTCTTTATGACATCAGGCGCACCCTTCGACAGTTCGCCGACGATCGCGTAATCGACGTTCAGCGTTTTCGCAAGGTGTTTTACGACAGAACGGAAAAAAGCTTCACCCGTTGCCGTGGAGATCCCGTTGGCAATGGCGCGCACGGCCTTCTCGACCTCTTTTTGCTCATCACGCGATGCTTCCAGCTCACGCATCCGCCTGCGCATTTCCTCTAATTCATGGATAAGCTGCGCCTTTGCTTTACCTTCATCATTCATGGAGAATTTCCTGAACATAATTACCGCCTCAGTCATACTGCCCGCGCCTCGGACACAAGAGCTATCATATCACAAATATTTCAGGCTTGCCCGCAACGCGGGCCGTCATCCCCTGCGCGGCCGTTCTTTCATAAACTCGCCGAATTTCGCGTCAGCTTTCAGGATATGATCGATGATCCAGTCAACGACCATCTGGTTCGTGGTAACCGAAAGGTCGTAGGAACTGCCGTGCACTCTCGGGACCGCAGCTTCTTTTTCCAATTCTGAGAGATTTTCGAGATATTGTGCGTGGTGAGCCTTGTGCTGCTGATACCCATGATAGCAATGATCTTTCATGTAACGCTCTTCATAGGCGAAGTGCGTCGCCGCGTACTCCTCGAGAAATTTGAGCGTCCCGTCTATCTCATCCTTGCATCGGTGCTGTTTTATCGCGGTAACAAGATTGTTGATCCGGTTGAGCAATTCTTTATGCTGGCTGTCGATCTCATCGACCCCCACCGAAAGATCTTTCGTCCACTGCATGATGAATATCCCCCCTCTCCGAATGGAAATCCGGAGAATTTAGATTGCCCTATTCGTTTTTAAATTGTAACAAGCAACTCCTGATGCTGTCAATGTGATAAATAATGCAATTTTCTGAGTATATTCAAGGCACTCTACAACTATGAATTTACATTATTTTTTTGTTTTTACAAGTTTAACTTGACAACCTTCCAAACCGCACATATAATTAATACTAAAGTGTACTAAGAGTACACATATACGCTACCGACAAAGGCAAACTATCTGAGAGGATAGGGCGCAAAGCCACTGGTCCACGCGGCATGAAACAATGCCGATGGACAGCAGGGTTCCCGAAGTAGTGACGAGCGTTATCAGTAACGCCGCACAAGCCCATACCTTTCAGGTATGGGCTTTTTTTTGGAGGTAAAGACCATGTTACTTATTATCATGCTCATAATAGCAATCATGTTAGTCCCCCTGCCGGCGAATGCTGATGACAATAATACGGAACAGCTGGCCCTGCTCATCTCACTTGCAGCCGCAGATTACAAACAAAGCGTAGACATGTTCTATCACAACGATGGATATCATGAGCTTAATCCGATCTTGGGAACAAATCCGAGCCGGTCGAATATGCTCGCATTCGGGGTTATCGGGGTCGGGCTGACCTATTTCGTGGCAGATACACTGCCCAAACCCTGGAGACAAATATTCATTGACTCGGTCATCGCAAGTGAACAAATGAATATAGAGGAAAACCACCGGGCCTATACGGGTTGGAATGCAAGCGGGCCGCCCGTTCGCGGACGGCTAATAAACGGGATCCCGATCGTGGTGTGTATCAGATTTTAAGCGTAATCTTTCTGCTTGAAAAAAGTTGAAGTCTTCTTTAGAAACAGGCAACGGCCGGGTCCGTATTATTGTTTTTTCTGTTCTCTGTCATCTTACTTCTGTCTTCTGTCCTCTGTCTTCTCCCTCATCCGGTAATACTTCTCTATCTCTTCGATAAACCTCTTTCGGTCGATCAGAGGAATGTTAATGCCTTCACCCGAGGAGCCGGGTTCGGTGTAAAAACGTTCCGGCAGGAAGTCGTCTTTTCTCGTAAAGCCGTTTTCCTCATTATAGCGCCGTTCGATAAGAACGATCTCTTCGCCGATCGTCATCAGCCCCTGTCCGGTGAAGGACGATCCCGTGGCAGCGGCAAGCGCGTGCGCGTACTCTTCGATCGACGCTCCGAGGAACGCGAAAGCGCAGACCGCGAGCGAATCCACAACCGCGTTCCTGTCCTCGGCGATCTTGATCATCCTTGCCTTGCCGTCAAAACTGAAACGGTCCGTGGCAATGGGTTTCCGCAGGATCTCCTCGCTGATGGGATAGGCGCGGAGATGGCACCCTCCCCGTGTCGACGTGCAGTAGGCGAGCGCCATGCCGTAAGAACCGCGCGGATCATAGGCAGGGAGCTCCAGTCCCTTCACGCTCATCGAGAGCTCCGTCCTGCCAAGCTCCGCGCAGAACCTCCGGGAACCTTCGGCCAGTTTATCACCCTCGCCCTCACGATACGCGGTCTTGCGCACCATCTCGAGAATATCATCCGGCGAAAGGAACTGTCCCCGCGCTTCGCCATAGGCCGCGAACGTGGCCGCCGTTGAGATGGTGTCCATGCCGAGAGCGTTGCACAGAAGATTCGCCTTGATGATGGACTCGGCATCCGAGTTCGCGTTCAGGGCGCCGAAGTGGGACAGCGTCTCGTACTCGGGCATGGGCCTGCCGCAGGAGGTGAGCTTCTTGCACTGGATGGGACAGCCGATACAACCGTGCTTCTTCGGGCCGAATTCCCGCTTCAGACTTGGGCCGGAATACGCGCGCGATGCAGGGAAAAAGGTCTTCTTGAAATTCTCCGTTGGCGCCATCCTGCGCTGGCCCACGATGTCAACGAGCGTTGACGTGCCGTATTCGGCCAGACCCAGCTCTCCCATGACCACGGGCGACGCGCGCAGAAGCCGCATCACGTCGTCCAATGCCTTCTTGAACTCCGATGGATTTGCAACAGGGACCTTTTGAGAACCGTTCACCACAACGGCCTTCAGGTTCTTGGCCCCCATGACCGCGCCGAGCCCCCCGCGGCCCGCGGAGTTCGCCCCGCCGATCATGATGTTCGCGAACCGGACGAGCTTTTCCCCTGCCTGGCCGATGCAGGCCGTGGTCCCCGCTTTTTCCAATAACTGATTAACTTCCTGACACCCCCTGCCCCAGAGTTTCGAAGCGTCCTTGATCTCTACTCTGTCGTCGTGGATCTCGAGATACACCGGGGAAGATGCCTTGCCCGTGATCATGAGAAAGTCATAGCCTGCTGACTTAAGCTTGACGGGAAATGTGCCGCCGACCGAAGATTCGCCGATCGTTCCCGTGAGAGGGGAACGCGTGACAACAGACATGCGCGACGAAGCGGGCGCCGGCGTGCCGCAGAGCGGGCCCACGGCAAAGATCATCGGCATGCGGGTGTCGTACGGGTCGAGCTGAAAGAAATCCTTCATCAAGTGGACCCCGAGTCCCCTGCCGCCGATGAAGGAGGTCAGGAGCTCCTCAGGGATCTTCTCGGTCCAGTATCTTTTCGAAGTAAGATCAACGTGGAGCACTTTGCCGTGCCATGCGTTCATGGGAGGATGATAATCCATTTAGCGTGAGGAGGTCAATAACAAATAAGCGGCGTTTCCGCATTATCGCGGAAACACCGCGCATATCAATGCCCATTGCTCCGGTGAGTATCAGAAATATATATTGAGCGCCAGCGACACGTCGAAGCCGCTCCCATCCAATTTCTTCACGTCGTTGATCAGTGTGCTCACGGGCATGTCAACCCCGTTTAGTTTATAAGAGCTTGCTTCGTATTTTACGAAGTACATCTTCGCGCCAGCCGTGATCGACATGTTCGGTCTGATGAACCGCTCGAACTCACCGGTCAGGTGGAAGCCGATCGCGGGATCATAATCCACCACAGTGTGGTCAAAGCCCGCGTCCCTCAGGTCCACGTCGAGCTGACCTCCGAAATAAGCGCCCACGCCGATGCCTGCCTTGAACTGGCCCGTGTCCGAGGTCGGGAACTTGCGCTTGAGCGTTGCGAGCACATAGGTCCGAGTAAAGGTACCTTCCGCATTGTTCACGGCCGGAGTGAGCGTGCTCACCTGCCCGCCGAAGTCGAGGTTGACGTCGCATTTCTGCGTGATGCCGTATCCGATGCCCACACCGAACCCCGCCCCGCCGCCGCCGCTGATCTTGACCGTCTCGCCCGACGTGGTTGTCCCCACGTCCACAGAACTGAACCCTGCCCCGAATGCCCCATGAATGCTGACGCTGGTCTTCCCTTTCGTGTCAAGCATTGCTTGAGGCTGAGCAGGCTGTGCTTGCGCGGCCTCCGGCTGGACCTCCTGAGCTTGCATCACCTGCGGCTGAGCGTCCTGCGCAAGGGCCATGGTCCCTGAACCAAGCGCCGCAACCAATGCGACCATTCCCGCAAACACCGTCTTCCTGAAATTGTTTTCCATCATAATTATCCTCCTGTAATAAATATGCAGACACCAATATGTCACCGTAAGCGATTTTAATTTATCTTTATTTTTATCGAGAGTAAAGTGAATATTACCCGACATGAAAAAAAGCTTTTTCATTAACCACCCGGTTCACGGCATCGGCGAGCACGGTCGCACAAACCTTTTGACAGAACATCACATTAGCTCTATAATTACCCATTATGACTGAAAAGATCGGTGTAATCGGCGCGGGGGCGTGGGGCACGACGCTGGCCATCCTGCTCGCGGACAAAGGGCACGACGTGACCCTCTGGGTGTACGAGAAAGAGCTTGCCGATGAAATGGCGCGCACGCGCCAGAACCGCACGTATCTTCCGGGATTCACCCTGCCCGTATCCATGAAGGTAACATCGTCCATAGAGTCCGCGGTCAGGGGGAAAACAGCCGTGCTGTCCGTTGCGCCTTCCCACACGGTGCGCTCCGTGGCGGCCCGGTTCGCGCCATTTCTCCTGGACACGGCCATTATCATCAGCGCGTCCAAAGGCATCGAGATCGAGACGCTCATGCCGCTTTCCGAAGTGTTCAAGGACATCCTGCCCAAACGGTTCCATAACCGGCTTTGCTTTCTTTCCGGCCCGAGCTTCGCCAAAGAGGTCGCTCAGAAGATGCCGACGGCCATCACGCTTGCCTCGTATGATCCTGATATCGGGAAACATGCGCAGAACATCCTGAGCACGCCGTATTTCAGGGTCTATACCAATCCTGATGTCATGGGAGTGGAACTTGCGGGCTCTCTCAAGAACGTCGTCGCCATCGCTGCCGGAGTGCTCGAAGGAATGGGCTACGGCTTTAACACCGTTTCGGCGCTGCTCACACGGGCCCTCGCGGAGATGGCGCGTTTAGGAGTTGCCATGGGCGCCAGTCCCCTCACCTTCTCGGGCCTCGCGGGCATGGGCGACCTTGTTCTCACCTGCATGGGTGGATTGTCGAGAAACCGCACGCTCGGTACGCGCCTCGGCAAAGGCGAAAAGCTGGACGACATCCTGAAAGGCACGAAGACCGTTGCCGAAGGTGTCAAAACCGCCAAGGCCGCGAGAGAGCTCGCGAATAAATACCATGTCGAGATGCCCGTGGTGGAAGAGGTCTATCAGTTGCTCTATGAGAACAAAGACCCGAAACAAGCGGTAAAGGATCTGATGGCCAGAGAGCTGAAAGAGGAGTGAACGATTGCAGAGTAAGGAGACGATCAAAATGATAAAGTTCCCCGCCGCAATGATCGCATGTATTGCCATTCCACTGATATGCGTTAATGCCCATGCCGAGGTGAAGACCATCGAAGCGGACAGCACGTACATCATGGGTGATAACGACAGCAAGGTCGATGCCCGGCGCGTCGCGATCCAGGAGGCGAAGAGGAAGGCGCTCGAATTCGCCGGAACCTATGTCGAAAGCCTGACGCAGGTCAAGGACTATCAGCTCTCAAAAGATGAAGTGAAGTCCTATACTGCCGGCGTCATGGAAACCGAGGTCGTATCAGAGCAGATGCGCGGCACCACGGAGCACCCGGAGATCTACGTCAAAACACGGTGCAAGATAGACACCGACGTCCTCTTGAAGCAGATCGAGCGCTACCGGGAAAATGAGGACCTCAAGGAACAGGTCCAAGCCACTGCCAAAGAGAATGAAGATCTGAGGAAAGAACGTGAGGCGCTCGTAAAACAGCTCGCGGCCGAGAAAGACAAGTCGAAGGCTGATGCGACACGGCAGAAACTGGACACCGTTCTTTCACAGGAAGAAGCAAACGACGATACGAACAAGGTTTGGAATAATTATGCGCTTCAATTGGCGTTCGGCGACGGAAAAGAACACGACCGGGAAATAAAGCCGGCGGAACTGGACAGGTCATTTGCTGTTCTGCAACGGGCTGTAAAAATGAACCCTCAAAATCTCAGGGCCCGGATGATGCTTGCCTCCATCTACGAAAGACGAGGCAATACGTCCGCCGCGGAAAGCGAATTTCGTTCCGCCGTACAGCGTGACCCCTCCAATCCTCTCGCCCATTTGAGACTGGGCAACCTGCTCAAGGAGAGGGGAAGATATGAAGAAGCGCTGAACGAATTTCGTGTCGTGGAACGCGTTCGTCCTCACGACCCCTGGATGCTCTTCTCTACCGGCATGACCTACAAGGCCACGGGCAGGTGCGGAATTGCGGTTTCGTATCTCAAGAGATTTTTAGGGGATGACAGAGCGAATCAGCACCCGCAGATGAGAGAACGAGCCGCGGAAACGATCAGGGAGTGCGGGGGGGAAAGACAAGGTCGACCACTGCGCCCCCGATATCGATGAGAAAACTGAAGACCTCCCCTTCAAGATATTATGGATAGATCAGATCTTACAAAGCTCCTTCAGGGCGTTCGCTCCGGAAAAGTAAATATCGAGTCCGCCCTGGACAGGCTCAAACATCTCCCGTTCGAGGACGTGGTCTATGCCCACATCGACCACCACCGCCATCTGCGTCATGGCATGCCCGAGGTGATCTACTGCGCGGGGAAGACCGTGGACCAGATAACGGGCATCTCCAAACGCATGCTCGAAGCAGGGAGCGACATCCTCGCTACGCGGGCCGATGAAAAGGTCTACCAGGCCGTAAAAAAGCTCGACCGCCGGGCAATATATCACAAGGCCTCGCGGGCCATCGTGATACTGCGCAAAAAGAAGACCCTGACCAGGGGGACCATCCTGGTGATCACGGCCGGCACATCGGACATCCCGGTCGGCGAAGAGGCCGCGGTAACGGCAGAAATGCTCGGCAGCAGCGTGGAGACCGTCTACGACGTAGGGGTTGCAGGCATCCACCGGATCCTGAGCAAAAAGGACCTCCTCGACTCGGCGCGGGTGATCGTCGTGGTCGCCGGCATGGACGGCGCGCTCCCCTCCGTAGTGGGCGGCCTGGTGGATAAACCGGTGATAGCCGTGCCGACAAGCGTAGGCTACGGCGCCGGGTTCCAGGGCATTGCCCCGCTCCTTACCATGCTCAATTCCTGCGCCTCGGGCGTGGCCGTGATGAATATCGACAACGGCTTCGGCGCCGGCGTGCTGGCGCACAGGATAAATCTGTTGGGGGAAAAATCCTAATTTGGCCACGAATTTTCACGAACAATGAAAACCGTAGCGTTGCCCTGTATGGACAACGTAATTTCGCGGGGATAATGGCCACAGGCCACACCGATCCCGACACTACCACTTAATCTAATTCGCGTAAGTTTGTAGAACGCAGAAAAGATGTTGGACTTCTTGTTATTCAGCCCACCTACGAGACTGTACCGGTTGATTTATAAGGAATGATCAATGGTGCAGACTGCAACCAGTGTTGCTCAAAGGGGTTAGCATGAACTTGCAAAAGATTAAAATAATATTGGCCTTTGTTTTACTGCTTTGCGCATTTTTACCTCTTTCTCGTTGTACCACGTATGCACCACCGTCTTCCGTGTCAACCTCACAAGGCGAATTAAATGTTAAATCAAAAGAACCATCCGACCACAAAACATATGAAGACTTTGTGCCAGTTAAAGAAGTTAAACTTACTACCCCTAAAAGTTGGATTTATATACTACCATTTCTTTGGCCCTTACCGCTCATGTTTGTACAAGCACAAGCTAAAAGAGCATGGCTAAAATGGACGCTAAGTCTGCTGGAATTAATACTCATTGCTTTCTCAATATATTGTATATATTTTTGGGTAAATATGGGTACCACATTAATAGGCGGTTACGTAGCAATAATATGTATTATCTCTTACTTACTAATGTTCTTGGCTGAGTATTTATTTTTATTTTTTAAGAAAAAACAACCGTCTCAACATTGATATAACGGCCAGCCCAATTCGGCTGCTAGGCATGTTTCAACCTTCTGAAATTGCACAGCTGTAGATGTAAGCAGTAAAGTTCATGCGCTTTTGAATGCAAGCTTGCGGGTTGAAATATGCTATTGATGCTGTCCAAATAAATCTATGACCCTCGCCTACTTCGACTGCTTTTCCGGCATATCCGGAGACATGACGCTCGGCGCCCTGGTGGACGCAGGGGTGAGCATCGACGCCCTGCGCTCTGAACTCTCGAAGCTCAACCTCCCCGGTTACAGGATCACGGCCGGGAAGGTCACCCGCTCCGGCATCGCCGCCACAAAAGTGAATGTAGATCTCGACGAGAAGAAACAGCCTGTCCGCCATCTTTCGGACATCAGAACGATCATTGAGAGCTCTCTCCTCTCTCAGGCTGTTAAACAGAAGAGCATCCGGATCTTCGAGAGGCTTGCAGAAGCCGAAGCAGCGGTCCACGGCACCACCCCCGACAAGATCCACTTCCATGAGGTGGGAGCTGTCGACGCGATCGTGGACATTGTCGGTTCGGTCATTGGCCTGGATTTACTCGGCGTCACAGAGATACTTGGCTCTTCCATAAATCTGGGCACCGGTACCATCCGCAGTGCG
>Ga0209342_10001637_pt1 | contig 24913 bp, 28 predicted proteins | sample RifCSP16_2_FD_184023 | JGI IMG/M metagenome (GOLD analysis project Ga0209342, IMG submission 184023) | Soil microbial communities from Rifle, Colorado - Rifle CSP2_sed 16_2 (SPAdes) (version 2) | ecosystem: Environmental > Terrestrial > Deep subsurface > Rock core/Sediment | place: Rifle... | reverse complement strand
CCTACCGGTTCCGCCGCCGTGGAGAGGAACGAGCCGCGCAGGCGCGTCAGGGCGCGGAACCGGTAGGAACCGGGTCCGGCGGTAACCCCGGCGCGGTAATGCCAGGCCGGCGTTCCCGCCGTCTGGCTAGGGCAGCACTCGTACGACCAAGTTCCCGGCGGTAGCGTCCCCATACCGGGTCGATCGAAGCCTGCCGCGCTCACCCACACGTCGAGCCGACCGTAGACGCCCACCTCCACCGTGTGGCGAACGCGGTCGCCGAGCCCGGCCGGGTTCGGCGACGCCGAGATCCCGACCACCTTGGCGCTCGCAGGCGTGGCGCCCAGAACCACGACGAGGGCGAGAGCGGTGCACAGCCGCTTCATGCCTCCTCCTTCCCGCGCCCGAGGGAGGCACGACGCGATGTCGTTGCCCATCGCTAGCCGGAGCCGGCCGCGATCCCTGCTTCCTCCAGGACGGCGAGGAACCCCTCGCGGCCGAACCCGCTGCCGAGCGCGGCTCGCGGATCGCACACGCCGCCTTCATTCCACTCCACGACCCACACGCGCTCCGACCCCGTGAGCAGCCCCGCCCTGCCCGTAGCGAGCTCGACCTGCCCGGCAGCGGCTAGGCCCTCCCCGAACTCGCCGGGGATCCCGGCGAAGGCATGAAGCTCGCGACCCTGCTGGTCACGGAAACCCAGCCGCACTCCCACGTGGTCGGGGTACTCCTCGCGGAAAGCTCCGAGCGCCCGGAAACCCGCTGGGGCCTGGACCACAACCTCGCACTCGGGGATCCTTCCCGTAGGCCCCGAGGCATCAGCCGTCGATGCGGACCGGCACGCGGCGAGAGTTACCAAGGCGAGGATCGGAACCGCGAGGTTCCTCACGGCAGGGACTCGGGAACCGGACCCAGCAGCGGACCGCTGCCGTCGGGGCGCGACTCCTGCCCGAGTCCCGCGAACAAGCCCCCGAGGCTCCGAACGCGTTCGGGCAGGATCGTGGCCGGAAGTCCGAACACCTCGGCGAGCTGCTTGAACTCCTCGGCGCCCTCCTGCGTCCGGAACGCGCTCGCCAGCGCGAACTCCCCGGCGCCCCCGACCTGCTCGCTGAAGCCCTGGAACTGGGCCACAGGGACCACGTAGTACCCCTGGAGGTCGCCGAACACCGTCTGCGCGTTCGCCGCCTCGGCCTCGGCTCGCGTCGGGTAGACACCCCCCACCACCACCACCAGCAGCTCGCCGGCGCCCGTGTCCTGCGGCACCTTCGGGCCTATGGGTTGCCCGTAGGGCTGCGGCTCGGGCGCTGTCATCGCCGTCGCGGTCATGAGGGCCGAGGTGATCAGCCCCAGAGCGACACCGGCCAGGACGGACTTCGTACGCTTCCTCATCGCTTCCTCCTCGCTCGAGCGGTTCAGTAGCCCGTGACGTACTGGAAGTGCATCGGGTCGCAGAACGCTAGGCCCCAGTACCAGTTGTGGTTCTGCCAGATGGAGGCGTGGTACTTGTTCACCGTCGACGTGCACTTGCCCATGTACTCCTCCGCCGACGACACGTCGACCGCGACCCCGAACGCGTGGGTGCTGTAGGTGCTGCCGTTGCGCTTGAGCCGACAGGCGTAGCCGTAGATCCCATGGTCGACGTACTTCTGAAGATGGTTGTTCTGGATGTGCCCGTAGACGTCGTTGTCCAGGTTCGTCGAGGTCCCACCCTTGTTCGGGACCATCTCGGTGCGATAGCCACCCAGCTTCTTGTGGAACCTGAACGTGTAGGTCGTCCCGTTGTCGTCGGCCCTCCAGGCCATCGAGATCGCCCGCGCCGCGTCGTTGCACGGCTGGCCGAACCGATTCACGAGCTGCGTGTAGCCGTCGGGCCTAGACGGGTAGTTGTAGTGGTGGTCCCGCCAGCCCTGCTGGCCCCAGTGGAAGCCCAGGATCAGCGGCAGGATCAACGTGGTCGACCCAAGGACACGAACCCATCTCCCCATCGGGGAACCCGACCGGACACCCACGAGCCACCTCCTCGTTCGCGGGGGAGGCGGGAGAGAGCAGGAAGCCTAACGAACACGTGTTCGGGCGCGCATCACCAGACCGGGGGATTCAGCCACGTCGAGCGACCGATTTCCCGCCGGCCACCAACGACCTTTGGCCCCTTCCGACGGTGCTTGCGGGCCTGCTATACAGGACGCTCGATCGAAGCGGAGGAGGAGCACGTTGATGCCTTCGATGAGCACGAGACGCACCACGCAGCTCGTCACGACGCTCGCGGCGATCGGCCTGGTCGTGCTGCTACTGCCGGTGAGCGCCTCAGCCGCGCCCGCGACGGTGGCCCTGTCAGGGTCCACACTCGTCGTGACCGCGGGCGACCTGGATGACCGCATCACAGCGGTCGGCAGCGGCGACACCGTGACGATCAGTGACAACCAGGGACTCACGCCCGGCGCCGGCTGCACGGCGATCTCGGAGACCACCCTCCGCTGCACGGGGACGATCGATGTGATCTCGGTCAGCGCGGGCGGCGGCAACGACCGCGTGAGCATCCTGTCGAGCAAGCCGACCACGATCCTCGGTGGGTCCGGCAACGACGCTCTGACCTCCGACGACGGGGTGGACACCCTGAGCGGCGAGGACGGCGACGACTCGCTGAACGGCGGAGCGGGCGACGACGCGCTCGACGGCGGGAACGGGATCGACACGCTGAACTTCGGGTCGCGCTCCTCGGCGGTCACGGTGAACCTCGGAGCCGGAACGTCGACCGGCGTGGACACCGACACGATCTCGAACTTCGAGAACGTGGCCGGCGGACGGGGCGACGACGCGCTCACGGGCGGCGACTCGGACAACGTGCTCACCGGTGGGAACGGGAACGACACGCTGGCCGGTGCGGGCGGCAACGACACCCTCAACGGCGGCAGCGGGAGCGATACGCTCACAGGCGGCGAGGGCACCGATGCCGTCTCCTACGCCTCGGAGGGGGATCCGGTCACCGTCACGCTGGACAGCAACCCGAACGACGGTCCGGCCGGTGAGAACGACAACATCGGCGCCGACGTCGAGAGCATCACCGGCGGTTACGACGACGACCACCTCGTCGGGAACGAGAAGGCCAACACCCTGATAGGGGGCGGTGGCAACGACCTGCTCGAGGGCCTCGCCGGCGCAGATGCGATGGTTGGCGGGTCCGGCACGGACACCGTCTCCTACGCCGCCTCGGCCTCCCCGGTGAACGCGACTATCGGCGGCGGCGGACCCGAGGGCGATACGATCGACGAGAACGTGGAGATACTCCTTGGCTCGCCGCTCGCCGACACCCTCAACGGCAGCAACGACAGGGACACCCTGATGGGCGCGGACGGGGCCGACACCCTCAACGGGAACGACGGTTCGGACATCCTGATCGGCGGCGCCGGCGCCGACGACCTGAACGGGGGCACCGGCTCCGGCGACGTGGCCGACTACTCCGCCGAGACCGGTCCCGTCACCGCCGCGATCGGCGGTACCGGACCCGACGGCGACACGATCGACACTGACATCGAGATCCTCCGGGGCGGCTCGGGCAACGACGTGCTCGGCGGTTCTGGCGACAGGGACACGCTGGAGGGCTCGACGGGCGACGACACCTTGAACGGCGGTGCCGGCAACGACCGCCTGAAGGGAGGCCAGGGCAACGACACGCTGAACGGCGACGACGGCAAGGACTCGCTCGAGGGCGGCGAGGGCGCCGACGCCCTGAACGGCGGCAACGGCGCCGACACCGTGAGCTACTCGACGGCGACGAGCGGCGTCACCGTGACGATCGGCGCGGGCAGCGGCGACGACGGTGCGGCCGGCGAGCACGACACCGTCCGCGGTGACGTAGAGCGGATCACGGGCAGCCGGTTCGACGACGCGATCACCGGCGGAGCCGGCGACGAGCTCATCGCCGGTGGACGCGGCAACGACGTCCTGTCCGGGAACGGCGGGGACGACTTCCTGTCCGGGTCCTCTGGTAACGACATCCTCACCGGGGGCGCGGGCCAGGACGTTCTCTCAGGCTCGTCGGGCAACGACGTTATGAACGCGGACGACGGCGAGGAGGACACATTGTTCTGCGGCACGGGCACCGACACGACGCATGACGACGGCCCCACCGTGGACAACATCCGCGACGACTGCGAGTAGTACTGCTCGGAACCCCGAGAGGCCCCGGCTCACGCCGGGGCCTCTTCGTTACTTCGACGCGGACTCGACCGAGCCGAGGGCAGCCTGGCCGGCCGCCAGGCGCGCCGTCTCGACGCGGAACGGTGAGCACGACACGTAGTCCAGGCCGAGCTCGTGGCAGAACGTCACGCTCGCGGGATCCCCGCCGTGCTCGCCGCAGATGCCGAGGTGCAGGTCGGGGTTGGCCGCCCGGCCCTCCTCGCACGCCAGCCGCATCAGCCGGCCGACGCCCGGCCGGTCCACCGTGACGAACGGGTTAGCGGGCACGAGCTTGCGCTCCTCGTACATCCCCACGAACTTGCCGATGTCGTCGCGGCTGAAACCGAACCCCATCTGCGTGAGGTCGTTCGTCCCGAACGAGAAGAAGTCGGCGACCTCCGCGATCTCGCCTGCGGTGACAGCAGCCCGCGGCACCTCGATCATCGTGCCGAACTCGAGGTGCTCGAGCTGGACACCCGCGTCCGCAAGCACCTGCCGCGCAACGGGTTCGAGCTCGGCGCGCATCTGCTCGAGCTCGGCCCGGGTCGCGACGAGGGGGATCATGATCTCGACCTTCGGGTCGCCGCCCTCTTTCATAACCAAGGCGGCGGCTTCGCAGATCGCCCGAACCTGCATCGCGTACAGCCCCGGCTTCACGATGCCCAGCCGCACGCCCCGGAGCCCGAGCATCGGGTTGGCCTCGTGGAGCTCGTTCACCTTGCGCAGCACGCGCTCCGGCTCGGTGACGTCCTCCCCTCGCTCCTTGCCCAGAGCGACCTGGACGGCCAGCTCGACCTGGTTCGGCAGGAACTCGTGCAGGGGCGGGTCGAGCAGGCGAACGGTCACCGGCAGGCCGCTCATCGCGCGGAAGATCCCCACGAAGTCGCTGCGCTGGAGCGGCAGCAGGACGTCGTAGGCGGCCTGCTCCTCCTCGGCGGTCTCGGCGAAGATCATCTGCTGGACCGCCGCCACGCGCTCGGGGCCAAGGAACATGTGCTCGGTCCGGCACAGGCCGATGCCCTCCGCGCCCCGCTCGCGCGAGTTGGTCGACTGGTCCGGTGTGTCGGCGTTCGCACGGACGCGCATCCGCCGCCGGGCGTCCGCGTGCGCCATGAGTCGCTCGAACGCGTGCCAGATCTTCTCCTCGCGGGCCGCGGCGTCGCCGGCCCTCGCCTTCTCGAGAACGGACTCCTCGAGCGCCAGCTCACCGACGTAGACGGCGCCGGTGAAGCCGTCGATCGTGACGACGTCGCCCTCGGCGACCGTGGTGCCGTCGGCCTCGAAGGTCTTCGCGCCCTGATCGAGCTTGATCGCGTCGGCCCCGCAGACGGCCGGGATCCCCTCGCCGCGGGCGACGACCGCGGCGTGAGAGTTCGTCCCGCCGGCGCTCGTCAGGATGCCCTGAGCGGCGATCATGCCGTGGTAGTCGTCGGGCGTCGTCTCGCGGCGGACCAGGATCACCTTCGCTCCGCCTCTCGCGCGGGCCTGGGCCTCGTCCGCGGTGAACACCACCTCCCCCGTCGCTGCCCCGGGGCTCGCGTTCAGGCCGTTCGCGATCGGCGTCGCGCCGTCCGGCCTAACCCGGCGCTTGAACAGCTCCTCCAGTCGGTCCGCGTCGATGCGCAGGAGCGCCTCGTCCTCGTGGATCAGACCTTCCTCGAGCATGTCGTACGCCATCACCCACTCGGCGAGCGCGGTCCGCTTGCCGATGCGCGTCTGCAGGATCCATAGCCTGCCCTTCTCGATCGTGAACTCGATGTCACACATGTCGCGGTAGTGCATCTCCAGCGTGTGCATCACCTGGAGCAGCTCGCCGTAGGAGACCGGGTCGAGCTTCTGGAGCTCGGACAGCGGTTCCGTGTTGCGGATCCCGGCGACGACGTCCTCGCCCTGAGCGTTGGCCAGGTAGTCGCCGTAGGGGACCTTCTCGCCGGTGCTCGGGTCGCGCGTGAACGCGACGCCGGTGCCCGAGTCCTCGCCCCTGTTGCCGAAGACCATCGCGACCACGTTCACCGCGGTGCCGAGGTCATCGGCGATCTTGTTCTGGCGCCGGTAGTCGATCGCGCGCTTCCCGTTCCAGCTCCTGAAGACGGCTTCGGTCGCCAGGCGCATCTGGGCCCTCGGGTCCGTCGGGAAGGCCGAGCCGGTGTGCTCCTCGTAGATCGAGAGGAACCGGTCGATCAGGGCTCGCAGGTCATCGGCGTCCAGGTCGGTGTCCTGTGCCTTCGGCCCCTTGGCCGCCTTAGCCTCGTCGAGCGCGTGCTCGAACGCCCCGGCCGGGATGTTCATCACGATCTTGCCGAACATCTGGATGAAGCGGCGGTAGGTGTCACTCGCGAACCGGGTATCCCCACCCGTCTGATGCGCGAGACCCTTGAGCGAGTCATCGTTGAGACCTAGGTTGAGGACGGTGTCCATCATCCCGGGCATCGAGAACCTCGCGCCCGAGCGGATCGAGACGAGCAGCGGGTCGGTAGGGTCACCAAGGGTCTTGCCCATCGTGTGCTCGAGGCGGACCAGGTGCTCTTCGGCCTCGTCGATCAGCCCCTCGGGCCAGTCACCGTGTTCGAGGAAGGCCAGGCACGCCTCGGTCGTCAGGGTGAACCCGTGCGGCACCGGCAGGCCCATGTTCGTCATCTCGGCGAGGTTGGCTCCCTTCCCGCCGAGGAGGTCCTTCATCTCCCGGTTGCCCTCGTGGAAGTCGTAGACGTACTTGGTCACGGATGCCTCCGGAGCACTCGGGCGGTTCGAAGCCGTCAGTCTACGGAACCGACCCTGTTCCGGCTCGACACCGGAGTCTACACATCGCTGTGTATGTCGGTGTAGAATGGGAGGATGTCGAAGATGGTGCGAACGAACGTGGTCCTGGACGAAGAGCTGGTCCGCCGAGTCATGGACATGTTCGGTCTGAAGTCCAAGCGTGCGGCGATCGACTACGCACTGCGACGCGTAGCAGGTATGGGCGATAGACGATCGATCAAGGAGCTGCGCGGGATCGGCTGGATCGGGGACCTCGACGAGATGCGCCGTGACGAGGTCGGAGACGTAGATGCCGATCGTCCTGCCTGACTCCTCGGCATGGATCGAGTACTTCCGGGCAAGCGGCCATCCCAGTGACCTAGAGCTGGTCGATCTCATAGACGAGGAGGCCGAGCTGGTCATCACCGAGCCTGTCGTGATGGAGGTTCTCGCGGGAGCACGCTCCGAGAGTCACGCGATCAAGATGCGGACCGCGCTGCTCGCCTATCCCCTCGCGAAGGTCTTCGGGCTCGACGACTACGAGACGGCCGCGGCGATCCGACGGGCATGCCGTGCCGGCGGCGAGACGGTTCGGAGCACTATGGACTGCCTGATCGCCGCGGTCGCGATCCGGGAGAGCGCGAGCGTCCTGCACAGCGACCGCGACTTCGACGTCATCGCCCAGCACACGGAGTTGCAGATCCACCCGCTCGGCGCGTAGCCACACACGCCATCCCCCCCGCCGCGCACCCGACAGGGACGCCGCGAGCTCGTGGCCGGAGACGGCATCAGTGCCCTTGGAACACGCGTCGTGCGCCGGCTAACGCTCGCGGACGTCTTGGTCTAGGCTTCAGCGGTCGGTTGGCCGGATGAGGGGAGGATGCATGGCTGAGGTCGCGAACCTGGGCGCGGGCGATACCCGCAAGTTCGAGCACGGGACGGTGCAGACGGCGAAGGTCGGCACGGTGACCGTCTCGAGAGGAACGATGGAGCCGGGCTGGCGCTGGTCCAGCGACGTCAAGCCGATCGCCGGGACGGACTCGTGCATGGTCCACCACAAGGGGATCGGGGTGTCCGGGCGGCTCCACGTCGTGATGGACGACGGGACCGAGATCGAGGTGGGCCCCGGCGACGCGCACGACATCCCGCCGGGCCACGACGCCTGGGTGGTAGGCGACGAGCCGTACGTCGGGATCGACTTCTCGGACGAGATGGCGGGGTACGCGAAGCCCTCGTAGCCGCGGTCCGGGCACCCAGGAGACACCGGGATCCCCCCGGGAGCTCGAGGTGGGGCCGCCTGATCAGGCTGCCGTCGCGGGCTGCCACGCGGGATCCCAGGCCCCGGCCGTTCGGCAGCAGGACGGCTGCCTCGAGCCGGTCACGAGGCACAGCGCCGAGAACAGGCGGCCGTGGGTCTGCTCGAAGGACCATTCGAAGGCCTGGGGCGGATCGGCCACGGACAACCACCGGGCCAACCCCCTTTACGCCGGTTCCGTCCCCCGATGTTCTTCGAGGTACCGGTTCGCGGCCACGGCGAGCTCCTCGAGATCGCCCGCCCGCGCCAGCCCTTCCCACAGTAGATCGACGTCCACGTCCACGTACCCATGGACGATCACGTTGCGGAGCCCCGCGGCCCGCTTGAGGCGTTCCGCAAGCTGCCTGTCGATCACGCCCATCTGCGCGAGCAGCGTGAACGTCGACCCATAGTCCTCCGGGGTCCACGCCGAGTCCTCGGACACGATGTGGTTGGCGACGTCGATCGCAGCCTGGACGGCGACCTGGAGGTGGTGCTCGGTCTCGGCCCGGACCCTGAAGTCATCGCGGAGCTGCTCGGGTCCCTCCGCCTTGATCTGGCGCAAGACCTCCAGGCGGCGGTCGATCTCGCGGAGACGGCGTCGGACGCGTTCAGGATCGACCAAATCGGGTCTCCTGCAACCGGTGGCTGAGCGCCTCGGCCTGGACCCGTCGGAACGGCTCCATGTCGAGGTACCGGTCAACGACCTCGACCCGGTGACGCACCCGCGTTCCCTCGTCCTTGCTGACGAGGAGACGGCCGTCGCGGAGCACCCGGTACGCGAGCGAGATCGGCGCCTCGCTCAGCACGACGAGGTCGAGATCGTCAGAGCCCAGCATCTCGGCCAGCTCGCCGAGGATCGACAGGCGAACCTCGAACGCATCAACGTCTTCGCGCAACAGCACCGCGACGTCGACATCCGAAAGCGGCCCCGCAGTCCCTCGAGCCACCGACCCGAACATGTACGCGACGACCACCTCGGGCCGTCGCTCGACGACCTCGTTGACGCGCGCCTCGATCTCGTCCCTCGTCATGACCAGCATCGTACCCTCGGGTCCAACGAGGGCAGCTCATGCGCCGAGGAGGTCTCCTTGAACTCGGCGTGGTGAAGCTCGGCGGGGGGTTGTACCGGCAGTAGAAGACACGGTCCGCCGCCGAGTGTCCTCGGTGATCCCCTCTCCCGGAAGTTAGGACTCGGCACTCTCAGCCCGTGGGCTCGCCGAAGGCTGCCTCGAGGAGCTTCAGCGTCGACGCATCCGATGCGAACAGCACCGTCACCTCGTCCCCTTCGGTCGGCAGCACCTCGGCGTGTCGGCGAGGGTCGACCCAGTCGTCGAGCCGCACGGCGAACTCGACGGCCTGCTGGTGATCGTCCCAGACGGTCGCCATCACGACCGCGACCTCGTCGTCCTTCGACCAGGCCCGGTACAAGCCTCCGTCCCAGCCCTCGGTGGCAAGCTCGACCGTCTGCCGTTCGGCGCGCGTTTCCATCAGGGCCCGGAGCCACGCTTCGCCCACATCCTGGACGTCGAGGTCTGACCAGCCCTCGCCGAGCGCCGGCGCGAGGTCGGCAACGTCGACGAGCCGCGGCACGTCGTCCGGGTACTTCCTGGGGTGGATGACCTGCTCGGTGGACACGGGCGGTTCCTCGAACACGCGGTCGACCGCCTCCTGCCCACCCCGGCGCCGTATCGCGTCGATGAACGCGGACCCGTCGATGTACGGGAACCCGCCGAGCAGACCCATGAACAACGGCGGATGTCCCTTCTCCGGGATCGCGTCGCGCGGAAGTATCGTCTCGGGCGAGGGGATCTGACCGGCCGGCAGGACCTGCGCGGCCCACCGGTACATCATCAGCGTGGCGTTGCCCTCGACGACGGCGCTCGCCGCCATCTGCTCGTCGTCGCGGCAGCTTCGCGTCAGGCGGTCCAGCGACTGCAGGTCGAAATGCTGATCGTCCAGCGCATGCGTGAGCTCATGCGACAGCACGAACCGCTCGAACGCGCTCTCGCCATCCGTCCCGACCACACGCAGCACATCCTGCCCGGGCAAGTAATAGCCGATCACGTCGACCGGCCCGAACGTGCGGAAAACCTCGCTGATGTCGGTGCCGCGTTGGATCACGCCGATCGTCTGCCACGCGAGGCTGCGGCGCTCGTACAGGTCCTGCGGCACGCTCGCGCTGTAAAGCGCTCGGAGCCCCCGGACGAGTTCTTCCGGCGAGAGCACCTCCACGCGCACCGGCCGCTTGAACCGGAGCCCGCGCAGGTCCTCGACCTGCGCGATGACCTCGTGGACGTTCGCAGGCGACGCCTGGGCACCCGCTGAGCCGGAAGTGTCTATGGGCTCGGGGTAGACGCACAGCGTCTCGAGCGCCTCGGCCGCCGTGACGGATCCGCGGGCGGGGGCAACGCTCGGTGCCGTCGAGACCGGGGTGGGAGTGCTCGACGGGGCCGCCCCGCCCGTACACGCGCCGACGAGCAGCAGGAGCGCCACGACTGACCGGGCGTGACCACGCACGGTCCGAACCCTACGCCGTGGCCGCCTCGAAGGCCTTCAGCGTGATCAGGTTCCGGATCGATGCCGAAGCCGCGGGTCGTACCGCTCCAGACTCGAGGCAGCCGGCGGGAGCGGCGTTACGTGGGTCGGACCTCGACGAATCCGGCCGCCGCGAAGTCGCCATCGAACGCCAACGCCTCGCGGAGCCGCATCCTGCGCATCAACGCGAAGCTCGTCGAGTCGACGAACGAGTACGACCGCTCGTCGTGGCGGTCGAGCCAGCGCCAGGCTTCAGCTTCCAGGCGCTCATCGATGTGTGCGATCGTCAGGCTCCGGACGCCCAGCGCGGCGGCTCGGAACCGGGCCGCCTCCCGGTGGCCGAGCCTCCGACACAGGAACGTCCAGGTCTCACCGAGCACGAGATGGGACGTGATGAGCCCTCTCGCTCCGTTCTCCCATAGGGCCCTGGCGTCCGGATGTCGGCGGTCCCGGCGGAAACGGAGCGCGATCCAGAACGAAGTGTCGACGAACCTCACGATCCGTACACGACTTCGTCGATGTCCCCCGCCTCCTCGTCGATGTCGCCGATCAGTGCCGCCATCGGATCTTTCGCGGAGCCTCGCCCGCCCAGCCGGTCCCTCACGAACTCTCGGATCAAGGCCGCCTTGGACGTCCTCCGGCGAGCCGCCTCGATCGCGAGCGCCTCGTCGAGCTCTTCCTCGATGCTGATCTGTAAGCGCTTCATCTTCGTAGGATACATCGAGTAGATGATGTATCCATCATCAAGGCCGCCCGTCGGCGTGTCGCTAGGTTCAACGCGGTCCGGAACAGGTAGCCGGTCGGGTTCCTAGGGGGCAGCCTGCCTCCGGCCGCTCGGCAAGACCCCGCTATGCGGCGGCGGCTTGCAGCTCGCCTAACGTCGCCTCGTCCGAGGCGAACATCACCTGGACGCTCGTCCCGTCCGGGCCGACGACCGCGCCGTGATCGTCGCCTTGGTCGATCCAGGAGATCATCGCCGTGGCGAACTCGCTCGCGTCCTGCTCCGAATCCCACACCGTGGAGAGCCCGACCGCGGCCTCCTCGCCGTCCGTCCACGCGCGATACGTTCCTCCGTCCCAGCCCGCCGCCGCGTTCGACGCCTGGGCCCCGTCGAGCCGTAGGCCGAGAGCGATCTGCAGCCACGACTCTCCGATCGTCATAACGTCGAGGTCCTCCCAGCCCTCACCGAGTGCCGCCGACAGGTCCGGCACGTCCATGGGCGTGGGAGCGTCGTTGGGGTAGCGCTCTGGGTGGATGATCTGCTCGGTCGAGATCGGCGGGCCTGCGAGGGCCTGGTCGATGGCATCGACGCCACCTTGAGACGAGAGCGCGGTGATGAAGCGCAGGCCCACGTCGTAGGACCAGACCTGCAGCCGCAGGACGAATGGTGGGATGTCGCCGGTCGAGGTGTCCTGGAGCGCCGCCTCCACTCCCACCTCCACCTGCTCTTCAGGCGTGAGGTATGCCTGCGCCCACCGGAGCATGAAGAACGTCGCGTTTCCCTCCACCAGAGCCACGGCCGCCGCGACCTCCTCGTCCCGGCACTCGGCGGAGAGCACATCGAGCTTCTCCAGGCCGAACCGCTGGTCATCGATCGCGTGCGTGAGCTCGTGGGCGAGGGTGATCCGCTCGAGCGGCGAGGGATCCTGCGTCCCGAGGAACTTCAGCTCACCGGTAAGAGTGTCGTAATAGCCGATCACCTGCGTCGAGCCATACTCCTCGTACACCTCGCGCAGACTCGTGCCCTCTGGGATCACGCCGATCGTCGCCCAGGCGAGGCTGCGCCGCGCCATCTGCTCCTTCGGGTAGGCGATGTCCGCGTACTCGGTCAGGTCCTTGGCGATCTCGCTCTGGGAGACGGGCTCGGCGACCACGGGCTTCGAGTAGTCGAAGCCGCGGATCTCCTCGACCTGCCGCATCACCTCTTCGATCACCGGGGGCGTCGGGCCCTCAGCCGGGACGTCGGAGCCCCCGCTCGGGTCGGGCTCGGGCACCTCGCACAGGCGCCGGGCGGCAGCGGCCGCCGAGTCCGGCCCCTGGTCCGCGGGCGAGACCGTCTCGGGCGAGGACGGAACGGGGGCCGAGCTCGTGGGAGTGTCGGGGGGCGGGATAGGCGAGCCGGTACCGCCGTCGGTGCACGCGCCGATGAGCAGCGCGAGCACCGCGACCGCCGAGGCCGTCCGAGTTCTGCGCCTCACCGGTGCCTCGGCACCAGGATGCTCACGACGGCGACCACGATCGCCACGCTCGAGAGGGCGGCAGAGAACCACAGGAGGCCTATCGAGCGCAGGGACCCCAGCGAGGATGCGGCCAGGGCCACCCCCGCCGCGAGCATGAGCCCGAACGCCACCGCATACAGGCTCACCCAGCCCCTTCGCGGCTTCGCCGTCTCCGGCGTGGGCGGGGTCGCCTCGGTCGGGGCCTCGGTGGTCTCGTCCACGACGCTCACGGAAGCCGTTCGTCGAGGTATGTGACGAGGTTCTCAACCGGCAGGCGCTCCTGGGCCATGGAGTCGCGCTCGCGCACGGTGACCTGCCGGTCCTCCAGCGTTTCGAAGTCCACCGTCACGCAGAACGGCGTGCCGACCTCGTCCTGGCGCCGATACCGGCGGCCGATAGAGCCCGCGTCGTCGAAGTCGCACAGCCACTCGGGCTTGACGAGGTCGAAGACCTGGCGCGCCGTCGGCGTGAGCTGCTCGTTGCGGGAGAGCGGCAGCACGGCGACCTTGGTCGGCGCGAGGGTCTTGTGCAGGGCCAGGTACGCGCGCTTCTCGGTGCCGCCCTTGGCGGTGGGGGCCTCCTCTTCGCGGTAGGCGTCGATCAGCGCCGTGAGCACGATCCGGTCGACGCCGGCCGCGGGCTCGACCACGAAAGGCGCGTACCGCTGATCCTTCTCCTGGTCGAAGTACGACAGCTCCTGTCCGCTCGCCAACTCGTGACGCTTGAGGTCGAAGTCGGTCCGGTTCGCTATGCCCTCCACCTCCTGCCACCCGAAGGGGAACTCGTACTCGACGTCGGAGGCCGCCTTGGCGTAGTGAGCGAGCTCGTCGGGCTCGTGGGGGCGGATCCGGAGCTTCTCCTTGCGGATCCCGAGGTCGAGGTACCACTGCATCCGCTCGTTCACCCAGTACTCGAACCACTCGTCGTCCGTGCCGGGCTCGACGAAGAACTCCATCTCCATCTGCTCGAACTCGCGCGTGCGGAAGATGAAGTTGCCCGGCGTGATCTCGTTGCGGAAGGACTTGCCGATCTGAGCGATGCCGAACGGGACCTTCTTGCGGCTGGCCTGCTGCACGATCTCGAAGTCCACGAACATCCCCTGCGCGGTTTCCGGCCGCAGGTACGCCGCCGAGGATTCGTCCTCCACCGGACCCATGTGCGTCTTGAACATCAGGTTGAACTGCCTGGGCTCGGTGAACCGTTTCTCGCCGCAGTTGGGGCACTTGGGATCCTCGCCGAGGTGGTCCTGGCGGAACCGCTGGTGGCAGCTCAGGCACTCGATCAGCGGGTCGTGGAACCCCTCGACGTGGCCGCTCGCCTCCCAGACCCGTGGCGACATGATGATCGCGGTCTCCAGGCCGACGACGTCGTCGCGGAGCTGGACCATCGAGCGCCACCAGGCGTTCCGGACGTTGCGGCGGAGCTCGACGCCGAGCGGACCGTAGTCCCAGGAGGAGCGCAGGCCGCCGTATATCTCGGAGGACTGGAACGCGAGCCCTCGTCGCTTGGCGAGGGAGGTGACGGCCTCCATGAGGTCGGCCATGCGGGCATTCCCCCTTTCCCGGTCGCTGGATGCGGCCGCTGGCGTGGAGCCCAGTGTACGGGTGGAGCCGGGGGTGACCCGGCCGATACCGGAGAGAGATGACGGCGGACTAGCTCGACTCGTTCTCCGCCACCTTGCCGAACCTGCGCGAGCGCTTCTGGTAGTCGCGGATCGCCTCGTACAGGTGCTCGCGGTCGAAGTCCGGCCAGTAGACCGGGGTGAAGTACAGCTCGGAGTACGCGGCCTGCCAGAGCAGGAAGTTGCTGATCCGCTCCTCGCCGCTGGTGCGGATGATCAGGTCGGGGTCGGGCATGTCCGGGTGGTACAGGCGCCGGCCGATCGACTCTGGCGTGATCTTCTCGCCCTTCAGTCGTCCGGCGTCGTGGTCCGCGAGGAGCTTCTTCACCGCATCGGCGATCTCGACGCGGCCGCCGTAGTTGAACGCGATCGTGAGCGTCATGCCGGTGTTGTGCTTGGTGAGCTCCTCGGAGATCTCCATCTCCTTCATCACGGAGCGGGGCACGCGCCAGTCGCGGCGGCCGAGCCACCTCACCCGGACGTTCATGCGGTGGAGCTCGTCGCGGCGGCGCCGCAGCAGGCCGCGGTTGAACCCCATGAGGAACGAAACCTCGGCCTTCGGGCGGTTCCAGTTCTCCGTTGAGAACGCGAACATGGTCAGCCACTGCAGGCCGAGCGCGTCGGCGCCGACGACCGTGTCCCACATCGCCTCCTCGCCCGCGGTGTGACCCTCGGTGCGGGCCAGACCGCGCTGCCGGGCCCATCGCCCGTTGCCGTCCATCACGATGCCGACGTGCCGGGGTAAGCGGTCGCGGTCCAGGTCGTGGAGGTAGGTGCTCACGTCGCGAGGCTCCTCGCCAGGATCGGCAGGCTCTTCATCCGGCGCTCGAGGTGGTATTCGGTGAAGCCGAACAGCAGGCCGCGCGACTCGCGCCGCACCACCGGGTCGGCCTCGACGGCACCCGCTTCCAGCAGCCCGGTCTGACCGAGCGTCGCCAGGTACGCGAGCGCCTCGGCCGAGGCGTACCCGGCGTCCGGGTCGGCGTCGTCCGAGCAGACCGCACCGCCCTGGCCGCTCGCGAACCGCCCCGCGCCGGGCCGGCCACAGACGGCACACGTCGTGAGCGCCGGGTGGAAGCCCGAGAGGGAGAGCAGCTTGAGGAGGAAGGATTCGGCCACCGCGGCGGGGTCGGCCGGCCGCTCGTCGAGGGCGCGGAGCCCGGTCAGCAGGAGCATGAACAGGCGGACGTTGCGCTCGTGCTCCTCGGCCACCTTGTCGGTGGCCTCGAGCATCGTCTCCCCCGCCGCGAACAGCCCCAGGTCGCGCCGCAGCTCCATGAACGGGCTGATGATCTCGGCCTGGCTGACGGTGTCCAGGGCGCCCCGGCCCCGGTAGACCATCAGCGAGACGTGGGTGAACGGCTCGAGCCTTGCGCCGAAGCGGGAGTGGGTCTTGCGGATGCCCTTGGCTACCGCCCGGACCTTGCCCGAGCCCTGGGTCATCACGGTGACTATCTTGTCGGCCTCGCCCAGCTTGTGGGCGCGCAGGACAACACCTTGTTCCTTGTAGAGGGGCATCGGTGGAATCGTAGCCCCGGGTGGTGGCGGTTCCGGCCAGGTGATGTTGCGGAAGTGTGGAATCCGGACACGTGAGAGGGCGGGACCCGGTCGGGTCCCGCCCCCTGGAGGCTCCAGGCCCTCGATCTAGCCCATGGCCTCCGCGTTCTTCATGACGACCTCCATCGTCTCGTTCAGCCGGTCGGTGGGGCTGAACTCGACCAGCGAGGTGCCCGCGAAGATCGACGGGGTGTGGCCCGGTCCCACGAAGTAGGCCTCGCCGCCGACGAACTCCTCGTCGCCTTTGGCTGTGTGGAACACGACCTTGCCCTCGAACACGTAGCCCCAGTGCTCGCACTGGCAGCGGTCATCGGGCAGACCCACGAACAGCGGGGTCATGTCCGCGTCCGCCGTGTAGGTCTCCCACCCCACCGTGGTGCCGCCGAGCTCGGCGTAGTGCCCCTCGAACCCCTCCGCCTCGACGTGCTCCGAGGCCGATGCCTTAGAAGCCTTCGCCATCTCTCCTCCTCTCCGGGCTCCCGGATCGTCCGGTCCCCCCGATGGTGACCGTGACCGGGCGAACCATCACACGTTCGGGCCGACGCTCGTCGGATCAGGCCGCGGAGCCCTGCCGCGCGCCCTCCTCGGCCATCCGCGCCAGGTTCCGGACCCCGCGGCGGGCGTTGGATCCCGCGAACCTCATCAGGAGCGACCGGAGGCCGGGGACGTTGAACGCGACGAGCGCTCCGGGGAGCCTGCTGATGCGGACCGTCCGGATCGTGTAGGCGATCCGGCTGCCGTGCTCCCTCGGCTCGATCTCGTACCGGTGGACGCTCGTCCACACGACGACCGCACCCTTCTTCATGGTCTGGTTCGCCTCGGTCACGAACTCGAACAGGGTGGGACGACTGGCCTCGGTGACCACCGAAGAGTCGGCGAACCGGCCCATCGGGTCCGCGCCCGTGCTCGAGAACTCGGTGCCGACCGAGGCCGGTCCCTCGGGGGCCTCGATCGAGAGCAGCCGGTAGTTGTCCTTCGGCTGCCGCTCGCCCGCCCACTCGAGGTGGCTCCGTAGGTCGGAGAGCAGCTGGTAGACGACCTCCGCCGGGGCCGCGCTGGTCTCCTCGATGTGGACCTTGAGCTCGCTCTTCAGGGCGTTGGCCCGGCCCTTCTGCTCCTGCTGCGCCGCCATGGCGCTCCTCCTTCCGTCCGTGGACATGAGCAGGGTGCGCCGGATGAGCGCCGGGAGGATGGGGGATGTCCCCTATCTCTCGGGAGGTATCTCGCCCAGGTGTCGGACGGATAGGGCCGCGGCCTCCGTCCGGGTCCTCAGGTTGAGCTTGGCCAGGATGTTGCTCACATGGTGTTCGGCGGTCTTCGTGCTGATGAACAAGCGCGCGGCGATCTCGGGGTTCGAGAGACCCTCGCCGAGAAGGGCCAGCACCTCGCGCTCGCGCTTGGTGAGCAGCCCGAGCGCCTTCGGGCCCGTCCGCGCGGGCCCGCCCAGGTCGCGGATCAGCGCGGCCGCCCGGTCCGCCTCAACGACGGCCCCGAGCGCCTCGAAGGCCTCTAGCGCCGAGCGGGCCTCGGCGAGCGCGACCTTGGGCTGTTCGTCGCGGAGCGCCTCGGCCAGCGCCAGGCGGGCGCGTGCGGCCTCCGAGCCGAGCTCGAGCTTGCCGAACCGATCCGCGGCACGCTCGAACGCCTCGGCGGCCGGTTCGTCCCCAGCGGCCGCGACCCGACCCTCGGCCATCCGGGCGTACGCGGCGATCATCGGATGCCCCGAGCCATCGGCGGCCTTCGACAGGTCGGCGCTCGAAGCCCTCGCCGCGTCAAGGTCGCGGGCGGCGATCTGGACCTCGACGAGCCGGGCGAGCAACGGGGCGCCGAGCATCCCCTCGCGCCCGACGAGGTTCAGCCGTCGCAGGAGCCGCGCCGACGCGAGGGCCGGCTCGCCGCGTGCCAGGTCGAGCTCGGCGGCCGGCAGGACGGCCTCCGGTAGGTGCTCGCGTCCCTCGAGGAGGGCGGCCGCCTCCTCGAGGCGGCCCTGGCGCAGGCGCACCTCGGCGAGCTTGACCGCGGGGTCCACGCAGCGGGAGCGGTGGCCGCCCGCCCCCAGCGCGGCGACCGAGCCGAGGAGCTCGAGCTCCGCCTGCTCCCGGTGGCCGGTCGCAGCGAGCATCTCGGCGTTGCACGTCCGGCAGAACGCGAGGAGCGGCACGCCCTCGCGCCGGCTCACGAACCGGTCGACGATCCTCGCCCACTGCTCGAGCCGCCCAGCGTCTCCCGCGAGCTCGCACGCAGCGACCAGGCTGCAGCATGCCTCGGCGACCGTCTCGAGCATGTCGGCCTCACCCCCCGTCGCGGCCGCCATCGCCTCGTCGAGGTGGTCGAGCCCGTCCGGGACGCGGCCGGTCTGGATCTCGGCGAGTCCGAGCTCGGCGAGCGCCGCCACCTCGAGATCGGCGTCGCCTGCCTCCCGTCCGAGCTCGAGCGCCACCTTGGCGCGACGTTCTCGTTCCGAGGGGTCGCCGGATCGCCTACCGCGAGCGATCTCCAGCCACCCCCTCTCGTGGCCGCCGTCGCCCAGCATCCGTTCGGCCCGCGCCAGCCAGCCGTTGGCCGCCGCCTCGTTCCCGTTGACAGACAGTTGCTCGCGAGCGAGCCAGATCGCGACCGTGCCGGCGCGCCGAGGGTCCGAGCCCTTGTAGAGGACGTAGGCCCGCTCCCGGTGCTCCATCGCGCCGTCGGGGTCGCCGAGCCACCACAGCGAGCGCCCCAGCCCGTCCTCGGCGATCGGGTCCTCGCCCTCAGCCAGCGCGGCCTCGAACGCGGAGCGCGCGCTCTCCCAGTCACCGGCCTCCAGAGCCTGCTCGCCGCGGAGCAGCGCGGACCGGTCCCCCACCATGTGCGTGATGATGGCACCCGTGACGGCCCGCCGCACCTTCGCCTTTCTTGCTGCTCGCCGGCCTCCTCGCGGCCTGCCTCGGGGGAGAGACCGGGTCGGTCACCGATGCGCCCATGCCGATCGACTGGGACTCGCCGCAGGAGCTCCCGCCCCCGAAGTTCGCCGACCTCCGATCCGAGTCGTGAGCGAGGAGGAGGGGTATCGGGTCTACCCCCGCTCCGATCGGGTGACGCCGAGCACCGCGTATCTCTTCGACACCGGCCACTGCGGCCTCGCGCACCTCGCGGACTTCGACGGCAGCTTCTGGGAGCCGGACCCGCCCGCGGGTCAGCCCGCCCCCGACTTCTTCATCAACGAGGACGTGGGCGCGATCGCGCTCACCGACTTCAGCGAGGCGGTCTACCGGGCCTCGGACGGCACCGAGGTCACCCTGCGCCGGCTCGACGGGCCGGTCGTCGCGCAGCCCTGCGAGTGAGGCTCAGGCGCCCATCGGGTGCCAGACGGTCTTGAACTCCATCAGCGCGGTGACCTCGTACGGGGACTGGGCCTCGCTCGAGAACGGATCGGCTTCGACAGCTCGGACCACGCGCTTCACGTTCTCGGCGGCGAGCTCCTCGGCCTTCGGCAGGAGGTCGGCCGGCACCCCCGTCACGTCGATCGCGTTCACGTCCATGTGGCCGGCGAGCCACGGCACGAGCTCGGCGGTCAGGCCGGTCAGGATGTTCACCACACCGCTGGGGATATCGGAGGTCGCGAGCACCTCACCGAGCGAGACCGCCGGTAGCGGCGAGGTCTCGCTCGCGAGCACCACCGTCGTGTTCCCGCTCACGATCGCCGGCGCCAGGCGCGAGACGAGCCCAAGCAGCGACCGGTCCACCGGCGCGACGACGCCGACCACCCCGGTCGGCTCGGGGATCGTGAAGTTGAAGTACGGCCCTGCCACCGGGTTCGTGCTGCCCAGCACCTGCCCGATCTTGTCCGCCCACCCCGCGTACCAGACCCACCGGTCGATCGAGGCGCTCACGCCCCTGGCCGGGTCCTGGGCGCCGGCGTCGCCGAGCTCGGCCTCGAACTGCGCGCGGCGGCCCTCCATCAGCTCGGCCACCCGGTACAGGATCTGCGCGCGGTTGTACGCGGTCTTGCTCGACCATCCGGGGAAGGCGGCGCGCGCCGCCCTGACCGCGTCGCGCAGGTCCTTTCGCGAGGCCCTCGAGACGCGCGCGAGCAGCCGCCCGTCGTGCGAGAAGGCTTCGTACGAACGCCCGGACTCGCTGCGGGGGAAGTCGCCCGCGATGTAGAGCTTGGCGGTCCGGCGGACGGGAACGCGGTCGTCGGTCATCGGCCAAGCTCCAGGTACGGCTCGAGGCCCTGGAGACCGCCCTCGCGCCCGAACCCGGACTCCTTGTACCCACCGAACGGGCTCGTCGGGTCGAACCGGTTGAACGTGTTCGCCCAGACCACGCCGGCCTTCATCCGCTCGGCCATCCACAGGATCCGCGAGCCCTTCTCGGTCCAGATCCCTGCCGATAGCCCGTAGGGTGTGTTGTTCGCCTTCTCGACCGCCTCGTCCGGCGTCCGGAACGTGAGGATCGACAGCACCGGCCCGAAGATCTCCTCGCGCGCGATCCGGTGGGACTGCGAGACGTTGGTGAACAGCGTCGGCCGGAACCAGAAGCCACGCTCGGGCAGGACGCAGTCGGGCTGGTAGATCTCGGCGCCCTCCTCGACGCCGGCGGCCACGAGCTCCTCGATCTTCGTGAGCTGGGCCCGAGAGTTGATCGCGCCGACGTCCGTGTTCTTGTCGAGCGGGTTCCCGACCCGGAGCGTCTGCAGACGCTCCTTGAGCTTGTCGAGCAGCGGCTCGAACACCGGCTCCTGCACCAGTAGGCGCGAACCAGCACAGCACACATGTCCCTGGTTGAAGAAGATGCCGTTCACCACACCCTCGACGGCCTGGTCCAGGGGCGCGTCCTCGAACACGATGTTCGCCGCCTTGCCTCCGAGCTCGAGCGTCAGGCGCTTGCCGGTCCCGGCGGTGGCCCGCCGGATGATCTTGCCGACCTCCGTCGAGCCCGTGAACGCGATCTTGTCGACATCGTCGTGCTCGACCAGGGACGAGCCCGTCGCCCCCGCCCCGGTCACGATGTTCACGACGCCCGGCGGCAGCTCGGCCTCCTGGATCACCTGCGCGAGGAGCAGGGCTGTGAGCGGTGTCGTCTCGGCGGGCTTCAGGACGACGGTGTTGCCGGTCGCGAGCGCCGGGGCGAGCTTCCACGCCGCCATCAGCATCGGGAAGTTCCACGGGATGATCTGCCCCGCGACGCCGACCGGCCTCGGCGAGCGATTCGGGAACGCGTACTCAAGCTTGTCCGCCCACCCGGCGTAGTAGAAGAAGTGCGCCGCCGCGAGCGGCAGGTCAACGTCGCGGGACTCCTTGATCGGCTTGCCGCCGTTCATCGTCTCGAGCACCGCGAACTCGCGCGCGCGCTCCTGGATCTGGCGCGCGATCCGGTAGAGGTACTTGGCCCGCTCCGAGCCCGGGAGGGAGCGCCAAGCTATCTCGTAGGCGCTCCGCGCCGCCGTCACGGCGAGGTCCACGTCCTCGGGACCGGCCTCGGCGATCTCGGCGAGCGGCTCCTCGGTCGCGGGGTCGATCGTCGTGAAGTAGGTCCCGGACTTCGGCTCCACGAACTCGCCGCCGACGAACAGCCCGTAACGGTCCTCGAGCTTGACGATGTCGGTGGACTCGGGGGCGTCCGCGTACTCCCACACAGGCTGGCCCTGCTCGAGCGCCGAGGTCGCGGTCCGTTCGATCTCGCTCATGCCCAGTCGATCTCGTCCAGCGTCATCGGCTCGAACGACTCGAGCAGCGGTTGAAGGACCGCGAGGCTCTCGCGGAAGGCGTCGGAGGCGCGGAAGGCCTCGACCGCGGCGATGTCCGGCCAAGCGCCGAAGGTCTTGAACAGGTTCGGCCGGTCTCGGTCGCGGAGCAGCGTCGGACGCGCGCTCCCGAGCGTCCCCACCGTCGTCCGTGCCAGATCGGTCCACGCCCGCACGAACGCATCCTCGCTCCCCGGCCTCACCACCCACGTCCCGTGCGTCCACACGCTCACGCGAACCTCCTCAGTCGATCGTGAAGTAGTCGGGGCCCTGGTATCGGCCGGTCCGTTCCTTGTCGATCTGCATCAGCACGTCGTTCAGCAGCGTCGAGGCGCCGATGCGGAACAGCTCGGGCGTCATCCACTCGGGCCCGAGGGTCTCGTACAGCAGCACGAGGTACTGGATCGCCTGCTTGGACCGTCGGATCCCGCCCGCGAGCTTCACGCCGACACGGTGCCCGGTCTCGTGGAAGAAGTCGCGCGCCGCCTCCATCATGCAGAGCGCGCTCGGCAGCGTCGCGTTCACGCCGATCTTGCCGGTCGAGGTCTTGATGAAGTCGGCGCCGGCCGCCATCGCGAGCACGCTCGCCTGGCGGACCCGGTCGTAGCTGCCGAGCTCCCCGGTCTCCAGGATCACCTTCAGGTGGGCGTTGCCGGCCGCGTCGCGCGCGGCGACGAGCTCCTCGAAACACTCGGCGTACCGCCCGCCCAGGAACAGCGAGCGGTTCAGCACGATGTCGACCTCGTCGGCGCCGAGGTCCACGACCTCGCGGATCTCCGCCAGGCGTGCCCCGAGCGGCCCTAGCCCGGCCGGGAACGCCCCGGCGACGCTCGCGACCTTCACGCCGGTGCCCCTCAGCTGTCCGAGCGCCATCGGCACGAGCTGCGGGTACAGGCAGACGGCCGCGACCGGCGGGATCGAGGTGTCGAGCGGGTTGGGCCGCACGGCCTTCGCGCACATCGCTACGACCTTGCCCACCGAGTCCGTGCCCTCTAGCGTGGTCAGGTCCATCGAACGGATCGCGAGGTCGAGGGCCCACAGCTTGGACTCGCGCTTGATCGAGCGCTTCGCGAGCGCTCCGGCCCGCTCCTCGAGCCCGACGGCGTCAACGGCCGGGACGCGCGCGACCAAACGCGGGGCGTCCTTCGGCGCGTAGAGCGCCAGGCTTGGGCGCGAGCGTTCGATCTCGGCTGCCTGGGACATCGGACCTGCCATGGTACGGCGAGGGCGCCACGCGCGCCGAGGCCTCAGAAGCCGAGACGCTGCAGGGCCTTCGGGTCGCGCTGCCACTCCTTGAGGACCTTCACACGGAGGTCGAGGAACACCTTGCCGCCCAGGACGAGCTCGATCTCCTCGCGGGCGCGGGAGCCGACCGTCTTCAGCGTCTCGCCGCCCTTGCCGATCACGATGCCCTTCTGGGAGTCGCGTTCGACGATCAGGTAGGCGCGCACCTTCGTCAGGCCGTCCTCGACCTCGAGCTCCTCGACGACGACCGCGATCGAGTGCGGGACCTCCTGCCGGGTCACCGCGAGGGCCTTCTCGCGAACGATCTCGGCCAGGCGCACCTCGAGCGGCTGGTCGGCGTCCTCGTCGGCCGGGTAGTAGGCCGGGCCCTCGGGGAGACTCGCGACGACGAGGTCGAGCAGCACGCCGAGGCCGCGGCCGGTCTTGGCGGAGACCGGCACGATCTCGTCCCAAGGCCCCAGGTCGCCGGCCGCCTGCAGCTGCGGAACCTCTTCGTGGTTCCGCACAGCGTCGAGCTTGTTCACCGCGCAGAGCTTCGCGCCTGCCACCTTCGCCACCTGTCGCTCGAAGACGAACGCGTCCCCGCGCCCGACGCCCGCCTGCGCGTCCACGACCTGCACCACGACGTCCACGCCCTGGGTGGCCTCGCTCACGAGCTCGTTCAGCCGCGTGCCCAGGAGCGTGCGGGGCTTGTGGAACCCCGGGGTATCCGTGAACACGGCCTGGTAGTCATCCGTCGAGAGCACCGCACGGATGTCCCGGCGCGTCGTCTGCGGCTTGTCCGAGACGATCGTGACCTTGCGACCCACCAGCGCGTTCACCAGGGTGGACTTGCCGACGTTGGGCCGCCCGACGACGGCCACGAACCCGCTCCGGAAGGTCAACTCTCCTCGAGGAGGTCGGCCGGCCCGAACGCGTGGGGCAGGATCGCCGAGAGGACCCATTCGGCGCGGCGGCCGCCGGAGCCCTCGCACACCACGAGCATCTGCGGCCCGAACTCGTGCAGCACCTGCCGGCAGCCGCCGCAAGGAGCGGTCGGGTCTTGGCTGTCGCCAACCACCGCGATCGCCTTGAACCGCCGATGGCCGGCGAGCACGGCCGCCGCGACCGCGTTGCGCTCCGCGCACACGCTGAGGGGATAAGAGGCGTTCTCGATGTTCGCGCCCCGATACACCTTGCCTCCGGCGAGGAGCGCGGCTCCAACGTGGAAGCCGCTATACGGTGCGTATGCCCGGCGTCGCATACGACGGGCCGCCGCGACAAGGTCGTCGATCACGTCCGAGGTGGGTCGCGTCACTCGGCGCCCACCTCCTGTGTCTCGGCTTCCTCGTCCTCGGGCTCCTCGCGGGTGATGAGGATCTTCACGATGCGGCGGCCGTTCACCTTCTCGGCTTTGAAGCGCAGGTTCTGGAAGCGGACCTCCTGTCCTTCGTCGGGGATCGAGCCCATCAGGCCGAGCATCAGCCCGCCGACCGTGTCCCACTCCTCGTCGGGGAGCTCGGTGTCCAGGACCTCGTTCACCTCGTCGATCGCCAGCTTGCCATCGACGCGGTACACGCCGTCGGCTACCTCCTCGAGCTCGGGCTCCTCGACGTCGTACTCGTCGGTGATCTCGCCCACGAGCTCCTCCAGCAGGTCCTCGAGCGTGATCAGGCCCGACACGCTGCCGTACTCGTCGGTCACGAGCGCGATGTGGAACTTCTCCTGTTGCATCTCGCGGAGCAGGTCGGCCACCTTCTTGGACTCGGGCACGAAGTGAGCCTCCCGCACGATGTCGGCGAGCGGCATATCGCTTCGCCCCTGGTGGAGCGCCTTCA
>Ga0209342_10001635_pt1 | contig 24928 bp, 23 predicted proteins | sample RifCSP16_2_FD_184023 | JGI IMG/M metagenome (GOLD analysis project Ga0209342, IMG submission 184023) | Soil microbial communities from Rifle, Colorado - Rifle CSP2_sed 16_2 (SPAdes) (version 2) | ecosystem: Environmental > Terrestrial > Deep subsurface > Rock core/Sediment | place: Rifle... | reverse complement strand
CCCCGCCGATTCGAGCCCGCGTATCGCGGCGACGCCGAGCCCCGCCCCCATGAGGGCGAGCCAGAGGCGACCCCGGCGGGCGGACTCGACCAGCAGCAGCGCGCCGAGCAGGCTCATCAGCGCGAAGCCGGAATAGTTCGCGAGGAGCACCGCGTCGAGCCGCATTGGGTCGAGCGGCGCCCAGGAAACGGCGACGGCGCCGGCCAGGAGCGCGAGCCGCGGCTCCTCGGGCGCGAGCCGCGTGCAGAGCGCCATGACCACGATCCCGGTGAGCGAGAGGTAGAGACCGTGGACGAGCCAGTACCCGCGGAGCGTCCCCGGCAGGAGCAGGGCCCCCGGCCAGTTACACAGCAGCGACAGCGGCCGGTTCTCGAAGGGGAGGGCGAGGACCCCGCGCGAGGTGAGGTCGATGACCAGCCATTCATCCCAGCCGCTGAAGTTCGTGGCAGGGATGAAGGCCCACACCATCCAGAAGATGGCCAGGATCGCTAGCGCCCCCGCTGTCGCGCGCGACGTCATGGGCGGGGACGCACCGCAAGCGCGAGCAGCGAGCTCCCGAAGGGCAGGGGTCGGGCCCGCAGCCACGCCCGCTCGAGCCGGAACCAGGCGCGGAGGACCCCGTTCGCGAGGGGGCCGACACGCAGCTCGGCCGCCACCCGCTCCGAGGCGGGCCAGCGACGGTGCCGGAGACGGCCGAGCGGGCGCATCATGAGGATGAGCGGCGCCATCACGGCCATGAAGTGCGTGAGGCGGCGCACGACGAACCCCGCCTCCCGGAGCTTCCGACCGAGCTCGGCCCGCGTGTAGCGCCGGCGGTGGCGAGCCAGCTCGTCCATCTCTCCGAAGAGCACGGGATGGGCGGGCACCGTCAGCACGATCACCCCTCCCGGCTCCAGGGCCAGGAACAGCCGACGCAGGACGCCCGCGTCGTCGTCGACGTGCTCCAGCACGTCGAACATCCCGATCAAGCGGTGGCCGGGGGCGAGCGGAGGAGGGACGCCCTCGTCGACGAGAACGAGCGGCCCTCCGACCCGCGCGCGGGCGAGGGCGAGCCCCTGGGGATACGCGTCGCAGGCCCCGGCGAAGGGGACGCCGCTCCGCATCAGGAAGGCCAGCAGGCCCCCCGTCCCGCAGCCGACGTCGAACAGCGGACGCTCGGCAAGGTCCGCGACCTCCGCCCGGAGCGCGTCGAGGACGATTTCCCGGCGGGTCCGGAACCAGAAGTGCCGCTCCTCCACGTCGTTCAGGATCGGGAAGTGGTGCGGGTCGTAGGCGGGGGCCCCGCGTCCCCCGGCAGTGAGGTGGAGGATGCCGCCCGCGAAGGGATAATCGGAGGCGCAACCGGGGCAATGCGCCCCTCCCGCCCGGGCGACGACGACCGCACTGCAGCGCGGGCATGCGAGCGGGATTCGCCCCCACTCGGCACTCACGACCTCCACCTGCCCGCCCCCGCGAGCGCCACGGCGACGGCCAGGGCGGCGGCGGTGACCATGATCCCCATGCGCAGGGCCGGCGGCTCGTACCGCAGGCGCACCTCGTGCGACCCCGCAGGTACCGGCACCGCGCGGTGCTTCCCGTTCGCGCGCAGCACGGGCGCCGCCCGTCCGTCGATCCACGCCCGCCATCCCCGTGCGTAGCTGTCTCGGGTCACCAGGTACCCGTCGCCATCGCTGCGCACCTCGTAGCGCTCCTCCCCGGGTCGGAAGGCGATCCGGCGCGCCCTCGCCGCACGGCAGCTCGGGGCGCCCGCGGCCTCGAGGGCGACGTCCCGATCCGGCTCGAACCCGGGCTCGTACGGCGCCCGAAGCCCCCCCTCAACATCCCTCACCTCGAGAACGCGGCAGGCCACGTACGCGCGTGGCCAGGGATCGAGAAGGCGGTAGGCGTGGACGGCCAGCCCGGCCGGCCCCACCGCGAAGGCACCGAGGGGCTCGAGGTCAGGATGTACGAGCGGGTCGAAGCTCAGCACGCGCGTGACGGCCGCCTGCCGCAGCCAGGGGACCAGCCGGCCGACTCGGGACGGCTCATAGTCCGAAGGCCCCAGCTCGCGTGGCCGCGGAACGAAAGAAGTGAGGTCGGTGCCCTCCGGCGCCTCGACCCTGTCGATCACGTTGTTGTAGGGGCTCAGCACCTGCCGGTTCGCGGAGAAGGCGGCGAGGCCCAGCTGTGGCACCCCGCGGTTGAGGAACTCGAGAAAGGCGGGGCTGTGATCGGGCCCGTAGGAGAAGACGCGGCCCCCGTCGAGCGCGTTGAGACCGAGGGCCCGGATCTCGGGCCGGAGCTCGAAGAACGAGGAAGAGGTCTGAGGGTTGATCCCCGCCCCCGCCCGCGTGAGATCGGCCACCGTGAGCGCGGTGAGGAGGACGGCCGAGAGCGCGGGCGAGGCCCGCCCCCGCGCGACCACCACCGCCACCAGCACGACCGCGGCCGAGGCGAGCGCGGCCCAGGCCGCGTCACGTGTCACGACCGTCACGACGGAAGGCCAGTACTCGGGGACGACGCCCGTCCACGCCACGAGGCGCGGCCCCGCCGCTCTCACCGTGGCCGCGAGGGCGAGCGCCGCCGCCCCCAGAAGCGCCGCCGCGACGGCCAGGCGGCGCCAGGCCAGCCCGTCGCGGCGGAGGCGCTCGATCCCGAAGCCGGCGGCCAGGCCGAGGGCGAGGTGCGGCAGGAGGAGCGCCTTCACCGGGAAGCGGAACCACACCGCGCCGGGGAGATCGGCGACCAGGCCCGCCAGCCCGCCCGTCTCCCCGAGCGCGTACCAGAGCCCGAGGACGGTCAGTGCGAGGAGGACCCGCCGCACGCGCCGCTCCATCGCCGTCAGGCCCACGGCGGCGAGAGCGAGCACGACCGGGCCGAGGTAAAGGCTCAGGAAGTAAGGCGTGCCCTTGCTGAAAAAGCGCCCCCCCCACCAGTGGTCGGCCGGCGCCGCGAGCGACCCGAAGAGGTTGGGCACCAGGGTCTGAAGGATGGCCGCGGGGTGCAGCGCGTTGCCCAGCGCCACCCCGCGGGCGAAGCCGGCACCGCGCACGGTCTCCGGCAGCAGACCGAGGGTCAGGGCGAGAGGCAGGGCGGCGAGGCCCGCCCCCAAAGCCACCGCGAGGCTCATCCGTCCGAGGGCGCCCGCGGCGGGGCGCCAAGCGAGGCCGAGCGCGAGGCCGAGCAGGAGGGCCTGGCCCACGAACTCCACCGCGAGCGTCGAGAGCGCGAGGGCCACCGTCACTGCTGCCGCCGCCACCTCCCGGCCGCTGCCGGCGGCGGCGCGGCGAAGGAAGCCGACGACGAAGGGGGCGAGGGCGAGCGCCTGCAGGAAGACGTACAGGTTCAGCGACGAGAGGGCGAGGCCGCCAAGGGCATAGGCGACGCCGGCGGTGAAGGCCCCCGCTCGCCCCGCCCCGAGCTCGCGCGCGAGCCAGAACGCCGCGAGGGCGGCCAGCGGCAGATGCAGGGTCAGGAGCCAAGAGACGAGGAGCGGACCCGGCGCGAGCGCGTGAAGCAGCTCCGGGGGGTAGAGGGCAGGGACCGCGAACGAGCCTTCGAAGATGTAGGGATTCCAGAAAGGCAGCCGCCCCTCGCTCAGCTCCCGCGTTGCGAAGGCTCGCAGCGGGTAGAAGGTGACGCTGAAGTCACGGAAGTAGTAGGTCTGCAGCGGCAGCGCGGCGGCGAGATCGGTCAGGAGGGCGACGGGGACGAGGAGCAGGGGCAAGAAACGTGAGCGGCCCCTTCCCCCACCGACGGTGCCCGCGGGGCCGTCGCTCACGACGCCGCGAGCGCCCTCTTCTGCGGCTGGAAGCGCTCCATGAAACGCGTGTCGATCCGGCCCGCACGGAAGTCAGGATCATCGAGGATGCGGAGGTGGAGGGGAATGTTGGTCTGGATCCCCTCGACCACCATCACCTCGAGACACCGCTTCATGCGATCGATGGCCTCCGCTCGCACGCGTCCATGGGTCATGAGCTTCGCGACAAGGCTATCGTAGTATGGGGAGATCTCGCACCCGTCGTGGGCGAAGGTGTCCACCCGCACCCCGGGCCCCCCGGGCTGGTAGAAGTGGCGGATCGTCCCCGGCGAGGGCACGAACGTGACGGGGTCCTCGGCGTTGATCCGGCACTCCAGGGCGTGGCCCTGGAACGCCACGTCCTTCTGCGAGAAGGACAGCGCCTCCCCCGCCGCGACGTGGATCTGCTCCTTGACCAAGTCGCGCCCGGTGACGAGCTCCGTCACGCCGTGCTCGACCTGGATGCGGGTGTTCATCTCCATGAAAAAGTAGTGTCCCTCCGAGTCGAGGAGGAACTCGACCGTTCCCGCGCTGACATACTGGACGGACGCCGCCGCCTCCACCGCCGTCCGCCCCATCTTCCGCCGCAGCTTCTCGCCGACGACGGTGGACGGGGCCTCCTCGACGAGCTTCTGGTGCCGCCGCTGGACGGAGCACTCGCGCTCCCCGAGGTGCACGATGTTCCCCTTCGTGTCCGCCATGACCTGGATCTCGACGTGCCGCGGTCCCTCGACGTATTTCTCGATGTAGATGTCGGGCACCCCGAACGCCACCTGGGCCTCCGTCTGGGCGGCCCGGAAGGCCAGCGCAAGCTCGCCCGGGCCGCGGACGACGCGCATGCCCCGTCCTCCGCCCCCCGCCGACGCCTTGAGTATCACCGGGAAGCCGATGTCGCGCGCGATCCGGACCGCCCTCTCCTCATCCTCGACGATCCCGGTCGACCCCGGCACGATGGGCACCCCGGCCTTCATCATCGCCTTGCGTGCCCGGCTCTTGTCGCCCATCAGCCGAATCGCCTGCGGCCCGGGGCCGATGAACTTGATGTTGCACGCCTCGCAGATCTCGGCCAGGTAGGCGGACTCGGAGAGGAAGCCGTAGCCGGGGTGGAGCGCGTCCGCGCCCGTGATCTCGGCCGCGCTGATGATCGCGGGGACGTTGAGGTAGGAGTCGATGCTGCGCGCGGGACCGATGCAGACCGCCTCGTCGGCGAAGCGCACGTGGAGGCTGTCCGCATCCGCCTCGGAATACACGGCGACGGTCTTGAGGCCGAGCTCCTTGCAGGCCCAGAGAACCCGCAGCGCGATCTCGCCCCGGTTGGCGATCAGGACCTTGCGGAACATCGACGGCGGGACCGTCTAGCCCGCCTTTCGCATCAGGCGGGACGAACCGTGAACAGCGCTTCCCCGTACTGGACCGGCTGCCCGCTCTCGGGATGGATGCGGACAATCTCGCCCGCGAGCTCCGCCTCGATCTCGTTCATCAGCTTCATGGCCTCGATGATGCACAGCACCTGCCCCACCTTGACCTGGTCGCCGACGTTGACGAACGGCGGTCCGTTGGGATCGGGAGCGCGGTAGAAGGTCCCGACGATCGGGCTCTTGACGACGACCTCCGTTGTCTCCGGGGCCGGCGCCGGCCCCGCTGTCGGTCCCACCGCCGCCGCCACTGCCGCGGGCGCGGCGGCGGGCGGGGACGGGGCGATCGCAGGCACCACGGCCGGGTAGGCGCCGGCTGGGAGGCCGGACGGCATGCCATTGCCGGCCGGGGTGTGTCGGCAGACCCGGAGCTTCACGCCGTCCTGCTCGAGCTCGAACTCGGTGATGGACTGCTCCTCGAGAATCTGCAGGATCTCCTTGAGCTCCGCGAGGTTCACGAGGGCTCCTCGTCGCTTCGGTCGGATCGAAGAAAGGCCCATTATTTTCGCCGTCCCTTGCCTTGTCAAGGAAGAGGGCCCTCGCCCTTACCTACTCGAACTCCCTCTTCAGGTCGAGGCTGGCGATGCGGAGCGCGAAGCGTGCCCGGCCGGTGAGGGCGCCGGGGTCAAGGGAAGCGAAGAGAAAATACTCGGGGGTGATGGAGACGAGGAGCGTCGTCGTGCGCTCGGTGACGATCGTGAGCTCCTGCAGCGCCCCCAGCCCGGTGTCGGCGGCGGCGGCGAGGCTCGCTCGCAGCAGCGTCGTGTACTCGGCGGCGATCGCTTCGAGGTTCGGGTCTGGGCGTAGCGTCAGCCTCTCGATCGGAATCCCGTCCGTGCCGATGATCATGACCATCTGCGTCTCCGGCACCCGGGTCGCGATCTCCCGGAGCGAATCGGCGAAGGCGGGCACGGGTGTCATCTCCTCCGGACGACGGCCAGGAGGTCCTCGAGCCCCGCGATCGTCCGCTCCAGCGCTCGTCGTCGGGCGAGGCGCTCTGCGTCCTCGCCCCCCGCGCCCGCCTCCGCCGGCGCGTCACCGCTCGCCGGCGGGCCCGCCATCGCCCGGATCTCGACGAGGCGAGCGCGGGCCTTCTCGTTCAGCGGGTCCTGGGCGAGCACCTGCTCGTAGACCTCCACCGCGCGCTCCATGAGCCCTTGGCCGAAGTAGAGCTCGGCGAGGGTCGCCGAAGAGGGTACCCCCGCCGCCGGCACCGCGGGCGTGTCCTCCGGCTCCACTTCCGGCCGGAGCGTGGTGTCGTCGGGCGGGCTCGGCGGCGACGACGGAGGCGTCGACGTGGTGACCGTCCCCGGGGGGAGCGTCGCCGGCAATGGCTCCTCGAGCGCCGCCAGCTCGGGCGCGCGCGCCGTCGGATCCGTGGGCGCCGTCTCGCTCTCGTCCGGGTGCTCCGCCGGCGGCGGCGCCAACGGCGGGAGGGCTTCGAGGGGCGGACGCTCGGGCACCAACGGAGGTTCGGACGGGAGAGGCGGGGGGGCGTGCTTCGCCGGCGGAGGTGAGGGCGACGCCCCCATCCGCCCCGGAAGGGGGGGCGGCGACGAGACCACCGCCGGCCGCGGGACGGGGTCACCCGGTCTGTGGATGCGGATCGTGGGCGGGAGGCCGCCTCCCTCCACCGCCGGCGCCGGGCCCGTCGCCCCCGCGGCGGGAGCGGCGGCGGGCGGGGGCGGGGCCTTCAGCCGCTGCTCGAGCTTGCCCAGCCGGCCTTCGAGGACACGATCGCCGGGGGCGAGGACGAGCGCAGCGCGATACTGCTCGAGGGCCGCGCTCGAATCTCCCACCGCTTCGAGAGCCTCGGCGAGGAGCCGGCTCGCGAGGATGTTGTCGGGCGACCCGCGGAGCACGGCCTCGAACTCGACCTTGGCCGCGGCGGCGTCCCCCGAGTCCAGCAGGGCGCGGCCGAGGGTCATCCGGGCCGAAGGGTAGTTCGGGTGCTGAGCCAGGCCGCCGCGCGCGACCCGGATCGCTTCCGCGAACTCGCCAGACTTGCGCAGCTCCTCGGCAAGCTGCGCGAAGAGCCGGGAGCCCGGCTCGCGCTCGAGCCGCCGCTGGAGCTCATCGATGCGGGAGACGTTCTCGGCCACGATCCCTTAGCCCGCCCCGGGGTCCCCGGGCCACCTCTCTCGCGCGTGGGGGCCCGGGGCGAGCATTACGCTAGCACGACCCGTACCGCGCACCAAAGGGGCTCCACCTCGCCTCGCGCGGGGCGCCACCCCTCACGCTACGCCGCCGGCCTCTACCGCTGCGTGATGAAGACGACCTGCGCGATGTTCTGGTTCGAGTCGAAGCTGTACGGGCTCGCCGCCACGACGACCTGGCTGTCCGTCAGCGTCCCCGCGGTGTAGACCACGGTCGTCTGGCCGTCCGAATTCGTCAGCATGGCGAAGCCGGTCTGGACGGGACCCACGAACCCCGTGCCCGGGGTCAGGAACCCGTCCGCGCAGGCCGCCCCCCCGGGGCAGAGCGGCTGCACGAACAGCGTCCGCTGCACGGCGGGGTCGCCATTCTGGTCGCGCGCGGTGATCACCACGAGCGACGTGCTCACGCCGTCGGCGTTGACGATGTCGGGGTTCGCCTTGAGGTCGAGGGACAGGCCGAGGTCGGCCGGGCCCACGAGCGCGGGGATCTTCACCTCGTCAAGCCCGCATCCACCAAGGGCGAGGAGGGAGACGCTCAAAAGGACCGCCGCGAGCCGCCCTCGGCGAGAAAGATCGCAAGTCATGTTCAGCCTCCGCTCCTTGTCCCTAAGTTGGGGTCCCGCCGCCGCCGCCCCCACCGCCGCTTTCACAGCTCGTCAGGCTGTCGGCGAAGTTCGCGAAGTCGATCTGCATCTGCCCCGAGGCCGTCGAAGCCTTCCCCGCGTTCGTCTTCGCATGGAGGATGATCTTTGCGAACATCGTGACCACCTTGCCGTTATCCATCAGGCCGAGCAGCGGCGGCTCGATCTTGGCCTGCCGGCGCACGACCTCGATCGGGACGTTCGTGTCCTCGTTGAAGATCACCTCGAAGGCCAGGTTGCCGCTAATGCTGAAAGGCACGTCGACACCCGGGGTCGAGCGTCCGTCGGAGCGGTAGTACTGCACCTCGTAACGCTCGATGACGATGTCCCCCCGCCAGTCGACGGCCGAGACGTTGGGGTTGATCGGCTTGTTCTCCACCCTGACCTCGATCGTGTCCGGGCAGACACCTCCGTTGGAGATCGCGACGTCGGAGTCCAGGACGCTGCCGCTGTTGACGCCGGTGATGATCAGGATGATCGGAGACTCGCTGTTCGTGGCGTAGTCCGCCGTGCAGCCGACGAGGGAGAGGCCGAGGGCGAGGGCGACGGCCAGCGGCCCCTTTCTCGTCTTCCGGCCGGCGCGCGGTGCGGGCATCGTCGAATCAATGGTCCACATAAGCCTCTCCACCCCTTACGACTTCACGATCCGCGGCGTGATGAAGAGCAGCAGCTCGTTGTTCCGCGAATCCGTGAAGTTGCTCTTGAACAGGTAGCCCAGGATCGGGATCTTGCTGAGGAACGGGGTCGACCCTTGCGACGTCGTCTCCGTGCTCTGGTAGATCCCGCCCACGACCGCCGTCTGGCCGTCCCGCACGAGCACGATCGTCTTTGCCGACTGCGTGTTGATGGGCGGGATGCCGTTGACCAGGTTGGCGAAGTCGGCGGAGTTGTTCTCGACCTCCAGGTTCAGGATCACGGTTCCGGCGTCCGTGATCTGCGGCGTCACCTTCAGCGTCAGCACCGCGTCCTTGAACTGGACGGTTACCGTGTTGTTGGCGACGGTCTGGATGGGGATCTGGAGACCCTGCTTGATCTCCGCCGACTGGTTGTTCTGCGTCGTGACCTTCGGCGTCGACAGCAGCCGGCCGCGCCCCTGCCGCTCGAGCGCGGTCAGGGCGACGTCGAGGTTGAAGCTGCCGAGGATGTTCCCCATCGAGATCCCGATGCCGCTCGTGAAGCTGCTCGCGGGGAGGTTGACCATGTACCCGCGTGTGGCCTGGCCGATGCCGGCCGCGGAGGACAGCCCACCGGGACCGAGCTGGTCGGCGGGGATGCCGAGATCGCTGGGGACGCCGGCGCCGTTGATGATGATCGAGTTCGGGAAGACGCGGTCGGTCGTGTTGCCGTATCGGACCGATTGCTCGTGCCCGAATCCCCACTGGATCCCCAGGTCGCGCGTGAAGTTGCGCGTGGTCACCACGATGCGCGCCTCGATCTCGACCTGTGGCGTCGCGGTGTCGAGGTCGGCGATGAGGCTCTCCGCCTTCTTCACGTAGGTCTCGAGGTCGCGCATGATGAGGGTGTTCGTGCGCTCGTCGACGTTCAGCTGACCGCGGGGCGAGAGCGCGCCCGCCTTGCGGAGCACGTCGGAGAGCGTCGACGCCTTGGCGTAGGAGATCCGCCTCGTGAAGTCCACCAGGTTGCCGGCGAGCGCCTTCTCCTCCTCCAGCTTGCGCCGGTCCGCCTCCTCCTTCTGGAGGTCGGTCAGACGGGCGATGCGAATGACGTTATCCTCGAGGACGCAGCCGAGGCCGTTCGTCTTCAGGATCAGCTCGAGGGCCCGACCCCAAGGGACCTCGTTGAGCTTGAGGGTCACCTTGCCGCTGATCCCGGGGTTGACCACGACGTTGAGCCCGCTGATGTCCGCGAACAGCCGGAAGATGTCCTGCAGGTCGCCATCCTTGAAGTCGAGGCTGATGGGCGTCCCCAGGCTGCCCGTCTGGCCGCAGGCGGTCCCGAAGGTGCCCTGCTCGGCGGCGGCGGCGCTGGGTTCGCCCGGCGGCGCCTGCGGCTCCGGCAGCGCGGGGAGGTTGAGCGGCTCGAGGGTGACCGGGCGCGGGCCGGGCGTCGTTGCCGGCGAGGGCTCGGGCTCGGCCGCCGGCTCCGGCGTGGGCCTCATCGCCGCCAGCGGCGCCGGGGTGCTGCCGACCGGCTCCGCCGTCTCGCCGAAGACGATGCGGACCCCGTCCACGCCGTCGATGATGCGGTAGGGGCTCGGGGTGGAGAGGTCGAGGACGAGACGCGCCACCTGCGGCGAGGCGGCACTGAACTGGCCCAGGCGGACACGCTTGACCGGCTCCTCATCGACCTCGATCAAGCGCACGGGTGCCTTGGCGAGCACGTCCGCGAAGTCGATCACGACCCGGTCGGGCTTGGGCAACCTGAAGTCCTGGTACTTGAGCCGCCCGTCTGCCTTCACCGTGAAGGCGAGCATGCCGCCCGCGTCGTCACGGTTCACGGCCACGATCCGCGTCGCGGGCGCCCCCGCCGCGGCCGGCCCGGGTGGGGAGGCGGGAGCGGGCGCCGGCTCCGCGACCGGCGTCGCCCTGGCCTCCGCGGCCGCCGCCGGTGGCTCGGCTGCCTTCGGCTCCGCCGGCGCCTCGGCGACGCTCGCCGGGCGCTCGAAGACCAGGTTGAGGTCCTTGCCCTTCGAGAAGATCTGGTAGGGCACGAGGCTGGCCAGCCGGACCTCGAGGCGGGCGAGGCTGCGCCCGTCCGCGCGGGCCAGGCTCGTCACCCGCAGCGACTCGACCTCCCGGGTGCCGACGTTGATCCGGGCGGGGACCTGCGAGGCGTCCACCTCCGGGATGTCGACGACCAGGGTGAGCGCGTCCGGGCTGTAGTAGGTGTAGGCCAGCGGACCCGTGCACTGGATCACCAGCCGCGTCGAGCGGTCGGTGCTCTCCTGGCGGATGTCGGTAATGGCCGTCGGGGTACCCTCCTGCGCGGGCGCCCCTGCCGCCGCGGCCAGCGCGAGGGCGACCGCGATCAGGCCTACCCCTGCGAGCTTCGCTCTCATTGCCTCGCCTCCTCCGACGCGTACAGGCTCTTCTTCACTTCCCGGGTCTTGACCGGCGAGAGGGGATCGGTCACCTCCTGCCGGAACGTCACCGAGGTAGCGTCGACGGCGGTGATGACGCCGTCGAAGAGCCGCTGACCCGTCATCACGAAGTACGACTTGCCGTCCGTGCCGAGAAAGACGGCGATGTAGCCGGCGCCGGCGGCGATCCCGGTGCCACCGCCGGACGTCTTCACGATGCCCTTGAGGGCTATCTCCTGGATCAGGAACCCCTCCATCCCCGGCTTGCGGGTCTTGGGGCCGCGGTCGGCGGCCACCGGCCTCTGGAGGCTGACGAAGGGGTCGCGCCGGCCTTGCGAGTTGTAGGAGTAGCCGCCGGCCTCCATCTCGACGTCGAGCGGCGGGCGCTCGGGGGCACCGGCCGCCGCCTCGGCGGGTGGCACCGGGGTGGCGGGGGTCTGGGCCGGCGCGGGGACCGCCAACACGAGCGCCACCCCGGCCGCCAGCAGCGGGTACCTCGTCGTCATCAAGGCTCTCCTCATCACCGTGCCCCGGCCGGGGGAGGCGGCGGCCGTCTTCCCCCTGGTGCCTGGGGGCCGGCGGCGGTGCTGGCGGTGGGCGGAGGCTCCTTGTAGACATAGGTCATCGCCACCACGGAGGCACTGATCGTGTTGTTGACGCTCGGCTTGGTCTGCGACTTGATCTTGACGTTGCCGATGTTGACGAGCCGCGACATGCGGCTGATGCGGTCGAAGAAGGCGCCCAGGTTGTGGTAGGTGCCGTCGACATCGACGTTGACCGGCACTTCCTCGTAGAACTCGCGGCTGGCGACGGCGCCGGGCGTGAACTTCCGGATGGCGAGGCTCGACTGCGCGGCGAGGTACTGCACGCGCCGCATGAGGTCGGGCATCTCCTTCTCCGGCGGTAGGATGCGCTTGAGCGTCTCCAGGCGCGCCTCGAGCGCCTGAACCTCGCGCTGGAACTCCGGGAGCTTGTTCGCCGTCACTTCCAGCTCGCGGATCTGGTTCTGCAGCGTCGTGAGCCGCGCTTCCTTCTGCTTCTGCTCCTCGAGCTTGCCCGAGTACCAGAAGTAGTAGAAGCCGCCGCAGATGAGCGCGGCCACGAGGGCCGAGACGCCGAGCTGCCCGGCCAGGGGGAGCCTGCTGAGGGGGTTGTCCGCCATCTCCAGTCCCTCCCCTAGCGCCGCGGCGGAGCCGGTGGTGCCATCCGGGCCGCGGCCTCGGCGGCCACCTTCTCCTTGGCGGCGACCTCCGGGTCACGGAAGATCCCGGTGAGGTTGAAGTTGTAGAGGTTGTTCTGCTCCTGCGACGAGGCCAGCTCGACGTTCGGGAACCAGCCGGCGCGCTGGAGCGCGCTGATGAAGTCCGCCACCGCGGCGAGGCTGTTGCTCTCTCCGGCGAACTTCAGGCTCCCCGCCGTCTCGTCCATCGAGGTGAGCCACACGTAGTCGGGCAGGGCCTTCGAGATCTCGTCCAGCATGTGGACGGGGCTCTTCTGCGCGAGCTGGAGCTTCTCGATCACCGCCACCTTGTTCTCGAGCATCGCCTTCTTCTGCTGGAACGCGTCCACCTGCGCCTTGATCGCCTGCAGGTCCCTCATCCGCTTCTCGTCGGCGGCGATGCGCGCGTCGAGCCTCTTCAACTCGTTGGTCTTCAACACAAAGGCGGCGGCGCACACCAGCAGCGCGCCGCCCGCGAAGAGGGCCAGCAGGAGGTAGGACTGCAGTGCGCCCGGCGCGGAAGGCGCGGGGCCAACCCCGCCCCTCGGCTTCCTCTCCTTCGCCGCCCGCTCTGCCCCGAGGAGGTTGATGCGGATCATCGGTCACCCACCCTGCGCGCAGCGAGGCCCACGGCGATCGCCGCCGAGGGCGCTATGTCCTCGATAAACGCCGGGTCGAAGTCCTTCTCGCTGTAGCGCACGTTGAGGAAGGGGTTGAGCAGCTCCACCGAGGCTTCGAAGCGGTCGGCGAGCAGATCGCGGAGGCCCTGGATCTTGGCGGTTCCCCCGGAGAGGTAGATCTGGTCGATCCTGTCCTCCTGGCTCGTGGCCCGAAAGAAGTCGAAGGTTTTCTGGATCTCCATGGCGATGTTCTCGGAAACGGCCTGGATGATCGGATGCAGGCTCTCGCGGGAGGCCCCCTCGACGTGCTCGCCCTTCTTCAGGGCCTCGGCCTGCTCGAACGAGAGGTTGAGGTCTTTCTGTATGGCGTCGGTGTACTGGTTGCCCCCCGCCGCGATGTCGCGGTTGAACACCGAGATGCCGCCCTTGACCACGTTGATGTTCATTATCGAGGCGCCGATGTTGAGGAGGGCCACCACGCGCCCGGGCTCGATTCCGTAGTTGGCTTCGTAGCAGTTCTGGAGCGCGAAGACGTCCACGTCCACGATGGCCGGAGTGCGCCCCGCCTGTGTGAGCGCCGACGTGTACTCGCTGATCTTGTCCTTCTTGACGGCGACCAGGAGCACGTCCATGTTCCCGCCCCCGCCCCCGCCTTCCAGGACTTCGTAGTCCAGCGACACGTCCTGGATGTCGAAGGGGATGTACTGCTCGGCCTCCCAGTGGATGGACTCCGCAAGCTCTTCCTGGCTCATCTGGGGAAGGCTGATCTTCTTGACGATGACGGCGTTTCCGGAGACGCCCGTCGCAACCTCCGTCGTCTTGATCCGGCTCTCCTGGAAGACGCGCTGGATCGCATCGATCACGCTGCCCGAGTCCATGATCGCGCCGTCCACGATCGCCTCCTGGGGCAGTGGCTCGATGCCGATGTTCACGAGCTGGAACTCGTCGCCGCCCTTGCCGCCCACCCTGAGCTCGACCGCTTTTACGGCCGAGGAGCCGATGTCGACGCCGACCAGTGCCTTCCTCTTGCCGAAAAGACCCACTGGCGCCTCTCCCCTTGACTGTCCCTTCCCGCTCCCGACCTCGAACGAACGCGACCGATCCCCGGCTTCGCCGCCGGGCTAGCCATCCGAACTGAAGACAGGTCTACATTTACCAAGAACCGTTAAAGTTCTGCGTGAACGTAACAGAGAGCCTCTGGCATGTCAAGCGAAAAGTGAGGGTTCGGCCCGTAAACCCCTGACAACCCTAGCCACCGACTCGACCTCGTCCCCGCGGCACTCATCCCCGGCCCGTTTTCGGGGGGGAGCCGGGGCCGTTTCGCGGCCGAACTGTCATTAATGCTCCGCCCCAGGCCAGGCGCGAAGTGTCGGCAATCACATTCCGGATCGTTCAAAACCGGATGTAGACGTCGGGGGCGTCCTTGGCGTGGATGGAATCGATGAAGCGCACCTGGTGCGGGTTGGTGGTCATGACAAGGCAGTGCGTGCGGATCCCATCCCCGAAGAAGCGCACGCCCTTGAGGAGCGCCCCGTCCGTCACCCCCCCGGCGGCGAAGACGATGTGGCGCCCCGGCGCGAGGTCCTCGGTGCGATAGAGGCGGTTCGGATCCTCGATTCCCATCCTCTGCAGCCGCTCGGCGTCGGAGGGCCGCGTCAGGACCAGCCGGCCCTGGATCTCGCCGTTGAGGCAACGCATCGCCGCCGCCGTCAACACCCCCTCGGGTGCTCCCCCGATCCCCATCACCGCGTGGACGGCGGTCCCCGACACGGCGGCGGAGATGCCGGCCGAAAGGTCGCCGTCGCCGATGAGCCGGATCCGGGCCCCCGCCCGGCGGATGTCGGCGATCAGGCCTGCGTGCCGCGGGCGGTCGAGGACCACCACCACCAGGTCCTCGACGTTACGGTCGAGGGCGCGGGCGAGGGCCTTCAGGTTGTCCGCGACCGGGGCGCGAAGGTCGACCTGCCCCCGGGCCGGCCCCGGGACCACGAGCTTGTCCATGTAGATGTCGGGGGCGTGAAGGAGCCCCCCTCGCTCCGCCGCCGCCAGCACGGTGATGGCGTGGGCGGTACCGGTTGCGCACAGGTTGGTGCCCTCGAGAGGGTCGACCGCGATGTCGACCCCGGTCGCGGAAGCGCCCCTCCCCACCTTCTCCCCGATGTAAAGCATGGGGGCCTCGTCCCGCTCGCCTTCCCCGATGACGATGGTGCCGTCGATGTCGACGGTCTCCATCTCCCGCCGCATCGCCTCGACCGCCACGTGGTCCGAGAGCTGGCGGTCACCACGGCCCATGGTCCGCGCGGCGGCGATCGCCGCCTGTTCCACGACCCTCACGAACTCGAGCGGAAGATCGTCCCGGATCATCGGGGGCACCCTTCGCGCCGCTCCGGACTCAGGATGGATCCCTGGCTCACGACATCAGCGCCGGTACGGCGGAAGCTCGACGCGGCGCGGCTTGTCGTGCCGGTAGCCGAGGGCGTAGTCGGCCTGCATCAGCTTGTGGATCTCGCGGGTTCCCTCGTAGATCACCGCCGCCTTGGAGTTGCGATAGAAGCGGCCCGCGGGGTACTCGTCGGAGTAGCCGTTGGCCCCGTGGATCTGCACGCAGTCGGATGCGGCGCGCTCGCTCTTGACGGTCGCGAACCACTTGGCGAGCGAGGTCTCGCGCGTGTTGCGGCGGCCGGCGTTCTTCAGCCAGGCCGCCCGCAGCCAAAGCAGCCGCGCCGCATCGTAGTCGGAGACCATCTCCGCGATCATCTCCTTGACCAGTTGGTGCTCGCCGATGGGGACGCCGAAGGCCTTCCGCCCGCGCGCATAGGCCACCGAGGCGTCGAGGCAGGCCCGGATGAGGCCGGTCGCCCCCGCCGCCACCGTGTAGCGTCCGTTCTCGAGGGCGAACATCGCGATCTTGAACCCCTCGCCCTCCTCGCCCACGCGGTTGTCGGCCGGCACCTCCAGGTCCTGCATGGAGAAGCCACCGGTGTTGCCGGCCAGGATCCCCCACTTCTCCTTGATCGTGTAGGAGGCGAAGCCCTTGAAGCCCCGCTCCACTATGAACGCGCTCAGGCCCGAGTGGTCTCGCTTCTTCTTCTTGTCCTGATCCGTCCAGGCGATGACGAGGAAGTTGTCGGCAACGTCGGCGAGGCTGATCCAGATCTTCTCGCCGTTGAGCACGTAGCGGTCGCCCTTCCTGACCGCCGTGGTCTGGATGCCGACCGCGTCCGAGCCGGCGTTGGGCTCGGTCAGGCCGTAGGTGGCGATCTTCTCCCCTTTCGCCTGCGGCAGGAGGTACTTGCGCTTCTGCTCCGGCGTGCCCCAGCACCACAGCGTCATCGAGTTGAGGGCCACGTGCACGGACATGATGACCCGGAGGTGGGTGTCCAGGTACTCGAGCTCTTCACACGCGAGCCCGAGGCTGATGTAGTCCATCCCGGCCCCGCCGAGCTCTTCGGGGATGCAGACGCCGAGCAGCTGCAGATCCGCCATCTGGCGGAGGAAGTCGCGCTCGAAGCGGTGCTGGCGATCGAGGTCGTGTATCTTGGGCGCGACCTCGCGCTGGCCCCAGCCGCGCAGGGTGTCGACGAGCGCCTCGTGCTCCTCCGTCAGCTCCAGGTCGATCATGCGTCCTCGCCGTCGCCCCGCCCGTCGAGCCCGCGCGGGAAGAAATATGAGCTAGCGGTCCTTCCAGACGGGCTTGCGCTTCTCCAGGACGGCCTTTAGTCCCTCTTCCATGTCCTGGGTGGCCATGAGCTGGTTGAGATAGACGTCCTCCGCGTGACGGACGGCGTCCTCATAGGGGAGGTCCAGCCCGCCCACCATGGCCCGGCGGACCAGCTGCATGACCGGCGCGCTCGATTCCTGGAAGCGCTGGATCATCGCCGACGCCTCCGCCTCCAGGCGGTCGTCGGGGCAGGCGCGGGTGATCAAGCCGATCTTCTCCGCCTCCGCCGCGCCCAGGGTGTTGCCGAGCAGCAGCATGTCGGCGGCGCGCTTGCGCCCGATCAGCCGCGGCAGCAGCGCGGCGGCCACGGTGTTGAAGACGGCGCCGCGGACCTCGGGATGACCGAACTTGGCGCTCTGGGCGGCAAGGACGATGTCGCAGCCGGCGGCGAGCAGGCAACCCGCCCCGAGGGCGGGACCGGACACCACCGCCAGCGTCGGCTTGTCGAGCGACGCCAGTCCCTCGAAGATGCGGCGGAAGCTCTCCAGCATCACGTAGGCGCGGTCGCCGAAGTGCTCGCCGATCTCGAAACCGGCCGAGAAGTACTTGCCGCTGGCGAACAGCGTCACGAGCTTGACGTCCCGCTGGTACTCGAGCGAGTCCAGGGCCGCGATGAGCTCCCGCATCACCTCGATCGAGAGCACGTTCGCCGGCGGTCGGTTGAGCGTGATCCGCACGATCCCCTGGGCGGAAGCGAGATGGATGTGCTGGTAGGTCGGCTTCTCCGCGGGGGCGTAGGACTCGAGATCCTGCAGGTTTTCGAGGTCCTCCGGCATGCTCGTCGTGCCCTTTCTGCCCTCGCGGGCGCCTCGTGCATCTGCGCCAAACCCCATCGTTAGCGGGGTTTAACGCGAGCGGCAGTCTACCACACTTCGCCCTCGAGGCGGCTCCTCTGCCCCAGCCGAGGGGCTCGGCGGGCGGGGCCCCGGCGAGGACGCCGCTGGGCTTCGAAGCTGCGCGCCCGCAGACGGGGTGCACGCCCAGCCCCTGTCCGCGTGGCCTGCTCGAGTCACACGACTTGCGTTGCGCAACACTAGCGGCGGCGAAGGAGCACGGGGGTGCCCTTGCCCGCGGAGAGGCTGTCCGCGGCGCGGCCCTGGTTGATGGCGATCTCCACCCGTCCACCGGATCCCACGAGCGCGCACGGCTGTCCCACCGCCACGTCCGCGTACGTGCGCACCAGCGGCAGCACCGCCTCGCCCAGGACGACCTCCACCCCCTCGCGTCCAGACCCGGCGAGGGAGTCGAGGTCGCGCTCATCCAGGTTGGTCGTGAGGTTGCCGAAGCGGTCGACGTGGATGACCGCACCCTGCCACTCGTCGTGGTGGCTCCGCTTGCGGGGGAGCTCGAGCCGAACGGGGTCGGTCACTCGCGGGCCCAGCTCGGCGAGGGAACGGCCTCGCGCGAGCCAGGCCGCGGCAGGCGCGAAGACGTCACGTCCGTGAAAAACCGGGGAGACGGGCCCACGCGAGAGCGCGGGGTTGGCGATGAGGTGTACGGGGGCGCCGGGGTGGGCGTCGAGGAGGAGGGTAAAGAGGCCGTTGTCGGGTCCGACAAAGAGCCAGCCGCCCGCCGCGAGCCCGATCCCGCGACGGCGGGAGCCCACCCCGGGATCCACCACCGCCACGAAGACCGTTCCCGGCGGAAAGAAACGATAGGTGGCCTCGAGGGCGAGGGCACCGGCCGTGATGTCATGGGGGGGCAGGTCGTGGACCACGTCGACCAGCGACGCCTCCGGGCACACGGAGAGAATGGCCCCCTTCATCGCGCCGACGTAGTGATCGCGAAGCCCGAAGTCAGTCAGGAGCGCGATCACCGGGGGCACGGCATCGCATTCTAGGCCATCATTGGTACCCCCTTCCGCGGGAGGTGAAATGGCACGGCTTGCCGAGCTCTACCGTTCGTCGCTGGCGTCGTTGACCGACCTCTATCAGCTCACGATGGCCGACGCCTACTGGAAGTCGGGGACGGCGGCAAAGGGGGCGGTCTTCCACCTCTTCTTCCGGAAGAACCCCTTCGGAGGCGGCTTCGCGATCGCCTGCGGCCTGTCCCGAGTCGTGGACTTCCTGTCCGACTTCGGCTTCGCCCCCGAGGACATGGCCTACCTCGCGTCTCTCAACGGCAGCGATGGTCGGCCCCTCTTCGACCCCGTCTTCCTGGACCACCTGAAGGCGCTGCGCCTCTCGTGCGACATCGATGCCGTCCCGGAGGGCACGGTCGTCTTCCCCAACGAGCCCCTCGTCCGCGTAAAGGGTCCCATCCTCCAGGCCCAGCTGCTGGAGACCGCGCTCCTGAACATGATCAACTTCGAGACCCTCATCGCGACCAAGGCCGCCCGCGTCTGCCTCGCCGCGCGCGGTGACCCGGTGATCGAGTTCGGTCTCCGCCGGGCCCACGGCATCGACGGCGGGGTCTCCGCGTCCCGGGCCGCATTCGTCGGCGGGTGCGCCGCCACGTCCAACGTGCTCGCCGGCCGCCTCTTCGGGATCCCGGTGCGCGGGACCCATGCCCACAGCTGGGTCATGTCCTTCGACACGGAGCGGGAGGCCTTCGCCGCCTACGCGGAGGCCCAGCCCAACAACGCCGTCTTCCTGGTGGACACCTACGACACGCTGGAGGGCGTGCGCCGCGCGGTGGAGGCCGGACGGTCCCTGCGCGAGCGGGGCTTCGACCTCGGCGGAATCCGCCTGGACTCGGGCGACCTCGCCTACCTGAGCATCGAGGCGCGGAAGATCCTGGACGCCGCGGGCTTCAAGGAGGCGGCGATCCTGGCCAGCAACGAGCTCGACGAGCATCTCATCGCGAGCCTCAAGGAGCAGGGCGCGGCGATCAACGTGTGGGGCGTGGGCACTCACCTCGTCACCGGCGGCGATCAGGCCTCGCTCGGCGGCGTCTACAAGCTGGGGGCGGTGCGGGAGCCGGGAGGGCGGTGGCGGCACCGGGTCAAGGTCACGGACCAGGCCGTGAAGACGACCAACCCCGGGGTGCAGCAGGTGCGCCGGTTCGAGGGCCCGGACGGCTTCCTCTCCGACGTGATCTACGACGAGGAGGCCGGGCTGGGGCCGGAGCCGGTGCTCGTCGACCCCGTCGACCCCACGCGCCGCAAGCGCGTCCCCCCCGACGCGCGGGGAGAGGACCTGTTGGTGGCGGTGGCGCGCGAGGGCCGGATCGTCAGCTCACCCCCGCCCGCCGCCGTCGCCCGTGAGCGGACCCGGGCCCAGCTCGAGCGGCTCCACCACGGGATCCGGCGCTTCGTGAACCCGCACCAGTACCCGGTGGGGCTCTCGCTGGAGCTGCACGAGCTCAAGACGCGTCTGGTGCTGCAGGCGCGTGGTCTCTCGGCGTAGCGCGTGCCGTCATCTCTCTGAGGATGATGGGCGGAAGGGCCTACAATCATCACGTGGAGCGGATCTACCTCGACCACAACGCGACGACCCCGATGGCGCCGGAGGTCCTCGAGGCCATGCTGCCCTTCCTGCGCGAGGGCTATGGGAATCCCTCCAGCCTCCACTGGTTCGGTCAGCGGGCGCGGGCGGCGGTGGAGGAGGCCCGCGCCCGGGTGGCGGCCTTCATCGGAGCCGACCCCTCCGAGATCGTGTTCACCGGCGGCGGCAGCGAGGCCGACAACATGGCCCTGCGCGGGGTGGCCGCGCGCGCGAGGGAGCCGCGGCGGAAGTTGGTCTGCACGGCGGTCGAGCACCATGCGGTGCTGAACACGGCGAAGGCGCTCCGGGACGAGGGCTGGCCGGTCGAGGTGGTGTGCGCGACGGATTCGGGACGCGTCGACCTCGCGGAGCTGCGGGCCAAGGTGGACGAGGCCACCGCGCTCGTGTCGATCATGGTCGCCAACAACGAGACGGGGGTGCTGCTGCCGGTGGGAGAGGCGGCGGCGCGGGCCAAGGACCGGGGTGCGCTCCTCCACTGCGACGCCGTCCAGGCCGCGGGCAAGGTACCGGTGGATGTGGGCGCCCTCGGCGCGGACCTCCTGACGCTGTCCGCTCACAAGATCTACGGGCCGAAGGGGATCGGGTGTCTCTATGTGCGCCGTGGCACGCCGCTCTCCGCCCTTGTTCGCGGGGGCGGCCAGGAGCGCAACCGCCGGGCCGGCACCGAGAACGTACCCGGCATCGTCGGCTTTGGCGTCGCCGCCGACCTCGCCCGGGGGCACCTCGAGGCCGACGCGGAGCGGCTGCGGCTTCTGCGCGACCGCCTGGAGGCGAGCCTGCTCGCGATTCCGGGCGCGTGCCGAAATGGCGAGGAGCCGCGCGTGCCCAACACGACCAACGTGTCTTTCGAGGGCACGGAGGCGGAGGGGCTGCTGATCGCGCTCGACCTCGCCGGCATCGCCGTCTCCACCGGCGCCGCCTGCGCGGCGGGGGGCATCGAGCCCTCTCACGTCCTGCGGGCCATGGGCCTGCCCCCCGAACGCGTGCAGGCCTCGCTGCGCTTCTCCCTCGGCCGCGGGACGACCGCGGCGCAGGTGGATCGGGCGGCGATGGCGGTCCGCGAGTGCGTCGAGCGCCAGCGGAAGCCGGCTAGTGTTCGGTAACCGAATTCGTGTGAATGCCAAAGGGCCACGTGCCAAGGGGCTCGGCGGGCGGGTCCCCCGGCGAGGACGCCGCTGCGCTTCGAAGCTGCGCGCCCGCAGACGGGGTGCACGCCGAGCCCCGCGCGCTGGCTATGCAGAAGGCTCCAGTGACACGACACGCGGGCGAGGCGGGACGTGCTCCTCGGCATGGTAGGAGGAGCGCACCAGCGGGCCCGACTCGACGTGGGCGTAGCCGAGGCCAAGGCCGATCTCGCGCAGCCGCGTGAACTCGTCGGGAGCGTAGTAGCGAACGACGGGGAGGTGCTGGGACGAGGGGCGAAGGTACTGCCCGACGGTCAGGATGTCGGTGCCGGAGGAGCGGATGGCACGCAGGGTGTCAACCACCTCCTCCCACTCCTCGCCGAGGCCGACCATGATCCCGCTCTTGGTCAGCAGCCCCGCCTCCTTCGAGCGCCGCAGCAGCTCGAGCGAGCGGGGGAAGCTCGCGCCGGGACGGACGCGGCGGTACAGACGCGGGACCGTCTCCGTGTTGTGGTTGAGGACGTCGGGGCGCGCGGCGATCACCGCCTGCAGGGCGCCTCTGTCACCCTTGAAGTCCGGGATCAGGACCTCGACCGCGCAGCCCGGGACCCGCGCCCGGATTTCACGGATGGTCGCCGCGAAGATCGAGGCGCCCCCGTCCTTCTCGTCGTCGCGGTTGACCGAGGTCACCACCGCGTGTCGGAGACCCATCCGGCGCACCGCCTCCGCTACGCGGCGCGGCTCCTCCGGGTCGGGGGGACGCGGTGGGAGGCCGGTGCGGACGGCGCAGAAGCCGCACGCCCGCGTGCAGACGTCGCCGAGGATCATGAAGGTCGCCGTGCCGCGTCGCCAGCACTCCCCGAGGTTGGGACAGTGGGCCTCCTCGCACACGGTGTGCAGGCCGAGGCCCCGCATGAGATCCCGGATCCGCTCGTAGGCGGGTCCTTGGGGGGCCCTCGCGCGGAGCCACGGCGGGCGAGGGAGGAGGGGAATGCCGGCGCTCACTGTTTCTCGTCTCCGTCCCCGGGCTCGTCCTCCTCCTCTTCGTCCTCGTCGTCTTCGTCGTCGTCCTCTTCGTCCTCCTCGTCGCCGTCCCAGCCCTCCTCGTCTTCGTCCTCTAGGTCTTCGTCGTCCTCGTCGTCATCGTCTTCCTGGTCCTCCCCGTCGTCCTCGTCATCGTCCTCGTCGTCTTCGTAGTCGTCGCCCAAATCCTCGTCCTTGTCGTCCCCGAGCCAGGGGGTGCTGTTCGGATCCACGTCGCCTCCTCGATCGAAGGGCCTTGCTCCCCGGTCCGGCCGAGGGACCGGCGGCCATCTTCATTCTATAGCGGCTGCCGAGGGCCCGGATTCGTATTATCCTCTCCCCGGTCCTCCCGGACCGGGGGATGGGGTTCTTCCGCCAGGTCCGGGTGGCGGAGACGGGAATGATCATCGTCTGTCCAAGCTGCCAGTCGCGATACCGGTTCGACGAGTCGAAGATGGGCGACCGTCCGCGGGTCAAAACACGATGCGGGAAGTGCGGGTCGGCGATCGAGATCGACAACCCGGTGCTGGGCGAGGTGACCATGCCGCCGGAGGAGCCGAGCCCGATCGTACCCAGCCCCCCACCCGTCGCCGACGAGCCCCTCCGCACCCGTCGCACCCCGGTCGTACCCGGCGCCCCCGCCTCAGTGCCGGAGCCGGGGGGCGCCACGGTCAGCGGTTCGGATGCCCATAGTCTCGGCCTCCTCCAGCTGCCCAAGGACAAGCGCTTCTCGCTGGCGGTGATCCAGGGCGCGGCGACGGGCCAGATCTTCCCCATCACCCGCACCCGCACCATCATCGGCCGCACCGACGCCGACGTGAGCCTCGACGACCCCGAGGCCTCGCGCCAGCACGCCGCGGTGGAGATCGTCGGGGAGACGGTCATCCTGCGCGATCTCGGCTCGACCAACGGCACCTGGATCGAGCTCGAGCGCATCGAGAAGCATGAGCTCGGCAACCAGCAGGAGTTCCGCATCGGAAGCCACGTTCTCATGCTCATCATCACCGAAGTGGAGTAGGTCGCTGCCGGGGGACGTCGACCTCGAGGCCTTCCGCCAAGAGGGTCACCGCCTCATCGACTGGATCGCCCGGTACCTCACCGCAGGCGAGCGCCACCCGGTCTTGTCCCGCCTCCGGCCCGGTGAACTCCGGGCGGCGCTTCCTGCCTCTCCGCCCGAGCGGGGCGAGCCTCTGTCGGCGATCCTCGAGGACGTGGAGCGGCAGGTGCTGCCCGGCCTGACCCACTGGAACCATCCCTCGTTCTTCGCCTACTTCGCCACCTCCTCCTCCGCGCCCGGCATCCTCGGCGAGCTCCTCTCCGCCGCCTTCAACGTCAACGGCATGCTGTGGCGCACCTCCCCCGCCGCCACCGAGCTCGAGATGGTCGCCCTCGACTGGCTGCGGCAGCTGCTCGGGCTGCCGTCCGGGCTCTTCGGCGTCATACAGGACACCGCCTCCGCCTCCACCCTCGTCGCCCTCACCGCCGCGCGGGAGGCGGTGCCCGGCCTCGAGGTGCGTCGGCGTGGCTTCGGCTCGGCACGATTGCGGATGTACGCGTCGGAGGAGGCGCACTCGTCGATCGAGAAGGCGGGCATCGTGCTCGGGATCGGGCAGGAGGGGCTGCGCAAGATCCCGGTCGACGGGGACTACCGGATGGACGTCTCCGCGCTCGCGCGGGCGGTGGCGGAGGACCGCGCCGCCGGCCTCGTTCCCTTCGCGGTCACGGCGACCGTCGGCACGACCTCGACCACGAGCGTCGACCCTGTCCCCGCCATCGCCGAGGTCTGCGCCCGCGAGGGGCTCTGGCTCCACGTCGATGCCGCCTACGGCGGGGCGGCGGCGGTGCTGCCCGAGCGTCGCTCGGTGCTCGAGGGGTGCGAGCGCGCGGACTCGCTCGTCGTCAACCCCCACAAGTGGCTGTTCGTCCCCATCGACCTCTCCGCGCTCTACACGCGCCGCCCGGACGTGATGAGGGCCGCCTTCAGCCTCGTCCCCGACTACCTGCGGACGCCGGAGGATGCGCTCGCCCCCAACCTCATGGACTACGGGGTGAGCCTCGGCCGTCGCTTCCGCGCCCTCAAGCTGTGGATGGTCCTGCGCGCCTTCGGCCGCGAGGGGATCGTCGAGCGGCTGCGGGAGCACCTGCGGCTGGCGGCTCTGTTCCGGGCATGGGTGGAGGCGGAGGAGGGCTTCGAGGTCGTCGCCCCCACCCCCTTCTCCGTCGTCTGCTTCCGCGCCTTCCTGACCGGAGGGAGCGACGCGGAAGCGGATCGGCTCAACGACGAGGTGATGCAGGCCGTCAACGCCGGGGGCGAGGCCTTCCTCTCGTCGACGCGGCTCCACGGACGCACGGTACTGCGCCTCGCGGTCGGCAACCTTCGCACCGAGGAGCGGCACGTGCGGCGGGCGTGGGAGCTGCTCCGTGCCGAGGCGGCTCGCCGCCGCTCCTGAAGCCTCGACCCCGCTGAGCTAAACGGCTCACGGAGGGTTTTTCGCGCGGGGCACCCCCTCGCGAAAAAAGCCACCGCCTCCGCCGCACCGCGGGTCACACTCGATCGGTTTGATGCGCTTGGTCTGTGGCGGGCGGCTTGCTACCTGATGAGTGCGGGTGGAAACATCGCCTTGAGCACCGTCCAGCCAGCCGACATCTCGTCGTCGAGGTTGCGGATCTCGGGCGACGTGGCTTGGTCCTATGGGCGCTCCGAACGGACAGACCGTTGAGAATCTCGGCGATCCGCTGAGGACC
>Ga0209342_10001634_pt1 | contig 24929 bp, 23 predicted proteins | sample RifCSP16_2_FD_184023 | JGI IMG/M metagenome (GOLD analysis project Ga0209342, IMG submission 184023) | Soil microbial communities from Rifle, Colorado - Rifle CSP2_sed 16_2 (SPAdes) (version 2) | ecosystem: Environmental > Terrestrial > Deep subsurface > Rock core/Sediment | place: Rifle... | reverse complement strand
CAAAAGTTTTTATAACTTTGATATGTGCTTGTAATATTATTAGAAAATGTTTCAGATTGTCAAGGATATTCATAGCCGGGATTTTACCCCCACACCAAAATTTTTGGTGTGGGGGTAAAATTGTTTTGATTTAATCATCCTGCAGATGGTATTAATATATGCGCCTGTAGTTATGAATATGTTTATAATAACCAAGGTCATTTTATTTCTCCTTTTGCCTCCCTCCATCCTAATATTGATGATGGGAGTGGGATTCATAATAATAAAGAGGCATTACCGCATCGGAAGCGTGTTTATCTTTGCGGGTTTTTCCATGCTCTATCTTTTAAGCATAGAACCGGTCTCTGATACCCTGATAGGGCCATTGGAATCAAGTTTTCCTTCCCTACATAAGGTCTCTTTAAAATCTGTAGGCAGACCAAACTTAATCGTAGTCCTTGGAGGAGGTGCCGTGGACCTTTCCTGGGTTGGTGTGCGGCCACTTCCGTCCAGGACGTCTGTGACAAGACTTGTCTGCGGGATAACACTTTACAGGCAAACTCCTGAAACTATCCTTGTAATCTCAGGTGGCAGTGGCAATCCAGAAACGCCAAATATCTCTGAAGCCAAGGCTATGAAGGAGGTGGCTCTGGCATTAGGTGTTGCGAGTAAGGCAATACTTTTAGATGAAGATTCCAGAAATACTGTGGAAAGTGCCAAAAATTTGAAAAGATTAAATGGTAACAAGCGACCATTCCTTGTTACATCTGCATTTCATATGAAAAGGGCCATAGCCATGTTCAAAAAAACAGGATTTGACCCCATACCTGTGCCCTGTGATTATAAAAGTGAGCAGAAAAGAATAACCATTTTCTCATTTATTCCTAATGCCAGGAATTTACAAAATTCATCCACAGCCATCTATGAATATATGAGTTTTTTATGGTATAAGCTGCGAGGGGAATTATCCTAAAAAATGCAGTTGCATTTTTTGGCAACCGCAATATTTTGTCAAATACTGCGTCAAAACCGTCTGTCCAAATACTCACATACGTAAAAGAGTATGCTGCGTTTTGTCCAGCCGGTTTTTCCTTGTCTTTGAGCAAAATCTTGCAGTTGCCCCGAAAAATAAAGACCAAATGCATTTTTCGGGTTATAGTTTTCAGCAATGATTGTTCAGAAAGTGAACATCGTTCTTGACAAGCTCTTTCTGTTTATGCTATTGTTCAATTCATGAACAATAATAAAATAGATGATTACCGCTCTTTTCTCCTGCTTGATGAAATATCAAGGAATAACAAGGTGACCCAGAGAGACTTAAGCAGGAGGCTGGGGGTTGCGCTGGGCCTTATTAACTCTTACATGAAAAACCTCACCTCAAAAGGATACGTAACCATAGCTACTATCCCCAGAAACCGCTATAAATATTACCTTACCCCAAATGGTTTTATAGAAAAGACCCGCTTGACATACCACCACCTCCAGAATTTTACAAACCTCTACAGGAGCGCAAGACAGGACTTCCAGAGACTATTCCAGAACCTGCAGAAAGAGAATATTAAAAAGGTTGTATTCTGCGGCGCTGACGAAGTTACAGAGATTGCATATATAACTCTTCAGGAGTTTGAAATAGAGCTTGCAGGAGTAGTGGACACAGGAGCGAAAGACCAGAGTTTTCTTGGCCAGAGTATAAGGCCGCTGGAACATTTAAAGCACCTGGATTATGACCGCGTGGTTGTAACAAGCTTCATAAAGGAAGATGAATTATATGCTGAGCTGTTAAAGGCAGGCATACCGCCTGAAAAGATACTATTGAGAAATAAGCAGGATATGTTTAAGCAGCCGACTGGTTCCGTCTAAGTCTAAAAAGAAAAGGAGACTATGGTGAACTCGTTATTAAACAGAATAAATGAACGTTCCGCGCTGATAGGTATTGTCGGCCTTGGTTATGTGGGATTGCCTCTTGTTTTAAGATTCTGTGAAGAAGGTTTTAATGTCCTCGGCTTTGATATTGACAGAGAAAAGGCAGATAAACTTAACAGCGGGGAATCTTATATAAAGCACATCTCCTCTGAGAAGGTCAGACAATTTGTGGACAGAAGGCTTTTTGAAGCAACAGTTGACATGCAGAGATTAAAGGAGGCAGACGCCATAATCATCTGCGTGCCCACGCCTTTGACTGATAAAAGAGAGCCGGATATGCAGTATGTTGAAGTCACCGCGCGCGAGGTTGCCAGACATCTAAGGCTAGGTCAGCTTATATCCCTTGAATCCACTACATATCCCGGCACGACTGAAGAACTTCTATTGCCACTCTTAACCGAAAAAGGCTTAAAGGTCGGCAGGGATTTTTTTCTTGTATTCTCTCCTGAGCGGGAAGATCCGGGCAGAAAAGATTTTACAACTAAAACCACGCCGAAGATAGTCGGAGGAGTTACCCAGAAATGTCTGGAGGTAGGTGCTGCGCTGTATTCAAAGATTGTAGACAAGGTTGTAAAGGTCTCATCCCCGAGGACTGCTGAGATGACAAAGCTTCTTGAAAATATCTACAGGAGCGTCAATATCGCTCTTGTCAATGAATTAAAAATGCTCTGCGACAGGATGGGCATAGATATGTGGGAGGTAATAGAAGCTGCAAAGACAAAGCCATTCGGCTTTGAAGCATTTTATCCTGGTCCGGGGCTTGGCGGCCACTGCATACCTGTAGACCCGTTTTACCTTACATGGAAGGCACGGGAATATGATTTTTCTACACGATTCATTGAGCTTGCAGGCGAGATAAATACAAATATGCCCTACTATGTCGTAGGAAAGGTCATGGAGGCACTCAATTCAAAGGGCAAATCGCTTAAGGGCTCAAAGGTGCTTGTGCTTGGCGCTGCATATAAAAAGGATGTTGACGACATGAGGGAATCGCCATCGCTGCGGATTATCCAGCTCTTAAGTAAGCGCGGTGCAGAGGTTATCTACAATGACCCGCATGTCCCGATATGCATGGGACATCGCCATTATCCAGATATTAACATGAAATCAGTTGAACTTACTGAAGAAGCATTGAAAGATTCTGATATGGCGCTTTTAGTAACAGACCATACATCGTATGACTATGCCTTCATAGAAAAGCACGCACAATGTATTCTGGATACAAGGGATGCATTCGGGAGAAATGGAATAAATAGTAAGAAGGTGTTTAAAGCGTGAGGAAGATATTGGTCGCAGGTGCAACAGGATATTACCTATATTGACGATATTATAGAAAGTATAGTCCGGGTGATGGATAGAATACGCAACCCAACCCCTGCTGGAGCGGAGATAATCCAGACAGCGCCACAAGCTATGCGCCGTACAAGCTGTACAATATCGGTAACAACAATCCGGTGGAGCTTTTGCGGTTTATTGAGGTATTGGAAGATTGCATCGGCAAAAAGGCTAAAAAGAATCTCCTGCCCATGCAGCCTGGCGACGTGCCTGCCACTTATGCGGATGTGGATGATTTGATGAAAAATGTCGGCTTTAAACCAGCTATGCCGATTGAAGAAGGGATAAAGAGATTTGTGGCGTGGTATAGAAATTATTATGGGCAGCGGCGAAAAGAAAAGACATAAATTGTCATTGTCTCTATTTTCTCATGAAGATAGCAATGAGAACAGCATCCCCAAAAACACTGTAGTAGGCTTTGCCTTAAATGTCATTATTTTCTTACTCGCTGCCTTAACAAACATCCTGATAGTAAGAATATTGGGGCCAAAGGACCAGGGGATATATTTTATGGTGATTACGATAAACTATATGATAGTTTCTCTTGGTAATATGGGCCTTGGTACTGCCAATACGACTTTTTTGGCACGAAAGAAATATCGTTTATCAGACCTTAACCTCAATTCTGTGCTTGTCGCTGCCGGTGTCGGAGGAATTGGCATTATACTGTATCTCATGTTCCGTTCACCCTTGCAGGCTACTGTGTTTCAAGGGATAGCCCCTCTCTATGTATTATCGGGCATATCTCTCGTCCCTTTTACTCTGTATATGCTCTTTTGGAGCAGCATGATGGTGGGGTTAAACCAAATCATTCTTCTCAATAAGATTTTGCTGGCGCAAACCGTTGTTGTCTTTTTTTCGGTCATAATCGTGCTGGTAGGTTTTAAATTGGGTATTGACGGCGCACTTGGAGCATGGTTTTTCGTAAATATCATTTTCGCGGTCATTATGTTTTTTCTTCTCCATAAAATGGATAGGATTAAAATCAGTATTAACAGTATGGCATTCAAAGAGTCCGTCATTTTTGGACTGAAAAGCCACATTGGAGGGATCGCTACATATATATGGCTTCGATTAGACGCCTTTCTACTGAATATGTTTCACGGAGCAACAGCGGTTGGTTATTATTCCGTTGCGGTCAATTTGACCGAGATGCTGTGGAGATTTATGCAGCCATTTTACAATGCCATTACCCCAAAAATAGCAGGGGCTACAAAACAGGAATCTGAGATACTTACTACCAAAGCCACAAGGCATGTATTTTTTATCCTGAGTATGATTGCAATAGTTTTAGCCCCGTTAAGTCCTTTAATAATTCGTTTACTCTATGGTTCCGAATATATTCCAGCTTATAAACCTATGGTCATTTTACTTGTGGGAACAATCGGAGTGGGTGTGGCTATGATAACATCTGTTTACTTTATCGGACAATTAAATAGACCTGGATTTCTTTCCTTGCTTGCATGGGTAAACGCTGCAATCAACATTATTTTATGTTTTGCTTTAATACCTTCCTATGGTGTTGAAGGAGCAGCTATGGCATCAACTATAACTTATACTGCTGGTTTTTCTATATTGCTTGTAGTTCTCAATAAGATTTCTGGCTTAACGCCGGCCAGATTGCTATTTATACGGAAAGAAGATTTTAAAGACTATAGAGATGTTTTTATTAAAATTAGACAGATGGCTCCGTTTCTCTCGAGGTAATGAATATGGGTAGTGCAGAACATATTAAAGTACAACAATTAGAACAGGGCAGGCTCACAGACCCAGGTAATTTTCCTAAAGTGGTTTTAATAGACACCATAAGCTTCTGCGACCTCAAATGTTCCATGTGCAGCCATAAGGATATGAGCCGCAAACGCGGCAAGATGGCTATGGAACTTTTCAAGAAGATAATAGATGAAATTGCTGATACTGATAGGAATACCAGAGTATGGATGGTATTTTTTGGAGAAGCACTGATCCTCAAAAAGACAACGCTTTTCCCCATGATAAGATATGCAAAGGAGAAAGGCTTGACTGATGTTGTGCTAAATTCTAATGCTAATTTGTTAGATGAAGACACTGCAAAAGGGTTAATCAAATCAGGTCTTGATGCCATATATGTTGGTATAGATGCCTTTACAGAAGAAACTTATGCAAAGGTGCGGGTTGGGGGGGATTATCATAAGGTTGTCCGCAATGTAAAAAACCTCATAAGACTCAAGAGGGAAATGGGTGCAGAAAAACCCCTGGTATATGTCCAGTTCGTTGAAATGGAAGTAAACAAGGCCGAGACTGATAATTTTATAGAGTTCTGGAAAAAAGACGGGGCAATTGCCAAGATAAGACCTATGGTGAGTTGGGCAGGGCTCGTGCATGCCTCCAATCTTACTATTCCGAAGGAGAATCGTTGGCCGTGTTACTGGGCTATGCAAACCATGTCCATTGCCGACGATGGAAGGGTTGTCATGTGCGCCGTAGATGTGGATGCAAGGTTTGTCGCCGGAGATATCAATCAAGAGTCTATCAAATCGGTGTGGAATGGCAAGCTCAAAGATATAAGGGAAATACACCACAAAGGTGAATTTAATAAATTGCCTTTCCCTTGTAAAGATTGCAAAGACTGGCAGTCTGCGAGGGCAGAATATTATAATGCCGAGGAGTGTAAATAAAAGCAAATGTGCGGTATTTGCGGTTTTACAGGCAAATCAGATGAAGTTGTCCTTAATAAAATGACCGATTCTATATTTCATCGCGGGCCCGATGAGGACGGATTTTATTCTGACGGGGATGTTAATCTCGGCATGAGGAGATTAAGCATTATAGATGTGACAACCGGCCACCAGCCCATCCATAATGAAGACAAGCGCATCTGGACAGTGTTTAACGGCGAGATTTACAACTTTCAGGAACTAAGAAAATGGCTTGAAGAAAAAGGCCACAGGTTTTATACAGACCATTCTGATACCGAAGTTGTTGTTCATCTCTATGAAGAATACGGCGATGATTTTCCCCATAAAATAAATGGCATGTTTGCCATAGCTTTATGGGATAAAAGAGAAGAAAAACTCATTTTGATAAGGGACAGGATGGGGGTAAAACCTCTGTTTTATGCGGTAGTGAGCGATACACTGATATTCGGCTCTGAAATCAAGGCGATCCTTGAGCATCCTGCATACATACGGAAGATGAGCTATGAAGGCGTTTGCCATTATTTTACCTTTAAAAATATCCCGGCGCCCTTCACTGCCTTTGAGGGGATTCATTCGCTTCTGCCGGGAGAGATGCTGGCCTTTTCCGATGGCAGGGTAACAAAAAAGAAATGGTGGAAGATACAATTTAATGAAAGGGAAGATTATAATGAAAAATATGCAACCGCAAAAATATTTTCCCTATTAGAAGATGCCACAAGGCTTCGTATGAGGAGCGATGTTCCTTTTGGCGCATATCTGAGCGGTGGTGTTGACTCAAGTGCAGTTGTGGCGCTTATGACAAGGTTTTCAGATAAACCCATTAAAACCTTTTCATTGGGCTATGAAGATGAATTAAAAAATAAAGAGGCTGATTTGTATTATGCAAGAAAGGTCTCAGAGGCATATAAAACAGAACATTACGAATATATCATGTCGCACAAGGAATTGGTTGATGATATAGAAAATGTCATTGGGGCATTTGACCAGCCTTTTTCAGGGACAATCTCTACTTATTTTCTTACAAAAGTAATCAGCAAGCATGTTAAGGTGGCTCTGTCAGGAGATGGGGCAGACGAATTGTTTGGAAGCTACCTCTCTCACAGGGTTGCGCAACCAATGTGCCATTTTACAAGGCTGTATGATAGAGTAAAATCTGGTGCTTTAACTGACGATGAGAGAAGCCTATTTGCACCCTGCAATATAAAATTTTTAGAAGACCTTTATAATAAGTCGGGTGGTGATGAGGTAAAATGGCGATATGGCCTGTATCTCTTCAATGATGAGGGAAAACAAGACCTTTTATCTGCTCATTTTAAATCAAGATTGGACAGCATAAATTCATTTGCCCTTACGCAGAAAAATTTTGAAGGGTTGACATCAAAAAACTCTTTAAACAGAATTCTCGAAATGGAATGGAATACCCAGCTTCCCGACCAAGTTCTCGCCTTTGTTGATTTTCTTTCAATGGCTCATTCTGTGGAAATACGCTCGCCATTTCTCGATTACAGGCTTGTAGAGTTTGTTTCCACAATCCCTGGCAGCATGAAGATAAGGAATGGAAATGTGAAGGATATCTTAAAGAAGACTGTTAAAGCTCTGCTTCCAGAAGGAATAACGAAGCGGCCAAAGGAAGGTTTTGTTTTGCCTGTTTTTGACTGGATGGTGGAAAAACTCAGAGATTACAGCACGGATGTACTTTCAGAGAGAAGGTTAAAAAAACATGGCTTGTTGAATGTGGGCACTGTAAGGGATTTGCTCCTGGAGTATCACTCTGGAAACAGAAGTTACGCGAGTAAGGTGTGGAACCTCATGATGTTCCAGATATGGTGGGAGAGGTATTTTGAGTGATAAAGAAAAGGTTATAGATTTTAAAAAACACGAGGGCTTCATAGAGCAGTATGTTGATCTAAGAAATAGCTATGCCGAATTACTCTTAACAGCACCTGTAAATATTCCAGACACAAAAGAATGGCTGAAGAGAAATGATATAGAGGTGAGGGGAATCCTGCATGATGATATCTTATTGGGGGTCGTTATTTTATACTTAAACCGGGGCGGAGAGATTGCATTTTTTGTTAAAGAAAAAGACCAAGGTGTTGGCAGTAAGCTTCTTAAAATAGCTGAAAAAGTTGCCAACGAAAGGGAATTGAAATCGCTATGGGCATGGGTGCTGGTGGGTAATTTTATTGCTCAAAGAGTATTTGAGAAAAATGGTTTTTTAAAAGAGGGAATAAGCGAACGTCAATATAAAAGCGTAATTAAACAGGGCTACACGTATAAAAAATATTTAAATTACTGATTGTAGAGGTGTAAATGCAACAGGGTAGAATAGAACATAGCCAGCAGTCCTACGGTATCAGGCCAGAGGCATCAGAATTTCCAATGATGTGTGTTATTTCATTTGTTTATATCTGCAATGCCCTCTGTCCGAACTGTCCTTACACGAATTCTGAAATCAGGACAGATTATAGAGACAGGCCATTGATGAATGAAGATACCTTCAAGATAATCGCTGACCAGTGCAGTGAATACGGTGCATGGGTACGCATGTCCGGTGGCGGAGAGCCAATGCTGCATCCTCAGGCAGTTGAATTAATTGAATATGCCAAAGAGGTAGGGGCAAAGGTTGGATTAATAACAAATGGTTCAAGGTTTACAGAAGAAAATAGCAGAAGATTGCTTGAGGCCAAGATTGATATGATAGAGTTCAGCGTAGACGCCGCTGGCCCTGAAACATATGCAAAGGTAAGAAAAGGTCTTAACTGGGATACGTTGGTTAAAAATGTAACAAGACTGGTGGAATTGAGAAATAAACTGAAAAGCTCAACAAAAATTATAGCAAGCGGTGTTAACCAGGTTGGCGTTGATATTGATACTGTAGCACGATTCTGGGAGCCTAAAGTGGATAACTTCCAGAAAAGAAAATATCTCACATGGGGGATCAATGACCCTTCCGGGTCTGCTGATCCTACCCCATACCTTCCACCCGAACAGATGATCCCTTGCCCGTTTATATTCGAAAGACTGAATATTGATTCGAGGGGAAAGGTGATGGTCTGCGGTTTTGATATAGCTGCTGTAACTGACATGGGAAATATTCATGAAAAGACCATAAAAGAAATTTGGCATGGCGAGGGTTTTGAATATTACAGGCAGATGCACTTGTCAAAAAAGGGTAACGAAATTAAGCTCTGCAGGAACTGCCCTGACTGGAAATATCGCTCATGGAAACACAATTACTGGAAGATTGTAAATACAGCGGAAGAAAAACGAAAACAGAAACTTGATAGTTTAAATATACAGGATATGGAAGGCTGCATAGCTGAAGTTGGCAATAAAACAGATTAGTTATGAGAATTGGTATTTTACAGCCTGGTTACTTGCCATGGCTCGGTTTTTTTGAGCAGATGCGCAAAAGCGATGTCTTTGTCATCTACGATGATGTGCAGTATGATAAAGAAAGTTGGAGAAACCGAAACAGGATTAAGACGGCCAATGGTATTCAGTGGCTTACTGTTCCTGTTATGGTCAGCTTGGAGACCCATCCGCTTGTCTATGAGGTGAAGATTGACAACAAGACAAACTGGAGAAAGAAACACCTATTTTCAATAAGACAGAATTATTCAAAGGCGCCCTACTTCAAAAAATATATCGCTACCTTTGAAGAGGCATATTTAAAAGAGTGGGAATGCCTTGCGGATATTGATATGTATTTTATTTTAAGATTGGCTGAATGTTTGGGAATGGAGAATAAGAAAATCATCAAATCATCGACTCTCAATGCAATAGGAGGTAGGATTGAAAGGCTTATCAATATCTGCAAGTTGTTTAATGCAGACACCTTTTATGAAGGGGCAGCAGGCAAAAATTATATTGATGACACGCAGTTTTTAAGACATGGGATAAAGGTGGAATTTCAGGATTACAAACACCCGGCGTATAAACAATTATATGGAGATTTTGTTCCGTATCTATCGGTCATTGACTTGCTTTTTAATCACGGGGAAGAAAGCCTTGCAATCTTATTAAATGAAAAAACTGTGGAGGGTTGAATAAAATGGAAAAGACCATACTCGTTACCGGCGGAGCCGGTTTTATAGGGAGCAATTTTGTGAGGCACATATACAATAAATATCCTGATTACAGAATAATTGTCCTGGATGCCCTGACCTATGCCGGCAGCATTGAAAACCTTCCGATCAATATCAACGGAAATAGCAATGAAAGGCTGTCCTTCTGGTATGGAAATGTGAAAAACGGCGAACTGGTAGATACCTTGGTTTCTCAATCTGATATCGTGGCGCACTTTGCGGCCGAAACCCATGTCACCCGTTCCATATATGACAATTTTCTCTTTTTTGAAACAGATGTATTAGGAACGCAAACGATTGCTAACGCAGTATTAAAATATAGAGATAGAATAGAAAGATTTATCCATATATCCACATCGGAGGTTTACGGAACAGCACAAAAGGAACTAATGGACGAAGACCATCCTCTTATGCCAATGAGCCCTTATGCGGCCGCGAAAGCAGGCGCAGATAGGCTGGTTTATTCTTACTGGGCGACCTACGAGTTGCCTGCCGTTATAATCCGTCCTTTCAATAACTATGGGCCGTATCAACACCTTGAAAAAGCCACACCGCGATTTATAACAAGTTGTATTCTCGACGAACCAATTAGGGTTCATGGGGACGGCAGCGCGGCCAGAGATTATATCTTTGTTGAAGATGTTTGCAAGGCTGTGGATATTATTATGCATGCCGATATTAAAAAAGTGAAGGGAGAGGTTTTTAATGTTGCCTCAGAGGTTCACCGTTCTATGCTTTCAGTTGCTAATGATGTGGTAAGAATGATGGGAAAAGGCGAATCGCTAATAACATTCGTTGGCGATCGCCCCGGCCAGGTTTTTAGACACACGGGCGATATTTCCAAGATAAAGAAAGTTCTGAACTGGCAGCCAAAGACAGCATGGGAGGATGGGCTGGCCAAAACAATTACATGGTATAAAGAGAATACGACTTGGTGGGAAAGGCAGTTGTGGATGAGGGCAGTGCCGATTATTACTAAAAGCGGTAAAAAGGAGTTACATTGAAATGTTAGACATCATTAAGGATAAATTGAATACATTGCATAACTTCCTTACAACCCCTCCAAAGGCTTGTTGGATCGATAAATCCATCTTTGAATATGTAAATAAATTTCAGGGAAAGATTGTCCTTAATCTTGGAGCAGGCAGTGGAATATTTGATGACCTTATGCAGGTTGAGACCATTAATCTGGACATAAAAACAAACCCGAGAATTCATGTCATGACAGATGCACATAAACTTCCTTTCAAGGACAGTAGCATCGATTGCGTGTTTAGTAATGCTGTGTTAGAGCATGTGCAATTCCCCTGGATTGTTTCTAAAGAAGTGCATAGAGTTTTAAAAATGGGGGGGGTAGTTTGTATTAATGTTCCTTTTTTAAACATAATACATGGTGAAACAGATTATTTTCGTTTTACAAACGATGGCCTGAGGGCATGTTTCCATGATTTTAGGGAGATTAAATCGGGAATGAGTGCAGGCCCAATGGCTTTTCTTGTGATTTATCTCGGTTCCTTGGCATCAACCTTGGTTAATGTTCGGGTTATTGGGTTTTTAATCTCCCTGTCTGTGAGGACAATCCTTTATCCATTTTTTTATCTTGACCCATTACTGAAAGGGAAAAAATGGGAGACCTTTGCTGATGCCTTCTATTTTATAGGAATCAAAGAATGAAAATAGAATTTTATAGACATAATATAGGTGAAGAAGAAATCAGGAAGGTTGTTGAGGTTCTACACTCAATATTTTTGACCACTGGTCAGGTTGTTTATGAATTTGAGGGCAGGTTTTCTGATTATTTAAAGTGCAACCATACGATAGGAGTTACAAGCTGCACCGCAGCCATGCACCTTGCGCTATTGGCTTATGACATAAGAGATGGAGATGAAGTTATCACAACACCTCTGTCTTTTATTGCTACGGCAAACGCTATCCTTCATATCGGAGCTAAACCGGTGTTTGTTGATGTAGAACCGGAAACTGGGAATATCAATGCTAAGCTTATAGAGTCTGCCATAACACCATGGACAAAGGCCATTATGCCAGTCCATCTCTATGGACAGATGTGCGATATGAAAGCGATAAAGCAGATCGCGGATAAATACAATTTACGGATTATTGAAGATTGCGCCCATTGCATCGAAGGAGAACGAGATGGCATAAGGCCCGGACAACTCTCAGATGCAGCATGTTTTAGTTTTTATGCTACAAAGAATATAACCTCCGGAGAAGGTGGGGCTATTTCAACAAACAATTCTCATATTGCTGACAAACTAAAACGATTAAGGCTCCACGGCATGACCAAGGGCGCAGAAGAGAGATATACCGGAAAATATCAGCACTGGGATATGGATAGCCTCGGCTGGAAATACAATATGGATAATATTCAGGCTGCATTACTGTTAAATCAATTGGAGCGCATTGAAGAGCGATGGAAAAGAAGGGAAGCAATATGCCGAAGATTTGAGGAGGCTTTTCGGAATACTGACGGACTGAGTTTTCCCATAGTCTTGCCAAATTCTAAGAGCGCAAGACATCTTTTTACCATATGGGTTGCTCCTAATCAGAGGGACCACATATTATGGAACCTCCAGGAGAAAGGTATCGGTGTGGCGGTTAATTTCAGGCCGATTCATCTTATGAAATTTTATCAAGAGCAATTTGGTTATAAGGAAGGCAACTTTCCTGTTGCCGAGTCTATAGGCGCCAGAACTATATCATTGCCGATGTATCCAAAACTTACAGAAAGAGAGCAAAAATATATTATAGACACCATCGTGGAGGTAGTTAAGTTATAATAAATGCTTTATTGTGGCAAACCACAACTTATGGATTTTGAAAAACTGTTAGTGCGTATTAAAAGTGGTAATTCCGTAAAATCCTCTGAACTATTGCCATACCTTTGCATGGAAAAGAGCGAAGACCGTTCTTATACAAACTTCAGACTGGCGGAAGCATATTCAGAGATTGGCAATTTACAGCAGGCCAAGATATTTATCAGCAGAGCTTGGATGCTTTCAGGATTCTCGTCCGATATTCTTGCTCTTTATACAAAAATACATTCTGAACTAAATGATATTGAGTCTATCCGTGAGGCATACAAACGATTAGGGATGGTAGAGGCCTCTAAAGATAACATTGCCGGGGCATTAAAATATTTCAATTTATGGCAATATGCTTATGCACATCACCATAAACTGGATAAATACGATTATGACTTTGATATACTGGAACGTATAGAGCGGATGGCTGAACCTTGGCGGTTCAGAGAATATCCCTGCTCAGAACCTTTTAATAACAGAAAGATTCGTCTCGCGTATCTGACGTATGGTATGGCACAATTAAATTCTGTCATCGTCAAAATAAACCTCATGCTGGCCAAGTACCACGATAAAAATCGTTTTGAAATAGCCTTTTTTGTGCCGGAACCAAAATTTTTGCTTTACGGTCTTAATTGGCATCAGGCAAGAAAAAATATAAAATTACTTAAAGGGTACAATTGTGATGTAGTATTGGCGCCGGATCTTGCCGGTAAGGAAAAAAGGCTGCTGGCAGTAGCCAGCCAGATTTATCATTATAGGCCAGATGTTCTGATAACAAGCGCACTGCTCGCCGAGATGGAGCATTATTTTATTGCATCGCTGCATCCGTCTCCTGTTATTATCGGCCTTCTTCAGGGACCTCCGCAGCAATTCTCGGCTCCCACCATTGACTGGAGCATTTCATGGTCTAAACATCCGCTTATAGATGCCCCTTGTGATTCTTCACTGGTACATATAGGTTTAGATCTGCCGGACCGAAACTCTATAAAACCATACACAAAAAAAGAGGTGAGTATACCCGATAACAGCAGGATATTGATAAGCGCCGGTAGATATGTAAAATTTCAGAATCGTGATTTCTGGAAAGCAATCATAAATATCCTTTCACGCTATCCCGATCTTTACTATGTTGTAGTTGGACCTTCTAAAGAACAGTTCATTTTCCTTGATGAGATGTTGACTCCTGAACTGTCTGAAAGGATACGGTTGCTGGGTTGGCGGGATGATTGTCTGAATATCTTTTGTCTGGCTGATATAGTTATTGATACATATCCTTCTGGAGGCGGACATGTCCTTGTAGACGCAATGGCTTTGGGTATCCCCTTTGTTTCTTTTGAGAACAACTATATGCAGAAATTCGATCAGACCGATTGGTCTGTAGCTGATGAGTTTGTTTCTATTCCGGAACTAATGATTAATCGCGGTGATTTTGAGCAATTCCAATATGTAGTATCAAAGCTTATTGATGATAAGGAATACCGTGGCAAAATGGGACAGCTTTGCAAAGAACAAATCTATCTATCGATGGGTTCGCCTGAGAAAGGTGTGCGAACATTTGAAGAACATCTTTTAAAGGCTATTGATAAAAAGGGGATTAATAAAAAACATTTTTTAAAAACGAAACATTTTAATAAATCTCGTAAGAATTTAATGAGTACAGTCGGAAACCTAAGTATAAAGACGGTGCTGAAACTATTTACCAATAAACATAATTGACCCATACAATGAAGACTAAAAAAGTTTTAATATTTGGCGCAACAGGCATGTTGGGGTATAGCCTTTTTCGTCAACTTTCTCAATTAAAAAATCTGGAAGTTCATGCAACGGTACGCGGTCTGGAAGGTCTCTCCAGTTGGTTTGATTCAAAACTTTTGGTAAACATCCGTGAAAATGTTGATGCGGATAATTTTGATTCTATCCTGCGCATTCTGGCTGATATAAAACCGGAAGCGGTCATTAACTGTATCGGTATTATCAAACAACTTCAAATGGCAAATGATCCTATCATATCAATCAATATTAATTCTCTTTTTCCACACAGACTGGCGCTTGCCTGCGCCGCCTCTGACGCACGACTCATTCATATAAGCACGGACTGTGTGTTTAGAGGCACTATGGGCAATTATACGGAAAACGATTATTCCGATGCCACGGACCTATATGGACGAACCAAATTTCTGGGCGAGGTTTATTATCCACACTGCATAACTTTGCGTACATCCATTATTGGCCATGAGCTGAAAGGGAAATACGGCTTGATTGAGTGGTTTCTTGCCCAGAATGAGAAGGCGCGGGGGTTTACAAAGGCCATATATTCAGGATTTCCTACGGTTGAAATAGCACGGATAATTGCAGATTATGTAATCCCCAATAGAGACTTGACAGGTCTCTATCATGTCTCTTCTGATGCTATTTCTAAATATGAATTGCTATGCCTAGTGGCTAAACAATACGGGAAAAAGACAAAAATTGAGCGCTATGATGATTTTGTTTGCGACAGATCGCTTGATTCAAGCCGCTTCCGAAACGCCACCGGATATAAACCGCCTTCATGGCCGGAGCTAATTGATAAAATGTATCAGGATTTTGTTTGTGATTACCCCAAACTGTAATACCTGCATGTAAGAGATGACTAACATCTACGACTGCCTATAGATGCGGAGGAAAAAACTATATGTCAATTTTTACTAATAAAACTATCGTCATTACCGGCGGGACAGGTTCCCTGGGTAAGGTGCTGACCCGCCATCTATTATCAGGCAAATCAGGTACACCCAAAAAAATAATTATCTTTTCAAGGGATGAAGCCAAACAACATTTTATGCGTGTAGAATATATGGAAAAAAAGAAGGTTACCGATGAGGTAATATATCGCAATTTCGAACAATTGCTTGAATTTAGAATCGGCGATGTGCGTAATTACCATTCTGTCTGCTATGTGTTAAAAAACGCTGATATGGTAATTAATGCTGCCGCATTAAAACAAGTCCCCTCTTGCGAATACTTTCCCTATGAGGCTGTACAGACAAATATAACCGGTGCTGAAAATATTGTCAGGGCTATTTCTGAGCATAATTTTAAAATAGAAACTGTGGTCGGAGTCTCTACTGATAAGGCCTGCAAGCCTATCAATGTAATGGGCATGAGCAAAGCAATACAGGAGCGAATATTTATTGCAGGCAACATTACCGTTCCTGCAACACGTTTTATTTGTGTGCGTTATGGCAATGTTCTTGCTTCAAGAGGCTCAGTAATACCTTTATTCCATGAACAAATCAGAAACAGCGGCCATATCACAATTACAACTGAAGATATGACACGCTTTTTATTGCCATTGGAACGTGCGGTGGAAACAATCTGCGCCGCCATAAAAATGGCTTATCCGGGTGAAATATATGTGCCGAAGGTTCCTGCGGCACGTATTGTTAATGTTGCAAAGGCTTTGATAGAAGACCGCAATATTAAGATAGTATTTACAGGAATTCGTCCCGGTGAAAAGGTTCATGAAATTCTGGTTTCAGAGGAAGAGGCGTGGCGCACATTTAAACATGGCGAATATTATGTCGTCAAACCTATGCTTCCTGAGATTATAAAAGAAGAAGCCGGCTTGCAAGTTCTGTCCAAAGAATATAGTTCAGGCGATTCTTTACTGACGTTAAAAGAAACCAAGAGGCTTTTGATGCAGCACAATCTAATGATTGGACAGGAAATTAAAGAGGAAGGAGAATTTTTGCGATGAAAGTGATGACTATTTTAGGAACCCGTCCTGAGATAATCCGCCTGAGTCGTGTAATCCCCCTTCTTGACCAGCTTTGCGAGCATGTGGTGGTTCACACGGGACAGAATTATGAACGCACGTTGAATGAGATATTTTTCAAAGAACTGGAGTTGCGGTTGCCTGATTATATGCTGGATTGTAAATCTGATAGTTTAATGGGCCAGATAGGCATAATTCTGACTGAATGCGAAAGGGTCATTATGCTGGAAAAGCCGGATCGTGTGCTGATTTTAGGCGATACAAACAGCGCCTTGTCATCAATAGTCGCTAAACGGATGGGTATTCCTGTATTTCATATGGAGGCGGGTAACCGTTGTTATGACGATAAAGTGCCTGAGGAGGTTAACCGTCGTATCATAGATCACAGCAGCGATGTTCTTCTCCCATATACAGAACGCAGCCGCATTAATCTTCTGAGAGAAGGAATTCATGGCGAACGTATCTGTGTTACCGGAAATCCTATATTGGAAGTTTTAGAATATTATGCCGATAATATTGCAAAAAGCCATGTGCTCGACAAACTGGGATTAGAAAAGGATGGGTATTTTCTGGTAACTCTGCATCGTAGTGAGAATGTGGACATTGAGGCCAGATTAAATAAGTTTATTGATGCATTTTATCGTTTATATGCAGAACATGGAATGCCTGTAATTTGCAGTCTGCACCCTCGAACACGTTCTCAGTTAAAAAAACAAAATAAGGCAATAGAGGAAAAAGGGGTTGTAGCGATAGAACCGCTGGGGCTATTCGATTTTGTTACGCTTGAAAAAAATGCCCTTTGCGTCCTAAGCGACAGCGGTACAGTCCAGGAGGAATGCTGTATTTTTAGGATTGCCAATGTTACCCTTCGTGATGTAACCGAGAGACCCGAGACGGTTGAAGCAGGCAGCAATATGCTCAGCGGCGCAGACCCTAAATCTATTCTCAACTGTGTAAATGTGGTTTTACAACAGCCACGCAATTGGTCGCTTCCCACGGAATACCTTGTAAAAAATGTCAGCAGCACGATAGCAAAGGTCACTTTGGGGCACCTTTGGCGGTAATGTGGAATTCTGTCCAAAAGTATCTATAATAATACCTGTCTATAATGGTTCAAACTACCTGCGTGAGGCCATAGACAGTGCACTGGCGCAGACCTATAAAAATATAGAGATAATTGTGATAAATGACGGTTCCAGTGACGAAGGTCGAACAGAGGCGATTGCTAAATCGTATGGAGATAAAATTCGCTATATTTATAAAAAGAACGGCGGGGTTTCAACGGCATTGAATGTCGGAATCCTGGCTGCAGAAGGAGAATACATATCGTGGTTAAGCCATGATGATGTATATATGCCTAACAAGCTGGAGGTTCAGATCAACTATTTGAGAAACGAAAACAACCCCATTATTTTATATAGCGATTATTACTTTATCAATAGTGAATCTGGAATATCAGGCAGGTGTAGAGTCTCCAATGCACCTCCGGAGAAATTTTTATATATGTTAATTACGAGTTACCCTATAAATGGCTGCACTACTTTAATTCCAAAAGCCTGCTTTGACATAGTCGGTTTATTTAATGAGAAATTAAAAACCACTCAAGATTACGAAATGTGGTTTAGGTTGGCAAGAAAGTATAAGTTTAAACATATCCGAGATACTCTTATAAAATCAAGATTGCATCCTGAACAAGGCACTCACAAAATGAGTGATATTCAGATGACGGAGGCAAGTAATCTTTATATATGGTGTTTGAATAACTTTTCGCTGGATGATATTTTTGGTTCATCAAAAATCTTGCGAGCAGTATGCTATATAAAACTGGCATTGAGTTTTAAAGCAAGAGGACACAAGCTTGCTTCGCAATATGCTTTGGAATTGGCTTTGCAGAATTTAGATAAGTCCAAAACCTTCACTTATTATTATGCTCTTTTCTTAATTTTATACTGCAGGATATGTCCGACAATTTTTATCTATGATTATTGGAAGATTATTCTTAAATCATCCATTGTTGAGCTATCAAAGAGATGAGCATTGTTTTATTTCCCGAAAAGAGAGTAAAAATTATTCTTTACTGCAAAAGTTATCAGAAACGCTAGGTATTTCCAAGTGTATGAGAAATAACTTTTATATGTCAGGCGAATATATTCGCAAGAATCCGACTCTTGGCATAGAAGACACCTCATGGAAGCTAACAAAAATCATTCCGATGGTAGACGAATTTATACGGGATTCTTCCCCGAAGAAGGCGACGCTTTTAGACGCGGGAGGCGGTGCTGGCCTGATATTGAAAGAGGTTTCAAACCATCTAAAAAGGAAGGGTGTGACCGTAACTAAGTATGCTCTTGACCTTTCAAAAGAGATGCTCCAAAGGCAAAAAGAAAATAACCCCGATATTAAGGCAATGCTCAACGAAGATATTTCAGAGACGTCTATTTCGAATAAAGGGATAGACCTTACACTGATGGTGGATGTTTTAGAACATGTCCCCGATACAGATAAAACTCTGAAAGAATTAAACAGGATATCAAAATATGTAATTTTCAAAATACCCTTGGAGAATAATGTGTATTATAATACTTTGGACCTTATTAAGAGAGGGAGACTCAGAAGAGATTTAATTCAACAGGTGGGGCATATCAACTCATATAATTTCAAAGCGTTGAAAAAAAAGATTAATACAAGCGGAGGAGAGATTCTCTGCTACAATTTTACCAATGTATTTGAGTATTATCTCTCTGCCGAATGCCAAAAGCAGATGGTTACTGGAGAGAGAACGCTGTATCGCATTGCTAATCTTATATCTACTATATCGCCAGGCCTTTGCTCCTGCTTATTCACTGATTTTGTAGTATGCATAGTGAGATACCGATAGAGAAGAAAAAAATTATTTTTGTAGTGCATTCGCTAAAAGGCGGAGGCGCAGAGAAAGTTGCAACAACCTTGTTAGAAGCATTACAAGATTCAGAAGAGAATATAAAATTAGTATTGGTTTTGTTTGACAGAGAATCTACAAAAATATTAGCGTCAACAACCGATGTCAAATATCTTGATGTCCACAAGAATGGGAGTGTTATTTATACAATAAAAAAGTTTTTTAAGGTTATCTCCAGTCTATCAAGAATAATCAAACAAGAAAGTCCTTGCACAATTTTAAGCATCATGGATTACTCAAATGTTGTTAGCATTATCAGCAACCGATTATCGGGAAAAAAGAACAGGGTGATTATTTCTGTGCATGCTCCACCTACTGCCCAAATGCGCAAATATGCAGCTAACCTTTGGGAGAAAATTATGGGGCTACTAATCAAGAGCGTCTATAATAAGGCAGATGCTATTGTTGCGGTATCAAAACATATACGTAATGACTTAATAGAGAATTTTAAAATTGATAACAGCCGGATACAGGTAGTGAATAATCCGGTTGACTTAAATAAAATTAGCGCTCTTTCCGAGGAGGATGTATCCGGTGAATTATTTAAGGAAGATATTCCGATAATTATATCGGTAGGCAGGCTTTCAAAAGAAAAGGGGGGCGAATATCTTTTAAAGGCATTCGCACTTTTAAATGGAAAATGTGATGCAAGATTAGCAATTTTGGGAGAAGGCAGGGAAGATGCAAATCTTAGGAAATTAAGCATAAATCTTGGGATTGAAAAGAAGGTCTTCTTTCTCGGTTTCAAAGACAATCCCTACAAATACATGAAACGATCAACTGTTTTTGTTTTACCCTCATTGTATGAGGGGTTTGGCATTGTTATAATTGAGGCTATGGTTTGCGGTATCCCGGTCATAGCTACTAAATGTTATGATGGGATTGAGGAGATAGTTGAGCATGGAAAGACCGGTTTGCTGGTCAATGTTGGAGATGAACATGGAATGGCTGATTCAATAATGAAACTCCTCAATGATAAAGAACTCAGGGTATCTTTATCCGAAGGGGCAAAGAAACGAGTTGTTAATTTCTCTGTTGAAAAAATAATAAACCAATATAAGGCTATTTTAGGCATTTAACCTTCGATATATGTGCGGAATCTGCGGCAAAATAAATTTTCATAATGAGCCAGTTGATGAAAATCTTCTGAAAAGGATGGCCTCATCCATTGCCCATCGCGGGCCTGATGACGAAGGCATCTATTTAAGTCAGAAGTCAGAAATAAAGAACAATAATAGACCTTCTGTTGGTCTTGGTCATAGAAGACTTTCTATAATTGACCTTTCCCCTCTTGCCCATCAGCCGATGTCGAATGAAGACGGCTCTATCTGGATTGTTTTCAACGGCGAGATTTATAACTTTATTGGACTCAGGGAAGACTTGATAAAAAAGGGGCATATCTTTCGCTCAAAGAGCGATACAGAAACAATCATACATCTCTATGAGGAATACGGCACAGAATGCATGAAATATTTACGGGGGATGTTTGCCTTTGCCATATGGGATGAAAGAAATAAATCACTTTTTCTTGCAAGGGATAGGGTTGGTAAAAAGCCGCTGTACTATTGGCATACTCAGGATACCTTTGTTTTTGCCTCTGAAATAAAGGCTATTCTGCAGGATAATAACTTTCAAAGGAAACCAGACTATTTAGCCATACACCATTATCTTACCTATCAGGATGTGCCTTCTCCCTGGACTGCATTTGAGGGCATAAAAAAATTACCACCGGCACATTACCTCATATTGAAGAATGGGCAGATAGAGGTAAAGAGGTACTGGAAACTTTCTTATCTCCCAAAGCATAAATTGGGAGAGGAAGATATAAAGAGAGAGATCATTGAAAGATTAAAAGAAGCGGTAAAGATAAGACTCATAAGTGATGTGCCGCTGGGCGCATTCCTGAGCGGAGGCGTTGATTCAAGCGCAACCGTTGCCCTGATGGCAGGGATGATGAACGAACCGGTAAAGACTTTTTCCATAGGCTTTAAAGAAGAATCATATAATGAGTTGCATTATGCAAAAATGGTTGCAGAAAGATTTAAAACCAACCATACAGAATTTATCGTGGAACCAAAGGCCATGGAGGTAATTGATAAGCTCGTATGGCATTATAATGAGCCGTTTGCTGATTCATCGGCCATTCCAACTTATTATGTCTCAAAACTTGCGCGCGAACACGTGACCGTTATTCTCAATGGCGACGGAGGAGACGAGAATTTCGCAGGCTATGGCCGATATGTAGCAAATGAATTTGCAAGAAGGCTGCATAAGTTTCTTCCGACTTCTGCTGCAAAGGCAATCTTGCCTCTTATCATGTTGCTGCCGCATGGCAAGGAGCCAACCAGCTTTTTCTGGAGGCTGAAACGATTTCTTCAGGAATATATTAAATCTCCTGAACTCAGGAACGGCCATTGGCTCTGCCATTTTACCAATGAAATGAAATCGGAGTTATATACCTATGAGTTTCAAAGCCAATTTTCAGAAAAGGATTCTTTTGAGCTTCTTTTTGCCAAATATCAGGAGGCTGATGCAGAGAGCTTTCTTGATGAAACCCTCTATGCTGATGTAATGATGTATCTGCCTGATGACTTGCTTGTAAAGGTTGATGTGGCTTCCATGGCAAATTCCCTTGAGGCACGCTCTCCCCTCCTCGACCATGAGTTCATGGAGTTTGTTGCAAGAATTCCATCAGAGTTGAAACTCAAAGGAAGAACAACAAAGTATATTCTCAAGGAGGCGCTCAGGGGGATACTTCCCGATGAGGTGCTTTTTAGAGAAAAAATGGGTTTTGGTGTGCCTATAGACCACTGGTTTAGGAATGAACTGAAGGATATGGCATATGATGTTTTGTTGAGCAATGGGGCTATTTCAAGAGGCTATTTTAAAAGAGAAACTGTAAAAAGAATACTTGATGAGCATATTTCCGGCAAATGGAACTGGCAATACCAGATATGGAATCTTCTCATGCTGGAGCTGTGGCAAAGGGAATTTATAGATTAGGTTCATAATATATGCGCAACAGAGATGAGATATACTACCGTTATCTTTGTAGTAGTGAAGTAGGCCAGGATACAGCCAAAATACATAGGGAGATTGTTGCCAAATACTTTTGGGATATCTTCAATAACCATAAATGCAGCCATGTTCTGGATATAGGATGCGGTCTGGGCTTCTTTATTGATAAGTCTAACCCGGAGATAACGGCTGTAGGCATTGATTCCAATATCAAGGCAGTAGAACACTGTTGCAGAGAAGGTAAAAAAGTAATTGTTGGAAGCGCTGTAGAATTGCCAGTCGGTAATAATAAGATAGACGGTATATTGTGTGCCCATTTGTTAGAACATCTGCCAGAACCAGAAAAGGCCTTTATGGAGTTTTATAGAGTATTAAAAAGTGGGGGAGTACTTATAGTGCGGGTTCCTCCCTTTGATTCATCGTTTTATGATGACTGGAGCCATATTCGACCTTTTACTAAGAAAACCTTAAAGCGACTTGCTGCGGTATGCGGCTTCAATGATGTAAAGGTGTTTTATTATCATTATGACTACCCTTTTGTAAAATGGAGGAATCCTTTCTTTAAAATATTAAACTATATAAGGCACCTGCCTATAATCCAGTCAGCAATAAATAGCATTATAAAGATTTTTGGATTGCCGCCAAAGGAGCTTGTTTTAGTGGCTATAAAGGTTACTAATAATTAAATGGGAGAAGATACTTTTAAAATTTGCGTAGTTTCACCTCTTTACCATCTTTCTTTAGGCGGATTGGGACGACAAGCTGTTGCTCTTACAGAGATGCTCGCCGAAAGAGGGCTGAATGTGTTTGTTGTAACACGTAAACTGGATGTATCCCCATGCGATTTTAAAGACGATGTACCGATATTTAGAGTATGGGCTTTAAGGCCCAAAACGTATATGCTGGAAGATATAACACTTACGAATATACTTATATCTATCAGCTTTTCCATTAGCTGCGCCTTGCTGCTTTTTAAAAAGAGGAGAGATTATACTATTGTTCACTTTCATGGCGCCAGCATACCCCTGTTCATCAATTTACCTATCCTTAAATTTTTAGGTAAAAAGGTGATTGCAAAGGTGGCAGCTGCCAAGTTAGGCGCTGAAGCAGGATCCCTAAAAGGCAAATATTCAATATTTGGTTTTTTACTAAGAATAGCCTTAAAAAGGGTAAATGTATTTGTCGCTATAAGTAAAGAAATAGAAGAAGGTCTTTTAGAAGACGGCATACTATTACAAAGAATACAAAACATACCAAACTTTGTGGATACTAAAATCTTTTCCCCCGCCAAAAAAGAAAAGATAAAAGAAAATTTAAATATCTGTGGTAAAAAATGCGTTATATACAGCGGCAGACTTGTAGCAAGAAAGGGAATAGAGGTTCTTTTACTGGCATGGAAAGATGTGCTAAAAATATTTCCAGAAGCAAGACTTATTATAATAGGAGAAGGTCCCCTTGAAAGGAATCTTAAAAATATGGCCGATCAATTGGATGTAGAAAATACAGTTGGTTTTATAGGCCGGGTTGATAATATAATAGATTACTTACATGCAACCGATATTTTTGTACTCCCGTCATTTCAAGAAGGCCTTCCTAATTCTCTTCTGGAGGCTATGGCTTGCAGGCTTCCGGTAGTAGCTACACGAATAGGCGGTGTGGTTGATGTTGTAAAAGATGGGGAAAATGGTATATTAGTAAACCCCGGTGATTCTAATGACCTGACAGAAGGCCTCTTAAGGCTTCTTAAAGATGATGAGTTAGCCGCATATATTGCTTTAAATGCATATAAAACTATTAGAAACTCTTATAGTATAGACAGCATTTCCACCCGCTATATAGAACTTTATAGACAACTATTAAAAGCCTGAAGCGCTTTTTAGGAAAGATAAAGTTAATAGATTATAAAACTCAAGAGGGTATAAAAATTGAAAGGTATAATATTGGCAGGTGGAAGCGGCACAAGGCTTTATCCGGTAACACTATCTGTATGCAAGCAACTCTTACCGGTTTATGATAAACCTATGATTTATTATCCCTTGTCCGTGCTAATGCTTGCTGGCATACGGGACGTCCTGATAATATCCACACCTAATGACCTGCCGAGATTTAATGAGATATTTAAAGATGGCTCCCAGTTAGGATTAGAATTTTCGTATAAAGAGCAGCCTAATCCAAACGGCATTGCGGAGGCATTTATATTAGGAGAAAAGTTCATAGGTGATGACAACGTATGTCTGATACTGGGCGATAATATTTTTTATGGCCATGGATTAACTGATTTGCTGAAAAAGGCTGTTAAAGATGTAACAACAAATGGAGGGGCTAGCGTATTTGGCTGTTATGTCAACGATCCTCAAAGATACGGGGTCATTAATTTTGATAGAAATG
>Ga0209342_10001633_pt1 | contig 24952 bp, 30 predicted proteins | sample RifCSP16_2_FD_184023 | JGI IMG/M metagenome (GOLD analysis project Ga0209342, IMG submission 184023) | Soil microbial communities from Rifle, Colorado - Rifle CSP2_sed 16_2 (SPAdes) (version 2) | ecosystem: Environmental > Terrestrial > Deep subsurface > Rock core/Sediment | place: Rifle... | reverse complement strand
CCAGTCCGCGATCCTCGAGCGGGCCCTCGCCCGAAACGCGGAACTGCTCACCGAGCTGGCCCATGATCTCGATGACGCTCACCGCTGAATGCCGAAGGGATCGCTTACTCTTCGTGAGGCGCCAAAGGTGCTCAGGAAGCACTATGGACCGCCGGCGCGATTGCCTACTGCCGACCCCTTCGAGCTGGTCCTGCTTGGAAAATGTCTCTTAAGGAGTTTGCGATGCTAAAGCCGCCCTCGGCAGGTCGCTCGGTTCCGATGCTCCTTCCGGCGATCATTCTAATGGCTGGGCTCTCGAGCCCTGCCCAGCGTCCGTCGGTCGCCGCGGGGGCAGAGCAGACTGGCCGACGGGTCGTCACCTACCAGGTTGTTCACGGGTGGCCAGAGCTGCCCCCCGGAGAGGTCCTCGGCCAAGCCACCGGCGTAGACATCGACTCCCAGGGGAATGTGCTGGTCTTTCACCGCGCTGGACGGACGTGGACCGAGCCATTCCCCGCAGAACCGATCGCGCGACCGACCGTCTGGGTCTTCCACGGTAAGACCGGGCGTCTCCTGCGATCGTGGGGCGCCGGCATGTTCGTGATGCCTCATGGCCTGACCGTAGACCACGATGACAACGTGTGGCTGACCGACGTCGGCCTGCACCAGGTCTTCAAGTTCGCGGCGGACGGGCGACTTCTCTTGAAGCTCGGCCAGGCGCGTACGCCGGGGGCGGATGAAAGCCATTTCAACCTTCCCACCGACGTTGCGGTCCTGAAGGACGGCTCGTTCTTCGTCAGCGACGGATACGAGAACACGCGAGTCGTGAAGTTCGCTGCCGACGGCGCCTTTCTGCTGAGCTGGGGAACACCCGGAAAGGGACCCGGCCAGTTCAATCTCCCGCATGGCATAGCGGCGGACGCCTCGGGGCACGTCTTCGTCGCCGACCGAGGCAACTCCCGGGTCCAGGTGTTCGATGGCAGCGGCCGTTTCCTCGCGGAGTGGCACGGTCCCGACGTGGGACGACCCTACGCAGTTGCACTGGATCCTGATGGGAAGGCCTTTGTCGCAGACGGCGGTGATCAGCCGGCCGAACCGCCGGATCGAGCCGCAGTGGCCGTCCTCGACCGCGATGGCAAGGTGTTGATGCGCTTCGGTCGGTTTGGAAACTACGACGGCCAGTTTCGAATCGCTCACGACATTGCCGTTGGGCCGGACGGAGCCGTCTACGTCGTTGACGCCTGGGGTCAGAGGGTGCAGAAGTTCCTGCCGCAGTGGGAGGACGCCGCCGAATAGCCGCTTGGAGCTGACGATACCGGCGTGCTCATGCAGTACGTTGAGTTTGGCGGGTCGCGGAGACGGCGGAAAAACAGGATGAACTCCAGGTTCTCGAATGTCTACGACGATCCGGCGCGATCAGAGGCCTATGCCACCCTTGACTTCCCCGGTACGTACTACCTGGCGTACCGGGATCTACCCGCGATCATCGGCGAGCATATCCAAGGCAGGAAGGCGCTTGACTTCGGGTGCGGGGCTGGACGTTCGACACGGTTCTTGCGTGAGTTGGGCTACGACGTCGTGGGCGTCGACATCTCAGAGTCCATGCTCGCTCGAGCCCGTGAGCGCGACCCGCAAGGAGACTACCGTCTGGTGCCGGACGGTGACCTTGGCGGCCTCGCGGCCGACACCTACGACCTGGTCTTGTCAGCATTCACCTTCGACAACATCCCCACCATGGAGAAGAAGGTCGCGCTCCTTCAGGGCCTGGAGCGCCTGCTGCGCGCGGGCGGGCGGATCGTGAATCTCGTGTCGTCCCCGGAGATCTACGTCAACGAGTGGGCCTCGTTCTCCACCAAGGACTTTCCCGAGAACCGGACGGCACAGTGCGGTGAGAAGGTCCGGATCGTCATGCTCGATGTCAAGGACAGACGACCTGTAGAGGACATCCTCTGGACGAACGAAGGCTACCGCGATGCGTATGAGCGCGCGGGGGTGAAGCCAATCAAGACTTACAGACCCTTGGCGAATCAGACCGAACCGCACTCGTGGGTGAGCGAGACCACAATAGCCCCTTGGGTGATCTACGTCCTGGGACGTGCGGAATAGACCTCTGTCCCGTAGCGAGGAATGGGGGAAAGATGAAAGCGTCTCGCGCCGCCGCACGCTGGATCATTGGCATTGGCATGCTCCACTCCGCCCTCTTTCTGTGGTTCGGCCGAAGGCTCCTCAGGGCCATCGCCGGTGAGGGCTTTTGGGACACGATCCGTCCCATCCAGGAGCGGCAGGTCGTGTTCTGGGCGCTCCTTGCAGGAACGTTCTTCGTTTTCCTAGGCCAGCTCGCTCTATGGATTGCAAAGCAAGGGAAGGCCCTTCCGGCGTTCCTCGACTGGCAGCTCATTGCGATCACCCTCGTTTGTGGGATCCTGCTGCCGGTGTCCGGAGCGTGGCTCTTCGCCGTGCCCGGCATTCTCATACTTCTCGGCGCGAGAGAGTCAACCCCGTAGACTCTTCCGCCTAACGCTGCAGGAGGCGGCAGATGGGTGCCTTGACAATAGCGCGAGTGGTCGCAGTTGTGTGTGCGGGTTTGCTGGCGGGCATCTTCTTCGGGGATCGGGCAGGGGCGCACTACGCCCGCACCGAGATCAGCGCATCGAGCTTCGTGAAGTTTCAGCAGGTCGTCCACGTACGTTTCGTCAGGTTCATGCCTCCCTTGGTCTTCACTGCTCTCCTGGCAGGTTCTGCATGGCTCTTCATGTTGAGGTCGGAACCTCCCTCAATAAAGTAGACACTTCCGACTAATGCTGCTGGAGGGCCTTGACGCCGCGAGCAGGCGCTAGGAGGCTGACACCCGCTCGCAGTTCAAGCGCTGTCAGCCTACTAGGGGAGAGAGGGCGCTACTGACCGGGACAAGATGCTGACACTGGGGTTGTCTGGCGCTGGTGGTGACGGGCTGGCAGAGGCGCTGCGGTTGGAGGGCGTCGGCTTCTGGAGGCGGGCGCTGGCACGGGGTATCGACCTTCTGGTTCACCTCTTCGTTGGCTTCACGACGGGGGTCACAGCGGGCATCCTCGTCGTGATAGGGGCCGCACTCCAGGGGGGCTCGCCGGATGTGGCCATAGCGAGACTCTCGGTCACCACACCCCTGGCGTTCGTGGCGGCCTTGCTCGGCGGCACCGCAATGCACGTGCTTTCCGAGGGGCTGCACGGCAGCACGATTGGCAAGCGGCTCTGCGGAATCATCGTGATCAGCGAGGATGGCGGTCCTTCGACTCTGGCTGGCGCCCTCAAGAGGAGCCTCGCCTACTTCGTCGACGCGCTCTTCTTCGGTCTGGTGGCAGCGCACAAAATGTCGCAGTCGCCACAACGTCAACGCATCGGTGACGTGTGGGGGCATACGATGGTTGTGCGGATAGCGACGCTCGATGCATCCAGCCGTCGTTCCCGGCCACGATTCGTTGGCGCTGTTCTTGCGGGCATCGCGGCCGATGGGTTCGTCATCTTCATAGAGCTTGCGTCCAGGCAGATCGCCTGAGGAGGGCGGGCTGGGGTTCGTGGACGCCGCGCGGCCTCAGATCGCGGTGGCGTTCACGGGCCACCTGCTCCTGGCGGTGAGCCCGTCCCGCGAGCCCTAGGGAGGCGAGACACGATGGCAACCATCCGGTTCGACGTGAACGATCCTGACCTGCGGGAGACCTTCCTGGGTCAGCTCTTCTTGGACGCCCTCGTAGCGCTCCGAGACGATACCCCGCCTCGCTGGGGCCGGATGACGGCCCAACAAATGATCGAACACCTCGCGTGGGGGTTCGAACTGTCCACCGGGCGGGCAGAGGTCGAATGCCCCATCCCCGAGGCAAAGCGTGAGCGCATGAAGGCATTCCTGTACGACAACAGGCCGTCCCCGCACGACTTCGTGAACCCAGCCCTCGCGGGCGGACTCCCTCCGCTTCGGTATGCGGGCCTTGCCGAAGCCAAGGCGGCTCTGCGTGTCGAGGTCGATCGGTTTCTCGACCATGTCCGTGCCAACCCTGGGGCGGCCCATACGCATCCCGTGTTCGGTCCGATTGGAGTCGAGGAGTGGTCACGCACGCATTTCAAGCATGCCCACCACCATCTTCTCCAATTCGGTCTGCTCGATGAGGAACGGTGACGTCGCACCCGGTCTCACCGTCGCGCTGGCCCAGATCTACTGCGGCTGGGCCGAGACCCGCGCGAACCTCGAGCGGATGGCGGCGTGGGCGGAGCGGGCGGCGGCGGGCGGAGCGCGGATGGTCCTCTTCCCCGAGCTCTGTGCCTCGGGTATCTGCAAGGACGAGCGCCTCGCCGGCCTGACCGAACCCGTGGACGGCCCTTCGTTGGCGTTCGTCGGCGGCGTCGCCCGCCGCCTCGGGCTCGCCGTGGGATTCGGCTTCAGCGAGGCGGCGGACGGCAAGCCCTACAACGCCTACGCTGTGGTCGAGCCCGACGGGACCCTGGCCGGAGTCTACCGTAAGAATCACATCCCGGAGCTGGAGGTGCCCTTCTGGCAAGGGCACGCCGAGCGCCCCCTCTTCCGCGTGCTCGGGCGGTCCGTGGGCGTCGCCATCTGCTGGGACACCAAGTATCCCGAGCTCCTCGCTGACTACGGCCGACGCGGAGCCGAGATCGTCCTCATGCCCCACGCCTGGGACTCGGACGCCCTCGACGACGAAGGCCGCGTGATCCACTACCACTCCATGGAGGAGATCGTGGCCTACCGCCGGAAGGCGGGGCGGATGCGGTGGAAGACGCACGATCAGATGAGGGACGACTTCTACGCCTACGTCCCCGGGCTCGCCCGCGACAACCGCTTCTGGGCGCTCTTCGTGAACCAGGCCGGCCGGCCCCACGAGTGCCTCCAGTTCGTGGGTCCGAGCTTCGCGGTCGACCCGAGCGGCCGCGTGGTCGCCGAGACGCGTGACGGCGAGGAGCAGATCCTCTTCGCGGACCTCGCCGCCCCCGCGGGGTAGCCGCCTCGCTCCCCCCTCTATCGGGGCACCGGAAGCGTTGCACGGTGGTTCTCCATCCGCAGACAATCCTCGAGACACCAGAGGAGTAGTGGCGCCAGGCTGTGTTGACCGTGAGTCTAGACAGTGTCTATACTATTGGCATGAAGCCTGCCCGCGCGAAGCTGTTCCAGAACGGTGGCAGTCAAGCCGTACGTCTACCGAAGGAGTGCCGGTTCGTCGGCCAGCGCGAGGTCTTGGTGCGCCGCGAAGGGCGGCGCGTGATCCTCGAGGCGGCAGACGAGTGGTCTGACGAGTTCAAGGCTTGCCTGGGTGCCTGGTCTGGCGAGATCCCGCGCCCGAAGCAGCAGAAGATTCGCGACCTTCGCGATCCGTTTGCCTGATGCCGCGCTACATGCTCGACACGGACACGGTGAGCTTCGCAATCCGTGGCGAGGGGCAGGTTGCGGCGCGCGTGCTCGACCACCAGCCCTCCGAACTCTGCATCAGCTCGATCACCCTGGCCGAACTGCGCTTTGGCGCGGAGGCGAGACGTTCTCAGAAGCTGCACCGCCTGATACGCAGCTTCGTGAAAGACGTCGCCGTCTTCCCCTTCGATGAGCCCGCGGCAGATCGGTTCGCTCTAATCGCGGCAAGACTGGCTCGGCGCGGAGAGCCCATCGGCGCTTTCGACACTCTGACGGCGGCTCACGCCCTATCTCGGGGGCTCACCGTCGTTACGAACAACACCAAACACTTCAGTCGCGTCCCAGGGCTGACCATAGAGAACTGGGTCTGAGACTGGGAGCGAGCAGCCGAACAAGGCAGAAGCTGCGGGAGGCCCGGCTGGATGCGTGGGATCAATGGTGTTGCTCTTGTGGTGATAGGGCTCCTCCACAGTGTGGCCCTGTTCGTTCCCGGCGCGATTGGTTTCCCGGGGATCTGGTCCGAGATTCGTGAAGCAGGCTTCGTGGACGCGGTCTCGAGCAGCGCTTTGCGAATCTGAGGCTACTACTGGTTCCTCATGCTGGGCTTCGCTCTCATCGTCCTTGGGATGCTCTGCGCATGGGTGGAGCGCACGCTGAAGCGTGCGGTTCCCGCACGTGTCGGTTGGGCGCTCTTGGCCCTCGCGGCGTTCGGCATCATCTTGGACACCGATACTGGCTTCTGGCTTGGCCTCCTCGTCGCGGTCAGCATGATCGTGGCCGCCAAGCGCGGCGTGTCGAGCGGCAGCGCGAGAGCCGCCCGGCTTCAGGACCCCTCGCGGCGGGAAGCGTGATTTTCTCGGCTCCAGCCCGAGGCACCCACAGCAACCTTCGGGATCGCCGAGAAAGATGAAGATCGAAGAACAGCCGCGGCTGTACACAGAGCTGGCAACGTGGTGGCCGCTGTTCTCGCCGCCGTCGCACTACGGGGAGGACGCGGCGGACCTACTGCCTGTGTTGCTCACGGCCACGGATCCGCCGCCCCGTACCCTTCTTGAGCTTGGCTCTGGCGGCGGAAGCCTCGCGTACCATTTCAAAGGCCGACTGCAGCTCACTCTGACCGACCGATCGGCGCAGATGCTCGCGGTCAGCCGTACGGTCAATCCCGAGTGCGAGCACGTGCTCGGGGACATGCGCTCTCTGGACCTCGGGCGCGAGTTCGACCTCGTTTTCATCCAGGACGCGATCATGTACGCCACCGACCCGGAGTCGGTGCGCGCCACTCTGGGAACTGCGTACCGGCACTGCAGGCCGGGCGGGGCGGCACTCATCGTGCCCGACTTCGTTCGAGAGACGTTCGAGCCGAGCACGTCGACCGGAGGGGAGGACGGGTCGGATGGTCGAGGTCTGCGCTATCTCGAGTGGATCTGGGATCCTGACTCCACCGACGAGACGTACGAAGTTGCGTTCGCGTTTCTGTTGCGCGAGCCGACGGGCGCGCTACGGCTCGACAGCGACCGTCACCGGTTCGGCCTCTTCCCACGCGCGGCGTGGCTGCTCTGGATGCAGGAAGCGGGATTCGCTGCGAGCTCACGGATCGATCCGTTCGATCGAGACGTTTTTCTGGGACGGAGGCCACGGGCGTGAGGTCGGGGGGCCTGACGGGGAGCGGAGCGATGAGGCTGGCGGTCTGCGGGGTCGCGGCGCTCTGCGTGCTCGGGGCTTCGAGCCCCGCACGAGTGTTGGCGTTCCTGAGCGAGCAGCTCGGTGGGTCGGGTGTCCATCCCCGGCTGCTGCTCGACGCGCAGCGCGTGGCCTCGCTGCGGGAGGCCCTCCCGACCACGCACCGCTTCCTCTGGGAGCGCTACCTCCAGGACCTGCCGCGCATGGTCGCGGTGGCGAGGCGGGAGGCGCCGGTCGGGGACGTGCGCTACGAGGGCGACCTCGTGCCCGAGCTGGCCTTCGCGTGGCTCATGACCGGTCGCGAGGACCTCCTCGACATCGCGAAGGCCCAGCTCCTCCGCCTCACGCGCGACGAGGCCTGGAACTCGAACGAAAGCCTCATCTACCTCTCGAACGCCGCCGCCCTCGCCTTCGCGACGGCCGCGCTCCGGGGCGAGGACGAGCGGGCGCCGGCCTGGCTCGCCACCGCCGGGGCCTTCTTCGACAAGACGTTCTCCGTCCTGCCCGCCGATGGCTCCTCCCTCGAGGGCTACGCCTACGCCGGCTACGGTGGCGAGCACCTGCTGCTCTACACCCTCCTCGGGCGCGAGCTTTTGGGCCGGGACGACACCAACAACCCGTGGGTCCGGCACTTCGCGGAGTACCTCCTCCACGGGCTCCTCCCCCGCCGCACCGCGGAGGAGTGGGCGATGACCTTCGGCGACGCCCCGCGGCGGGGCTGGACCTCGACCGCCCAGCACCTCTTCACCCTCGCCCGCCTCAACCGCGACGGCGCCCCGCAATGGATGGCGCGCGAGGTCCTTTCCCTCCGCGCCGCGGGGCTCGGAAGCTGGGGATGGCTGATACTCCTCGCCTACGACCCGACGCTCCCGCCCGCCCAGCCCTCGACCTTCCCGACCTTCAAACGCTTCCCGGAGATCGACCAGGTGATGATGCGCTCCTCCTGGATGGACGGGGACGCGACGCTCGTCGGTTTCATCACGCCGGCATGATCGAGGTCCTGGAGGGGACCGTGCGCCGCCACCCGCGTACCACCCTCGTCGCATGCCACCTCGCCAACCTCGTTTACGACCGCGCCCACCTGGGGCAGCTCTTCGACCGCCTGCCCAACCTTTACGCGGACATCTCCGCGCGCTACGCGGAGACGGCCACGATTCCCCGCTACGCGGCACGCTTCTTCGACCGGGACCGGGACCGCCTGCTCTACGGCACCGACATGGGGGTCGATCCGGAGATGTATCAGCTCACGTTCCGCATCCTCGAGACGCTCGACGAGCACTTATACGCTCCGATCTTCGAGTGCCACTGGAGCTACTCGGGCTTCGGTCTGAAGGACCCCGTCCTGAAGAGGATCTACCGGACCCCGGACCAACGCCCTGCGTGTCGCGAAGAGGGCGCCGGCGGCCGCGTCGCGAGCACGGGGGGCGCGGTGACGGCGACTCGCCCGGAGGGAGATGCGTGATGCGGGACATCCGAGTGGCCGCGGTCCAGTTCGAGAGCGTCGCCGGCGGCAAGGACGCCAACTTCCGGAAGGTGCAGCGCCGTCCTCGCCCGCATCCACCACTCGTTCCTCACCGAGGAGCAGAAGGCAAGGGTGCTGGCGGGGAACCTCGAGGCGCTCCTCGCCCGCTTCCCGGTCTAGCCTTTCAGGGATCCGGGGAACCCGGTGGTGGATGAACTTGAGCGATTGGCGTGCATACGACAACATCGCCCGCCGTTACGATGACGTTTGGGGCCGCCGTTTCGAGACGGTCGCTCGGCACATTTGGGCACAAATACCGCCCGCCGCGGGGGCCATCGTCCTGGATATCGGAACCGGCACGGGGATTGTTCCGCACACGCTCGGTGCTCGTCTCCGTGAGGTCTCGGCGGTAATCGGCTGTGACCGCTCGGCGGGCATGCTCTCCATGGCGAGGGTTCGAACCCCGATGCTGCGGCTCGTCGCCGCCGAGGCCACGGACCTACCCTTTCGCAACGCCACCTTCGACGTGGCTACGGCGAGCTTTGTGCTGTCTCATCTCCCGGACTACAGAGCTGGCCTGGTCGAGGCGTATCGTGTGCTGAAGCCGCTCGGCCTTTTCGCCATGACCAGTTGGACTGCCAACACGGATCCCTACAGCGAAGCGTGGGGCCAGCTTCTCGCCGAAGCGGTCTCCAAGGACCGGCTTGAGGAAGCGGTGGCCCAAGTCGCGCCGTCCGAGGGCTATTTCGAGAGCGCGGCGAACGTCGAGACTGCTCTGACGGAGGCCGGCTTTTCCGGCGTCGAAGTACAAGAGGCCGCTTCGGAATGGAGCTTTTCCCTGGAACGCTACCTTGCCGACCGCGAGCTCAGTTCGGGCGGACGGTTCGCTCAGCACGCCTTGGGGCCCGACGCCTGGGATCGGTTCGTTGCGAATGCAGGTGAGGAACTCCGTCGCCGATTCGGGTCACAATTCAGTTATAGTCGCGGGTTTCTCGTAGGTCTCGGGCGCCGGGCGTGAGGAAGGAAGAGTCGGCCTTGGTGACCTTTCGGCAGCCGCAGGAATGACCGGAGCACGAATGAAGATCGTCGCTCTCATCCTCGGGCTGCTTCTGCTCTGCCTGGGCGGTCTGCTGGCATTCGGCGAGTACCGATGGCGGGCAGGGACGGCCCGCCTGGTCGCGCGGTTGAAGCAGGGCGGATCGGCCGCCTCGCGCGCCCGGTTCATCGCCTCACAGTTGGAAGGTTTGCCGGTCCCGGTCATCCGCTACTTCCGGGCTGTCCTTCGCGATGGCCAACCCCTGGTTCGATACGCGCGTGTCCAGCAGAGGGGCCAGTTCCTCGTGCGGCCCGGGAAGTGGGCTCCCTTCGAGGCGACCCAGGAGGTCGCGACTCAACCCCCTGGCTTCGTGTGGAACGCGAGCATTCGCATGGCGCCCGGCCTCGCGGTTCGCGTCCGTGATGGGTTCGCGGACGGCAGGGGCTCCATGCTCGCCAGCCTGATGGGCCTGCGCCAGCTCGTCCATGTCGAAGGCACGCCCGACATCGCGGCGGGTGCCCTGCACCGCTATCTCGCCGAGGCGGCCTGGTTTCCGACCGCTCTGTTGCCATCGGCCGGTATCGTCTGGACGCCGCTCGACGACTCGTCCGCTCGCGCGACCCTGACGGCCGGGGCTACCACCGTATCGCTCGATTTCCACTTCGACACGGACGGGCTGCTGCAAAGCGTGTTCACCCGGGAGCGAGCCCGCGACGTGGACGGCCGCTCCATCCCTACCCCGTGGCAGGGGCGATGGTCCAGCTACGAGGAGCGAGGCGGAATGCGAATCCCGCTGGCGGGAGAGGTCGAGTGGCTGCTTCCAGAGGGAGCCCAGGTGTACTGGCGCGGCCGCGTCACAGACATCGTGTATGAGCTCGCAGAGCCAGGGTGAGAGGGGCGGAGGAGCGAGAAACATGGCAATGCCTCTCGTGACGATCTCGGACAGGACGTGGGACAACCTTGGGGTGGTGTTCGGGTCTCTTGCCTGCATAACGATCGGCCGACAGATTGTCCATGAGTGGCAGATCCCGGGGCCATCATCCGTCTCGCTCTGGTTCGTCGGGGGGTTCTTCGTCATCTACCTCTTCTGGTTTCTCTACGGCCTCCGATTCGGCCGTAGGGCCATATGGTTACCCAACGCCATCGCGGCCGCGTTGCAGCCCGCGTTTGCATTCGTGATTCTTCTGAAGGCGTAGCGGAACGCAGGGCTGGGGACCTTGAGGGACAGGGCGCCAGCGACAGCGAGGCGGATTCGGCAGTGGCGGACGGCATGGATCTGCCTGGCCCTGGCAATCGCCGTCCACGTCACCGACGAAGCCCTGACCGGCTTTCTCCCCGTCTACAACGGGATCGTGGAAGGCCTTCGCACGCGCCATCCCTGGGTGCCTTTGCCGACCTTCACCTTTCCTGTGTGGCTGGGGGGCCTCGTCCTTGGCGTGCTCCTCCTCCTCGCGCTGACACCTTTCGTGTCCCGGGGTCGGGGGTGGATCCGCGTGGTGTCGCTCATCCTCGGGACGCTGATGCTCGGCAACGCCCTAGGACACCTTGGAGCGTCCATCTACTGGGGCAGAGTGGCGCCTGGGGCTTACTCATCTCTGGTATTGCTCATCGCGGCGCTGGCGTTGCTCGTCACGGCCGGGCGTGCCCGGGTGCAGGGGGCGTGACGCCATGCCCAGGAATGGAGCCTCACCACACCTCCACGGTAGAGTGCAAGGATGAATCCATCCTGGTTTCGCTGCGCCCAGGTCCGAACGCCGAACGGTTGAACCCGATGCCCGCGCGCGCTGAGAACGAAGCCTTGCTGGGCCGCCTCGCGGCAATGCCGGAGTTCCTGGCCGAGCGGTTCGCGTCGTTGGCCGCCGGCGAAGCCACGAGACGCGGGCCAGACGACACGTTTTCGCCTGTCGAGCAGTGTTGGCATCTCGCCGATCTGGAGCGCGAGGGATTCGGGGTGCGCATTCAACGCCTCCTAAGAGAGACAGACCCGTTTCTGGCGGACTTCGATGGCGCACGCATCGCCCAAGAGCGTCAGTACCGCGCGCGATCGCTTTCGGAAGGCCTCCGGGCCTTCCAGGCCGTGCGGGCTGCTAATCTCGCTCTTCTCCGCTCCGTGGGGTCCGACGAGTGGGCCCGTAGTGGCACCCAGGAAGGCGTGGGCCGTGTTTCGCTGAGCGACCTGCCGCGGTTGATGGCGGATCACGACGCCTCCCACAGGGCGGAGATCGAGGCCTGGGCTCGAGCTCGGGATCCGCTTTGAGCGACGGCCTGGCCGAGGCGGACTTCCAGGAGTGGCTCACACGCTATGGGCAGGCATGGGAGACCCGCGATGCCAACGCGGCGGCGGTTCTCTTCGCCGACGACGCCGAGTACTACTGGACCCCGTTTGGAGAGCCGAAGCGTGGGCCGGGCGAGATCGAGTCGGCTTGGCAAGGAGCGACCTCACGACAGCGGAACGTGAGGTTCAGCTTCCAGATCCTTGCGATCTCGGACCGGACGGGAATCGCGAGGTGGCATACACGCTTGGAGCGAGCGGCCACCGGTCGCGAGATCGATATCGACGGCGTCCTCACGGCGGAGCTCGACGGATCCGGACGGTGCCGAGTCTTCCGCGAGTGGTGGCACAGCACAGAAGATGCGCCGCAGCCTGGGTCATGACGCCGGCGGAAGTCGTGACGGCTTTCGTCTCGTGCATCAACGCTCACGACCCCAGTGCGCTCGCCGACTTGATGACCGATGACCACGTGTTCATCGATGCGCTCGACAACACGCTGAAAGGGCGAAGCGCCATGCTGGAAGCTTGGCGGCAGTATTTCGCCATGGTGCCCGGCTATTGGATCCGGGTGGAGAGACTGATCCCGACGGACGAGACGGTCGCGGTGTTCGGGCGAGCGGGCGGTACGTACGCCCCGCATCAGCGGACGGACCGGACCCAACGCTGGGAGATACCGGCGGCATGGCGGGCGGAGGTCCGGGGTGGTCGCGTGGCGCTCTGGCAGGTGTACGCAGACAATCTGCCACTGCGGCGGCTCATCGACGGTGTGAAGGCGTGAGGGCAGCGCGACTGCATCGGTTCGGCGCCCCCCTCGAAGTGGATTGGATCCCCGTTCCGGAGCCTGCGGGTGAGGAGGTGCTGGTCAAGGTGGTGGCAGCAGGTGTGTGCCACACCGACCTCCACTTCATCGCCGGAGCCTATCCGGACCTTCCTTTGCCCAGGGTGCTCGGACACGAGATCGCGGGGGTCGCCGAGGGCCTGGGCGATGTCCTCGTCTACGCGAGCTGGGGCTGCGGTGAGTGTCGCCTGTGCCGTCGCGGGGAGGAGCAGCTCTGTCCAGGGGCTCAGGAAGCAGGATGGCTGCGCGACGGCGGCTACGCAGAGTACGTGCTCGTACCCTCTCGGCGATACCTGCTGCCGCTCGAGGGACTCGATCCCGTTCTCGCGGCGCCACTTGCGGACGCGGGAGTGACGCCCTACCGGGCGGTCCGTCGGATGGCCCCTTGGCTCGAGGCGGATGCCCGGGTCGTGGTCATCGGAATCGGTGGGTTAGGCCAGTTTGCCCTTCAGTACCTGCGACTTCTGACGAAGGCCAGGATCGTGGCCGTGGACCGCGACCCTCGGAAGCTCGGGCGGGCGCTCGAGCTGGGAGCCGCGGAGGCGCTCGAGCCCGAGGACGTTCAGGGCGAGGCGCGAGCGGTTCTCGATCTCGTGGGGTCGGACGAGACCCTGGCGCTGGCCGGCCGGCTCGTGGCACGAGGCGGCATCGTGGTTCAGGTGGGAGAGGCGGGCGGCTACATCGCGACGGGTTTCGGCCGCTTCCCGCATGAGGCCACGTTCACGACCTCGGTCTGGGGAACGCTCGAGGAGCTGTGCGACGTCATCGAGCTGGCGCGCCGCGGCCAGATCTCCTGGGAGGTAGAGACCCTGCCCCTCCCCGCGGTCAATCAGGCGCTGGAGAGGCTCCGCCGGGGAGACGTGGGGGGCCGGTTGGTCCTCACGCCTTAACGGCTCCCGGCCCTCCCTCGACTCGGGCTTCCGAAAGCACGTGTACGATTGGTTGGCAGGAGGACCTCGTGAGCCACCCCGACCCCGGACGCGAGTTTCTGCGCCACACGATAGCGACGCTGGCCTATCGCGGCGGCAAGGCCATTCGTGGAGCACCGGACGGCTTCGGGTCGGACCGGATCGGGGAGACGACGCGCTCCCCCGTCGAGATCCTCGCCCACATCGGCGACCTTCTGGACTGGGCGCAGCATCTCTGCCGCGGAGAGCCCGTCTGGCACGACTCGGTTCCCCACTCCTGGGGACATGAGGTCGAGCGCTTCTTCGAGGGCCTTCGCAAGCTGGACGAGTGGCTTGCCTCGGACGCGCGGCTGGGATTCCCGGCGGAGCGGGTGTTTCAGGGGCCGGTCGCCGATGCCCTGACGCACATCGGCCAGATCGCAATGCTGCGGCGTCTGGCCGGGACGCCGGTCCGCGGTGAGAACTACTTCAAGGCGGAGATCAAAGCCGGCCGTGTCGGCGCCGAGCAGGCCTCGCCGGTCCGGGAGTTCGAATGACCGCGGGCGGACGCCGGACTGCTGGCGCCGAGCGCGATCACAGTACCCGCTCGCGCATGGGCCTTCCGCCCACCGGAGCCGGTATCATCAGCTCGACGCGATGGATCCCTACTCGTTGCTCCTGGCCGCCGCGCTCGCGGCTTCGATCGCGGCGGTCCTTCTCGGCGCGTCGGTGACGCTGCGACCCGATTCGAGCCGCGACCACGTCGTGCCCGGCCCACAGGCCCTCCGCCGCGCCGGTCGGTGGTCCGGGCTCACAAGCGTCACGCTCGTCGTCGCATCGGCGTTGACCCACGTGCTGACGGGACACCGCCCCGGTACGGCCGACGCCTTGGGGCCGCTCGCCTTCGCGCGGGCGCATCCGGCGATGCTCGTCGCCCTGGCTCTCGGCGCCGCGGGGATCGTGCTCTCCCGTCCGGAGCGCCCGGGAGACCGCCAATAGCATCGGGCGCTGATCGCGCGCGCCACCCTGACTCGATGATCGGCGCCCGCGAGTACGGGACCTCCGGGCCGCTGGTGGTGGTCCTGCACGGGGGCCCGGGAGCGCCGGGCTCCGCGGCCCCTTTGGCCCGAGGGCTGGCCGACACGTTCCGGGTCCTGGAGCCCCTGCAGCGCGCGAGCGGCGAGCGGCCGCTGACCGTCGCTCGTCACGTGGCCGATCTGCGCGAGCTTCTCTCGCGCCGCGGTGGGCGCCCCGCCCTCGTGGGTCACTCCTGGGGCGCGATGCTTGCCCTCGTCTACGCCGCTGCTTACCCCAGCGACGTCGCCGCGCTCGCCCTCGTCGGGTGTGGCACGTTCGATCGCAAGGCTCGCGACCGCCTGATAGCCACTCGCGAGGAGCGCATGGACGACGCGCTGCGCCGGGACCTCGCCCGCCTGGCGGAGGAGATCCCGGATCCGGATGCGATGCTCCAGGCCACGGCCAACCTGCTCCTGCCGGTCGACTCGTACGAGCCCCTCGCCACCGAGCTGGAGCTCGACGCCTGCGACGCGCGCGCACACCACGAGACCTGGGAAGACATGGTGCGCCTGCAGGACGAGGGCGTCTACCCGGCCGCCTTTGCCGTGATCGACATGCCCGTGCTCATGCTCCACGGCGCCGACGACCCCCACCCGGGGCCCCTCATCCGGGCGAGCCTGGCGCCTCACATCCCCCGACTCGAATACCGGGAGCTCGAGCGGTGCGGACACTACCCCTGGCTGGAAAAGGCGGCCCGGGATGAGTTCTTTTCCGCCTTGCGCCGGTGGCTCGGGCGGCACCTCGGGGTCGGCGGATGAGGCGAGAATGGAGGGCCAAGATGCCTCCCTGGCCTGACTCGCTCGTCTTCCGGCGCGTGCTGGGCCGCGAGCTGCCCACGATCGCGCGTGGGGAGGGCGTCTGGCTCGAAGACACGGAAGGCAGACGCTACCTCGACGGCTCCGGCGGTGCCGTCGTCGTCAACATCGGCCACGGGCGGCGAGAGGTCGCGGAGGCGATGGCGCGGCAGGCGGAAACCGCCGCCTACGTCCACGGCACGCAGTTCACGAGCGGGCCGCTCGAAGAGTACGCGCGGCGTCTCAGCGCTCACGCCCCCGGCGATTGCAACCGGCTCTACCTCGTCTCCGGCGGCTCGGAGGCGAACGAGACGGCGGTGAAGCTTGCCCGCGCCTTCCATCTCGCGCGGGGCGAGCCGACCCGCCACAAGGTCGTGCGCCGCTCGATCGGCTATCACGGCAACACCCTGGCGACGCTCGCGCTCTCGGGCCGGCCCAACCTCCAGGCCCCCTACCTTCCGCTGCTCGCATCGACGCCGGAGGCCGCGGCGCCCTTCTGTTACCGGTGCCCGCTCGGACGGACCTACCCCGACTGTGTGGTCGCCTGCGTCGACGAGGTGGAGACCGTGATCGAGCGCGAGGGCCCGGAGACCGTGGCTGCGGTGATCGCAGAGCCAGTGCTCGGGGCGGCGGCCGGGGCGGCGGTGCCGCCGGATGAGTACGGACAGAGGCTGCGTGCCATCTGCGATCGCCACCGCGTCCTGCTGATCGCGGACGAGGTCATGACCGGGTTCGGGCGCACCGGCCGCTTCTTTGCGGGCGAGTGGAGCGGGGTCGTACCCGACGTCATGACCCTCGGCAAGGGGATGAGCGGAGGATACGTCCCCGTGGGGGGTGTCCTCGTCCGCGAGGAGATCGTGAAGGCCCTGGAGCACGCGGGCGGCTTCGTCCACGGCTTCACCTTCTCGCACCACGCGGTGACGGCCGCCGCCTGCCTCGCGACGCTCGACATCCTCGAGCGCGAGGGCCTCGTCGAGCGCGTGCGGGAGCGGGGCGAGCGGCTCTTCGGCCTCCTCGAGCCGCTCCGCGCCCACCCGCACGTGGGCGACGTGCGGGGGCGGGGGCTGATGGCCGGGATCGAGCTTGTGGCGGACAAGGCGACGCGCCGGCCCTTCCCGCGCGCCGAGAGGCGTGCGGAGGGCCTCGCCGCACGCTGCTTCGAGCGCGGGCTCGTCGTCTACCCGAGCACGGGCTGCGCCAACGGCACGGACGGCGACCTCGTCATGCTGGCCCCGCCCTTCGTCGTGACCGAGGACGAGCTGGGGCAGGCAGTCTCGATCCTGGCCTCCGCGCTCGACGACTTCGGGCGCTCCCCCACTCGCCTCAGGCCGACAGCTTCTCGTCCAGCCAGATCTTGATGAGCGACTGGTAAGGGACGTCCCGGGCGTTCGCTTCGGCCTTGATCCGCTCCAGCATCCGCAGCGGTAGCCGCAGCGAGATGCTCTTCGTCGTCGGCTTCAGGTTGGGGAAGGTCGCGCGCGCTGCCTTCGACCAGTCCACGTACGGGCTGCTGTCATGGCTCTCCCAGAACCGCCGCTCGGCGGCCTCCGACTTGAGCACGGGAATCGCCCTAGCCTTGCGCTTCATAGACCGCCCGCTCGCGGCGCCTCAACGTCACGTGAAGCCTCACGAAAGGCGGACTCAGTCGAAGAACGGGAACAGCCGCCGCAGCTCGGCCTCCGTCGGTCGGCGCCCGTACTCGCACCGCTCGAAGGCCTCGGCGTTGCGGACCGAGTCCGCCCGGGGGCCGTACCACTTCCGGAGGGCCTCGCGGACGGACGGGGAAGGTGGACCGCTGCGCGTCTGGCGGAGCCACACGAGTCGGGCTGCCGGGTCCGCGGGCACCTGGTCCAGCTCCCCCGCCACCCACGGCAGCCACTCGTACATCTGCGAGGTGTGGGCGTCGAGCGCGCGGATCTTGACGTCGAGGACGTCGTCGATGGCGACCGCGATATCGGGACGGAAGGGATTCGGCCGCTCGAAGCCGTCCTGGCAGTAGAAGAACGCCGGGTTCCTGGCGAGGGGAGGGGTGTCCGGCGCGACGTTGGGGACCACGACCATGTAGGCGGCGTCCTGAACCAGGATCCCGGTGTAGCGGTGGTCGGGGTGGTAGTCGTTGGGACGGGGGCCGAGGACGATATCGGCCCTCCACTGGCGGATCCGGCGAATGACCTGCTCCCGCACCTCAAGCGTGGGCAGGAGCTCGCCGTCGTGGTTGTCGAGGGTCTCGTACTCGGCGATGCCCAGGCGCCGGCCCGCCTCCTGTGCCTCGAGCCTCCGCCGCCGTGCCAGCGCCCCGCCGCCCTCGCTCTGGTGACCGGCGTCGCCGTTGGTGAGGGAGACGAACTTGACCGCGTGGCCGAGGGCTGCCCACTTGGCGGCGGTGCCGCCCGCATCGTGGTCGCAGTCGTCGGGGTGCGCGCCGAAGGCGATGATGCGCAGCTTCGCCTCCGCCAGTGAGGATTGGGGGGGCAGAGCCGTTGCGGCCACCATCGCGAGGCCGGCCAGGAGTCCAAGACGCCAACTGTTACTTTCCATGGACGCATAGGCTACCCACAAACCCCCGGGACTTCCAGCCGCCCGGACCCGCCGCTGGGCGTCTCCCGGCAGGCGGGGCGAAGGGAGGGAACCCTTCGTGCCGCCTTCGCCCCGGCGGTCACACTCCACTAGAATCACGGGACCGCGGAGACACGAATGGCCAGGGACTACCCCCGCATCACCACTCCCCCGCCCGGGCCGCACGCCCGCGCGATCATCGATCGCGACGCGCGCGTGATGTCCCAGAACTACCGCAAGGACTACCCGCTCGTCGCCGCCCGGGGCCTCGGGCCCGTGGTCGAGGACGTAGACGGCAACCGCTACCTCGATTTCGCGGCCGGCATCGCGGTCGTGGCCACCGGGCACTGCCACCCCGAGGTCGTGGCCGCGGTCAAGGCCCAGGCCGACCGCTTCCTCCACATGTGCGCGACGGATTTCTTCTACGAGAACCTGGTCGGGCTGGCCGAGGGCCTCGCCCGGCGCGCGCCGGGCCCGGGCCCCTGGCGCGTCTTCTTCGCCAACTCGGGGGCGGAGGTGGTCGAGGGCGCAATCAAGCTGGCGCGGCTTCGCACGGGGCGGCAGAAGATCGTGGCCTTCTACGGGGCGTTCCACGGACGGACCTACGGCGCGATGACCCTCACCGCGAGCAAGCCCGTACAGCGCCGCGGGTACGGGCCTCTCCTTCCCGAGGTCCTGCACTCGCACTACGCCTACTGCTACCGCTGTCCCGTGAACCGCTCGCCCGAGAGCTGCCACGTCGAGTGCCTCGACCTCCTGACGGAGACGATGTTCGCGACCACCGTCGATCCGCGGGAGATCGCGGCCGTGATCGTCGAGCCGGTCCAAGGCGAGGGAGGCTACGTCGTCCCCCACCCCGGCTTCTTGAAGCGGCTGCGCGAGATGACGCGCGAGCACGGGATCCTGCTGATCGCGGACGAGGTGCAGTGTGGGATGGGTCGCACGGGACGGCTCTTCGCGAGCGAGCATTTCTCGCTCGAGCCCGACATCGTGACCCTCGCCAAGGGGATCGCCTCCGGGATGCCGCTCGGGGCCCTCCTGGCCCGCGACGAGGTCATGCAGTGGTCGAGCGGCGGCCACGGTTCGACCTTCGGGGGCAACCCGGTGTCGGTCGCGGCCGCGCTCGCCACGCTGCGGCTGCTCGAGGGCGGGCTTGTCGACAACGCCCGCGACGTCGGCGCGCACCTCATCGCCTCGCTCCGGCAGCGCCTCGGCTCCCTCGACGCGGTGGGCGACGTGCGGGGGCTGGGGCTGATGATCGGCGTCGAGATCGTCAAAGACCGCGCGAGCCGCGCACCCGATCCGGAGCGGCGCGAGCGGATCCTGGAGGAGGCGTTCCGACGCGGGCTCCTCCTCCTCGGTTGCGGGCGGAGCACGATCCGCCTCGCCCCCCCGCTCGTAATCGACCGCGAGGACGCGGAGACGGCGACGGGGATACTGGAGGAGTCGATCCGGGCCGTGGCCTGAAGGCCGCGGCGGCATCGGCGGCTAGGCACGGAGCAGTCCCCGCCTCAGCGTTCCACCCCCATCGGGCGCTTCGGCGGGGCGATCGCCCTCGGCCATCCCGTCGGGGCCTTCGAGGCAGTGGGACAGGTGCACCTCGCCCTCTTCCGGCTCCTCTTCGGCGACGACCTCTCGCGGGCGGTCTTCCCGGACCGGGAGCTGGTCGATCCATGACGCCCCAGGGAAGAGGCCCTCGCGACCGTCGTCGGGACACTCGAGGCCCTGGGCGGCGGGTCCGAGAGGGCTCGCCGACGTGGTTGGGGTTCTGGAAGTCCACGGCAAGGCGCTGGACATCGCCTACATCGAGAGGTGGGCGCCCGAGCTCGGGGTCCTCGACCTGTGGAGTCGTGTGAGCCAGGCACGCGGTCCCGCCCGGGGCTGAGGTCCTACCGCGCTTTTGTCCGTCCGAGCTCAGCCTCGGCGGCGATGACGGCGAAGGCCGACCGCTCCTCGCTCCGGACGATCGTCTCGAAGATCTCGCGCGCCTCGTCCGTCCGTCCATTGACGAGGTGGAAGGCGCCGACACCGTAGAGGTACGTGGCGCGATCGACACCGCCCCCGCCCGCCGCGAGCAGGTCCTCGGGCCGCAGCTCCCCCTTGTAGAGCCGCAACCGGTCCAGATAGACAGGGCCCTCGATGAGTTCGAGGTCGGCCCGGATCGGCTCGAGGATACGGGCCGCCTCCTCGACCCGGCCCTGCCGGCGCAGTGTGAGATAGAGCCAGTCGCTCGTCGCGACGAGACGGTCCGGGTTGCCCGAGAACCTCAGGCACTCCCGATACGCGCGCTCCGCCTTCTCGAAGTCGCCCTTGAGGTAGAGCGCGAGGCCGAGGTGGTAGTAGATGTTGAAGTGCGACGTGCCGGTGGGGATCCCGCGCCGGTTCGGGATCCCGTCGGGCTCGACCTCGTCCGGCACGCCGCGGATGAGCTCGCTTGCACGCGTCAAGTCGGCGATGGCCTCGTCGAGCTGACGCAGCGTGATGTGGCGGTGCCCGCGGTGGCGGTAGAGACGGAAGTCCGACGGGTGCTTCGCGATCCCGCGAGTGTAGATCTCGATCGCCTCGCGGTAGCGGCCGAGGTAGGCGGTGCGCCTCCCCAGCCAGATCAGCGCGTCCACACTTTCCGGGTCCTTGACGAAGTCGGCGGTGGCCTTCGCCAGGTCCTCTTCGAACCTCGCTCGGCGCGCGGCGTCCATCGGCGGCGGTGACGGCGCCGGGGACCCGGGTTTCAGGAAGCGGTCGTACCAGGCGAGCCACCGCTCGTAGCGGTCCTTCTGGAAACTCGGCCTGTCGATGCTGTGATCCTCGCCGGGGTAGATGACGAGCTCGGTTTCGCGTCCCAGCCGCCGCAGCGCCTGGTAGAGCTGGAGCGAGTGGAGGAGCGGGACGTTGCGGTCGTCCTCCCCACACATGAGGAGCGTCGGCGTCGCGACCTTGTCCACCTCGAACCAGGGCGAGAGCCGGATCCAGAGGTCGCGCTGACGCCACGGCAGGCCGAGCTCCGTCTCCCACTCGCGCTGGTAGTGGTCGGTGCCGTATCCGGCGAGGTAGTTGACCTCGCTTGCGCCCGAGGCCGCGGCCTTGAAGCGGCTCGTCTTCGTGATCACGTAGTCGGTGAGCATCCCCCCGTAGCTCCAGCCCCCCACGCCCAGGCGGTCGGGGTCGGCGACGCCCGCCGCGACCGCATGATCGACCGCCGCCATCACGTCCTCGTAGTCCTTGTTCCCCCAGTCCGCGAAGATGGCCCGTGCGAACTCCCTCCCGTGGCCGGAGGAGCCGCGGGGGTTGGCGGCCACGACCGCGTAGCCGTGGGCGGCGAAGAGCTGCCACTCGAGGTTGAGCTCGGTGGAGTACTGGTCGACAGGCCCACCGTGGATCCACAGGATCGTCGGCAGCCGCACGCCTGCCGCCGCCCCCGGAGGCCGCGTGAGGAAGCCGTCGATCCACGTGCCGTCACCGCTCCGCGCCCGGAAGCGCTCGACCGGCCCCAGACGAACCCCCTCGAGGAAGGCGTCGTTGACGCGGCTCACCCGCCGCAGCGTCCCTCCCGCCACCGCCGAGACCTCGGCCGGCTGGTGGGGCTGGCTCTCCAGGACGGCGACCTCGCCGCGCGGGCCCACGTCGAAGGCCATGACGTCCCGCTCCCCCGCCACCACGCGCTCCACCGCTCCTCCGGCGACGGGAACCCGGCAGAGGTGCTTGTTGCCGCCGTCCTCGAGGATGAAGAGGACGTGGCGACCCTCGGGCGCGAACCGGGGGGCGACGACGTTCCGGTCGAGCGCCTTCGTCAGCGGCCTCGGCTCGCCCCCGGTCACCGGCACGACCGCCACGTGTGTCGTCGCGTACCACATGTCGGCGGGGTCGCCGCCGGCGACGTAGGCGATCCACCGCCCGTCGGGGCTCACGGTCGGGAAGCGGTCCGGACCCTCGGCTGTCGTCACCCGTCGCGGCAGGCCCCCTTCCGCCGGTACCAGGAAGACGTCCAAGTTGTCGTTGGCGTCAGGGTCGGGCCATGACCGGTTGGACGTGAATGCGATCCACCTGCCGTCCGGGGACCACGCGGGTTCCTCGTCGTCGAACGGGCCGGAGGTGATCTGGACGCTCGCCTTCGAGCGCACGTCGAGGACGTGGACGTGCCGGCGCCGCTCGCCCAGGAACCCCTCGCCGTCTCGCATCGTCTGCCGGCGCCGGAGGACGATGGGTCGCGGCTTCTTCTTCTCCGTCTTGGAGCCATCGTCAGCCTCCTCCGCGGACGCCATCGTCGCCTCGGGATCCGCGTCCTGCACGACGAGGGCGAGCCGGGTGCCGTCGGGGCTCCAGGCGAGATCGGAGACGCCCCCCGGGTACTCGGCCGCCCTCACCGCCTCGCCGCCGCGGCGGTCGAGGAGGTGGACCTGTCTCGCCGTCTCTTCGTGCCCGGAGAGGAAGGCCAGGAGGCGGCCGTCCGGGCTCCACCGCGGCGCGGTTTCCGACTTCTTGCTCGTTGTAAGGCGCACCGCCTCCCCTTCGGCAAAGGGCGCCATCCAAACGTCGGTGTCCGAGGCGTCGCCCCCGGCGTCGAGGGTCGTCACGGTGTAGGCGACCCATGCCCCGTCGGGGCTGACCCTCGGATCGGACACCCGCCGGAGCGAGAAGAGGTCGTCCACGCGGAGGGGGCGTCTCTCGCCGGCCGGAGAGGCAGGCGGGACGACGAGCGTCGCGGCGATCAGGAAGGCGAGCGGCTTCGGCACAACCGGCATGGTCCTCCTCCTCGGCGCGCGTCATCTTAACCCGCGGTCGATCGCGCGTCGGTCCGGGGCGCGCGGTCGCGCGTGGAAGGGGTGCGCGGCGTCCCGAACTACCGGGGATTGCCCGCGCCGGCGGCGGCGGGCGGACGCCCGCGGATCCACAAGCCGGCCAGGACCACGGCCGACAGCGCGGACAAAACGATGCCGAGGCCGAGCCCGGGAGGCCGATAGCGCAGCACCACGTCGCTGACACCGGTGGGGACGGGCACCGCGCGATGACGGCCGTTGGCCCTGAGCACGGGCTCCGGTCGTCCGTTGACGAGAGCGCTCCAGCCTCGCGCCCAGGCGTCGCGCACCACGACGACCGTCGGCCGGTCCGCCTCCACGCGCAGGCGGATCTCTTGCGTGCGCTCTTCGATCGCGAGCACCCGGCCGGTGGCCTCCGTCACGGGCACGCCGCCCTCGACGACGACGTCCGACGGCGACGCCCCGAGCCCGACGGCCGAGCTCCGTGGCACCGCCACCACGCTTCTCGCCACGAAGCGCAGGGGCAGCGGGTCTCGGACCGCGTAGACGTGGATCGCCAGGGGGGCGATCCGCTCCGGGCGGACGAGGTCCTCCCGCAAGAGGTCCGGATGGTCGATGGCATCCAGGCTCAGCACGTGGGAGACGCCGGAGCGCCGGAGCTCGTCGAGGATGGCGGGAACGGCGGCGCACTCGCCGCGGCCGGGGGGTGAGACCCGCTCGAGGGGCACGAGCATCGTCAGGTCGTCGCCGTAGGCGGAGCGGACGGCGTCGCGGACGTTGAAGTAAGGGACCAGCGTCTCCCTCATGACGGCGAAGGTCCAGACGTCGATCTGATCCCACTGCTTCGGCCGGGTCCCCTGATAGGCGCGGCTGCCGGGCACGCGGCATGTGAAGACGCGCCCGCCCTCCCTCCGGAGCCGCTCGACCGTCTCCGCCATCTCCAGAGACGGCTCGAAGAAGCGCGTGGTGACGCTGGGGTTCAGGCCCGCCCCCGCGCGCAGGAGGTCGGCGCCCAGAACGGCCGCGAGGAGGGCGGCCCCCGCGGTCGAGGAGACGCGGCGACGGGCGGCGGCGAGCGCAGCCAGGGCGGCGACGAGAGCCAGCGCGCCGCCCTTGGCGGCGTCGGCTGCCACGAGGCCCAGCAGTGCCGACTTCTGAGTCGGCCCGTAGTGCGGCGGGAAGAGGAGGTCGCGCAGGGAGTCGGTGGCCGAGTCCGGGAGGTGCGGGAGGAGGACAAGGGCGACGAGCACCAGGCCGAGCGACCCCAGGACCCCGGCCGCAGCGCGCCAGCGCCGGCCGGCGGTGTCGGTGACCAGCGCGTCGAGCCCCAGCGCGGCGAGAAGCGCGACGCAGAAGTGCACGGTGAAGAACGCCTTCGAGGGGAAGCGCAGCGCGCGCGCACCCTCGGGGGCGACCTCGAGCAGGGCCCGGAGCCCTCCCTGGGGGCCGAGGGCGACCCACAGCGCGAGCGCCGCGAGCACGAGAAGCGGCCTGACCCGCGCGCCGCCTCCGACCGCCGCCAGGGCGGCGAGGCCGATCACACAGGGCCCGAGGTAGAGGCTTAGGAAGTACGGGAATGTCCCGGGCTCGAAGAAGTTGTCTCCCCACCAGCGTCCGACGAGGTTGACGAGGTCGCCGTGGAGGTTGCCGACCAGCGTCTGGACCAGGCTGATCGGGTGCACGGAGCGCGCGAGCATGACCGCGAGGTCCAGACCCGCACCGCGCCGGCTCTCGTCGATCGCGGCGCGCATCGCCATGAGGGTGGGCGAGGCGAGGAACGCCCCCAGGGCGCCGGCGGCGATCACTCGTCCCCAGCGATGCCGATCGCGCCCGGGCCGCGCGAGGACCACCGCCACGACCAGGGCCTGCGCCGCGACCTCGACGCGGCCGGTCGAGAGCACGGTCGCGGTGGCGACGGCGGCGGCGACGAGCCAGCGTCCCCCGGCCTCGGCCGCTCGCAGATAGGCCACGGCGACGATCGGCGCCCAGGCCAGGGCCTGCGTGTATTCGTAGAGGTTGAGAGAGGAGAGGCTGAATCCACCGAGCGCGTAGGCGACCGCCCCTCCCGCCGCCCCCACCGCCGACAGGGACAGCGTGCGGGCGAGCCAGAAGAACCCGACCGCCGCGAGCGGCAGGTGGAGCGCGAGGAGCAGCGTGAGGCCCGACTCGTCCCGCGTGAGCGGCTGCAGCAGATCGAGTGGGTACGAGATGGGAGGAAAGAGCTCGTG
>Ga0209342_10001631_pt1 | contig 24981 bp, 23 predicted proteins | sample RifCSP16_2_FD_184023 | JGI IMG/M metagenome (GOLD analysis project Ga0209342, IMG submission 184023) | Soil microbial communities from Rifle, Colorado - Rifle CSP2_sed 16_2 (SPAdes) (version 2) | ecosystem: Environmental > Terrestrial > Deep subsurface > Rock core/Sediment | place: Rifle... | reverse complement strand
CTCTTCCGCTTGCCCGTGGCAGCGCCCTCTCACTCGACAACCTCACGGTCGTGCCGAAGGCCATGCTCTCCGAGCGGATCACGACGCTCTCGCCGCAGCGCCTCGAGGAGGTCTGCCGCGCGCTGGCGCTCGCCGCCGGCTGTCGCCCGTAGGGGGGTACTAGCTCCCGGCGCTGTAGCCGACCGCCCGGCGGTCCGCCACCGACCGCCCCACCGGCCCCTCACGGGACGCGCGAACGGCCACGGGCCTGGCCGTGTCGGCGTCTTCCACGACGTACACGTCGACCGCGCCGTCTCGACAGGTGACGCGGTCGTAGTAGAAAGTGTCCGAGCCGTCGGGGTTGGTGATCGCGAAGGTCGCGAAGGAGTCCCTACCGTCCCGGATCGAGGCGATGACCTCGGTCCCTCCGTCCGCGTAGCGAACGATCCTGGCGTTTCGCCCGCAGACCCAGTAGGCGCTCCTGCCGGCGCGGATGAAGTACACGGTTCCATCCTCGGCGACGCCGGATGAGTACTGCTGCTGGCCCGGGTTCGGTATCTTCATCCGTTCCTTGGTGCTGATCTTGTAGCGATAGACCTCGCACTCGGCGAAACCCGGATCGCACCGCTCCCAGGTCGCGAAGTCACCGTTCACCTGGTTCGACATCAACCAGCGCCGGTTACCGGTGACCTGGTCGAGGATCCGCCGCTTCTCCGTCGCTGTGTTGAACAGGACGACACGAGCCCAAGGGTGGTTGCCGAAGTTCTGGCGCTGGAAGAGGAGCCAGTCGCCGGAGGTCGTCGGCCTCTGCTCCCAGAGGTCTGTGTTGACACCGGCCGGTGGGCTGCTGCGCTCGCGCGCCTCGAGGTCGTACATCTTGATGTCGGAATCGAAGTCCCTCGGGGTGAACCGCTGGTAGACGGCCGTCGTTCCATCGACGCCGACGCTGAAGGATTGTGTGCCAGCCGGGTTCAGCCGGAATCTCGGCTGGCCGTCGGGCTTCGCGAAGGCGTCGTAGTGACGGGGACGGTCGTTGCTGTTCGCCACCCACAGCAGGTATCCATCACTGGCTGCCGGGGTCTGCTCGTCGTGGCCCGAGTTCAGCACGGGGGTCTCGCCCGCCCCATAAGCCGTCGAGGCAACGGCGAGAAGCACCGAGGTAAGGACGATCACGCTCGTGCGAGCGATGTTGGTGCCACCAGCCAGGCGTGTGTCCGCTCGGATCATCGGGATCACTTCCTCCCGCGGGCAGTGGGTGAGCCCCCCGACGCTAGTCTCGCGATCGTCAGCGCGCAACTCGGCGATGTACGATCCGATCGTGACCTCCGCCCGCGCCCTCCGCCCCCTCAGCCTCCACCGCGGCGCGATGAAGGTGATCGGCATCCTGCTGCTCTCGATCGCGTTCGTGCTTGCCGCCCTGGGGATCCCCGTCCCCTTCCGGGTTCCATCCTCAGTGATGGCCCGCCGCGACACCGAGGCCGTCACGGACAAGGAAGAGCCCGACGACTTGACCACCGGCCGCCCGGCCGCGCACGACTCGTTGCCGGCGGCGGTGCGCTAGATCAGAACCGGTCGGGACTGAACGGCTCGAGCGGCACCGAGGGATCCTCGCACGACGCGAGCTCCGCGACGACCCTCCCCGTAGCCGCCGCCTGAGTGAAGCCGAGGGTTCCGTGGCCCGCCGCCACGATCGCGCCTTCGACGCCCGGTACCCAGCCGATCACCGGTAGATCGTCGGCCGTGAGCGGCCTGTAGCCGAACCACGTCTCCTCGTCCTCGAGCGGCACCTCCTCTGGGAGCGACTTGCGCCCCGCGCTAACTACCGCCCCCGCGCGCACAGGATCAGGCGGCCGCCCCTGCGCACCCAGCTCGAGCGTTCCGGCGAACCGGATCCTGTCGCCGATCGGCGTGAGGACCACGTGGGCCTCCCCGACCATCAGCGGCGTCCGCGGCGCGCCCTCCCAGGCGGAGAATGTGCTGCTGTAGCCACCCGGCTGGATCGGGAGACGAAGGCCGAGCGGCTTGACCAGCACCGGCGTCGACGCACCCGCCGCCAGGACGACGACGTCGGCGGGAAGCTCCTCATCGCCCGCGATCACTCCCTCAGCCCGACCGTGTGACACGACGACTTGCCCGACCTCCACGCCCTCGAGGATGCTCGCTCCATCGCGCTCGAGCCCGTCGGCGAGCGAGCGCACGTAGGCATAGCAATCGCCCCATGCCTGGTCCTCGACCAGCACGCCGCCCCGAACCCGGGAGCCGACGCCGGGCTCGACCACGCGAACCTCCTTCTGCCCAAGTACTCGCGCCGTGAACCCCGCTTCCTCCTGCTCCACGGCCTCTGCGCGGGCCGCGATCTCCCAGTCCTCCGAGAGGTAGACGCTAAGCAGCGGCCCGCGCGCGTAGGGGAACGACGCGTCGCCGCTCCGAACGAGGCCGTCGACGATCTCGAGGCTCGGGCGGCTGAGAGCGAGGAGCGCCTCAGCCCCCCGCCGCCGCGTCTCCGCCCCGCACGCTCCGAGGAAGAGCCGGATCCACCGGGCCAGCCCCGGGTCGGGCCGTGGGCGGATGTAGAACGGGCCGTCGCGCCTCCCGAGGTACCCGAGCCCCTCGCGAACGACGCCGGGGCCCGGCAACGGCACGTTATGGCTCGCGACGATGAGCCCTGCGTTCGCGTACGAGCAGCCGCGCCCGACCTCCCCGCCGTCGACGACCGTAACCTCGAACCCGACCTTGGCCAAGAAGTGCGCGCAGGAGACCCCGACAGCGCCGGCCCCTACAACCACCGCCCGATCGCCCACGGCAGCAGCATGTCAGACCCCCGTGCTAGGTTCCTCGTCGGGGGAGAGCTCATATGATTACTCATATGGCATACTCGGGCTCGATGGCTCGCAAGCAGGTGATCGTCCAGCTCGACGACCGGATGGTTGGCGAGCTCGACCGTCGCGCAAAGAAGGAGGGCGTGAGCCGGAGTGAGCTGATCCGCCGGGCGGTCCTGGGTCACCTCCGCGACCTGGACTGGGAGGAGCAGGACCGGATAACGATCGAAGCGTACCGCCGTGTGCCCGAGGACCCCAAGGAGGACGAAGCGCTCCTGCGGGTCGCGCTCGAGACCTGGCCCGAGTGGTGAGACGCGCCGAGATCTTCTGGGCCGACCTCCCCGAGACCTACGGCAGGCGTCCGGTGGTCGTGCTCACGAGGACGGGCGCGATAGAGGGCCGGCGACGCGTGACGGTTGCGCCCGTCACCCGCACCGCGCGGGGCATTCGCTCCGAGGTGGCCGTCGGCAAGAAGGAAGGGCTTTCGACGGATTCGGTCGTGACTGCGGACAACATCATGACGGTGCCGAAATGGGCACTGGCAGACCGGCCGCTCGGAGCTCTCGGGCCGCTCAAACGCCGAGAGCTCGACCACGCGATCAGATATGCGCTCGACATCCGCTCCTGAGCGACCGGTCAAGCGGCCCCACCGCAGAGCCGATGCCTCCACTGTGAGCCTCGCAGCCGACGCCGTGCAGGGCGGGCACGAGCATGCCCACGGGGACGACTCGTCCGAGAGCGATCTCCTCGCCGCGCGCTACCGTGCGCTCGTCGAGCAGATCCCGGCGATCACCTACACGCAGGTCGATGACCCCGACTCTCCCACCGGCTTCCGCGACATCTACATCAGCCCGCAGACCTTCGACATCCTCGGCTACACGCCCGAGGAGTGGCAGGACGACCCCGAGCTCTGGATCTACGCCACCCACCCCGACGACCGCGCACGTGTCGTGGCGGAGGACATCGAGGCCGCCGACACCCGCGGCGTGTTCCGCACGGAGTACAGGATGATCGCCAGGGACGGGCGCGTCGTCTGGTTCCGCGACGAGGCGCGCCTGGTTAACGACGAGACCGGAGTGGGTGTCTGGCAGGGAGTGATGCTCGACGTCACCGCCCAGAAGGAGAGCGAGCAGCGCAACCTCGAGACGCAGGCCAAGTACCGCACGTTGGTGGAGCAGATCCCGGCCATCGTCTACCTCGGTGAGTTCGGTCTGGAGGGCGATTGGCTCTACATCAGCCCGCAGGTCGAGCAGATCCTCGGCTACACACCCGAGGAGTGGCTCCGACACCCGCACCCCCTGGCATCGTTCACCCACCCCGACGATGTCGAGATGGTCCGCGCCGAGGAGGAGCGCGCTCAGCGCGAGGGCGGCGTCTTCCGCGCGGAGTACCGGATGCGTACCAAGGCCGGCCTGTGGCGGTGGTTCCTGGACGAGGCGCGAGTGGTGAAGGACCCCGACGGCACGCCGATGTTCATGCAGGGCGTGATGTACGACACGACCGAGCGCAAGGCCGTAGAGGAGGCCCTCAAAGGCGCGCTCGTTCGCGAGCAGACCGCGGCCGAGAAGCTGCGCAAGCTAGACGGCATCAAGGCCACCCTGCTTCGCGCGATCTCTCACGACCTCAAGGCGCCCCTAACAGCCGTCCTGGGGGCTTCGGCGACCCTCGAGCGCCTCCACGACGACCTCTCCAAGCTCGATCGCGACTCCCTCCTCGACACGATCACGGACCGAGCGAAGAAGATGGACCGGGTCCTTTCCGATCTCGTCGACATGGAGCGGCTCGAGCAGGGCGTCATCGAGCCCAAGCGCTTCCCCACCGACATCGGGCGGCTCGTGCGGCAGATCGCGAGCGACGAGTACCTGGCGGGCGAGCGCACGGTCGTGATCGAGACCTCGAAGAACCTCATGATCGCCGTCGACGCCGCCAAGGTGGAGCGCATGGTCGAGAACCTCCTCACGAACGCCGCACGGCACACGCCGGCGCACTCGCGGGTTTGGGTCCGAGTCGAGCCCCAAGAGGGGGGCGCGCTGATAGAAGTGGAGGACGAGGGGTCGGGGGTTCCCGACGAGCTGAAGGAGCCGATCTTCCAGCCGTTCACTCGCGCGCCCGATACCTCGACCCCCGGCACGGGCATCGGGCTCTCGATCGTGGCGCGGTTCGCCGAGATGCACGGCGGCAGAGCTTGGGTGCAGGACCGCCCGGGCGGCGGCGCCTCCTTCCGGATCTTCCTTCCCCACGCATAGGTCGATAGGCCGCCGGCGAACCCCCGGTTCAGGGTATGCACCCGCACCCACCAACCTGCCGATGCCGCTTGTGGACCCATGGAAGTCCACCAAGTCACTCGCCCTGCGGACGGGTCACCCGAGGCTGCCCGTTCGACCGACGTTGGAGAGCCGGAGCCTCCCACCGGCTCTCCGTCGTTCGCCCCCGGCGAGGCCGAGGTCCGCTACCGGGCGCTCGTCGAGAGCCTGCCCGCGGTCGTGTTCATCGACTCGATGGACGAGCGCGCCACCAACGTCTACACGAGCCCGCAGACGGCCGAGCTCCTCGGCTATACGCAGGAGGAGTGGGCCGCCGATCCCGACCTCTGGTTCAAGATCATCCTGCCGGAGGACCGGGAACGCGTGGTCGCCGCCCAGCGGCGCCACGTCGAGGAGGGCACATTTGACCAGACCTACCGGATGGTGGCGAAGGACTCCCGCGTCATCTGGGTTCGCGACATAGCGAAGGCGATCCGGAGCGCCGACGGCACGCAGGTATGGTCGCAGGGGCTCATCTTCGACGTGACCGCGCAGAAGGGGGCCGAGCAGGCGCTCAAAGACGCGCTCACGCGTGAGCGCGAGGCCTCGGATCGTCTGCGGGAGCTCGACGCGATCAAGAACACTCTCCTGCACGCCGTCTCGCACGACCTGCGCGGCCCCCTCACAACGATAATCGGCGCGCTCGCGACCGTGCTCCGAGACGACATCGACCTGCCCCCGACCACGGTGCGCGAGCTCCTAGAGCAAGCCCGCCGGCGCGCGGAGAAGATGGACGAGACCCTTGCGAACCTCCTCGACCTCGAGCGCCTCGAGCGCGGCAGCGTCGAGCCCAAGCGCGCCAAGGTCAACGTCGGAGCCCTCGTGGCCAAGGTGGCCTACGAGGCGGACGACCTGGGCGATCACCCGGTCGAGGTTGACGTCGACAGCCTGGACTCCGAGGTCGACGCCGCAATGGTCGAGCGGATCGTCGACAACCTCCTGGTGAACGCGGCACGTCACACGGCGCCGGGCACCCGGATCTGGGTGCGCGCCCACATGTACGGCGGCGCTGTGCTGATCGCGGTGGAAGACGAGGGTCCCGGGGTCCCCGACGAGCTGAAGGAATGCATCTTCGAGCCGTTCCGGCAGGGCGATCGGCCCGGGCCCGGAAGCGGGCTCGGCCTGTCCATCGTCGCCCGGTTCTCCGACATGCACGGCGGCCGCGCCTGGGTCGAGGACCGCCCCGGCGGCGGCGCCTCGTTCCTCGTCCTGATCCCCGGCGCCTAGCAGCGCCGCGAGGTGGCCTTCAGCGCGCTCGGGGAACTCATGGAGGGCTCACGGGCCGCCCCTAGGCCGCTCGGGGGACACCGAAGGGCCGGTAAGAGGGCGGCTCAAGGGCATCCGGCCTGGGCCGATGCTTCCTAGGGAGGGAGCATGGGCCTCCGCGAATCGATCCTCCAAGGCAACGGCCTGCTGGCCCGGATCTTCCACGGGAGCTCCGAGGGCCTGGCCCTCGCGCGCCCAGACGGCCTGATCGTGGAGGCGAACGACGCTTTCGCGTTGCTGGTCGGACGCCCGCGGAGCGAGGTCGTCGGCGCGACGGGGGAAGCGCTCGGCATCTGGACGACCGAGGACTTCCGGGTCCTCGGCGAGCGCAGGCCGACGGAGGGGGTCTCGCCCGAGATCTCCCGGGAACCCGCGATGTCCGCTGAGCCGATCGACGTGAACGGCGAGCGGCTCGTGCTCCTTCGAGCGCGCGCTGCCGGCACCGAGCTGCTCCCGGACCTCCGCGATACGATCGCTCGCTACCGCTCGCTCATCGAGCAGGTGCCCGCGATCGTCTACGTCGAGGTCGACGACCCGGCGCATGAGTCGGGATTCCGGGTTACCTACGTCAGCCCGCAGTCGACCCGGATCATCGGCTACTCGCCCGAGGAGCTGATAGCGGATCCCGACATCTGGTACCGGCGCATGCCGCCGGAGGACCGCCACCGCCTGCTCAACAAGGAGAAGAAGCAGCCGGAAACGGACACGTTCCATGTCGAGTACCGGATCGTCGCGCGGGACGGCCGCACGGTGTGGTTCCGCGACGACGCGACCCGCGTAGTGGATGAGGCGACCGGCACGACCTTCTGGCAGGGCGTCATGCTGGACGTCACCGAGGAGGTTCTGGCGCGCCAGCAGGTCGAGGACGCGCAACGGAGGTTCCAGACGCTGGTCGAGCACCTGCCCGCGATCGTCTACGTCGATGCCCTCGACTGGAAGGCCACGAACCAGTACACGAGCCCTCGCACGGCCGAGATCCTCGGTTACACGGCCCAGGAGTGGATGAGCGACCCGGAGATCTGGCCCCGGATGCTGCACCCCGGCGACCGCGAGCGGGTCCTCGAGGCGCAGCGGCGGCACGCCGAGTCGTACGAGCCACTGCACGAGGAGTACCGCGTCCACGCCAAGGACGGCCGCGTCCTGTGGCTCATGGACGAGGCCGTTGTCGTCCGTGACGAGCGCGGCCGCCCGCTCTACTCCCAGGGCTTCCTCTTCGACATCACGCGTAGGAAGGAGGCGGAGGCGCAGCTCGCCGCGGCCCTGGAGCGCGAGCACCAGGCGGCCGAACAGCTCCGCACCCTCGACGCCCTCAAGAACACGCTGCTGCACGCGATCTCCCACGACCTGCGGAGCCCGATCGCGACGATCCTGGCGGTCGTCTCGGCGATCGAGCGCCACGGCTCCGCGATAGACGAGGACGACGCGCGCGACCTGCTGCGAGGCATCGGATCGAGGGCGCGCAAGATGAGCCGGCTCCTGGAGGACCTGCTGGACCTGGACCGGCTCGACCGGGGGATCGCCGAGCCGAACCGCGTGCCTGTGGACGTGGGAGAGCTCGTCCGGTGCGTCGCCGACGAGTGCGAGGCACTCGAGGGTCGCGACGTCGAGCTAGATCTCGAGCCGGTGCCGGCCGAGCTCGACGGCCCGAAGGTGGAGAGGATCGTCGACAACCTCCTTGTGAACGCCGGCAAGCACACGCCGGACGACTCGAAGGTTTGGGTCAGGGTCGGTCGTGAGGAAGCCGGCGTGCTGATCGTCGTCGAGGACCAGGGACCCGGCGTCCCCGACGACGTCAAGGAGACGATCTTCCAGCCGTTCCAGCGAGGCGGGGACTCCGAGCGGCGCCCGGCCGGCTCGGGGATCGGCCTGTCGCTGGTCTCGCGGTTCGCGGAGCTCCACGGGGGCCAGGCCTGGGTGGAGGACCGCCCCGGCGGCGGCGCCAGCTTTCGCGTCCTGCTGCCCGGCTAGTGGCAGCGATCGCTTCCGGCGTCCGAGAACCGCTTCCCGGCCACCCGGTCGAAGCTCCAGTCGAAGGCGCCGTCGCGGAGCGACAGGAAGAGGACGCCGATCGTGTCGGCCGATCTGGCCTGCGAGTGGCCGGCGCGCTTGTTGAACCAGTAGGTCTCGGCGCCCCCGGTGCCAACCACGAACGACCGTATCCCTGCCGATCGGTCCACCGAGCCGTCCGGGCGCAGCGGTGCGAACCGCTCGTAGATGTGGTCATGGCCCGCGAGCGCAACGTCCACGCCGGCGCGGTAGAGCAGCCGCCAAAGAGGGAGCACTCCCCGCGTGTCGCCGTGAGGTCCCGAGGAGAACCGGGGGTGGTGCATGATCGCGACGTCGCAGGACGCCTCGCTGCTACGAAGGTCGTGCCGAAGCCAGCGATACTGCCGCGAGCCGCGCTCGCAGCTCAGGATGTCGCAGTTGGAGTTGAGGGACACGACGTGCCATGAGGCGAGGTCGGTGCTGTAGTAGCCCAGGCCGCGCTTGCCGGCCCGGCGCCCGAAGTAGTCGAAGTAGCCGGCCGCGACGTTCGTGTAGTACTCGTGGTTGCCGACCGCCGGGTAGGTGATGCCTTTGAGTCGCCCCCAGCTCTTGTCGTACGAGCGCCGGAACTTGCCCAACGTGGCGTCGTCGTACTGGGTGTCGCCCAGCACGAACACCGCCTCGGCCCCGGCGCGCGATATCGCCTTGGCCGTCGCGAGCTGCCGGCAGTACCTGCCCCTTCCCTTGCCTCCCTCGAAGGAGGGATCGCTCGGGTCGCAGGCGACGTCGCCGGCGGCCGCTACGAGCACCTCGGCCTTCCCCTCCGAGGATCTCCCGGGGCGCGAGGGAAGACCGGGCTCCGGAGAGGAGCTCGCCCGCGAGAGGCCCGGAGCCGCGGAGGCGGAGGGTTCGAGCGGGATCTGCTGCGCGGCGCTCTCAGCCGTCGGACGGACGGCTCCGAAGAGCGCCCCGACGGCGACCGAGAGAGCGACGAAGAGGGGGGGACGGCGCTTCATGCCCTAGTCTTTCGGTCCGGCGATCGCCGTTCTGTAGGCGCCGAGCGCCGAGGACAGCTCCGGACCCAGGTTCGCGCGACCGAAGGCCCCCACGGCGATCGCGTCGAGCAGCCCCCCGGTTGACGCGGGATCGGCCAGGATCAGCTGCTCCGTGTCCGGATCCTCCTCGCCCGGCACGAGGCGGGTAGGCCTCGAGGCGAGCCTGCTCGAGGTCCTCGTTCCCTTCACGGCGGGCGCGTTGGAATCCACACCGGGAAGGACGAGCAGGGCGTTCTCCACGCTGCGCTCCCCTGCTGCGTCGGAGGGCCTGCTCACCAGGCACCCGTGATTGGCCCGTCTCTCGCAATAGGCGGGCTTCCTCTGCCTCACCCACATCGAGGTCGAGCCGCCTCCGTCGAAGTTCACGGCCCATGTGGCGCCGAGCTTCTTGAACTCGCGAGCGAACTCGTCCAGGCGCATGCCCACCGACCACCCGCTCTGGCGTCCGTCGACGGTCAGGATGTACAGGCGGCAGCCCGGATCGCCGGTGACGCACTCCCTGTTGACGCCGGCACCGGTCCGGGGGTTGCGGCCGCAGAAGTAGGAGTCGCAACTGGACGGCGCCACGACCTCACCGGCCTCGAGCAGCTGCGGCATGCCGCCGATCGCATCTCCCACCCCGTTCCAGCCAAGGCTCCAGGTGATCCGCACCCGATCGTGGCGATCGAGCTTCTTTATCTGCTCGGCCCTCGCGCCACCCCTGTCAGCGGCGAGCACGACCGCACCGGGATCCGAGCCGGTAGCGATCGGGTCGAACGGGCAAGGCTCCGGCTGCGCATCTACCTTGTAGAGTCGCGAGATGCCCGTCTTCTGGGCGTCGCTCCAGACCCTGCCCTCGACGGGGAGGAGCCTCGCGGCGCACGCGTCGTTCGGCGCCTGCTCGCGGCTCCCGCCCACCTGCGTGTAGCCGGCGATCTGCCGGGTCCTCGGCTCGCCGCTGTTCCAGTGGGCGATCGACCACGTGCGCTCCAGCTTGCGGATGCGAGCGGTCACCTTGGCCTGGGGCCTCCGCGCGAAAGCACGCTTCTCGTTCATCGACACGCCGAAGCCGACCCCGCTCCTCAGGCCGGCGGTCTGGAGGTCCGCGTCGGCCGCGGTCGGATGGATCGGACGTCCGCTCACCGAGAAGTCCCCGTTCACCGCGGCGATCGCGCCCTCCCGGTACCCGATCCTGCTCATCTTCTCCCAACCGGGGAACGCCAGGGATGCGAGCGCGGGTTCGATCGTCAGCGCGCGCGATGGATCCTTGCTCGCAGAGACCTTTCGCGGGTTGACGATCAGCGCCCTCACCTCGACGGGGCCGTCGGAGTACTGGACCCGCTTGAGCACCAGCCCGGGCGCGAGCTGCCAGGACCGGGTCTGGCGGCCGCGGGTCTGCGGGCTCTGGACCGACCCCTGGACCGGCGGGGCGGGGGCGAGCGAGAACGCGACCGTCGCCGCGAGTGCGACGGCCGCCGTTCGCGCCACACGCCTCGGCTGTAGGGGCCGCAATACGAATCCTCCGGAGGGGTCCAGGACTCGTGAATCGGAGTAGAGAACCATAGCCCGAACGGACTACCCATGTGAACCCCGACGATTGGTCTAAGTCGGCGGCCCGCGGAGGGCCGGGTCTGACAAACCCGTACGGAGGGGGCCGCACGGTCCTCGACCGCGGACGCGCCCGGACGTAGGGTCACCTCGAGGTAGCCATGGAACGCAGGGCATCCGACGATCTCGGCGGTCGCCTCTTGAGGTGGGTTGACGCCTCGCTCATCACTTCTGAGCAAGCGGAAGCGATCCGGGCGTTCGAGGAGGTCCCCGCGGAGCCAAGACGAGTACCTCTCATAGCCGAAGCTCTGGGCTACCTCGGAGCGGCCCTGGCGCTGGCTGCGGGGATCGTCGCGCTCGGGGATTCCTGGCAGGACCTCTCGGACGCCGCCCGGCTGGGGGCCCTGGGGGGGGCGGTCGTCGTCCTGCTCGTCGGCGGCTTCCTGGCTCGCGGGGATGAACCGGCCATCCAGCGGTTGGGCAGCGTGCTTTGGCTCCTCTCGGTCCTCACCAGCCTGTGGTTCTTCTCGACGCTCTTCGAGGACACGCTCGAGGTCCCCAACGACGCGATGAGGCTGGCAGTCGGCGCGGCGGGCGTCGCCTATGGGGGTGTCCTATACGCAGTGCGCCGGAAGGCACTGCAGCAGCTCGGCCTCGCCGCCGGCTCCGTCGTCCTCGCCTGGGGCGTCGGCGAGCTCGTCACCGACGAGAAGCTGTTCGAATTCGATGTGTGGATCGGACCTGCGATCTGGCTCCTTGGCGTGGCGTGGTTGGTCCTAACCAAGTTCGAGATCCTCTTGCCGGAGCAGACGGGGTACTCGATCGGCGCAGTAGTGGCGCTCCTCGGGCCGATGTTCCGTGAGGAGGATCAGCTGCTAGGGGCCGTACTCGGCATCGGGACAGCCGTCGTGCTGCTGGCCGCGAGCGTGCGCCTGAACGAGATCGTGCTCCTGGGGTTGGGGGCGGTCGGGCTCTTCATCCACCTCGTGCGCGCTATCGGCGAGGCCTTCGCCGACACGATCGGGATGCCGCTCGTACTGCTTGCCTCCGGGGTGCTCCTCATCGCGATAGCCTTGGCAGCCGTGCGTCTGAAGCGGTTCGGGAAACCCCGCGGAGCCGCCTGACCTGGTCACCCGGGCGACGGTAGGACGGAGAGCGACAATTACGCCATCTGCCTGACGCGGGGGTTGGTCGGCAGCGGGTAGCATCGATGTTGGGTTCCCGTTTCTCGAGGGGGCGATGGCACAAGCGCGCATAAGGGTGGTGGTCGCGGACCCGGCACCCCTCAACCGGGCCCTCGCGCGCCACTTCCTGGAGGAGGACGGATTCGAGGTCGTCGGCGACGCCGCCCGCGGCGCCGATCTGCTCGAGCTCGTCCAGCGCCAGCACCCCGACGCGATCGTTCTCGACGAGGAGCTTGCCGGCAAGGGCGCGCTCGACATCGTTCCTCCCCTGAAGGAGGCCTCCCCGGGCGCGAAGATCGTGCTCCTCGCCAGCCATCCTGGGCGAAGGGGGCCGAAGGGCGTCGACGAGACGCTCGAGAAGGGCGTCGGTCTCTCCAACCTCTCGCCGGTGCTCCGCCGACTCTGCGGGATCGGAGTCGCGCAGGTCGCCGGCCGCGGCCAGCGAGTTCCGCACCGACTGCGCCAGGGCTCGCTCGAACAGCTGAGGGCGCGCGCGGTGGCGGAGACCTCCGACCGGCGGCTCGCCGTGAGGATGGGTGCGGTGGCCGCGGTCCTCGCGCTCCTTTCGCTCGTGGCCCTGTTCCTGATCCAGGAGCCGGCGGCTCCCCCGCAGCGCACCGAGGGAACGCCGATCTCGACCGAGACCGACGGCGAGGGGATCCCGTCCTCCAACGAGGGTGTCATGTACGCGGCTCGGGCCCTCGGGCGCCTGCAGGATCTCCTGGCCGCAGTCCGCGCGGGCGACGACAGGCTCGGCGCCAGCATCGCGCGCCAACTGATGGCGGACCGGGCCGCGGCGATAGCGGCCGGTGCCGACGTCTCGGGTCTGAACGACCTCATCACCTCGAAGCTGGGGCCGCTCCTCGCTGGCGCAGGCCTCGACACGGTTCTCGCGATGGAGGGCATCTTCGGGCCGCTCCTTCCGCACATCGACGTGGGCCCCGATGGCGGAAGCGTCGTCCTCGGCACCGGGAACAGAGGGACAAAGCAGGAACCGCCCGGCGACGAGCCTCCGAACGAGCAACCCCCCGGTGACGAGCCACCGAACGAGGAGCCGCCGGACGAGCCACCGAACGAGGAGCCGCCGGACGAGCCACCCGACGAGGAGCCGCCCGCCGACGACGGGTTCCCGGGGGGCGGCAACCACTTCGGCTGGCGCAACAAGCCGCCCGAGGGCGGCTGGCACCACGGCTGGACCGAGCACCCCGGCAAGAAGCCATAGGTTCCGGTTAGCCCGTCCTCGACGACTCGTCATAGGCTTCGTCCGGCACCGCCCGAAGGGAGCGACGGCAACGGCACGCTGGAAGCAGGGGATCGTAGCCGTGGTTTGCGCCTTCGTCGCCTCGCTGCCCGCGGGTGCGCGGGCGGCCTTCCCCGGGCAGGGCAACCGAGTCCTGTTCGCGAGCGCGAGACACGACCCCGAGGGCGAGATCTACACCATGAACGAGGGCGGGCGCAGGGTCCATAGGCTGACGCGGGAGCCCGGCGTGGCCGACGAGCCCGGCTCCTGGTCCCCCGATGGACGCTGGATCGCGTTCACGCGATCGACGCTCCACGACACCGAGGTCCTCGTAATGCGTCGCAACGGCTCGCACGTCCGTCGCCTCACCCTCGATAGGCGCCTGGACCTGTGGCCCAGCTTCTCCCCCAACGGACGCTGGATCGTCTACGTGAGCGCCACCCGGAGCGGGTACGACCTCTTCCTCATCCGGAGCGACGGGAGCGAGAAGCGCCGGCTCACGCGCACGGAGCGGTTCGAGACCCACCCTGTGTGGTCGCCCCGAGGGGACAGGATCGCGTTCGGCCTTGCGGACGCGAGCGGCGGCATGGACCTAGCCACGGTGCGGCCCGACGGGACAGGCCGCCGTGTCGTTTGGGACGGCCGGTCGTTCACGCGCCTCTGTGACTGGTCGCCGTCCGGCGACCGGCTCCTGTTCGCCGACTACAGGCGCGGGCCGTGGAGCGAGCTGTACACGATCCGCGCGGACGGTGGCGGGAGGCGACGACTGACGGACGACGGGCGAGAGGAGTACAGCGCTCGCTACTCGGCCGACGGGCGCCTCATCTTCTTCGACCGCTACCTCCGAGACGGCGACGCCGAGATCTTCTCGATGCGGTCGAACGGGACCGGGCAGCGCCGCCTGACCGACAACGGGGTGTGGGAGCACCTCTTTGCCTGATGGAGTGACGAAGCCGGACCTGGCCGAGCTCGCGGCGCGGACCCCCGCCACGCGAGATCGCTACGTCGACTTCCTCCGCGCCGCGAGCATCGTCACGGTCGTCGTCGGCCACTGGCTGATCGGCGTCATCCACTGGCGGGGTGGCCTGATCCGCACGGCGAGCGCGATCGGTCTCGCGCCCGGAATCTGGCTCGGAACTTGGCTGTTCATGATCATGCCGATCTTCTTCTTCGTCGGCGGGTTCTCGAACCTGGTCTCCTACGACTCCGCCAAGCGCCGCGGCGAGTCGACGTGGTCGTTCGTGAGGAGCCGGATCGAGCGGCTGCTCCGTCCCTCGGTCGTGTTCCTCGCGATCTGGGCTGTCGTCCAGATCGTGCTTCACCTCACGGACACCGGCCGACCCACGGGGTGGTTCTTCGGCGACTTCTCGGTCCTTCGCGGGATGCGACCGCCGCCGGCGACCGTGCCCTTCGGCCCGCTCTGGTTCCTCGTGGTCTACCTGATCGTCGTGACGATGAGCCCGCTCACGATCGCCCTCCACAGACGGTTCGGCGTCTGGGTGCCGATCGTGATGCTGGTCGGGACGATCGTGGTGGACGTGATCGGCTTCGGCTTCGGCGCCTCATGGGTTCGGTTCTTCAACGTGGCCTTCGTGCTACTGCTCCCGCATCAGCTCGGGCACTTCTACGCGGAAGGGAGGATGACCGGCTGGCCGCGCTGGGTGTTCGGCGCGATGATCGCGGTCGGTCTCGGCGCGCTCGTTCTGCTCACGAACCCCTGGGTGTTCGACTGGCTCGCCGGCGACGCGCGGTTGCGCTGGTTCCCGAGCATCGGGCACTACCCGAGGAGCCTGATGGGCACCGACGTGGAGCCGATCTCCAACGCGTACCCGCCGACGGTCTGCTACCTGGCCGTGGGGATCTGGCAGATCGGCGCGGTCATGCTCTTCCGGGACGCCGCGAACCGGTGGCTGCAGCGTGAGCGTCCGTGGAAGGTCACGATCTTCCTGAACGGCGTGATCATGACGCTGTTCCTGTGGCACATGACGGCGTACATGCTCGCGATCTTCGCCCTCTGGCCGCTCGGGCTCGGCCAGCAAGGAGACACGACGCTCGGCTGGTGGCTCGAGCGGCCGATCTGGGAGATCGTGCCCGGCATCTTCCTCGCGGCGATCGTGATCGTGTTCGGCCGCTTCGAGCGCGGCCGGGCCCGCGCAGCCTGAGTACGCGGCGGGCTACGCCGCGCGCCTCGCCTCCGGAGGGCCGGGGCGCCATCTCGCCGCGGGCGCGCCCACGAAGCCTCCCGAGGACACGATGCGGGCGACCGGCCGTGCGGTGTCCGCCCCGTCGAGCCGATAGATATCCGCGTACCCGCTGCGGCAGGCGACGCGACTGAAGTACAGCGTGTGGCTGCCGTCCATGTTCTCGACGAGGAACAGGTTGTAGGAGTCCCGCCCGTCGGGCAGCGAGAGGATCACCCGCCCGCGCTCGGGACCGCCGGTGCTCCAGCGGACGAGATCGGCGTTCTTGCCGCATCCCTTGCCGGCCCGGACGAAGTACGTTGCTCCGTCGGAGGCGACCGCCCCTGCGTACTGCCACTTGTCGAGCGGGTTCGGGATCCGCATCGTCTTCTTCGCGCTTACCTCGTGGCGGAACACGTTGCAGCCACCGCGTGAGCAGCGGTCCCAGACCGCGAAGTCGCCGTTCACCTGTTGCGGAGCGATCCAGGGAACCACGCCGCTCTCGTAGTCGAGCACCCTGGCCCGCCTCGTGTCCGTGTTGAAGAGGATCACGCGCTGCCACTCACGCCCTTCGGGAACGAAGCCGATGTTGTTGCGTTGGAAGAGGATGAAGTCTCCCGAGATCGTGGGTCCGTATTCCCAGATGTCGGTGTTCAGGCCGCTGGGCGGGTTCGAGCGGTTCCTCATGACGAGGTCGTACATCTTGACGTCCGAGCGGCTCTGCTTCGCCTGCTGGTAGACGGCCGTCGTCCCATCGACGCCGGTGCCCCATCCGAACGTACCGCCCTCGTTGAGCCGGAACTTCGGCTCGCCATCGGGCTTGGCGAAGGCGTCGTAGTGCCTCGGCCGCCTCACGGTGTTCTGCGACCAGAGCAGGTACCCATCGCTGGCGCTGGCCTGCCACTCGTCGGCCTTGCTGTCTAGGACGGGCGGGTCGATGCCGGCTGTAGCCGTGGTGGCCAGGAGACTCAGAGGGAGCAGCAACACGAACGTGACACGGAGCGGGTGACCGGGAGAGCGAGACCTCATGGCTGGCCCCTTTCGCGTACGGGCAACCCCGACTCTATGGGTCATCGCGGCGCAACCGCAAGTTCGCCCGGGTTACCCGAGGATCCGAGCCTCCCGGTAGCCGGCGTCGAGGCGGCGGCCCTCCTCGAAGCGGGACGGTGAGAACTCCGCGAGACCGGGATCGGTCTCCTCGCCGAGGGCCATCGCGGCCACCTCCCTGCCGAGTGCCGGAGCGAGCTTGAAGCCGTGGCCGCTCGTTCCGGCATCCACGAAGACGCCGGGCGCGATCTCCCCTATCACCGGCTGCCAGTCCGGGCTCACGTCGTACAGGCTCGCCCAGCCGCCGACCGCCTCCGATCGCTCGAGCCGGGGGACGCGCCGCACTATTAGGCGCGCAAGCCGCTCGACCTCGTCGCCGGTGATGTCCTGCTTGAAGCTGTCGGGATCGGCCTCCGCGGCCGGATGCAGCGGCCCCACCAGGTAGAGGTCGGCCCCCTCGGGGCGCATGTAGTAGCCCAGAGCCAGGTCCGCGTGGGCCTGCACCGGCTCCGCAGTGCCCCACCCGAACGACGCGACGACGTGCCTCTCGACCGTTAGGGGAAGATCCACCCCCACGGTCCTACCGAGCGCTCGGGTCCAGGGGCCCGCGGCGAGAAGCACGCGCGCGCAGGCGATCGCCTCCCCATCTGAGGTCGCGATCGTGGCGCCGCTGCCGATCGCCGGCTCGAGCCCCGTCACCTCGACCCCGAGCCGCGGCTCGGCGCCCAGCTCAACGGCTCTTCGGAACAGCGCGTTGGTCGCCCCTGCAGGGTCGGCGTGACCGGCGTGCCTTTCGAAGGCCGCCAGCCCGACTCCCCCCAGCTCGAACCCCGGGAAACGCTCCGCCAACTCGTCGGGATCGAACAGATCGATGGCGATCCCGAGCTCGTTCAGATGTGCCACCGCGGCACGCACCTGGTCGGAGTCCTCCGGAGGGTGCAGGAACAGCATCCCGGTTCGCCGCAGCTCGGCCGTTCCCCCGTTGGTGATCTCCGCGAACCGCTCGAACATCTGGATGCTGTCCCGGGCCATCCGAGCCAGGAAGGTGTTCGTGTAGTAGGCGCGACAGATGCCGCTGGACCTTCCGGTCGGACCGCCGGCCGGAGTCCCACGCTCGAAGACGACGGTACGGACCCCTCGCGCGGCCAGATGGAAGGCCGCCGAGGCTCCGTGGATCCCCGCTCCTACGATCCCGACTTCTGCTCGCGCCATCTCGTTGACCTGCCGATCGACGTGAGGATAGCCTGTGTCGAATCCTCGACTGGAGGCTCCCCCCTGGAACGATCGCTCGCCCGGCTCACGATCGCTCTCATCGCGGTTCGCGCTTCTGCGCTGCCCGCCGCCGCGGCGGCCGGTGACCTGGATGAGAGCTTCGGTGGCGACGGAAAAGTCCGGATCGGCTTCGGCGCGCCCGCGAGCGCGCAGGGCGCGGTCGTTCTGGCAGACGGCAGGATCGTGGTGGCCGGCACCGTCGAGGGCGCCTTCGCCGTCCTGCAACTGCGTCCCGACGGCGGCCTCGACTCCAAGTTCACCGGCGACGGGTTGAAGCGGATCGAGTTCGACGAGCGCTCGCACGCGGAGGCTCTGGCGATCGACCCCGACGGAAGGATCGTGGTCGCCGGAGCCGTCCAGGAATCGCCGGCCGGAGGTGAGCGCTTCGCGCTGGCGCGGCTGCTTCCGAGCGGCCGCCTCGACTCGAGCTTCGGTGGGGACGGCCGCGTCGCGACCAACTTCCGCGGCGGTGCTGGCGCCTACGACGTCGCGATCGGCGGGGATGGGCGGATCGTGGCTGTGGGCGAGGGTGGTTCCGACTTCGCGTTGGCAGCCTACATGCCCGACGGCTCCCCCGATCAAGCCTTCGCGGGTGACGGCAAGCGGCTCGTCGACCTCGGCGGTGAGGACTTCGCCCGAGGCACCGTGATCCAAGGAAACGGCAGGATTGTCGCGGCGGGTAGCGTCCTGGATCCTCTTTCCGAAACGCAGGACTTCGGGGTCGTCCGCCTCATGCCCGACGGCTCATTCGACGGCTCCTTCGGAGACGCGGGCAAGGTGACCACGGACTTCCGTGGGGCCTCGGACCTCGCCCAGGACGTCGCGCTGCAATCAGACGGGAAGATCGTGGTGACGGGGTGGACGTCCCTGCTCTTCCGGCGGTTCGCGACCGTTCGCTACAGCGTCGACGGAACGCTCGATCGCACCTTCGGCGGCAACGGAAGGGTCGCAACGCTGGTGGGCAACCACGCCTCCGGGGCGGCTCTGTCGGTGGCCAAGGATGGGAAGATCCTGGTGGCCGGGACGGTCTGGTGGAGCGATACCACCTTCCTGGACCCTCGGAGCGACTTCGCCGTGGTGCGATACAAGCCCGACGGAGCGCTCGATCGGCGGTTCGGCGAGGACGGCCGCGTGACGACCGATTTCCGCAGGGAGGACTCGGGAAACGCCATCTCGCCGGCCCCGCAGGGACGCATCATCGTCGCCGGCACGGCTTCGGGCGAGAAGGGCGTCTACCTCGCCCTGGCTCGGTATGACGCCGGCTAAGGTCAGCTCGCCAGATACCTCACGACGGCGACCTTCTGGAACTCGCTCCATGACGCGTGGCCTGTGGCGACGACCTTGCCGTCGCCCTGGAGGGCTACCGCCTCGGCAGACGAGCCGTCGCGGATGGATGTGACGACCCTGCCGCGATCGCCGAAGGTCGAGTCGTAGCGCCCCTTGCTCGTCAGCCGGACCGCGGCGAAATCGTGGGTCCAGTCGCTCTGCACGTTCCCCACGGCGATGATGCGTCCGTCGGGTTGGAGCGCGATCCCGTGGCCGGACTCGCCGTCGGCACCGAAGCGCACCACGCGCCTGCCCTCGCGCCCGAACGACCGGTCGAGCGAGCCGTCGGCATCGAACCGGATTCCGGCGAACCCGTGTGCGTCTCCGGTCACCACGACAATGACCCGATCGTCGGGCTGAAGCGCGACGTCCCGGGCTCTCTCTCTGCCCTCCCAGAGCCAGGGTGTCACGACTCCTCCCCTGAAGGACCCCTCCGGAGAGCCGTCGGAGCGGAAACGGGCGACCGCCACACGCCGGAGCGAGTACGTCCTGCCGACCCCTCCGGCGACGACCACTCCACCGTCGGGAGCGACCGCCAGGCCGCTGACGGCCGTCGCTCCGTCGATCCGAAGCAGCGTCTTGCCGTTTCCGTCGAACGTGTCGTCGAGGCTTCCGTCCGGCTCGAACCGGGCAACCGCGAATCCCTCGCGCGAGCCGGCCGCGGCAACGATCCGGCCGTCGTCCAGCAGCCCGATGGAGCCACCCTCGACGGGTGCGCCGAAGGACACCTGACGGATACCATCGTGGCCGAAGGATCGATCGAAGCTCCCGTCCGTATCGAGCCCGGCCAGGACCATGGTGCCCGCCTCCCACCCCAGGAGCACGATCCGGCCGTCTTCCCGGACCGCTAGTTCCGTGAAGTTCACCCCGCCGAAGAAGAGTCGCCTGCCGTCCCCGTGGAACGAGCGGTCGAGCGACCCGTCGGGCAGGTAGCGCACGACCCCGAAGGCCCCGCCGTCAGTGATGTTGCTCAAGCCCGCGAGAACGGCGATCCGCCTGTCGTCAGATACGGCTACGTCGATACCCGAGGCCAGCCATTCGGTAGAGGCGAGCTCCGGGAACCCCGTCACGACCTTCCCGTTGCCGCTGAAGGACGGGTCGAGGCCCCCCGCCGCGGCAAGGACCGTCGCTGGACACGACGCTGCGGCGACGACGGAAACTACGATCGCTGCGCGGGCGCGCACCTGGACCTCCCGGGCTCGGGGCCCACCGTATCCGCGGGACGGAGGATGGGTCAATACGACGAACGGCCGGCCACGGGCGCCACGGCGAGCCCGGCTCGCGAGGCCGCGCGAGACACCGTCTGGTCCCACGAGACGAAGACGAGCGTTCCACCCTCCGAGGCGGCGAGCGCCGAAGCAAGACGGACGGCATCGCAGCCTCGCAGCAGGAATCGCTCGGCGATATCTCCGGCCGCCCTCGTCACGAGATCATCCGCCTCGATCACCAACAGCTGAGACCATCGGGCTTCGAGATGGCCCTTGACCTCCCGGAGATCCGAGTCGGGAAGTCGACCCGCGCGCCTCGCGGCGGCAGTCGCCGCCCGGACCTCGTACAACTCGCCACCGACACGACTAGCCGCCCAGGCCGTGGAGGCGGCGCGCGTTCCCCGCGAGCACGTCTGCGCCTAGACGTTCGGCTTCGGCGAGCGTCAGGTGGTCGCGATCCACCAACAAACCGAGCACCCTCTCGAGGGCCTCCCTTCCCATCCTTGCCGAGACGTACAGCAGCTCGGGCTCACCGACCTCGTCCGAGCCGTAGAGCACCTTGATCCCCGGCGCCGTGCCCAGGATCACTTCAAGCGCCCAGTCGACCATCGACCATCCCCACGGGATGAGCTCCGAGAGCTCGAGGTAGACGTGGGGCAGCACCGAGGCTATGTACGCGGCCTCCGGCATCCACGGGAATCCCGTGTGGATCAGCACCACCGGCTGGTGCTGGTGAGCCACCAGCAGCGGCCAGAGATCCTGCGGCCGCGCGTGCGCGAGCTGGATGTCGGGGTCGCCCCCGCCGCAGTGGATGTGGAAGGGGCGATCGTGGGTCCGCGCCACGTCGAGGGCGCGGTGCAGGAGGAAGTCGCGCACCGGCTTGGAGTGCTCGCGGCTCTCGCGGAAGTCGTCGCCGCGCCAGCGCGAGTAGGCCTCGGTCGCCTCCTGGGGGCCCGGGTTGGTGACGTCCAGGCCCGTCCGGTAGGCGATGATCGACTTGAAGGCCACGCACCGCGGATCGCTCGCGGCCGTCGCCGCCTCGTGCTCCACGCCGTCCACCAGGTCGTCGAACCCGCCCTCGCGGTGCTCGAGGATCCACGGCTCGAGCCGCGCGACGCGGTGCACCGGGACGCCGATCGCAGCCTCGAACTCCTGGCGGGTGATGGGCGGCTGCGGATACCCCTCGTCGGTAAGGACCTCGACGACGCCGGCGGCATCCAGTAGACCCTTCGTGTAGCCGAGCGGGTCTGCCCGAATGGCCGCGTCGCGAGCAGCGGTCACCGCCTCGCGCGTGGGCTCGCACCCGAGGCGCTCAGCGAGCCACCGAAGCGTGACCTGAACCAGCATCGTGGATGCGGCGAGATCCTGCATGAACGATCGGAGACCCGGGTCCAGGTGCGACGAGGAATCGAAGGACTCCCCCATGAAAGTCATCCGCGCCTCGAACCCGGCCGAGTCCCTGGCGAGCAGATCGTCCAGGCGATAGGGGTGCGTGTGGGCGTCGACGATCTCGGCCTCGGAAAGATCGACTCGGTTCAACGCGCCTCCTTTGTTCCTACAGATGCGAAGGATACGGTGGGTACGCCTAAGCGTCCCGATATAGGTCCCTGAGACTCACCTCAGGTCTGCGTCATCCTGTCCTGCTGCGGTCCTCCCGTCCACGACCTCGATGCGAACGGAAGTCGAGGAGGAAGGACCGGGAGCGAAGCGGGCTACGTCTTGGCGATCACCTCCAGTCTCAGGGCGAGCAGGTTGCGCGCCCCGCGATGGGACCAGCTCATCCCCCGTCGTTTGAAGCGGCGGTTGATGGTGAGCTCGATGTGCTTCTCCGCGGGCCCGGAGCCGTGGAGCCAGTGGCCGGGGCCCATCGCCTGGAACGTGTGCAGATGGGGGCCATTGCGGGCCAGGTAGCCCCCGAGCAGTCGGGCTTCCTCGGGGTCCCCGCCCACCTTGCCCGCCACCAGGTCCGAGGCCAGGCGCGCGGGTCCCCGGAAGGCGCGGCGGCGGAGACGAGGGAACCGGGCGGTCCTCCTCTTCGGCGGATACACGGGGTATGCAACTGGTGACGTGTTCGGCGTCGACGCCAAGCCCGGAGTGGCTGGATGGATAGGTATGGCAGCAGGAGTCGCTGCGATCACCGGTGCAATCGCGGCGTGGCGGTCGGGTAGGCGGCAGGCCGTGTCAGAGAGCGGGGCGGAAGAGTCCGCCGGCGGTTCTGGCGGGCCCCCGCCGGTGTGATCGGCACCTATCTGAACCCCCGGTGTCGCCAGGACCTGTTGAGAGGGGGATGTCCATGTGGAGCGTCACCAAGCTCACCGCGACGGCCCTGGGCGCAGCTCTGCTCCTGCTGGGTCTCGTAGCCTGCCGGAACGAGGCCCAGTCGGCGGAGGGCGGCGGAGCGAGTCTCACGATCACGGCCCCGACCGAGGGCGAGTCCGTGACCAGTCCGGTGGACCTAACCGTGCAGGTCTCCGGGACGGAGATCGGCCCGACCAGCAGCGGGAACGACCACTTCCACGTCTACGTCGGTGACAACTACGAGGTCGTCACCTCGACGCAGTCGCAGGTGGACCTGCCGGGCGGAGAGCAGACGATCCGGGTGGTGCTCGCGCAGGCCAACCACGAGGAGACCGACGTCTCCGATTCCGTGACCGTGGACGTCACGGGCGGCGGAACGACCGGGACCGACCAGGGTGGATACAAGTACGGCGGCGGGGGCGACTGAGCGCACGACGCTCCTTCGGAACCGCCCCGCCGCCCGCCGGCTCCACGCGACCGTCTACCTGCTGACCGCGTTCCTGGCGTTCTCCGGCGTCGCGGTTTCCGGTGAGGGCCGGCCGTCGCTGGAGGACCTGCTTGGCGGGCACGAGACCACCGCGGCCTCGCACCGCTGGATCGGCTTCCTGCTGATCGGGGTGCTCCTACTGGTTGCCGCCGTGAGGCCGGTCGCGATCGGAAGGTTCATCGCCGAGTCGGTGCGGATCCGGGCGCGGGAGATCAACTGGTTCAAGACGTGGCCGAGGTTCGTCCTCCGTCCTAGAAGGAACGCACCGTCCCGTCACGAGGGGCACTTCGATCCGGGTCAGCGCGCGTTCAACCTCGTCGTGGTCGTGTCCTTCCTCGCCCTTGCCGTGAGTGGCGTCGTGATGAGCTTGCCTGAGCGGTTCACCCAGAAGGCGTTCGCGGTCAGCTTCGACGTCCACGTCGTCGCGACGGTGGTGCTGGTTGTCGCAGTGGCGGGGCACATCGCGATCGCGTCGGGCGTGCTCAATCCCTACCGAGGGGTGGGCCGTGCGATGCACCTCGGGGGGTGGGTACGTGCAGACCTTGCAAGACGCCTCTGGCCGAGGTGGGCCGAAGCGCAGGAGCGGGACGCGCCGCTCCTCCGCGTTCGAACCTCAGCTCACGGTGACACCGATCAGGCGTCCGATCCAGAAGGTGGCGGCAGCCGCCGCTGCGCCGATAAGGAGCTGGCGGCCGCCACGACGGCCGCGACGAACGCGGCGGTGCCCGAGGCGATCGCGTAGGGAACGACCGGAACGGCCGCGCCGATCGCGAAGGCGAGGAAGCTCGAGATCGCGACCCCCCAGGGGGATCCAAGCTCCTCGGGGTTCAGCCCGAGCTCCTCGCGGACCTTGGTGTCGAGGGCGTGGGCGGGGTCGCGCATGATCGCCGCGGCCAGCGCCTCGGCCTCGTCCCTGGGGATGCCCTTCGCGCGGTAGATCAGGGCGAGCTCGTTGGCCTCCTCCTCGGGCATCGCCTCGATCTCCTCTGCCTCAAGCGCGATCTCGCGCTCGAACAGCTCGCGCTGGGAGCGCACGGAGATCCACTCGCCGGCTCCCATCGAGAACGCGCCGGCCAGGAGCCCCGCGAGTCCGGCGAGCAGGATCACCCGGCCGCTCGCCTGTCCGCCGGCCACGCCCATGACGAGGGCGAGGTTGGAGACCAGGCCGTCGTTCACTCCGAAGATCGCCGCGCGCAGCGCTCCGGAGGCGTCGCCCCGGTGCCAGCGCTCGCCCCGGACGATCCCGGCTCTGGCGGTCGAGGGCGAAAGCCCCGAGACCACGCGCGCATGGATCCGCTCGTCGACCGCCATCGACGGCTTGGCCTCGGAAACGCGGTCGTAGTGGGTGGCGTCGGCGACCTCTGCTCGCTCGACGAGGGGAAGCATCGCGCGGGCGCCGAAGCGACGTGTGAGCCAGACGAGAAGGCGGGTGCGAGGGCTGTGGCGATGGTCCTCCGGGCGGGGCTCGGGCTCTCCCAGCTCGACGAGCTTGGCCGACCAGTGGGCGGCGTGACGCTCCTCCGCGGCGCCGAGCTCGAGGAAGATCTCGCGCTGCTCGCCCTCCGAGCGCTCGGCGAGCGCCCGGTACAGGGCGGCGCCGTCCATCTCGTCGCCCCAGTGCTCCCGGAACTCCTCGGCTTTGGTCATCGCATGTTCACGGTACTAATCCCCAACAGCACCTGGGCCGACGCCGCAGCTGGTGGCCGGATCGAAACATGGGAAACGAGACCCGGGGTGCGATTCACTCGAATCTCGGGTGCATCACCCGGAGTGCGAGTCACCTGGTCGCGCGCCCCGGCCCGCA
>Ga0209342_10001630_pt1 | contig 24989 bp, 29 predicted proteins | sample RifCSP16_2_FD_184023 | JGI IMG/M metagenome (GOLD analysis project Ga0209342, IMG submission 184023) | Soil microbial communities from Rifle, Colorado - Rifle CSP2_sed 16_2 (SPAdes) (version 2) | ecosystem: Environmental > Terrestrial > Deep subsurface > Rock core/Sediment | place: Rifle... | reverse complement strand
TCGGATATCTGACTCTGGCGTACCTGTATATCAAGCTCTGGGACTGGGCGGCCACCTCCTACTACAGTCATGCGCCGGGGACGGCCGACGCGCTGTCTCGGCTGCAGGCGACGACGCCGTACACACTCACCTTCTGGTGGTGGGAGATCGTCTTGGGGCTCATCGTCCCGGCCGTAATCCTGCTGTACCGTCCACTCAGGCGGAACGACCGGGCGCTGATCGCCGGGCTGGGCCTGCTCGTCTTTGGGGTGATCGTCAATCGCTGGAACACGACTCTCTCGGGTTTGATCGCGCCGCCGGACTGGTCTCCCGGAGTATTGGGTGGCGTTGTCACGGCCGCCTACTCGCCGTCCTGGGTCGAGGTGGCTGTCACGGCCGGGATCATCGGATACGCCTGGCTGGCATTCACCCTGGCGGTGAGGTACCTCCGCATCTACGAGAACCCCTCACCCGAGCGCGGCTGACAGGCCGATGGAGAGACGTTCGGGCCGCCGTCCACGGCGGCCCGGGTAGTCCACACCCGAGAGTCCTTCTTACAACAATGTAGGCAGCGATCCCCGACTGGATCGGATCTCGATCACTGGCGTGCGATATCACTCCCCGGCGATGCCCCCGGCCGTATCCACGTTCGGTCGACGTTGGACCAGAATGTCAAAGGCCCATGCAGCCAGAATCAACATGAGGACCGCGGTCGGGAGGAAGGCCCGGGGGAATGAGCGCTCGATGAAGTCCTCATAGCCTGGGCGGCTGTACGATCGCACGTAAAAAATGGCGAGGTTGATTCCGGCGACCCAAAGCAGCTGGAGGAACAGCATGAACCCTTTGGGATTGTACTTTAGATGGAAAGACCTCAGGCCCAAGGCCAGCGAGATCAGGACGACTGGAAAGAAGGCACCCCAGGCCGTGGCGCTGATCGCCGGGAACATCGCCTGGAACGGAAAGATCGTGCCGCGCGCAAAAACGCGGATGATGATCCACATGGCAGTCAAGTCGATTCTGCCTGCCAGGACTTGGGCCACAAAGACGCTCATCCCTTCATCCAGGTTGCTCCCATGCATGTATCCGCCGGTCAGGGTGAACACGAACCAGGCTCCGGCGATGACCGCCATAGGAATCGAGAGGGCCGCCGGGGCGAAACGCCCATGGCGTACGGCGAGGCGGCCGACCCAGAGAACAGCCAGGATGCCCAGGCAGTACAAGATCCCTTCCGGACGGGTCCATGCAGCCAGCCCGAGGAGCAACCCTGCCAGTGCCTGCAGCCGGGTTGACTGTGACTGGATGCCCTCGAGGCTCCAGAGTATGCCTGCTACCAAATAGAAGGTGAATGGCAGGTTGGCGAAGCCGTCGGTCGAGTGGAAGAACACAATCGGGACGCTGCCGAGAAACAAGGAGGCAAGCGCAGCCATCCCCTCTTCGACCTTCTGACGGCGGAGGAACGTATACGTCGCCAGGCAGAGTGAGAGACCGAGGAGCGGATAGAGCAGCTTGGATCCCGGAAGATAGTCCGCGTCTACGGTGTGGAAGAGGGAGATCTGGAGAGGCACATTCAACGGGTACGCCAAGCCGTGAGCTCCCCAGTTCGCGGCGGCGAGGATCGTCCCTTCCTGGCTGAGGCCGTATCCCTTTACACTCCAGATCTGCACCGGATCATACAGCCGGTAGGAAGTGCCGATGGAGAGCGCCATCGACAAGCCGAGAAGTCCGGCCGCAAACGACAGGATCAACACTCGCCGAAAGATGAAGATTGGACCGGGCCCGCGCGCGGACCGGCCGAGGGACGCTCCGAGGAATTCTCTGTGTCGAAGAACCACGAAAGCCGATGTGATCAACAGGACGAGGTAAACAAAGGCATTCGAGGCGGAGTTGAGCCGGATCCCGATCCAGGAGATGAGGAACAGGGCCCAAGTCAGGACGCCAGCGCCCACAGGTAGCGAAAGGCAGAGCAGCTCCAGGATCGTGAATCGTCTCGCGATGGCCAGGACCAGGAAAGCGCCGAGCAAGTACAGGCCGAAGATTAGACCCAGGTCTGTCAGGCCCGCGCCAAGCGCATGTCGCAGATCGAATCCCTCCTCCGGCCTGTCCACGAAGCCGGGTCCGTACAGACCCTTGAACCACTCCATCCCCGTGGGCGGCGAAGCGAGAAACGGTTTCCCGTCCACCGCGCCGGGGGCTGGGAAATCGGTCGTGGCGAGGATGTAAGTGTCAGGGGAGGCGAGCGCCCGGGTACAGGGATCCGTTTCAGGCGCGCCACATTCGATCAGTTGACGCGGGAAGAAGAAATACTGCATCGAGCGCGCCAGGGAGAATCGGCCAGGCTCGCCTTCCGGAGGCAACAAGAGCACCGCATCCTCCGGGGTCACCCTCCTGACGAACTCGATCAGCCGGGCGGACTGCCCACCGAGACTCATGTCGGCGCTGCGGGTGATTCGCGGCTGATCCCAGACCTGTTTAACCCGCCAACCCCAAGGGAGAATGAAATCCCTGAGCAAGAAGCCCGTCTGTCCCGCGATTCCCAAGACAAGGACGACCATCCAGACCTGCTTCAATCTGGGCTTCAACAAGCCTCCTATTGGTGCTTCCCTACTCGATCCTCAACCGGGAAATCATACCCTTGGACAGCAGCCGTGGCGAACTCTCACCGGCCTCGGTGGAGCCCGACATCCCTGAGGCCAGGCCACGGAGGAGGAAGGAACGCTTCACACTCGCTCGGGCGGTCCCACGACTTCTAGGGTATTCACTTGCGCGGACTCCCGCTTGTCCGCCAAGTCAGGTCTCCACTGTGTGTCACCCTGTCTTGCCGAGATCCTTCGCCCGGCGGCTGTCCGACGATCGGCCTGATCCGACTCGCTCCCATCTCGGCCACATACCCGGTAGACGGCTGACCGAATGGAGGAGGGGTATCCCTCGGGATTCTGCTACGATTCTTCCCTCGGCCGGCAACGGAGGGCGTGAAGGAACCGATCTCCGGTCGGCGGCGATCACCCCGCCTGGGCCGGAAGTCAGTGCCCAGCGCACTCGATCCGCCGGTCCAGACCGTGTGGATCATGGAGTACTTACCATAATATGAAGGCTTTCTTCAGATTGGATTTCTCGGTTGCCACTCCCCTCTATCGTTTGACGGGCGGCAGAATCGGGGGAAAGGTCCAGGGTTTGCCCGTGCTCCTGTTGACAACAACGGGAAGGAAGACGGGGAAGCGTCGAGTCACACCTGTCGGGTACTTCGAGGCCGACGGCGGGTACGTCGTCGTCGCCTCCAATGCGGGGTTCGACAATCATCCCGGATGGTATCACAACCTCAAACACAACCCGCGCGTCATGTTCGAGATTCGCAGCAAGCGCGCGTCTGCGCGGGCCGAGACGGTCGGGCATGACCTACGCGCTCGGCTTTGGGCAAGGCTGACGGAGCTTGCGCCAGGCTATGGCGCGTACCAGAAACGGACAACACGTGAAATCCCGATTGTCCTTCTGCACCCTGAGGCGAAGGCCTGAGGCCGCGAGGAGGCGGGCCGGCTGCTGACAGGGGTGCTGAGCATCCCCTATGCGGTGTTCATCGCGGTTCGTCGGCGTCGGGCGTCCGCACCGGCCTGGCCATCAGAACATCGTTCTGCAGGTCATTGCCCAACTGGAATGGCTGAGTTCCCACTTCTTCAAACCCCCACTTCTTGTAGAAAGCCCGCGCCCGGCCGTTGTGCTCCCATACGTCCAACCAGATGACATCGTTGCCGTGGCTATCGGCCTGGACGAGGCAGGCTTGCATCAAGGCGTGCCCCACACCGCGGCCGATCCTCTCTTGGATGGCATAGAGACGGACGATCTCGACCCCGTTTGAGGCACGGACCTGCGCAGGCGACGGCCCTTGGCGGAGCCGCGCGTATCCCACAGCTTCTTCCCCGACCTGGGCGATCAGGAAAACCGTGGACGGATCGTTCAACTCCGTCTGCTGCTGTGAGGGGCTGAACGACCTCGATAAGTAGTCTGCCATGTCCTCGGGCGTATTTGCCGGGCCGAACGTCTCCTGAAACGTGCGGGCGCCCAGTTCGGCGAGCAAGACACTGTCGAGCAGGGAGCCCTGGCGGATGAGGATTGTGTCAGTTTCCAAGGATGTGACTCCCTGAGCCTGCGGCCCGGCCGGGTGCGGGCAGTCCGGTCCGTAATGCCGGCGAATATCCATTCTGCCGATCCCGGCGAGGCCTGGGACGGCTATTCGGGCAGGTACGGCGCCTCGCCGTCGATATCCCCCACGAATTCCGGCAGCTCGACGTGGCCCAGAGACTGGCGGATGGCCATGTTCTCGCCGGTGTGGTACCAGTAGTGGTAGATCATCCGCAGAATCAGAGAACCGTAAATATAGCGGCTGGGCTTCCCGTTCCGGACGACCTTCGCCACGAGATCGCTGCTTGTGCGTGAGTCCAACCACGGCTCAGCCGCCTCGGTGATCTCGGCCCAGGCGGCTCGCACCTCACCCAGAGTTGGCGTGCTCGCCGGCGCACCGTAAGCGAAGGCTTCGTTGATCTGCGGAAAGGGGAGTTGATTCTGCGCGTAGCACAGGAAGTACCGCTGCTCCTGCCAGGCCAGGTGTCCGACGTTCCAGCTGATGCAATTCATCGGCAAGATGCGTTTCTGGGCATCGGCCTCGCCGAGACCCTCGAGGCCGCGCATGAACTCCTTCCGGGTGAAGCGGAGTTGTAACACAAGCGGATGTGTCATGGCCCATTCCTCAAGGGTTGGTCTCGGGATTCCTAGCTGTCTCGGGTGAGCCCGGTCCATCGCCAACTTGGCGAGCACTCGGGCTGAATGGGATCCCCGTCGCGTTTCGGCCTCGGGCGGCCGTCATCCGGCGGGCAACTCGTGAAGCATCCATACATTCGGTTCGAGGTATACGCCCAGATCGTTCTTCAGGTCCATCTCTACCGGGGTCAGTGCCCCGGGGACGACGTGGTTCCCGCTCTCGGGGAAACGCATTCCCGTCCAGCTCTCCCACTCCTGAATCGAGCCAGTGATCTTCATCGCCTGGTGGCAGACTTTCACGATCCGTCCCCCTCTGCGCAAGTGCACTTTCAACCAGGGGTCAAACGGGCTTCCGTCGTCGTTTCTCCACTGAACATACCTCTCCATCGGGGCAAGCGGATAACGGTGCTTCAAGCTTGGACGAACAGGCGCGACGAGCCGAGTCATCCCCTTTTCTTTTGCCAGGCGAAGCATCTCTTCCAGCAGTATCGTGCTCAAGCCTTGGCGTTGATGATCCGGATGCACGGAGATCTGAATGGCACACAGTGTATTCGGCTCAAGCTCTTCTCCAAGATCCCCGGCGCTTTGCCGCAGGGCCCAGTCCCAGCCTTCATCCGGCAGGGCTTCGACCGGTCCGTCCCATGCCAGTGGGACGCTGTTGGCGATGCCGACGACCTCGGCCGTGCCTTGGCCAAGGAAAGCGAACTGGTAGTCGGCGAAATCCTCGAACAGCCCGTCCCAGTGGTCGGCGGCCACCGGATCGTGATACATGAACTCGGGCCAGACTCTCTCGCTGACGGTCGAGATCAGCTCACGGTAGTCGGTCCGGTTGATGGGGGAGATGCGGACCAGCTCGCTCTTCATCCAGGGGTCCCAAACCAATTGGATGCTGCCGGAGTGAATGCTACTTCTTTCGCCGACATGTCCGCAGCCGGTTATTCGGCCCCAAGGGTCGCGATCGCCTCTGGCAGCGCCTGCGTGACCCGATCGCCGGCGGCGGGAAGGCCGACCAAGATTGCACTGATGATCTCTTGGCGGGAGGCTCCCGAAGTAACTGCCGACTTCACGTGGAAGGGGATGCCGGACTCCAGACCGAGTGCGGCAAGCACCGCCAGGTAGCACAGGTCTCGCGTCCTGGGCTCGAGGGCACTGGCCTTCGCTATGGCCTGGACCATCTCGGCCCAGGCTTTCGCATGGTCTGGCGCCTCTTGGGCGAAAGCCTGGGACGCGTTGCTCACGAGCGGGGAATTGTCGCCCATATAGCGGTTTCTCCTCAGTCTAATCGACCGATTCATCGGCATGGGCGCGGCGCTCTTTCAGGATGGCCCGCCGCTTCTTGTCTTCCAGGCGCCGGCGCTTCGCCGCCGCCGTCGGCATTGTCGGCCGGCGGGGCTTTGGCTCATCCCAGGCTTTTAGGATGAGCACTCCAAGGCGGTGAAGAGCATCCTCGCGATTCCTTTCTTGCGTGCGGAATCGCCTGGCCTCGATCACGAGTATGCCGCGCCGGTTGTACCTCTTTCCGGCCTTGCGCGCGAGGCGCGCCTTGACCGCATCGGGCACTGCTTCCGACCTGTCAAGGTCCCAGCGGAGCCGGACGCCGGTGGAGACCTTGTTGACATTCTGTCCTCCAGGTCCGGGAGACCGGAAGAACTCGAGCTCGATCTCGCCCGCCCGGAGGAGGGCATCAGGGGAAACGGGTTTCACGAAGGCTGGGTCCTTTCAGATCCGGCGTGCGCCATATGGGCGGGACGCTCAGGTGGTGTTCACCAACTGGAAGTCGTTACACAACCCCTCGCTTCCGATGCCGCTGATCACCAGACGCTCTTTTATGTTGCTCAACAATTGCCGAGTCCAGGCCACGGACCCGCTATCGACGAGTTCGGGCCTCTTCCCGGATTCGGTCATGGCGACGATCCGGAAACACAGCTCGACGTAGTAGCCCTTCTCGGTCGAGCGCCGGTCGTCGATGGTGCAATCGAGTGCGGTGAATTCGGATTGTAACTTCGGGAGTAGCCCCATGGCAACTAGCTGTTTGCGCGACTCGCGGGCATGCCTGTGCCCATTGGCATCGAATCCCGGGAAGGTGAAGAACATCCGGCGGCGGCCGCGAGCAGAAGATCAATCCGCATCCGCAATTCTTGCGAACCCGTCGTGACTATGGGGTTAGATTTGCACATCGCCCTGTTGCCCCATACGCCTTAGGGGTGCGCATGAGCACTGCTGGGTATTGGCCGAGTCGAAACGGAAGGGCCCGATGAGTTGAGAGGGGAGATCCCCGTCAACCGATGTCTGCGCCAACTAGTAGGGCCGGTCCCGGTCTTTGATCATCTCGATGTCCATGCTGTAGAGGAGCGAAATCGCTTCGGGCAGCGAAAACTCCGCCCGGGAGATCTTGTTCTGGCCGGGATCGATCCGATAGTTGCGCGCTCGGCTGAGGTCGGCTTGCCTGAGATCCGTGAGAAGGAACAGGCTATCGGTCAGATCCGTGCCGGAGAAATCCGCCGGGGACAGATCCGCTTCTCGGAAGTCGACATCCGCGGCGATACAGTCTCGGATCTGGATTTCCCTGAGGCTCAAGCCGATGAAAGTAGAGTGGCTGATCGCGGATTCGAGGAAGCCGATCGGCTTCCCGATCCCTTTCGCCGGCCAACTTGCCCTTGTCCAGTCGATCCCCACCGCTTTCGTGTCGTTGAGCTGAACGTGGGAGAAAGTGGATCCATTCAGTTCGGCTAAGCTCAAGTCGCACCCGTCAAAGGTGCAGTCCAAGAATCGGCAGTTGTCTAGGGCTGATTCCATGAAAGAGCATCGGCGAAACGAGCAATGTGAGAAATGACAGGCGGTCAGCCGCGTCCGGGCGAGCTCAACCTTCTCGAAGATCAGATCGGTGTAGTGCGCGTCGGAGCGGATAGCATGAGGCAAAGCTGGGGGCGCCTCGGCAGGATTGTCGAGTCCGGATTCCGCCGCCGACCAGGGGTGGCAGGACATTCGACAACGGGCATCTGAGCGGTCAGGCGATGGATCTGCTTCAGGGCAGGGGTTGCCACCTCAATGCGAGGACGACCGCCAGGGCGGTCAGAATGGCCCCGGCCGCGGCGAAGACCACGCTCACCTCGGTCGTCTCGTGCTTCGTGATCAAGTATGTCGGAAGGTCGCGAAAAACCTGGTTAAGTTCGTCGGCGCTCGTCGGCGCGTAGTATTCGCCTCCGGTCTTGTCGGCGATCAGCTTCAGCGTCTCCTCGTCGATCCCGCGTCTGAACCCGCCGCCCCCTCCTCCGCCACCCCCACCTCCGAAGAATTGCCCGCCGGAGAAGGGATCATTCTCTGCAAAGCGCTCGCCACAGAAAGGCAGGAACTCGCTCCCGGATTCGGTCCCGAACCCGATTGTATACACTCGGATGCCTCGGTCGGCGGCTTGCTGAGCCGCGTCCGGCGGCCATGCCCCATCGTTGTTCGCACCATCAGTTAGCAGGACGATAACGGCGGGCGCATAGGCTCCCTCGGGAACCGGCGTCGGCGCCAGCGTGGCCGATCCCTCGCGGAAGCTCGGTGCGACGTTTGGATCGAGCTCGGCGATTGCGTCCAGCCCTCGCAGGATCGCGCTTCCGATGGCCGTCCGGCGGCCGACAACAAGGCTCTCGATGGCATCTTGCAGCAATTCCACATCCGAGGTCGGGGCCTGGATCAACTCCGCCGTGCGGGCGAAGGCCACGATCCCGATCTGTGTACTGGATCGTTGGCGCTGGATGAAAGACAGAGCGGAAGCCTTGGCGGCCTCCAGCCGGTTCGGCGGGATGTCCGTCGAACACATGCTCCTCGAGACATCGAGCGCAAGGATGATGGTGGCCTGCCCTCCGGGCACGCTCACCACCGTTACCGGGCGGGCCGCAGCAACGATAAGAGATGCCAGCGCGCTCAGAAAGAGAGCGAACGGGAGGTGGCGTCGCCAGCGGGATGATGGAGGCAGAGCCTGATGGATGAGAGTGAGGCTCGAGAAGCGTAGCGTAGACGGTTGCTTACGCCGCAGTCGCCACACATACGCCGCGATGGCTATGGGGATGAAACCAAGCACGACAAGGAAACCAGGCCAGAGCAAGTCCACGGCCAACCTCCAATCCGCGCCTACCTGTCCCCCGGTTGATTCAAGGTACGCGACTGAACCAAACGAGCGACAGGGCACCACCCATGAACAAAATGAGAACGCCGGCCACAGCGAAGATCGAGGTAGCTTCAGTTCGTTCGGGCTTGATGATGAGTCTGGAACCAAGGTCGCCATACACATTCTTCAATTGCTCTTGGTCATCGGCGCTGTAGTAAGCTCCGCCAGTCATTGAGGCAATGCGCTTCAAAGTCTCCTCATCGAGCTGCGTGTGCACGGCAAAGCCCTCCATCTCTAGCGTCGTCCCGGCTGTGCTCCCAAGCCCAACGGTGTAGATCCGGATGCCCCGGTCGGCGGCCAGTTGGGCCGCGGCCAAGGGGTTCGGATCCTCGTTGTTTTCTCCATCGCTGAGCAGGACGATTGCCGCCGGAGCGAGAAACCCCTCCGGGACAGGGGTGGGGGGGAGGGTCGGTACCGGCGTCAGGTTGCTGTATTCAAGCGGCGGGTTGCCCTGGCCGACCTCAATCGCGTTGAGTGAAGCGTTAATGCCATTCGCCAACGATGTGCCCAGCTGGGGGATCAGACGGTTGATCGCGCCGAGGACCGCCTCCTGGTCTCCGGTCGGCACCTGCACGGCAAAGCCGCTGTCGCTGAATGCGACGACCCCGATCTGCACCGAGGGCGGCTGTTGGGCCACGAACTCGCGTGCGGCCACCTTGGCGGCCTCCATCCGTGTCGGCTCCACATCCTCGGCCGCCATGCTGCCGGATACGTCGAACGCCAGTACGATCGTGCCGACCTGCCTCGGCAGCTGCACCGTCATCTGCGGTCGCGCTGTTCCGATCATCAGGACCGTCAGGCCGAGCAGGAAGAATGCCGGGGGGACGTGACGACGGATCCCGGACATGCCCGAACCGGCCTGGTCTACAAGCCCGAGCTCGGCGTAGCTGGCGACAATCCGGCGACGGCGCTGCAGCAAGCGCCTGTAGAGCAGGATCAAGAGCGGTATCGACGCCAGAGAAATCAGGCTTGCAGGCCAGGCGAAAGACATAAGTCAGGCGGTTCTCACCGCCGGCGCTCTCGTCGCAGCGCCGCGAAACGCACGATTGCGCTCACCAGGTCTTCTTCAGTCGAGAGCGACAACGCCTCGACGCCGGCTCGCTTGAAGGCGGCGTTGATCTCCGCCTCCCTCCGCTCGGCTGCCTCGAGGAACCGGCGGCGGAAGCGGACGTCACCGGTGTCGACGTAGAGTTGTTCACCCGTCTCCGCGTCTTCCATGAAGATCGGACCGACATCCGGGAGCTCGGTTTCACGGCGATCCCACAAGCGGATGGCGAGAACCTCGTGCCGGTGATTGAGCAGAGTGAGCGGTCGATCCCAACCCGGAGCGCATATAAAATCGGAGATGATGAATACCAGCGAGCGCTTCTTGATGGTTCGTAAACCTGATTCAAGCAGCGGCGCCAGATCCGTGAAGCCCGCCTGACGGAAGAGAGGGTAGGCGAGCAAGTCGTTGACCAGGCGCAACACGTGGATCCGCCCGCCGCGGGCCGGCAGGGCCCGCTCGAGGCGCGTGTTATAGAACATCGCCCCGACGCGGTTCCCGTTCCGGGTCAGCAACCGAGCCAGGGTCGTCACGAAGTCGATCAGCACCGATCGCTTCAGTCGCCCAACCGAGCCGAAATCCACGGACGGGCTGAGATCGAGCAGGAACCACGCCGATATCTCTCGGTCCTCGATGTACTGGCGGACGTACGGAGTGTTCATGCGGGCCGTGACATTCCAGTCGATATAGCGGATGTCGTCCTCGGGCTGGTACTCGCGCAAGTCAGCGAAATCCAGCCCGTAGCCGTAGAGCAGACTGCGGTAGTCTCCCTGCAGCAGGCCGTCGAGCCGCCGGATGACCTGCCAGTCGAGGCGCAGCAGGATCCGCTCAGGAGTTGAAGCTGAGGCTGGCATGCTCATGCAGTGGCACCACAGGCAAGGGGATGCGTTGAAGGATCTGTTCCAGCAAATCGTCTCCGGTCACATTGTCGGAGAGCGCTTCGTACGACAACACAAGTCGATGGCGCAAGACGTCGAACGCCATGTCGAGGACGTCCTGGGGTAGCGCATAATCTCGGCCTCGAAGCAGGGCCAGGGCGCGGGCGGTCAGGATCAAGTTGATCGAAGCCCGCGGGCTCGCCCCATACAGGATGTAGTGCGCCAACTCCTCGTGACCGACCTCTTTCGGCGTGCGTGTGGCAGTCACGATCCGGACCGCGTACTCGATCAAGGCCGGGTCCACGTACACGCCGTCTGTCACTCGCTGCAACCCGAGCAATTCCTCTGTAGTCAGCACCCCCTGGATCGCTTGCAGAGCGCCGGTCATCCGTTCGACGATTACGAATTCCTCCATCGCACTCGGATAACCGACGAGGACCTTGAGCATGAAACGGTCAACCTGTGCCTCGGGCAGAGGGTAGGTCCCTTCGGTTTCGATCGGGTTCTGGGTGGCGAGCACCAGGAACGGATTTGGAACCGGGAAGGTCTCGCGGCCGATCGTGACCTGGTGCTCCTGCATGACTTCGAGCAGGGCGCTTTGCACCTTGGCCGGGGCGCGGTTGATTTCATCGGCCAGCAGCAGGTTAGTGAACACCGGGCCGAGCGAGGTGCTGAATTCGCCTGTCTTCTGGTTGTAGATGCGGGTGCCGACCAGGTCGGCGGGCACGAGGTCGGGCGTGAACTGGATGCGCTTGAACTCGCATCCGGTCGCCTCGGCCAGGGTCTTGATCGCCATCGTCTTGGCCAATCCCGGCACGCCTTCGACCAGGATGTGGCCGCGCGACAGCAGCGCCACGATCAGCCGTTCCAGCAGGTGGTCCTGGCCGACGATGACTTTCTTGACCTCGTAGAGAACGCGCTCAGTCGCTCTCTCGTTCCCAGTTCCAGTCCCATGGTCCATCACTTGCTCCTCCAACGGCTTCTGCAATAGTGGGCTTGGCACCACCTCGCTGTCTCCCGTTCGGGGATCGCACGCGGGGCGGGAGCGAGAGGCTCAATAGGCTGGCAGTCCGGCCGCCTGGCCGGCGACGGTAATCGGTACGGCAAACCCGATACCGATGAAAACCTCTTGTTCGACCGGGTTGAGGATCCCGGTGACGATACCGATGACCTGGCCGTTGCGGTTGAGCAACGGTCCGCCTGAGTTGCCCGGATTAACGGCGGCATCGAATTGGATCAGTCCGTGCAATGTCTGATCGCCGCTTTCGAGCTCAAAGGTACGATCGAAACCGGAGATGACCCCGGCGCTCATCGAACTGTAAAGCCCAAAAGGATTGCCCACGGCGAACGCCTCGTCCCCGACATGGGCAGCCTTCGGGTTCCCAAGGATCGCCGGGATCACTAGCGCCGGAGGCTGGAGGGCGCGTAGGACAGCGATGTCGTTTTGCGGTTGTTCGGCGACGATCTGGGCCTGGGACTGCGTTCCATCGGCGAAGCTGAGCTGGATGTCGGAGGCGCCGGCGACGACGTGCAGGCTGGTGAGGATATCGCCCATTTGAGAGATGACGACGCCGGTGCCAAGACCGTAGCTGATCTCACCGTCGGTACCGGGGGCCTCGGTCTGGATCAAGATCAGCGAGGGGCGGATCGCCTGATACACGCGGGCCGAGAAAGTGGGCGGAGGCGTGGCCGAGGCCAGGGCCTGTGCGACGGCCTCATTTACCTCTTGCGGGGTAAGCGGGCGTGGGGCCGGCACCAGCCGGGAGTAGAGCAGGACCGCCAGGAGTGCCGCCAGCACTCCGGATGCGAATGGGGCTGCCTTTCTGGCGCGCATTCTCAAACGCAGGATGCGCGGCCGCCATTGTTCGGAATGTGAAGGGGATGGTTCGTCCATCCTCTATCCTGCGCACGAGGAAGGGCAGTCCACTTCCGGCTTGGTTTAGGCCTGGCAGGTGACGGAGATCCCTCACCACGATCCACACCGGGCACAAATATAACATTTTTGAGGGACTTTGTCAGTGTGTCACTTTGTGTAGATCTGGGCGTTAACCCTCCGAAGACTGACGTGAGGAGCCTTCATGCCCACGCCCCAAGACTTCGACGGACAGGATGTCAAGGCGGCCAGGCGGGATCCGGCCGCCTTCGCCGCTCTAGACGATCGCTACATCTAGTCCATTTACCGCTACATCTACAGTCGCGTGGGGAACGCAACCGATGCCGGCGACCTCGCCGCCATTCGCCGCCCGGGCCGTCCGGCGAATTCACCGCCGTCGGTGGTTTGTCTTGCCGCTGGTTCAGCGGAGGATCGTCCGCTCAATGCGACGATCGGGGACGAGCCAGATGATGGCTACGGCAAGGCACAGAGCCCAAGCGATGTGCGAGCTTACGAGGGACAAGGGGATGGCGGCGGCATAGACTGCCAGCGAGACTTTCCCTTTGACATCGCTACCGACGGCGATGGCCAGCGCGGACTCCTTCCCGTGGAGGGACACGAGGACTCGCACTAAGATCGAATACGCCATCGCGGCGAAGATCAGGACAACGCCATAAAGCGCCACCGGAAGCGGGGCAAGGCCATTCTCACCCATCCACGCCGTGACGAAGAGCACCAGGGACAACCAGAACAAGAGAAGGAGATTGGCCCACAACACGCCGCCGTTGACCCGCTGAAAGGCCTGAAAGAGGTGATGGTGGTTGTTCCAATAGATCCCGAGGAAGACGAACCTGAGGATTTAGCCGAGCAGGTTGGGGATGACGAGGCCAAGGGCGGCGAAACTGGCGCCTTCCGGCACCCTTAGCCCGAGCACCATGATCGTGATTACGATTGCCAACACGCCGTCGCTGAATGCTTCGAGTCTGCCTTTGCTCAATGCATTCCTCCGGGGCTCCTTGATCCGCCGAACGTCAACCCTTTAGAGCTGAGAGGTGCAAAAGGCGCAGCGCGTGGCCTTGATTGGAATGCTGGAGAGGCAGAATGGGCAGTCCTTCGCCGTCGCCGGGGCCGGCTGCTCGGCCCTGGCCGCTTGCGCTCGCTGGAACACCTTGATAAGCACGAAGATGACCGCCGCCACCAGGACGAAATCGACGACGGTATTGATGAAGGCGCCATAGTTCAGCGTTGCCGCACCGGCCGCCTGAGCGTCTGCCAGGGAGGGGTAGGGCGTCCCTGAAAGGTCGACGTACAGGTTGGCGAAATCCACCTTCCCCAGGATCAGCCCAATCGGCGGCATGATGATGTCGTTTACCAGGGACGTCACGATCTTGCCGAATGAGGCCCCGATGATGACGGCGACGGCGAGATCCAACACGTTGCCTCGCAGGATGAAGACTCGGAACTCCTTGAGCATGGAATAGTCTCCTTCCACTCAGAACCGATCTGGGCGTTGCTCGATGCGGCATGTTTCTCGGTGACAAGCACGGAGGATACCACGGGCCGCTCAAAGCCAAGGACCGTTGCCTGCCTTCAGCCTCGTCAAAGCTGGCTCGCTAGCAAGCGCGACCAGGCAGGGGGTCTAGGTCCGACAGTCGGCCGGTGGTTCTCGGGCTCAATTCAGGTGCGACCTGCCAGCGTGGAGAAGCCACGCCCACCAGCCAGGGTTTGTCGCCCGGTCATTTTACGCGCGGGTCCGTCCGGCAGAGAATCATAAGGGGAGATGACGCTGACCCGCACCATGGGACGGCTCATGAGGATCCCGGACGCGGCCCGGGAAACCATTTCACTCGAGCCGAATTCCCTTCGATGGCTGTCTGAGGATCTGGGCAGCCACTGTCCGGAAGAGTGTCCTGGGGATCCTGAGAAACAGTCTGATGGCGCTGAGGTCGATCGCCTCTAACCTTTGCCGTGAAAGAGCGGAGTGAGCGTGGATGGGTCAAGCCGCGCTGCCTCTTCGATGAGCTGGCGGATCTCTCCCCACGGAGCGGCTTCAATGGACTTGAGCACCAGAAACCGCTTGCTGAGTCGGTCTCCGCCAAGGAGTGACGTACGATCCATAAGTCTGACACCGTGGATGAACGAAAGCCGGACGTGATCCCGGCGGAGTTCGATCTGGCAGATCGCGCCTTTGACCGGACCGCCATGCCGGCTATTGTGGTAGGACAGCCCGCCCCAGAGGATCCGCTCGGTTGCCTCCGGGCAGACCGAGGCGACCATATTCCGTAGTTCAAGCGCGATCTCCTTCAAGGGCCCCGGAGCAAAGGCGAGGTATCGATCGACCTCAGCCGATGCCAGGAAGTGGCTTTCTCTCATGATTTACGCCAGGCTACTCGCTCTCATGTGAGAGTTGTTCGGGCTGCCAGCTTGCAACGGGATCGATCGACAGGTGTCTCTTGACCCAGCGGGGGTCTCTAGCCGGCCTGCAACTCGGCGATCGTCCGTTCGATGAGTGCCGTCGCCTCGCGCAGGGCCTCCACGTCGAATTCGAACTTGGTCCCGGCGGCCTTGAACAGCTCGGGCAATGCGGCCGTGTTTCCGAGCGCGAGCGCCGAGTGGTAGGACCGAAGGGCAGCGGCAGGCTCGGCCAGCGAGTTGGCCCATGCTGGCTTGTCTCGGAGAGCCGATTCTGATTTCTCGGGCGTGAGCCGCGGTCCGGTCCCCATTCCGCGAGTGCCCCGACTACGCCGGCAGTTGGCCGGCTTCGTCGAGAAACGTCACTTGAGGCGGCCCGGATACTCCCGCCCGCTTGGTGGCCTCGCGGAACTCCTCAGATTGGAACAGCTCACGAGCTCTATCGGAGGAGCTGTATTCACCCAGAATGACAACTTCATTCGCATCTTCGAGATTGCGGAAGAATCGCACTCCCTTAGAGCCATACGTCTTCCGAAGCTGACCGGCTTCTTCGAAGACCTTCTTCCACACACCACAATCTCCCACCTTGAGACGGACGATCACATGGGCCAGAGTGGCATCCACTCCTTTGGGTTTGGGTTGCCCTCAGCGGCAGACCATCTCGGCCGCGGCCGCGCAAGTTGAGTGTCGATCCATGCCGCGTTCGTTGTGATTCTCGAGGCTGATCATCTTGGCTGGACCTGCCTCGGCTCCGTTCGTGACAAACTGGCCGGACCGGCGATGACCGCCACGGCAATTGCCGCGGCGAGCGTCAGCCCGACGCTGCCACGTCAGCCTCGACGTCGGCGAGGGTCACGACATCAACCCCGCTCAGGCATGAGGGCGCGACCGTCGCATTGAGCAGGATCCAGCGATGCCGGGCGAGCCCGACATTGGCTGCCTGGGCGACTCCGGGATCGAAGCCCACCCAACCGTCCGCGGTCTGCGCCAGCGCTTCGTGTGTGTCTCCCGCCGGCATGGTCCCGAAGACATCTGAGGTTATATCCGGTAAGCGATAAGCAGTCAGGCTGTCATTCGCCGTGAACATGCACGGTACAGGGGATGCCGGCAGAGTGCAGCTCGCCAGGGTCAGGGCTGCAATCAGAATACTCAATTTGACGATTGGGATCCCTCGGGCGCTCATAGTCTTCCTCCTTGGCGGATAGTGTCGATCCTTGAACTTGATTGAGCTGCTGCGGAGGCTGCCGCTCACCTGGGAACGGCCTTCGTCATGGGCTACCGATTGAGCTTGCACCCCGGTGTGATGCACGGAAAGGCCGTCAGTAAAACTAGAAGGTGCGCCGGCGCCGGAAGGGTACCCCAGCGCCTGTGAAGAGCAAGCGGTCAGGTGAATCACCCGTCTTCTGAGACACGTCTCGACCGCGGCGACCTCGTGTGCAAGCCCTCTCAACCGCCGGCTAGCGCGAGAAGCTTGAGAGTCGTCTTCCAGTTTCGGATCGTGCAGATCGTGGCGAGCTTGGAATCAAAGTACGCGTTGGTGAGCTTGCTACGCGCGACCCCGTTCGGACATCGAAGGTAGATCTCCCGGCCCCGCACGACATACTCATCCGGTGGGGAGCGGTCTGGATCAAGCCCAGCAACCCTGTCGGCGGCGGGAGAATCCGCCAGAAACGCCACGTGGAGGAGGCGCTCATCTGCGCCGGATCGTTGGAACGGATTGGCCCGGACGATCGTGCGGAGCTCAGCGGCGGTGCGCGTTACGAGGGGAATCTCCAGCCCGAACTGCCGGGTGATCGCCTTGCTGATGATTCCCGGAATCTGGCGGGCTAGTTCAGGCTGTGCCTCGAATATGACGTTGCCGCTCTGGATGTAGGTCTGCACATGCCGGCAGCCAGCTTGTTCGAATGTCGTGACCAGACCTGCCATCGGCAGCCGGTTGTGCGTTGTGAGATTGATGCCGCGCAGAAGAGCGATATGAACATCGGTCTTCTTAGGCGTGCCGAGCCTATCTTTGGCCATCCCAGGTTCCTCGTGGACAGGATAACACCGAGTGGCTTCGGGAGCGACATCGATGACTGTCTATGTGAACCGGCAAGCTTGGTGATGGCTGCCAGCGCTATCCGGGCCGGGCGCCTGTCCATGCCCGACTCCCCTGCCCGCAGAGCCACACAACTGAGACCAGATATTGACTGACCTGAGGCGACCCGAGGCGAAACGGATGGGATGGGCCAGCCAGGAGGTGTCTTGTTTCGACATGAATCTGGCTTCTCCAGGTGGCCTTGAAGCAGAGTTCGGGCAGGCTGATCCGGTTCAAGCCGCCGACGGTCAACTACTTGCCAGCGGGTTCAGGCCCTGAGGCGCCATCTTGTTGCACTGCCGGTGAAGTCCGCCTCCAACCACGCAAACGCCTTGGCGGGCAGCACCCGATATGTCGGCGTGCCCTTTAGGTGAAAAGCGTACTTGCGGAAGTAGAGCGCATCCAGTTCATCGAGGAGCTCATTCTCTTGCACGCGCTCCGGACGTCCCTCGACGATCGCGACCTCATCGCCACTTTCCAGGTGGACCACAACCTGGCGGCCCAGTGCAATGTTCCGTCCCTTGCGTGAGCTTGGGTCGGTGCTGAAGTAGAAAGCGTCCCTATGCCAGAGGCCCCAAACGGGCGCGGCATGGGGCAGGCCGTTCGCCGAGGTAGTTACGAGCCAATAGTTGTGCGCTTCCTCCATCCTCGTGCGGAGGAAGTCCCACGAGAGAAGACCGTGGCCTTCCGACGGAGGTTTGAGGCCGTAGCCCGGAGGCATAGACGGTCTGTCGACCTGTGACATGTAAGGAGTCGGGGGGGTCTGAGTCATGTCTGCCTCTCGGTGGGGGGGATCCACGATCCTTCGGTCACCCGGAACGCCGAAGTGTCTCCCCCGCCCGGCCGGCCTGGCTGACGACTATCGACCATCACTCCGCTACGCATCGAGCATGAACCGGTCCCGGCGTCTCAACTCCGCCGCAGATCGGACGGGGCGGGCGAGAGGTACCAGCCTCGGTCCCTGACCAGCAGAAGAAGCATGAGGATGTTGATCATAAGAACGATGAGATCTGCCGGTCCGAATTCATCTGCATAGGTCAAGACGGATATGGTTGTAAGCAGCACCAATGCCAGCCAATACGCAATCCGGCTGTGCCTTCTCAGGAAGACGACCAGGCCTACGAAAACGAAGGCATTCAGTAGCGCCAATACGGCCATCACCCATCGGCCGAAACCCGTCTCTGGGAGTGCCGGATGGATGCCGGTCGCGGCGATGAGGCTGAATGCAAGCGCAAGTTGGGTAGCCAGAACCCAAAGTGGGAGCCTGGCTCCCCGGTGGGCACGGCGCTCTCGGCCGCCCACCTTGTCAAGATCCAGTCTAGATCGTCGCTCCGACGTCCTTCGGGAGGACGGACGGTGGTCTGGGAAGCGCGGCATAAGAAGTCCCGCGTTCCTGTCCCGGATTCCGGCCAGCCGTCAGCGCGCCAGGAGAATCTTCACGGCCGCTGCCAGACCCGGATCGTTGGCCTCGCGGAACTCGTCCCAATTCCCGGAGACGAGTGTCTCCGGGACGATCCCGGAATCCTCCCATATCCCGGCCGGCAGGCCAGACGGCTCGTATGTCGCACTTGCGATCCAGGCGCGTGAGCCATCGGTGAAATCGAATCGCCTGAGCTGCTCGACATTCCCAAGGGTCGCCTGCCCAACAACCGTCGCTCGTCCGGAACGCTGCATGATCCCGCTGAAGATCTCGCCGTAGGAGACGGTGTCTGGGCCGACGAGGACGACCAGCGGCACCGTCTGCGACCCGCCGATGTCCTCGGCCTCGACGACCAGCTCCTCCCGAGTCCCCCGGGTTACGAAGGCGCCCTGCTCCCCCCCGACAAACATCCCCAGACTCGCCTCGGCCACGCTGCCTAACCCGCCGCCGTTCATACGGTTGTCCAGGATCAAGCCGTCGAGCGGACCGCCGGCCGTCATCGCCATGAGAGCCTCCCGCAGCTGGTCGTCGATCGTTTCATCCAGGAATGTTGGCAACATGACATAGCCGAGGCGCGTGCCAGGGACGAGGCACGAGTCGACCGGCAGCCCGCCGGTGACACGGCGCCGGGTCACTGTGATTTCGCGAGGCGTCCCGCCGGGGGTCCGAACCGTGAGCGTGACCGGGGTGCCTTCCGGACCCAGCGTCCGGCTTATGCCGGCCTCATCCCGAGGCGGGCCCCCGTCAACCGTAAGGATGGTATCGTGGGGCAGCAGGCCGGACTCGGCCGCCGGCCCATTGGGGAACACAATGATGACCACCGCGCCGCCATTGGCGGCGTTCGTCGCCAGCATTCCGATCCCGACAAAGTCCAGTCGACCGGCAACGGCGCGTGCCTCGTCCTCCACTTCGGCTGGGCTCTGATAGTAGGAATGCTCGTCCCCGAGTTCCTTGACCATCGCCTGAAGGACAGCATAGAAGGCTTCGTCGGAAAGCTCACCCTCAACGAGCGCCTCGTAGCGGTTCCTGATGGCCTCCCAGTCCTGTCCGTTGAACCCCGGATCGACATAGTTGTCGTTCACCGCATTCCAGAGTCCTTGGAACACTTCGAGCTGGCGGGCCCTCCCCTCGGAGTCCACCGGAGCTCCGCCGGGCAGGGTCGAGGTGGGATATGGGGTGGGCGTGCCTGGAGGGCCGGCGAACGGAATCGGGGGCCCGGCTTGAGGCGCTACCGGGTCGTAGAGGCAGTAGCGCACGCCGAATTCGTTTGTTGCCGGCCAGGGTGATGAGGTGACCGTAGGTGCGGGCGGAGCGGTGGCCGGCGGAGCCAGCGTGGTGCTGGCGACGCCTCCACAAGCCAGCCCGGCGCAAGCCAGGGCACATGGGACCGCAAGTAAGGAACGGAGGCTGCGCATATAGACTTAAGTGCGACCGCCGCCGTGGCGGCGTGTGACCCCTTTACCGTGATCGACCGGAAACTCTACCAAGCAGCTCCCAATTCTAATCACTCTCACGGCCTGTGCAATCCACGTCAGTCAACTCCCGGGGGAGGGCAGACAGATGCCGAATCGGACGCATGCATCAATGAACTCAGGCGTTTCATTGAACGGCGTCATCACCGGATGTTCGTGAAAGAACACCCTATCCGGCAGCAGAGGGAATTGCGTCCCAAACCAGTGGTTGAAGACGATCCTGAACGTGTTGACCGGCGTCACGGTCGGGTAGAGATTCTGATAGGATCGATCTGAGAAATAGATCGCGTTGAGAATGGCGGATCGGATATCCACCCCCTCGGTGGTCGGCACATTCCAGTCCAGGTAGTGTCCATCCCCGTGATCTGCCTGCAGAACGATAACAACCGGGTTATCCGACTCGGCCAGTATCGCGTCGATCGTATGCAACACCTTCTGGTTGATGTAGTCGACTTGATATGCGTAGAATTCGACGTAGTCCTCCGGTGGAAACTCGTACCAGTACAGGTTGGTCTCGCGCCGGTATTTGAGTTCTTCGCCGCCCGGTCCATATAAGAAAGGTTCATGAGGAAGGTAGACGTGTGCAAAGAGGAAGTAAGCACCCTGTTTCGAGGCATAGTCCGGAAGATGAGCAAACGCATGATTGATTCGTTCTCTGCGCTCGGAGAGCTCCCGATCAACGGCAGCAGTGACCACGTTACTGGAAAGCTCGGGGTCGTCCGGCTGTGAGTCTACATTGAGTAGCGGCAGCCCCATTGTGGTTCGCACCAGGAGCTGTTCAAACGCATTGATTTGCGGTTTTCCCTCGGCCCGGCTTGAAGGAGGGGATATGAACACGTCCGCATACTGATTGTTCGTATCTCCGGTACCGGAATCGAAGACCACGACTTGATACCCTTGTTCCCGAAGGAAGTCGTTCGCGTAGTTGGTCCTCAAGTTGTATCTTGCCGTTCTGGCAATGCGACTTGGGAAGTCGCTGAAGTACATCAGATTCAGCGACGTGTTCAGGGAATATGTGGTGTTGAGGAAGTTTGAGCGGCTGGAGGAGGCAACAAAGAACCCGCGTTGCTCCAGTCCTTCAATGAACGAGGAATTGTTGTAGTCATAGAACTCATCGAGGATGTCGGACCTCGAGTATCCATCTAAGACAATGTAGTAAATGTCAGGCAGCTCGGACCTCGGCACTTCAAGAATGGATGGTTCGGCTTGCGCTTCGCCGCGGACCTTCGAAAGGACCGCGGTTTCGGAGCGATTGTCCCCGCTCGTGATAGCCAAGGTCGAGATGATTGAGACCAGAGGAAAGATCACAAAGATCGCACTGGTCATGTTCAAGAACTGCGCGATTTGTCCCGGCATTCTGGAGCGGACAATGATCAGTGAAAGCACGAAGAAGGCAAACAGCCAGATTCCCGCCAGGATCGCGACATCGAACTCCAGTCCTTGTGTGTGGGACCATCGTTCAAGGGAATTGGCGACATGGCCGAAGGAATAGAACAGGATTGTCAGCAACGAAGATAGGACACCTGCCTTTTCCCATCCTCTCAGAATCAGGCGAAAACCACACAGGAAGAGAACGACAAGCCCAACAGAGAACGCCAGGCTTCGGAGCGTGTCGACGAACGGGATGAACATGGCATTCCGCGCGTATAAGTACAGGATTGGGCTGATGCCCCAGAAGATTGGATGAATCGGGAGACTGAGCAGCTTCGTTCCTGCACCTCTGTGTGGATGGCGAATTCGAGCAGGCTCCATAGATGACTCCAGGATTGAGCGCCCCCCGAAGCCCATGTGCTAAAGAACCCCCAAGTAACCTGATGGCTTCCAGTATACATTGTCGCCCGCCTCTGGAAGACGGAATGGCTTGTTAATGGTGAGAAGAAGGCATGTTAGCCTCGAGCTAAGTCCGCCGGTACGTAACGCTTCGATCATGCTCATCCACGCGCTGGGCGGGACGCCGATGGTCACCTGTCGGCGGCCCAGATCTGCCGGACGAGGGCAGAGATCGTCGGCTGAAGGGCTTCATGCTTCCACTCGTTGCGGTTGAGGGGATTCTTTCGTTGCTGCGAATCCAGCTTGTGGGGTCACTGGATTCAAACTCGCGCTTCGTGTTCCGCGGCGTCAGTCTGTTACGCTCCGGTCAACTCCCGAAACCGGTCGAGCAGTTGGTCGACTTCTCGCTTGGTCGAAGGGTGAAACAGACGCTCGATTCGAGCGTCCTGAGGCAGCTGGATGGATAGCGCCAGCAGCGTCCCCTTGCTGCTTATCGAAAGAGCTACGACCTCTTTCAGCGGGATGTAGTGCCACGTTCCGCCATACCTGTCCACCCCCGCCCCTACTCCCCTCTTCACGGACAACGATCAACTCTCGATCGGTCAGGATCGTCATGTGGGCGGGCGAGATTCTCCGATAGAACGTCCTGCCCATGAGTGTGAACTCACCCGCCCGGATTTCAGCTTGCAGGACGGCCTGGATGACCTTTTCTCCCCTCACCAGGCTGTGCTTCGCGTAGTTCATGAATTTGTAGTTCACCTCTGCCCAATGGTCGAACTTCTCCAGCTCCGAACTCAGGACCTCGTCCCTGGAATCGACTGTGGCAAGCCGTATGTTCTCCAGGATCGGCGTGAACAGATAGTCAGTCACTGAATTGAACTTGAAGGTGGAGGAAGAGGGAACACCCTGCTGCGTGACCCCGCTTATCTTGACCCGGGTGTCCAGCAAGATGGCTGTGACCTCGACGCAACTGATCCGCTCGAGTGGATAACTTTGCAGTTCAAATCCTTGACCGAGTCTCTCCAGGATATGGATCTCGTGGCCAAGATCGCAGATGAGTTTCTCGGTTGCCCTGTGAAGAAACCCTGCATAGGTTGGGGTGAGAACCGCATAGGGGAATGCCCGTCCCTCGGCAAGGAGGGGTTCAAAGAAGCCTTGGAAGGCCTTTGGCACGGCGGCGTAGGATCCAATGAACTGGGCCCAAGACAGTTTCGTTTGTTCGACCGCGTTCAGTGTGGGCATTTTGGGGGTCATTGAGGGGGGAATCTGTCGCCGAGTCATCCGGGGGATCTTCCTTGTCCTGGTGATCATGGGTGTTCCTTTGTCAGGATGGCGCCTCGATTGCTTCGCCCCGCATGCTAGCCTACCCAAGTAGCGAAGCGTAGAGGGTCCTGGCTCCCATCCAGCCGCTTGTTTCAAGGACATTGGATGGCAGGCTCGCAGAGAGCCAGAGCGGGGGGCGACCGACAATCCTATTCTCGACCCTAGATCGCGCTGGCCTGCGCCGCTTGCTTATCCCGGTATTCTTCCGGGGCCTAGGAGCGGATGGTGTCGCGAAGCACCGCCTGTCATGAATGCCGCTACCGGGATGCTGTTGCTCTTCCAGGGCTCTATCGTGTTCTCAAGAAGCGCTCCGAATCCTACGTGCCGGTCTCTACAATCTGCTTTAGCGTCTCGAGCGCCCAGCCATGATGGGCGACCTGCTCGGCCGGAGGTAATTGGTCGAGAGGGAACCAGTTCAACTCCCTGACATTCCGGCCGGGGGTGAGGCTTCGATGGCCGGTGGCCGAGGCCGCATAGTGAAAGATCAGGTGCCAGTACCCGTGCCCCTCAAACGATTCGATATGGCTGAGCCGGAGCGAGGCGGCGGAGACACCAGCCTGATCTTCCAGGATTCGCTTGGCGGCGTCTTGCGGATGCTCCGTGTGGCGGAGGAAGTCATCGGGGAGGAACCAACCCGCTTCGCCGTCATAGGCGTCGGTGTTCATGTAACTTGCGAACAGGACTCTTCCAGCCTCAATAAGGCAAACATCCGCGACGAGTTTATGCACTTTGCATGGGCTTGCTTCCATCTGGTCACCCCGTTCTGGTGGAGGATCGGACGCGCTGCCGGACGACCTCGAGCTGCCAAGGCAGGCTGCCCTTGTGCCTCTCAAGGTCGGGTTGTTAGGCAGCCCGAGTTGAATGCGCTACGTCGATCCTGGTCGAGAAGTAGGCCTCTGTGCCACCGCCAATCCAGAGGGCGATTTGGCCGTGGGAGTCCCCAAGCTTTAGGTCGTTCACGACGAGGCACGGGTGTGCAGCTGCGTTAACATGCAAAGACGCCTGGATCCCGGAGACGACAATCTTGACGGACGTCCAAGCACCTGGCTCAAGGTCCGCGTAGGATTCGTACACACCAGGGCTTTCATCCCTGAGGCGAAACCAGGGATAGTCGGGTTGAGACATATACTGGGTGGAATGATTGCGGCGGAGTTGGTCCTCAGCGCGGCTGTTCGTCGGACGCAGAAAGAAGCACTCGAAGTGACGCGCGGCTGAGTGGAGGCGAAAGGCGACACCGACAAATCCACGGGCGTAATCAGGTGCATCGGGCCGCGGGATGCCCACAACGTCGATCTCGATTGTCCCGTCCTTGAATTCGGAGCCTGAGATGACGGCAACGGCCTGATCGTCCGCAGGGTTTTCGTCGGACTCGACTAGGCGCACAGCTCGCCGGCCCCGGTAGGTGACCATCTCCGCAAGGACATACCGCAATTCGAGCTGGCCGAGCGAGTCCAGCCGGAGCGTTTGTCTGCCAGCCTCCGCCATGTGTCCTCTCCCGCGTCTATATTCTTGGGCCCCATCGACATCTTGGGCACCGCTTTGGCGCCCTTTCTTGGCGGGGCGGAGGTCATTTATTGACGGAGAGACGGAATCGTCCCGTGTGCGATCAAGCTGACTGAACGAGCCCGACGACGTTGACGGGATGGATGAACGTTCGGATACCATGATTCATCGAGACCTCCTGACATTGACCGTTTCTAGACTCACTTTGCCTTGCCCCATCAAGAATCTACACATGCCCCTAGACAAGAGCCAACCTCAGGCAAGCCGCCGAACGTTCCGCGTCAGGCGCCTGGGGGCGAGCAGCGAAGCAAAGTCGCCTGCACGCTGTGGGT
>Ga0209342_10001628_pt1 | contig 24999 bp, 22 predicted proteins | sample RifCSP16_2_FD_184023 | JGI IMG/M metagenome (GOLD analysis project Ga0209342, IMG submission 184023) | Soil microbial communities from Rifle, Colorado - Rifle CSP2_sed 16_2 (SPAdes) (version 2) | ecosystem: Environmental > Terrestrial > Deep subsurface > Rock core/Sediment | place: Rifle... | reverse complement strand
CCGCCTACCTCGGAGCCAGCGGCGTGGATCTCACCGCCAACGCGACGGACCCTGGGAGCGACGACCTCACTCTGAGCGTGGACTGGGGGGACGGCACCGTGGAGGTCTTCGAGTTCCCGAACGACCCCGCCGTTTTCCCGGACCCGGACCCGAGCCCCGAGGCGAACCCGCGGTCCATCACCGCCACCGCCACGCACGAGTACGCGGCGGCGGGGAGGTACTGGATCACGGTGACGGTGGAGGACGACGACGGCGGTTCCGCGGTGATGACCATGCCGGTCACGGTCTGATCGGGGTCGGGTCCGACCGCAATGATCAGACCGCACGCTACGAAGCCCCCAGTTGGGGCATTCACCGACCTCCCCCCCAAGACGGGATGAACCCCCTTGTCGTTCGCAGTATCCCCATGAGGGGAGGCAAAGACCATGGCAGACGAACCGAAACCAGGCAGCTTCGTGCACGTCGAGTTCGCCGTGAAGGACGCGGCGGCGGTGAACAAAGTGAAGGACTTCTACGGGCCCATCTTCGGATGGAAGTTCACGGACGTCCCGGAGTTCGACTACACGCTGTTCGAGGCCCGGAGCGGCCCGGGCGGCGGGATCGGTGCGGTGCAGCCGGGGCAGAACGTCGGCATCACGAACTACCTCTCCGTGCCCTCCATCGACGAGACCGTGAAGAAGATCGAGAAGGCGGGCGGGAAGGTCCTCGGTCCGAAGATCGAGGTCCCTGGGCAGGGGTGGCTCATCAACTTCCTGGACCCGGCGGGCGTGCCGATGGCCCTTTGGCAGTCCACGCCCCACGAGCACCCGCCCAAGTGAGGCATCACGCGGGCCGGTTCAGCCACTCCTCGAACGCCGCGAATGCGGGCTCCCGCCCGAGGAAGGCCTTCACGAGGTCCAGGGCGGGGCGTCCGCCGCCGGGTTCCAAGATCGCGCGGCGATAGCGCGCCGCCTCCGTGGAGCCGAGGAGCGCCCCGGCGGACTTGAAGGCCCCGAAGAGGTCCGTCGCGAGCACGAGCGACCACATGTACGTGTAGTAGATGGCGGAGTAGCCGTCGAGGTGCCCGAAGCTGCACTGGAAGTGCGTCCCCTCGAACCAGGGCACGAGCTCGTACCGCCCGAAGAGCTCCTTGCCGAGCGCGGTCGTGTCCAGGCCCTCGGCGGCACGGCGATAGCACGCGAGGGAGTAGGCGGAGAGGAACATCTGCCGCCGCGTCTCCATGCCCCGCCCCACCGCCTCGGAGCGCTCCATCCGCTCCGCGAGCTCCGGCGGGATCGGCGCGCCCGTCTCGTGGTGCCGGGCGAAGCTCCGAAGGCATTCCGGGTCGCGGGCCCACTCCTCGAGCATCTGGGAGGGCGCCTCGACGAAGTCCCACTCCACATGGAAGGCCGAGTTCCGGACCCAGCGCTGGCGGCACGCGAAGAGGAAGTGCAGCAGGTGCCCGAACTCGTGGAAGAAGGTGCGGACCTCGCCGGGCATCATGAGCGCCGGTCCGGTGGCGGGGTCGGGGAAGTTGCACAGGAGCGCGATCTGCGGCGCCTGCAGGGGTCCCCGACCCAGGGACACGGGGAACGCGGCGGCGTGCGTGAACTTCCCCGGGCGCGGGTGGAGGTCCAGGAAGAACCGGCCCATGCGGTCGTCCCCCTCGTAGAGGTCGAAGGCCTCGACGCTCGCGTCCCATACCGGGGACTCGACCTTCTCGTAGCGCACGCCGAAGAGGGCCGACGTGATCGCGAAGAGCCCCTCGCGGACCCGGGCGAAGGGGAAGTAGGCGCGGACCTCGAGGGGGTCCAGGGAATGACGCTCCGCCCGGACCTGATCGCGGTAGTACGCGCGGTCCCACGACTCGAGCGTCTTCGCCTCAGGGAGGTCGCCGCGTTTTCGCCGCAGGAAGAGGGCGTGGTCCTCCTTCGCGCGCGCGGTCGACGCCTGCGTCACCTTCTCGATGAAGTCGGCGGCGGCCTGGGCGGTGCCGATCATCTTGTCCTCGGTGATGTAGTCCGCCCATGTCGCGTACCCGAGGAGGTGGGCGATCTCCGCGCGCCGCGCCAGCAGCCGGTCGAGGACGGCGAGGTTCGCCGGGTGGGCGCGGCTGTGGAACTCGTGCAGGACCTTCCGGCGCGCCCCCTCCCGGCGCGCGTACTGGAGGAAGGGGAGCGTGTCCGGGTAGGTGGTGCCGATCGTCACGAGCCCGTCCTCCCCAGGCGGATGGCCCTTCACGTAGTCGGGGGGCATCCCTTCCAGGTCCTCGGGAGGCAGCTTGACCGAGCGCACGTCCTCGGCGATGTTGCGCTCGAACTCGGACCCGATGGCCGTGGTCTCCTCCCAGAGCCCCTGGAGCCGGGCCCGCGTCTTCTCGTCCTTGTCCACACCGGACCGTCGGAAGTCCCGGAGGATCTTGGTCATCGCGAACCGCGTGGACTCGTCGGCGTGCGCGACGTCCACGGCGGTGAGCGCCTCGTACAGCGGACGGTTGAGGCCGAGGCGCGTCGCCATCTTCTCCGACTCCTCGAAGGCGGCGTTCCCCGCCTCCCGCACCGCCTTGTCGGCGTGCGCGCTGAAGAGGATCTTCCCCTGCGCGGAGACCTCCGCGAGGAGGGCGCTGATCTCGTCGAAGGGAACGAGCGTGCTCTCGACCGTGCGTGGCGCGTTGTCGGCGAGAAGGCCGTCGAGCAGGGCCTGGGCGCGCGCCAAACGCCTGCCGGACTCGGCGCTCACACCTTCGGGCGACCCCGCCAGCGCGAGCGTCGGCGGGGGCAACGGGGCTCCCACGGTCTTCACGGTCCACGTCCCCGATGTCCGACACCGGCACCGGATAAGTAGGTTGGCACGACCTGTCGCCAAACCTGAAATCCTGGGGTGGGCTGCCGTGCGCGTGGGGCTCCCTGTGACGGCGTTGGTGCTCGCCGGCGGGAGAAGCGCGCGGCTCGGGAGGGACAAGGCGTTCGTGGCGGTGAACGGTACCCCAATGATCGCCCGCGTCCTCCGGGCGGTCGGTCCGCTCTGCGAGGAGGTCCTGATCCTCGGCGGCGACGCGGGGGGATTGGCTTCCCTCGGGCACAAGGTCATCCCGGATGCGGAGCCCGGAGCCGGGCCGCTCGTCGCGCTGCGCGGCGGGCTCGATGCGATGCGGACGGACTGGGCCTTCGCCACCGGCGTCGACACCCCCTTCCTGAACCCGACCCTCGTCCGGTACCTCTGGAAGCTGCACGAGGGCCACGACGCCGTCGTCCCGTTCACCGCCATGGACCGCCAGCCGAAACCCCTCTGCGCCCTGTACTCGAAGACATGCCTCCCGGCCGTCCGCGAAGCGATCGCGGCGGGGGAGAGGAGGATGTCCTCGTTCTATGGCGGGGTGAAGATCCTGCTCGTCCCCGAGGACAACCTGCGGCTCGTCGACCCGCTCCTGCTGAGCCTGCACAACGTGAACACGCAGGACGATTTGCGGATCGCCGAGGAGATCGCCGCCACCGTGGACCCCCCTCGGCCCGGCCCTCAAAGAAAGGCATAAGTACTTTGAATGACGTCATACTTTGTATGGGCACTCTACAAAGTGAGACCAAGATCTCGGAGGGTCACCAGGTCGTGGTGCCGGCCACCCTTCGCAGGAAGCACGGGCTCTCGCCGGGGGACGTCCTCGTCTGGGAAGACCGGGGGGATTCGTTCCGGGTCGTGCCACGGAAGCGGGTGACGCTGGCCGACATCACCGGAATCGGGCGCTCGGGGGGCGCCGACGCCGTGGAGGCGAAGCGCCGCATCCAGAGGGGACGGCGGTGATCTGCGGGGACGCCAGCTATTTCATCGCGCTCGCCGACGAGGATGACCGATGGCATCCGGACGCCGTCCGGCTTCGAGGAAGGCTCGAGGATGAGTCCCTGCTCGTCACCGGCTTCACGGTCGCGGAAGCGGTCACCCATGTCGGCGGCCTCCTCGGGGGGAAGGCGGGTCGCAGGCTCCACGACTTCTTCATGGACTCCTGTGAGGTCACCCATGTCGACGCCGGGCTGCTCTCCGACGGGATGGTCCACTGGCTGACGTATGACGGGCGACTCTCCGTTCAGGACGCGACCTCGGTCGCCCTGATGGTGCGGAGGGGGGTGAACCGCGTGGCCTCGTACGATGACGACTACGACCGGGTGCGGGGGATCAAGAGGCTGCACTAGAGGACGCTCCGCTCGGTGGGGCAGTTGCATGCCGGCTGGTGCGGGCAGTGCTTCGCCATCCACAGGGGGCAGGCCGGCAGGGCCTGAGGCTCGATCGCCCCCTCCCGCACCTGCTCCATGTCGGAGAGCCTCGCCTCGGCCTCCTGGCGGATCCTGTCCAGGTCGCGGAACACGAGGTCGTACGCCATCAGGCGGGAGTCGTCATTCAACTTCTCGTAGTACATGAGAAGACGCCCGCGGTCCGTCCCCGCCAGGGCGCAGTCGAAGGCGAGGCGGAGCACGTGGTTCGCGAACAGGCTCGGGACCTTCTCGCGCTTCGGGAGGCTGCTCAATCCGGCGGTGCGGAGCAGCGTGGGCACGCCGCGGTGCACGGTGACAAGGTCGGTCAGGGGGCCGAGCGAGACCGGCCGCCGCTGGCTGTCCGACCCTTCGCCGTACTGGAGGGCGTCACGCAGGGCCTTCGAATAGCCCCGGCGCTCCAAGTTGCCAAGGCGCTCCTCGCCGGTGTCCGCCGGGGGATGCGCCGCGTCGAAGTAGGACCGACGCGGATAGATGAGGTCGTGGATCCGGGGACGGCCGGGAGGCGGCCTGGCCGGGAGGAGCGCGAGGAGCTCCTGCGCGAGCGGGGGGTTGGCGGTGAACTCGGGGGCGCTTCGTGCGAGGGTGGGTTCGAACGCCTCCTTCACCTCGCCGCAGGCGCAGGTCGCCTCGTACTCGCACCCGCGGCGCCACCAGGGGCACCGGGGGAGGCCCGTCGGGTCCCCGCGCTCCAGGGCAGCCGCAAGGAGGTCGCGGCGCCTCCGCATCTCCTCGCGGATCGCCGGGAGGTCCGGGAACGTCACGTCATGCGCCATCAGGCTCGGCGCGGCGCCGTCGCCGCCTCGGTCGTAGATGACGAGGCGGCCCCGGGAGCGGTCCGCGAGCCCGCAGTACATCGCGAGCTGCTCCACGTAGGAGGCCCGTGCCCACCGAGGGTCCGCCTCCTCGTCGAGACCCCGCGTCGTCTTCAGCTCCGTGGGGATGTCTTTGTAGATGTCGATCTTCCCCGCCACCCCCTCCCACTCGACGAACTGCTCGAGGTACTCCTCCGAGGAGACGGCGTGCCCGAAGAGCTCGTGGAACCCGGTGCCGGCAAGGATGCGGCGCTGGCGCTCCCCGGTGGGGCGGACCTCGGGCTGCGTCCACTGCATGTAGGCCTTGCGGGGGTTGAGGAGGTCCGTCACGGAGATGCGGCGACGGTGCCGGGGCGCCGTGAGGCGGGCGTCGAGCGCGTCCTTCACAGTGCGGTTGACGTCGACCGAGGCGACGTGAGAGGCGATGTCGAATCCCATGGCGCTGATCTCCTTCTGGAAGCGAGGTGCCGGTCGGCTACTTAAGCTGCGAGGGGAGGGGGGTGAAACCGAGGCACTGGAAACGTTGATGGTGTGCGAGGCGGATGGGCGGTCGTGCCGTCCCCTGGGCGACCTGCGGATCGAAGACGAGAGTTGGCGCAGATCATGGCCGCCTTCGACCGTGCCGTCGCGGGGGAGCGCTTCACGGAGAGCGAATGTGTGACCGCCGTGCGCCGGGTCCGTCGCCGCAGGTGAGCCCGTTCGACTTTGCCACGGCGGAAACTCTCACATTTCTGGTCGGAACTTGTAGCCGTAGTGGATGACCCCGGCCTCGCCCTCGGACCCGAGCTTCCGGAACGCCGACTCGACGCGCATCCCGATCTTCACCTGCTCGTTCTCCACGTCGATGATCTGCGAGGTCACCCGGGCTCCCTCGTCAAGCTCCACGATCGCGAGCACGTATGGCTTCATCAGCTCGAAGGCCTCCGGCGCGTCATGGATGATCGTGAAGGAGACCACGGTGCCCTTCCCCGCGAGCTTGAGCTTCTGCATCCGCCCCACGGAGCGGCGCCCGCACTTCGGGCACACGACGCGCGGCGGGAAGTCGACGGTCCCGCAAGAGCCGCACTTCGTCCCGATGAGGTTGTACCGGGAGGAGACCTCCCGCCAGAACCGCGGGACCGCCATCAGTTCACCCTCCCGAAGAGGTGGACCACGGCCGTGGCCCCCGTGCCGCCGAGCGTGTGCGTGAGCCCGATCTCGGCGTTCTGGACCTGGCGCTTCCCGCCCTCGCCGCGGAGCTGGCGCACGATCTCCACGGCCTGCGCCACCCCGGTGGCGCCGACGGGCATCCCGCGCGCCTTGAGCCCGCCGGAGGTGTTCACCGCGATCCTCGAGCCGAGCGTGGTCTGACCCTCCTCGGTCGCTGGCCCGCCCTGGCCCTTCTTCACGAAGCGCAGGTCCTCGATGGCCATGATCTCCGTGATCGTGAAGTTGTCGTGGACCTCGGCGAGCTGGATGTCCGCCGGGGTCTTCTGGGCCGCGTGGAACGCGCGCTTCCCCGCCACGACGGTCGCGTCCATCGTCGTCAGGTCGCGGCGGTCGTGGAGGGCGACGGTGTCGCTCGCCTGTCCGCTCCCCAGGATGCGCACGGGGGTGTCCTGGAACCGCCGCGCCTTCTCCAGGGGGCAGAGCACGAGGGCCGCCGCGCCGTCGGAGAGGGGGGCGGCGTCGAACAGGCCGAGGGGTTCCGCCACCCGCGGAGCCTTGAGGACCGACTCGAGCGTGATCTCCTTCTGGAACTGCGCGTTCGGGTTGAGGGCGCCGTGGCGGTGGTTCTTCACCGCCACCGAGGCGATCTGCTCGCGCGTCGTCGCGTACTCGTACATGTGCCGCCGCGCCATCATCGCGAACAGCCCGGGGATCGTCGCGCCGAAGACGGACTCCCACTCCTGGTCCGCCGTGGCGGTGAGGATCTCCATCGCCTTGACCTCGCCGACGTCGGTCATCTTCTCGGCGGCTCCGACGACGACGATCTCGTGGAGGCCGGAGGCCACCGCCGCCCAGCCCTGGAGGATCGCGAGCGCGCCGCAGGCTCCGCCGCCCTCGACGCGCGTCGTCGGGAGGTGCATGTCGCTGAGCCCGGAGTAGTCCGCGACGAGCGCGGACACGTGCTCCTGGTCGATGAGCCTCCCCGCGGACATGTTCCCCACGTAGACGGCGTCGATGTTCTCCGTCGTGATACCGGCGTCCTGGACGGCGCGCAGCCCCGCCTCGATCCCGAGGTCCCGGAACGACTTGTCCCAGAGCTCCCCGAACTGCGTCTCCCCGACCCCGATGACCGCGACCTCGCGCATCTCAGCCCTCCCGCATCTTGATCTTCCCGCGGTACTTCGCGTACGTGCTGTAGTCGATCACCTTGAAGTCCTCCACCATGGAGCGCATGGTCCGGACCTTGGCCTTGTGGAGGGCGTCCATCTCCTCCGTCACCGTGATGTCGAAGGCGTCGCTCCCCGCCCCCGATCCGTAACCCACGGCGAAGATGCGGTCCCCGGGCTTCGCGACGTCGAAGATCGCGCACAGGCCGACCATGATCGCCCCGGAGTACGTGTTCCCGATCTCGCGCACGAGGAGCCCCGTGTCCATCTGCTTCTCGTCGAAACCCAGCATCTTCCCCACCCGGAGGGGGAACTTCCCGTTGGGCTGGTGGAAGACCGCGTACTGGTAGTCCTGCGGCCCGCTGTTCGCGCGCTTGAACAGGAGCTGGGCGCAGTTCGCGACGTGCTTGAAGTACGCGGGCTCGCCGGTGAAGCGCCCGCCGTGCGAGGGGTAGGCCTGCCCCTCCCGCCGCCAGAAGTCCGGGGTGTCCGTGGTGTAGGAGACCGTGTGGTTGATCGACGCCGCCACCCCGACGTTCCCGATGAGGAACGCCGCGCCGCCGGCGCTCGCGCTGTACTCCAGGGCGTCCCCGGGGGCCCCCTGCGAGGTGTCCGAGCCGATGGCCATCCCGTACTTCGCCATGTTCGCGACCGTCAGGCCCATGCAGGTCTGCATCGCGGCCGTGCCCGCCTTGCACGCGAACTCGAAGTCCGCCGCGGTCATCACCGGCCCCGCCTCGATGGCCTCGGCGACGATCGTGGCGGTGGGCTTCACGGCGTACGGGTGCGACTCCGACCCGACGTAGATCGCGCCGATGTCGGAGGGGCTCACGCCGGGCACGCGCTTCATCGCCGCGCGCGCGGCCTCGACGCTGATCGTGATCACGTCCTCGTCCGGCCCGGGCACGCTCTTCGCGCGGATGTTGAGGTTCTTGCCCATGGCCTCGCCGTCGACCCCCCACACCCGCCCGATCTCCTTGGGCTGGATGCGGAATCGCGGCACGTAGGCCCCGTACGAGACGATGCCGGCCATGAGAAGACCCGGTTCCCGCCGTGTCAACTGGAGGGGCTTAGAAAAAGGTTGTGCCTGCGGGGCCTCACGGCGCACCTCCCCTGCGCCTGGAGGGGCGGGGGTGCCAGCACCTCGCCGGCTCCGTCGTCCCGGCCCAGAGCGAGGCATGATCCCGGCCAACGTATTTGACGCCGACCGCCCCTACCCTGGGACGATGCGCCTCGCGCTGGCAATGTTCGCGCTCATCCTCGTGGCCGCCACACCCCCCGCCCACGCCGATCACTTCGACCTCTCCCTGATCGAGTACGACATCCCGCCGGACAGCATCGGCTCCATCGACGCACCCGAGTTCGAGTCCCCCGACTACGTCAGCCCCCTCGACGAGGTGATCGGGGTCGCCCTCGGCGGCACGGCGCACGCCTACCCCCTGAAGGTCCTCCGAGTTCACGAGGTCGTGAACGACGTCGTCGCCGGAGTGCCGGTCACGGTGACCTACTGTTCGCTCTGCGGCACCGCCGTCGCTTACGAGCGGCCGTTGTGGAACGGGACCCCCCTGGTCTTCCACACCTCGGGGCTCCTCTACCGGAACAACAAGGTCCTGTACGACACCGCCACGTGGAGCCTCTGGCCGCAGATCCTCGGTGAGGCGGTGAACGGCAGCCTGCACGGCACCCTCCTCAGGGACGTCACCGCCACGCGCACCTCCTGGGCGGACTGGCGGGGCCGCCATCCCGCGAGCCTCGTCCTGGCCCGCCCGCTGCCCGAGTGGCTCCTCGACTACAACGTGGATTCCTACGAGGACATCTGCATCGCCCCTCTCGAGGCGTTCCCCTACTGCGAGGACCGGGGCTCGTACTACACGACGAACTACACGGTGAAGGAGTGGCGGCATCCGGACCGCCGGCTGCACCCGAAGGCGCCCGTGTACGGCCTGGCCTACGGGGGCACGAGCGTCGCCTACCCCATGGAGTCGCTCGCCTCGGCCGGCGTGATCAACGACGCCGTGGGCGGCGTCCGGTTCGTCCTGACTTACTTCAATGGATCCGTGAACGCGTTCTTCGCCGGGAAGGCGACCTTCACCGGCGACGCGGCGCGCGCGATGAGCGATGGAAGTGGTGGCGTGTTCGACCGGATCAGCGGGGAGGGTCCAGGAGGGGCCCTCGACCGCGCCCGCGGGCTCCAGGTGTTCTGGTTCGCCTGGAAGGATGCCCATCCGGACACGCGTCTCTACGGGGTCGACTGGCCGCCCGGGGACGGCGGCGACCCGGCGCTCGGGGCCGTCGTGGTGGCGGTGGCGGGCACCGTGAACGCGGCGATCGTCCTGCTCTTCTGGCGACGAGCGACGCGCCGGGGCCGCTGACCGCGGGCTCAGCGGTCGAGGGCGAGGGCCGAACGAAGGAGGGCCTTCACCGCCGGGGAGCGGGCCGCCGCGACGCTCGTCAGCTTGACGTGGCGCATCCCCTTCCCGGTCCCCTCCAGGAGGGCCTTCGGGTCGTCGAGGTCCACGCCCCGCCAGAACCCGAGGTTGACGCGTTTCCCCGTCGCCATCACGACGAGCACCTTCTCCTTCCCGAGGTACCAGGGCATGCCCCACATGATGCGCTCTTCGAGCTTCGGGGCATTCGCGCGGATGAGCTTCCTCACCGCGGCGGCGATCTCCTTCTGAGGAGAGCCGAGCGCGCCGTACCAGCCGTCCGGGTCACCACGGGGTCTCTTGAACGTCCCCATGGCCTAGGCTGAGCGGACGCCGGCCTTCAAGGTTTTGGGAGCGCGCGGGTCCGAGGGCGAACTTCTTGACCATGGACCGCTTGTCCGCGCCGATGCCCAGCCCCGACCGAGATTGGCCCTCGCAGCTCTTCGTGGACAACCCCGACCTCTTCCTGCCGTTCCTCGAAGCGCGCGTGGAGGCCGTCAAGGACCATGTCGTGCACCTCGCAGAGATCCTGAGGGAGATGGGTGTCCCGGAGGGCGGGAGCGTCCTCGACCTGGCCTGCGGGATCGGCCGGTTCAGCGTCCCCCTGGCCCAGCTGGGCTACCGCGTCGTTGGCCTGGACCTCTCCCCCGCCTATGTCGCTCAGGCGAAGGCCTATGCGAAGCGCATGGGGGTCACCGACGAGACCCGGTTCCAGGCGGGGGACATGCGGGACCTCGCCGGCCACCTCGGGGAGAAGGCGCCGTTCGACGCCATCGTGAGCCTCTTCACCTCGTTCTCCTACTACGGGGACCGGGCGGACCGGGACGTCCTGAGCCAGCTCGGTGCCCTCGCCGGCCCGCACGGCGTGCTCGTCCTCGAGACGGTGAACCGGGACTGGGTCCTCCGCAACTTCGTGAAAAGTGCGTGGCGCTTCGAGGGGGACATGTTGCTGCTCGAGGCGCGCGAGTACGACTCGGTCCGGTCCCACATCGTGAACCGATGGACCTTCTACCGCCGGGAGGGCGAGGTCCTGCGCCCCGGAGGCGAGTTCGTTGTCGACCACCGGATCTACGGGCCCGTCGACATCGCGGAGATGCTCCGGGCGTCGGGGTGGCGGATCGAGGCGATGCATGGGAACTTCCTCCGCGAGCCCATCGACCTGCAGGCGCCGGGCCGCGGCCGCCTTGTGGTCGTCGCGCGCAAGCGGTAGGCCGCGCCTACCGTGTTCCTCGGAGGGGAATGGGTCCGGCCAGATTTGAACTGGCGTCAAGTGGTCCCGAACCACCTAGGATAGACCAAGCTACCCCACGGACCCGCCGGGCGTCTCGACGTTAGGCCGGTTCCCCTAAAAAGGTTCGTGGGGCCGGCGCGACAACTTCCCTGGAGTTCACCCATGAGGGCGACCTGAGAACCTACTTATAGACCCCCTCCCGTGCGCGGCCCCGGCCATGGTGCGAATCGATGCGGTCTCCTATGGTCCGGAGGGCGTCTCCGAGGAGACGGACATCACCGTCGGCCGTTGCCGCGAGCTCGTGGAGAAGCACGGCGTGACCTGGATCGACATCGTGGACATGGAGGGCCGGACCCGCGAGGAGCTCGAGGCCCTCTTCGCCCTCCACCCGCTGCCGCTGGAGGACGCGGGCCGCACGGACATCCCGCCGAAGGTCGAGGTCTACGAGGACGTCCTCTTCGTCGTCAAGCGGACGATCACCTGGGCCGAGGAGATCGAGACCGACCAGGTGAGCCTCTTCCTCGCGAAGCGCTACCTGATGACGATCCATGACAAGGTCCTCCCCCAGCTCGAGGACGTGAAGGTCCGCATGCGGAAGAAGGACCCGAAGATCCTGAAGTCGGGGCCGGACTTCCTCGCGTACATGGTCCTCGACGCGGTGGTGGACTCCTACTTCCCGCACCTCGACCGCCTCGACGACATCATCGAGGGCCTCGAGGAGGCGATCGTCCGCGACCCCACGAAGGCGTCCATCGACCGCATCCACTCCGTGAGGACGGACCTCCTCAAGCTCCGCAACGCGCTCCGCCCCCAGCGCGACTCCTTCTCGCAGCTCACGCGCATCGAGGCCCCCTACTTCAAGAAGGACACGCGGAACTACCTCCGCGACGTCTACGACCACATGATCCGCGCCCTGGACACGCTCGACACGCAGCGCGAGACGGTGACGAGCCTGATGGAGGTCCAGGCCACCCTCGTGAGCAACTCGCTCAACGAGGTCGTGAAGCGGCTCACCGGGATCTCGACCGTCATCCTCCCGCTCACGCTCATCACGGGGTTCTTCGGCATGAACGTCTGGTTCCCCGGGGTGGGCCTGAACACGGGCGAGGCCTTCCTGCTGGCGGTGGCCACGACCGCCGTGGTCGGCGTCGGCCTCCTCCTTTGGATCCGCCACAAGAAGTGGCTGTGATCACCGCCGGCGAAGGCCGAGGACCATCGCGGCGCCGAGCACCGAGATCGCGAGCAGCATCTGGAACGCCGCCCCGAAGCCGCCGGTGAGGTCGCGCAGGTACCCCGCGGCGACGGGCGTGACCGTCCCGCCGATGAGGCTCGTCGCATTGAGGAACGCGAGCGCGGTGCCGCTGAACCCCTCGGGCACGATGCGGAGGGCGAGGACGTAGTACACGGAGAAGGGGAACTGGGCGAGGAAGCCGGCGAGCGGCAGGAGGTACACCGCGGTCGACGCGGGGAGCACCATCACCGCCATCGTCATCACCGCCACCCCCAGGAACCCGAGCACCAGCGGGACGCGGAGGTCCGAACGGAAGGGGCCCGCGGCGGTCCACCCTCCCAGGGGTCGCGCGAGGATGCCCGTGGCGGGGATGATCGCCGCCACCATGCCGGCCAGGACGATGTCCAGCTGGTGGTCCCGGAGATAGGTCGGGGTCCAGGAGACGAAGAGGATGTACCCGCTGTAGGTGCAGGCGAACGCGAGGCCGACCACCCACAGTTCGCGGATCCGGAAGAGGCGGAGGAACTCCACGGCGGTGAACCGAGACCCCCGCAGGTCGAAGGGGCGGGCGACCCCCCAGAGGCCGAGGGCCAGGACCGGGAGGACGAAGGCGAAGAGGGCCTGGGCGACGGGCCAGGTCAGCGCGGCGGCGAGCCCGGGCGTCGCGAACAGGCCCACCGCCATCCCCGAGGGGGGTCCGGCGAGGAAGAGGCCGATCGCCCGTGCCGAGCGGGGCGCCGTCGCGCGGCTGACGAGGTTCCCCAGGGGCACGAAGATGAAGGCCGTGAGCGCGCCGGCCACCGCGCGCTGCACCAGGAGCACCTCGTAGGCCGGCCACAGGACCGTGGGCACGGCGCTCAGCGCGAGCGCAAGTGAGGCGAGGACGACGAGGCGGCGGTTGTCGACGCGGTCGATCAGGAGACCGGAGGGGAGCTGGACGAGGAGGATGAGGAGGAGGCAGACGGAGACGAGGGCGCCGACCTGGGCGTAGGTGATCCCGAGGTCCCCGGTGAGGGAGGCGGCGAGCGGCGCCGGGGCGATGATGAACGCGTTGTTCACCAGCGTGACCAGGTAAGCGAGGAGGATCAGGCCTCGAACGGGCAGCCCCATGCCACCGGCCACACCGCGGAAGTTGAAGGGGCTTGGCTCCCCAGGAGCAGGCGAATCACCTCCGGGAATCAGCCCTGATAGTGGCGGCTGAGACTCGCTTGACAATACTGATATCACCCCCTACCCACGGGATGCCTACGGTATCCCTTACTAGGCGGTCTTCTGGCGAGAGCCCACGGCGATTGCGGGCCATGCTCCTCGCGACTCTCTTCCTCGGCGGGCTGGCTGCCATCGGGCCGCCTCCCGTCTCGGTGGCAGAGACCTTCCAGTCGCCGCCCGTGCGCGTCGACGATGCGCCGCTGCAAGAACTGTGGGATGAGTCCGAGCCCGCGCTCGTCGCCCGCCCGCTCAGCCTCCACGTCGTCTACACGAGGGGCCCGAATGGGGACCGCGACATCTGGTCGGCCCGCTCCATGGACGAGGGGGCCTCCTGGGCCACCTACGTCCGCGTGAGCGACGGCCCGGTGAACACGATCCAGGAGCACCCCGACCTCGCCCAGGTCCCGAGCTACCTCTTCGCGGTCTGGCAGGACCGGCGCTCCGGGTCGTTCCAGATCTTCTTCTCGCGCTCCTCCACCGGAGGCGCCTCCTGGAACCCGTCCTTCCGCCTCGATGACTCCAGCGGCGAGGCGATGGAGCCGACCATCGCCGCCGAGGGGACCCAGGTCATGGTCGCGTGGGAGGACACTCGGAGCGGCGCGCGTGAGATCTGGTCGACCAACTCCTCCGACAGCGGTGCGACGTGGTCGGTCCCTCAGCGCGTCGACGAGCCCTCCGCCGGCGGGGGCAAGTACCATCCCGCCCTCGGGGCGTTCGGCAACCGCTTCTGGGCCGTATGGCAGAACACCTCCTCGGACGGAGGGGACATCACGGGGGCCAGCTGGAGCGCCGGGGCCTGGGGTCCCGAGTCCCGCGTGGACGACGACACCTTCGGCGCTCGATCGAGAGAGCCCGCCATCCTCGCGGGGGTCGATGCCGACCCGCTGCGCATCGCCGTGGTCTACTCCGACGACCGTTACAGCGACGAGCACATCTTCTTCACGGAGTCCCAGGACGGCGGGACCTCTTGGGGGCTGAGCACCCAGGTGAGCTGGGGTTCATCCGGGGGCGGCGCGGCACGCTCCCCCGACCTGGTGCAAAGGTCCGGGGCGTTCTTCCCTAACCCCCTGATCGTCGCCTGGGAGTACCGCACGACGGGCGGGTCGGATGTCCGGTCCGCGCTCTCCCTCGACTCCGGGGGTTCCTGGGACACGGAAGTCCGTGTCAATGACGACCACCTCTCCGGCGCTTTCGACCAGGACTGGGTCTCCCTTGCCTCCAACGGAGACATCGCGATCGCGGTGTGGCACGACACGCGGGAGGGGAACGGGGACATCGCCCTGTCCTCGTGGAACACGTCCGGGACCTGGGGGGACGGCCTCACCAACGACAACGACGTCGTCGCCGCGGGCCTGGGGACGATCGCCCCCGGGGGCGGCCGGCAGGGCAACTCCCAGATCGTGGTCTCCGGCGGCGCGGTCTTCGTGATGTTCAACGACTCGCGCGACGTCGACGAGGGCGGGATCACGGACAGGAACGTATACTTCACCTCCTCGACGAACGCGGGTTCGACATGGGGGGACGGCGTCCAGAACAACAACGACGTCCGGGTCGATGACGCGCCACCCGGGTCTGATCTTCGGGACTTCGACTTCGCACGCGACCGGAGCTCGGGCAAGCTCTACGCCGTCTATGCGGACAATCGGCGTGGCGGCAGTTTCGACATCTTCATCACGTCGTCCTCGGACAACGGCAAGACCTGGGGGGACGGGCACCTCAACGACAATGACGTGGCGGTCCACGAGGACATTGCGGCGGCCCAGATCCATCCCGTCATCGCCCTCGCGGGCGACGGGACGCTCTTCGTGGCCTGGGAGGACTACCGGTTCGTAGATGCCGACGTCTTCATTGCGCGGTCCACCGACGGGGGTCTGACGTGGATCGATGAGGTGCGGCTGAACGGCGACATGCCGATCGGCAACGGGAGGCGGCAGACGTACCCCGCGCTCACCGCCAACCAGTCCAGCGCCTTCGCGGCCTGGGCCGACGACAGGAACGGCCCCAACTTCCCGGACGTCTGGACACGATCGGTCCGCGTCAGCGGCGGCACCCTGGTCCTTGGCATCGAGCGAGAGGTGAACGACGATGAACCGTCGTTCGTGTTCCACGAGCAGCCCGCGATCGTGATGGACGACTCGGGCCGACTGGTGGTGGCCTGGAGGGACCGGCGCAGCGGGACATGGGAGATCCGATCGTCCTATTCCATGGACGGGGGGTCTCTCTGGGGGGACGGTGTGACGAACAATGACCCCAACGCCACCGATGGCGGTGGGATCCCGGCTGTCCAGCGCGGCCCCCCGAGCCTCGTGGCGGACTGGAAGGTCTTCGGGGCCTGGGCGGACGACCGGACCACCGCGGGGAACCCGGACGCGTGGTTCTCGGGCTTCAACTCGACGACCTCGCAATGGTCCCACCCGAACAACCGGATCAACGACGCCCCCGGCAGCATGCAGTTCGAGCCGGACCTCGGCCTCAACGCCACCACCGTCTTCGCGGTGTGGGGCGACACCCGCATCGGGGGAACGGAGCACGCCTTCTTCTCGCGGGCCGGTCGAATGGAAGCCCCTCCTCCACCCGTGTTGAGGCCCACCCTCGCCGAGGTCCGGATCGACCCCGCCGGACCGACGAACCTGAACGCCTCAGAGATGCAGCAGTACCGGGCGAACGGTGTCAATGACGATGGCGGTGCGAACTGGTCTTGGTCCCCGGACTGGCAACTGACCAACTGGCTGGGCACGTTGACGCCGGGCCTCGGGCCCGACCGCTTCAACGCGACGTACTTCGCGGGGCTCGTGCCCGGCGTGGACAACATCACGGTGACCGACCTGAGCACCTTGATGACGGACCGCTCCCTGATCAACATCCTCGGCGGTCCACCCCCTCTCAGCAACCCTCTCGCCACGATTGTGCTGACCCCGTACCCGCCGCCCACGCCCCAGCTCACCCCCACCGCCTCGATGGTGTTCCGGGCGACCGGCTGGAACCTCCAGGGGGACCAGAACCTGACCTGGGAGCCGGCCTGGACCGCGGGCCCGGGAGGGTCTGTCGTGGACCTCGGGAGGGACTGGCTCCTCGGGCACCCCGCGGATTTCACCGCGGGGACCGTCCCCGGGGCGACCTGGCTCAACGTGTACGGGAACGGGACGACGGTCGATGACTCGGTCCCCATCAACATCGTACCTGGCCCCGTGGACTCTCTGACCTTGAACCCGACCGGACCGGTGGACCTCCAGCCCCTGCAGACGCGGGACTTCACCGCCGTCGGGTTCGACCAATGGGGGAACCAGAACACGTCCTGGAATGCGAGCTGGATGCGCTTCAACCCGCTTGGGAACGTCACGTCGACGGGGGGCGACGCGTGGGCCGGCTTCAACGCGACATTCGAGGCCGGGACCTTCGTCGGCGGCTCGGGCATCGCCGTGTGGGCGATCGAGAACATCAATGCCGCCGCCGGCGCGGTGGTGAACGTGGTCCCCGGCCCGGTCGCCACGATCCAGTTGACCCCAAGTGTCCCGTTCACGCTCACGCCCTACCAGATGCGCAACTACACCGCGAAAGGGTTCGACGCATTCGGGAACCAGAACTTCTCCTGGGCGGAGCAGTGGGGCACGACCAACGGGCTCGGCTGGGCGAACAGCACCGGTGGGAGTCCGGCGGCGGGATTTACGGCTACGTACACCGCCATGGCCCTTGGCGGCGTGGACAACATCACCGTCGAGGTCTTGGGATCGCCCGCGGTGGCCAGCCGTTCCGAGGTGTGGATCTCCGTGCCGCCGCCACCCCCGCCCGAGCCGGACCCCCTCGTGCGGATCGACCTGCAGCCCTGGCCGGGACCCGAGACCGTCGTCGCCGGCGCGACGCTCGCGTTCACCGCCAAGGGGTACGGGCAGAACGGGACCGTGAACACGAGCTGGACGCCGGAAGCCTGGATCTACGGCGACGGCCTCCTCGGGTACGTCTCCTCCTTCGGCTGGAACCCGGGTGCCGAGAACTGGTGGGTCGTCTTCCAGGCGAACACGACCGCGGGCCCCACCTCCCTTCAGGTCCAGACCGGGACGGTCTACTCCAACACCACCGCGATCAACATCGTCCCCGATGCGCCGTACCGCATCCAACTCGACCCGTGGCCTGGACCGATCAGCGTCCTGCCCGCGCAGACCCTCGGCGGCTTCCGCGCCTTCCTGCTCGACCGGTACTCCAACCTGATCACCGCGTGGACCCCGGTGTGGAACGCATCCAACGCCCTGGGGACCGCCGTGGCCGCGGGCGGCAACGGGAGCTCCGGGTTCCTCGGCACCTTCTTCGCGGGGAACACCTCCGGGACGACCGGCATCCATGTCGCGATGCAGGGCTTCCCCGATATCGCCAGGACCACGGCGATCGAGATCCGGGTCGGGCCGCTGGACCGCATCGCGGTCGACCCTTCCGGGAACGTCACGCTCACCGTCGGCGGCACCCGGGGCTTCCGCGCCTGGGGGTTCGATGAGTGGGACAACCTGAACCTCACCTGGGCTGCGTCGTGGTCCACTGTGGTGCTGACGGGGAGCTTCGCCGGGAGCTTCGGCGGCCACTCGGGGAACGCCTCGGCGGGGCACAATACGACATTCACTGCGCAGGGCGCGGGGACCGGGAAGGTCCGGGTCCAGGGCAACGGCACCACGATCAAGGGGGACGTCCCCGTCACCATCACCCTCCCGCCGCCGCCACGAAGGCTGCTGTGGATCGAACTCGCCCCCGGGCCCGGCCCCGTGGCGATCGCTCCCGGGAGCGCCCTCGGCTTCACCGCCACCGGCTGGGACGGGCCCGGTCTCCAGAACACGACGTGGAACCCGTCCTGGCGCAGGACGCCCACCCAGGGGACCTTGGGCGGGTACGGGGGCGATGCGGCGAGCGGGTGGACGGCGCTCTTCACCGCCGGGTTCGCCCTCGGCTCGGTGACCGTCGAGGTCGCCTCGGCGACGAACGCCTCCCTCATCAACCGGACCACGATCGCGATCGCCGGCTCCGGCGTCCTGTCCCGGATCGAGCTGACCCCGGACTCCCCGGTGACCGTGGAGATCTTCGATGCGCCGGTGTTCACCGCTCGCGCGTTCGACGCGGGGGGCAACCTGAACACCACCTGGAGACCCCAGTGGAGCGTCACCGGCGGCATCGGGACCGGCGGGAACCTCTCCGAGCCGGCCCCGGGGACCCACCAGGCCACCTTCCTCCCGAGCGGCCTGGGCCAGGGAACGGCCCGGGTGGAGGACAGCGTCACGGGAGCCCGGAACGAGACCCAGGTGTCCGTCGTGGACCTCACCCGGCCTGCGTCCGCGGTGGACGCGCTTCCCCCCTTCTCCACCTCCCGCTCCCTCTCCCTCGCCTACACCGCCGCAGACGCCGGGGGCGCCTCCGTCGCCACGGTGGCCCTGTGGTACCGGCACAATGGCGGGTCCTGGACACCCTACGGCGCCGTGGTGCCGTTCGCCTCGATGGCCTTCACCGCCACCGCCGACGGGCTGTACGAGTTCTACTCCCTGGCGGTCGACGACGCATCGACCCCGAACACGGAGCTGCCGCCGCTGAGCCCCGACGCGAGCGTGACCATCGACGGCACCGCCCCGACGGTACTTTCCACGGACCCGCTCAACGGGGCCACGAGCGTCTCGCCCGCGACGCCCATCGTCGTCGAGTTCTCGGAGGCGATCAGCCGACCGCTCTTCGAGTCCGCCGCCGTCGTCCGTGTCGGCGGCGAGGTCATGTCGGGATCCTGGTCCTGGGCCGGGACGCAGGCCACCTTCGTGCCCGACGCGCCGTTCCCCGCCGGCGCGACCGTGACCCTCTCCGTGCCCGACACCGCCGTGCGCGACGCGGCGGGGAACCGAATGGCGGCAGAGCTCCAGGCCACATTCGCGATCGCCGGCGCCGGGGGCCTTCCTGCCGGCCTCTGGGGCTTCCTGTTGCTCCTCGGCGCCATCGTGGGCGGACTGCTCCTGGCCTTCCTGTGGGCTCGACGCCGGAAGCGGGGTCAGGAAGAGGGCGACGCGTCCGACCTCCCGTCCGGGGACGAGGGCGGCTCGCCCGTCCACTCTCCGAGCGAGCCGACATCCGCGGCGGGGCCGGCGGCGTCCTCGGAACCGATGTCCCCGGTCCCCGGGGCCGCGGAGGGGGGCCTGCCCCTCACGGCAGCGGCCTCGGACGCCCGCGGCTGCACGCACTGCGCCGAGCCCATGACCGAACCGGGCGACCGGTTCTTCTGCCAGTGCGGCGAGCCCTACCACGCCAAGTGCGCCACCGAGCTCGGGACCTGCCCCGGCTGCAAGCGCGTCATGGCGCCCGAGGCCCCGGCCTCCGCCATCGAGGTCATCGACTGCCCCCTCTGCGAGGAGGGGAACGCCCTCCCGCAGGGGGCGGACCCCGCCTCGACCTGGTGCACCGCCTGCAGGGCGCCGCTGCGCGAGCTGAAACGCGGGTACAACCACCTCATCATCTCGGAGACGCCGGAGGCGACCTACCGGTGGGCGAACGGCTTCCTCCTGCGGGGGGTCCCCGCCCTCGTCATCTCGAAGACCTTCCCGGACAAGATCAAGAAGGACTACGGCCTCGAGACCGCGGAGATCTTCTGGCTCTCGGACACGAACCCCGCCCCGAACGTGCTCGACCCCAAGCGCGTGGACTTCGAGGTCATGCGGAGCATCGGGAAGTTCGTCAAGGCGAGCAAGGGCGGCGTCGTCATGGTGGACGGCATCGAGACGCTCGTGGTCGAGAACGGCTTCGACAAGGTGTACAAGTTCCTTCGGAAGGTGACGGACCTGTGCGCCCAGCACGAGATCACCCTCCTGGTCCCGGTCGCGCCGAACGCCTTCGAGATGGAGCAGACCACGATGCTCACGAAGGCCTTCGACCACGCGGAGCAGTTCGCCCCGGCCGCGGTGCCGCGGCCCAAGAAGCGCAGGAAGAAGGCGGCGACGGCACCCGTCGACGGGGGACTCAGTCGGTGACGACCTCGAAGCCGTCCGGGTCCACGATGAGCGGGAGGTAGTTGCGGTTGTGCCGCGTCTCGCGCATCTTCACCACGCCGAGGTAGAGGTTGGACTGCCCCTCGCTGCGGTCCACCTTGAGGTGCAGGACGCCGTCCGCGAGGAAGTCCTCGACCTCGTAGCGCGCGAAGATGTCCTTGTCCGGGTCGTACATCTCCGAGATCAGGAACACGGTGAGCCCGAGGTCGCGCAGCTTCTCGAAGAAATGGAAGAGCTCCCGCCGCGGGTTCTCGAACTCGTGCAGCGAGTAGAGCGCGGCCATCGAGTCCACCGCGACCAGGTCCAGCCCGATGGCCTTCTTGTACTCCGCGATCTGGCCCACGAGGGCGGCGAGCCAGTCCGGGTGGGTGCCCGTCTGGCTGTCCCCGAAGTTCTTGCGCAGGGTCGACATGTCGACGATGGCGATCCGGTTCGAGCTGTCCGGCCGCATCCCCAGGTGGGTGAGGTGCCGCACGAGGGACGCCCTCCCCTGCTCCAGGGTGAGGTACATGCAGCGCCGGTTCTCCTTCATGCTCTGGGAGTACATCATGTAGTAGGTGAGCGAGGACTTCATCGAGCCGGGGCGCCCGCAGACCAGGATGATCGAGCCCTCCGGGATCCCGCCCTCCATCTGGTTGTCGAAGTTTCGGATGTGGGTGCGGATGCGCTTCGTCGCGGGCTCCACCATCGGGCGGGGCCAGAAAGCCCGCGGACCATAATCCTTTGCCCGAGCGTCCACGCGAGGCCGCCCGGGTGCCCCTCACCGGGGCGCGTAGGGCATGTAGGCCCGGCGGTGCTCGCGCAGGAGGGCCTCGCGGACCTGGTCCACCTCGAGGGGCGGGACGAAGAGGTGGAGGGCCGCCACGACCCCCTCGATGAACCTCCGGGCGCGCTCTGCGGTGAGCTCGGGGGCGTCGCACTTCAGCTCGTTCAGCTGGTGCATGATGGCGAAGCTCATGATCGGCGGCATGTCCTGGAGGCACCGCGCGGCGCCTCGGAGGAACTGCGCGTGGGGTGGCAGACGCTCCGTGACCGCCTGCATTCGCCCCCGACTCCCGGGGGGCGGCCTTGTCACTGCCGGTTCGATTCCCAGCGTTGATACCAGCGCCGGGTCGAGGAGAGGCACCTTAGTCCGTGACGACCTCGAATCCCTCGTGGTCCACGATGAGCGGGAAGTAGTTGCGGTTGTGCCTCGTCTCGCGCATCTTCACCACGCCGAGGTAGAGGTTGGACTGCCCCTCGCTGCGGTCCACCTTGAGGTGGACAACCCCGTCCGCCAGGAAGTCCTCGACCTCGTAGCGCGCGAAGATGTCCTTCTCGGGGTCGTACATCTCGGAGATCAGGAACGTGGTCACCTGGAGGTCCCGCAGGCCCTCGAAGAAATAGAACAGCTCGCGGCGGGGGTTCTGGAACTCGTGGAGGGAGTAGAGCGCGGACATCGAGTCCATGGCGACGAGCTCGCACCCGAGCAGAGCCTTGTAGGACCGGATCTGGGCCACGATGGCCTCGAGCCAGTTCACCTGGTCGCCTGGCGCATCGTCGGAGAAGGACTTGCGCAGCGCGGAGAGGTCCACGATGGCGACCTTGTCCGTCGCGTCGGCCTCGAGCCCGATGTGGTGGAGGTGGCGCGTCAGGGAGCTGCGCCCTTGCTCCAGGGTGATGTACAAGCCGCGGCGGCCCTCCTTGACCGCTTGGTTGTGGAGCATGGAGTAGGTCAACGACGACTTCATCGAGCCCGGGCGGCCGCAGACGAGGACGATCGACCCCACGGGGATCCCGCCCTCCATCTGCGCGTCCAGGTTCTTCACATAGGAGCGCACGCGGGAGACCGACGGGGCCGGCAGCCGCTCGACCGCGACCTCCATCACGGCGCCTCCCGGACGAGGGCGATGAGCCCGGTGTAGACGCGGTCCGCGACGGTCGGGCCGGCCACCTGGTTGCACATCGTGCGGATGCCCTCGACGAGCGCCTCGTACTGGTCCGAGGTGAGCTGGTGCTCCCCCATCCCCAGCTTGGCCTTCTGCTGGGCGAACGCGGTCGCGGCGAACTCCCCGAAGAGGGGGCGCATGTAATCGACGATCTGGGCCTCCAGGTCTGGCATCACTTGCCTCCGAAGAGCTTCATGTTCTCGGCGTACTCCGGCGCGGCCTTGCGGAACTCCCGCAACAGGTGCTGCCGGACCTCCTCCACCTTCGCGGCCGGGGCGAACGTCCGCAGGACCGTCACCATGCGGTCGATGAACTGCCGGGCGACCTCGGGGGTGAGGTTCTCCGGCGTCGCGTTGAGGTCGTTGAGCTGCTTCTTGATCGCGAACGACATGATCGGGGCGATCGGGTCCAGAACCCCGCTGACCTTGGTGACGAAGCCGGTGCCGTCCATAGCGTTCCCGAACGAGGGGGCTTCCACGCCCAACCGACACCCGGCCCGGGGGTCTTCTCCCTTTTGGTATAGTTATCGCGACCAGTAGCCGCCGGGCCCCGGCCCCGGATCCGCGTCCCAGGGGGCCTCCCGCCGCGGGGGCTCCGCGGTGGCGGCGAGGACCCCCAGAACGACCCCCAGGACCGCGAGGAGCAGGGCGAGGACGTAGGCCCCGGGGAACAGCTTCCCGAGCATCCAGGCGGCCAGCGTGCTCTCGGCGGAGAGTCCCCCCACGGCGGCGAGGAGGCCCGTGTAGGCGAGGGCGATCACCGCCGCCAGCACGACGAGGCGGCGGGCCGCGGTCCGTAGCTCCACGCGTCCGCAAGCGCTCCGCAGGTGGATAAGACCTTCGGCCGCTCCGCTGGGCAGCAAAAGAAAAGCGGTGGATGACGCTCGACGAGATGGGCCCAGTTCCTTGCCACAAGGTAGACCTGCGTCACTACCGCGCGTTACGCGCGGCTCTGCGAATCGTTCCTTCCAAGAATGACTTAGGAGGTGATCCATCTGCAGGTTCCCCTACAGATACCTTGTTCACGTGCTCCCCATGTCGCCATGGGGCGTGGACTGTAACATCGTCCGAAGCAGAGCAGCTTTCCTGGGATGCCAAGATCCCACCACCTTCGCGAACCTCCGTATCGACCGCCGGCGCACGTAGAAGCGCCAGTAGTCGGGGTCGACCCGCCGGCTCGGGTTGTGGAGCCGACCGCAGTCGATGCCCAAGAGAAGCAGCATCCCACGAACCTCCGCGAGGTCCCTCCTGTCCTTCTGCGCGAAGAACACGTAGGGCTCCCGGGTCGGATCGCGAGGGATGCCACCCTCAGCGTCGAAGTATCCGCGAACATAGTCGATCATGTCCTTGCGCGTGCGAACCTCTGGAGTGCCGAGAAAGCTGCGCGAGAACTCTACGACGTAGAGATCCCTCGTCCGGCCTTCACGGTACGTCCATGCCCTCCCCCCGAGCTCAAGGATGAGCTCCCGGAGGGACTCCACGTACGCCTTCTCCCGTTGGGAGATGCGCAGTGTTCGGGCACGAACGGTCCCATCGTGCATCGCACCTAGCAAGTATGATCGACTCAGCTGCACCACCTCGGAGCTCGGCGTCCAGTCTCTGAGGGTTCCGGCCTCACGGCCGGCCTTCCCTGCGGATTGTCCGCACCTGCGCATTTTTACTCCAGGTCATCTCCCTTTGGGGGGGAGATGACCGAAAGTAGCGCAGGATACACGGAGTTCCCCGCATATGGCCGAGTTTGTTCCGGGACCTTGCGATCCCGGAGTCGCAACGTGCTTACGACTTAGCCCTCCTTGCTGAACCTGAGTTCGAGCGCGGCAAGAACCGCACCCTCGCTCGGGCCCAACTCGGGTGGCTTGACGGGCGGTGTGTGCAAGGAGCAGGGGCCTATTCACCGCGTGATGTTGACACGCGATTACTACGGAATCCATTTTCGTGAGGGCGAGTTACAGCCCTCAGTCCAAACTACGAGCGGGTTTCGAGATTGCCTTCGCCTCTCGGCGTCGGAACCCATTGTCCCGCCCTATGTAGCGCGCGTGTAGCCCGGGGGATTCGGGGCATACGGACCTACCGTTGACCTCTCCTTCCTCTGACTTAGCGCCAGCGGTCCCCATAATGTGCCCCGATCCCGGAGGACCGAGTTGCAATTATGGGCGAGGGTCTCGTTCGTTATCTGACTTAACAGAACGCCTTACGGTACGAACTGACGACGGCCATGCACCACCTCTCCCAAAATCAGGCAAAGTCATCGGCTTGGCCTTCATGTAAGGGTCGCCCCCGGTGAGTTTTCCGGCGTTGAATCCAATTGAACCGCACGCTCCTCCCGTTGCGGTGCTCCCCCGCCAATTCCTTTAAGTTTCAGTCTTGCGACCGTACTCCCCAAGCAGCAGGCTTAACACCTTCGCTCCGGCACCGGACGCCCTCGTAGGACCTCCGACACCAAGCCTGCAGCGTTTACACCCTGGACTACCGGGGTATCTAATCCCGTTTGCGCCCCAGGGCTTCGTCCCTGACCGTCGGATCCGTTCTAGCTGGACGCCTTCGCCACCGGTGGTCCTCCAAGGATTACAGGATTTTACCCCTACCCCCGGAGTACCTCCAGCCTC
>Ga0209342_10001627_pt1 | contig 25012 bp, 47 predicted proteins | sample RifCSP16_2_FD_184023 | JGI IMG/M metagenome (GOLD analysis project Ga0209342, IMG submission 184023) | Soil microbial communities from Rifle, Colorado - Rifle CSP2_sed 16_2 (SPAdes) (version 2) | ecosystem: Environmental > Terrestrial > Deep subsurface > Rock core/Sediment | place: Rifle... | reverse complement strand
ACCCCTCTATAGACACAAGATCTTGATCGAAGTCCATGGAGGGGTCGTCTGTTCCGTTATGTCGACGGTTCCGATCGAGATCGACCTCGTGGACTGGGACAACGTCGACAATGGTGACGAAGATTCCGAGACCTTGGAGCGGGAGTACGATCGGCGTATCGCCGCGGCCGAGGAAACGATGAAACAATACATGTGACCCAGGAGGACACGATGCAAGACATGAGTCTGTCGGAAGCCCAGGACGTGACCTACTCGTTGTCCAAGCCCAGCAAGATGCCGGGGTTCGGTTACAGTATCCCGGCGATCGCCTGCATGGTGGGGTCGTTGCTCCGGGAGGTTGAAGGGTCAACTTGTGCGGGCTGCTACGCGATGAAGGGGCGGTACCGATGGCCCACGGTGGAGGCGGCGCTGAACAAACGGTTGGAGTCGTTGGATGACCCCCGGTGGGTCGAGGCGATGGTCACGCAGTTGTCTACCGAGACCGTCAGGGCGACTAAGTATTTTCGCTGGCATGACTCCGGCGACCTTAAGAGCTTCGAGCACCTGGTCAAGATCGTCGAGGTGGCGAACGCGACCCCGTGGATGAAGCATTGGTTGCCGACCCGCGAGTACGGGATCGTCAAGGAGTATCTGGAGCGCCATGGGGCCATCCCGGACAACCTGGTGATCCGGTTGTCGGCCCAGATGGTCGACGGGCCTCCACCTTCCTGGTGGCCCTGGACCTCGGGGGTTCAGCACAAGAAACCCGTCCGAGGGTACCCGTGCCCCGCGCAGCACCAGGATAACAAGTGCGGGGAATGTAGGGCGTGCTGGTCGCGCCGGATCAAGCATGTTGACTACCACAAACACTAGGGAGCAATCATGGGTCTCGTGGTGAGGATCAGAGGACGTGAGGAATGTGAAGTGTCGATGGGGTACCAGGCGTTCGAAGGGTGGCGCCGTCAGGTCGTCATGGCGCTCAAGGGCATGGACCTGACGCTCGATAGTCTTGAGGATGGGTATTTCAAGTACCCCGATACCACCCGGTGGGAAGATGTGGCCCTGTACCTGTTGTTACCCTTGTTGCTCCACCCGGATGCCGAGGGCGTGATGTCGAGCTACGAGTGTGCCTCGGTGGCCCGGGGGCTCGAAGCCTTGTTGGAGCACAAGGACGAGGTCGAGGATTTCATCACCAACCAGGCCGACGAGCTCATGGAACCCGACGACATTGACATCGAAGATGATTTTTGGGACACGGTCAAGGAGATGGCCCTGCTGTTCCGTATGGTGGAGCCGGGCCAGTGGGTAGCGTTCTGCTGACAAGATTTCTCCCAGGGTAATTCAACTTCTTTCTCCCCTGGGAGACGGGGTGGCGGGGCTGGCGCCCCGCGTGACCTCGGGGCGGTCGGGGTCAACCTGACCGCTTTTTTCATATAATTCAAAAGGACAAAAAAATGGAAAATTCAGTAGTGGACGAGTCGAGTCCCGTGCCCCAGATCCAGGTTCCCGATCCCGGGCCACAGGATGTCGGGGCCCCCGTGGCCCCGCCGATCAAGTGGTTCTTCCTGGAACATTTTGTCTACGAGGTGGACAAGTTGGCATCCCGTGGTATCCCCCACGACATTGTGACCATTGGTTCGCCACTGGAGCTCAAGGGCATCACGTTCCCTGTGGAGTTTCGAGAGCAAGTGGCCGAGGTCTTGGGCCTACAGCTCCAGGGGGTCGAGGAGATGGTGACGGATCGCGAAGGTATTGCGATGCTTCATCTGTTGGGAGGGCCTGTCATCAAGATTGACGACGGGATCGAGTCGAAGGATCTGATCGGCGGGGTGCTCCATTGGTTCGCCAGGGCGACCGAAAGGAACGTGTGGGTCCATTCGGGCGGCGGCCAATACCGTGAGCCAAAACGAGACGGCTACTTGCATGTGTGGTTTTGCGCGACCCCGGATGTACGGGGTCGCTGTGATCGGCACGACACCCGAGAGCTCCTGGGGGTTGAGATATACGAGAACCAGGCATGGCGCACCTTGCCTCAGGACACGGGGTTGCTTCTGGAGGATGAGCATGGCCTAGTATTTGGCCAGGTGATGGAGCACAACATCTACAGCCTGTTCAACCTGGCGGCCAACCGGCGCAATGCGGTCAAGCTGATCCACCGGGTGCTCCAGGAGTTCGTCAAGGTGCTGCAGGATCCCGACGCCATCGAGCGGATCAAGGCGGCCCAGCAGCTTAAGATGAAGCAGCAAGCCCTCGTGCAGTTTGTAGCCCTGGGGAACCAACGGGTCAAGCAGAAGATCCTGTCGTCGGAGAACATCATCACGGCGTCGGAGCGGGAGATTGACAACTATGGCCATGCCATCATGGAGAAGGTCAACGCGGTCAAGGACATGAAACGTGAGGTCGAAGTGCTCAAGAGCGCGGGCATGAACGATGCCATGTTGACCCGTGAGTACGAGGCCATCTGGGGGCTCCGGGAGGTCCAGGGGGTCAAGGTGGAGGGCGAGAACATCCTTGTGCAGCTTGAGCACCTGGAGCTCGAGCACCACTATAGGGTCGAGAAGGATGGGTACCTGGAGGGTGAAACCCCAGAGAACGACCCACGGGTCGATGGTCTCCGGATGTTCGACATCGGGGTCCTGGAGATCCGGTTAGCGGTATCGAACGGTAACTATACCTTGAAGACGCGGAACTTGACCCGCGTGCTCCATGGGGAACACCACCATCCGCACGTCCGGAACATGAGTGTCTGCCTGGGGAACATCCAGGAGGGGATTTACAAACTTTTGGCCGAACAGCAGTTGTCTGTCGTGATCGCGATGATGATCCAGTTTTTTCACCACTACAATTACGCGGACAAGTATCACCCCATTGTCAATTGGCCCTCGAGGCCCAAGGAACCATGTCGCGAAAACGAAAACACAGCCGTGCCCTTGCCCTTTCCACAACCCCAACCGCTCCAGGAGGCCGCGTGATGCAAGAAGTTGCCCGACCCCAGGCCCAGGGCCCTGCCCTCGTGATTGACCCGATGCTCCGGCGTCGGCTTGACCTCTATATCCAGCACTGCGACACCGAGATCTCGGGCCTCGGGATCGTGGTGCCGGAAGACGGGAACCTCAGGATTACGGAATTGTTCCTGTTGGACCAGGTGGTCACCGGGACCACCACGGATCTCAACCCCGAGGCCGTGGCCAAGCTGATGTGTGACATCATAGAGAAGGGCCTGCCGGTAGGTGGACTTAAACTGTGGTGGCATTCGCACTGCAATATGAGTGTATTTTGGTCTGGTACCGACCATGAGACCATCCGGACGCTTGGCGATAACTGGGCCGTGTCACTCGTGGGGAATAAGAAGGGTGAGTACCTTGCCCGAGTGGACGTCTATGCCCCGATCCGCCTGGCCGTGGACAATCTCCCGTTCGTCACCAAGACGACGGAAGACGATGCCCTCGTCCAGGAGGTCAAGGCCGAGATTGCCCTCAAGACCAAGAAACCCGAGGTTCATCGCTACGTCGGCGAGGGGCACGATTGGGAGGAGATGATGGCCTATTTAGTCCCGCCGACCAGGTCCACGGGACTGCAGCCGCGCGAAGGACGCCACGTCTGGGGCAAGCGGGCCGACGGAACCCACGGGTGGAAGGGGGTGGCCGTGGCTCCAACATCCGAGGCCGTGCCGACCAATGGGTCTGACGTCCTGTCTAAGGACGTGACGCCATCGGATCTCGCGGAGCAGGAAGCCCAGCGGTTGCGTCCCAAGCAGCACCCCGTGGGGCTCGCGTGAGCCAGGTGGATTATTGGCGCCAGGCCGACATCCTGCCGCAACAGGATAGTGCCCGTTACCCCCTTGTTGTCATCGGGGCCGGGGGCATCGGGTCCCCCACGACGGTCGCGTTGGCCAAGATGGGGTTCTCCACGATCCAGGTGTTCGATCATGACAAGGTCGAACCCCACAACCTGCCCAACCAGATGTATCGAGTCCAAGATCTCGGGAAGCCTAAGGTCCAGGCCTTGGCCGAGATTTGTCGTGAATTTGCAGACCTTGAGATCAACCCGATGGCTGAGCGATTTATTGACCAACCGGTCGAGGGCATCGTGATCTCGGGATTAGACTCCATGGCCGCGAGAAAGGAGGTGTGGGCCAAGCTCAAGTACAACATCAGGATCAAGTGTTATGTTGAAGCCCGGATGGGGGCTGAGGTTGCCCGGGTCCACACGGTACGGCCGTGTGACCCGGGGGATGTCGAATGGTACGAGACCACCCTGTATAGCGATGAAGAGGCACTGGAAGCCCCCTGCACCGCCAGGGCCGTGATCTATAACGTGTTTGGAATCGCGGGGTTTATTGGCAACCAGGTCAAGCGGTTTGTACGGAACCAACCCTACAGTCGTGAGATCATCTGGGACTACGTCACCATGACGCTACTGACGACGTAGCGATCGAGCGCTCGAAGGTTCCGGTGGGCCGAGGCTTCGGCTGAGTCGAAAAATCAATTGATACTGAAAAAAGGAAACTACCATGCATGTACGGATTGCCCGGTTGGGCGAAGAAGTCAAGATCGTGGAACTCGAGGCCAACAAGACCGTGCGCGACGCCATCGCGGCCGCGGGGCTGAACCCGGCCAACACGGAGGTCCGGGTCAATGCCCAGCCCGCCACCATGGAGACGGTGTTGCAGGACAACAACATCGTGACCCTGGCCCCGACGGTCAAGGGCGGGGAAGTCTAACGACGGTTCGTCACCGACCCCCTGGGCCTGGCCTTCGGGCCCGGGGAGGTTTTTTACAAAGGAGTCCCGATGAACATACAGAAGAAACTCGCCTCCATGACGTCGACGGATTCTTCGGACTGGAGTGTGCTCGAGGGTCCCGCGTCGGGCACCGGGGTGGACTATTGGCTCCAGGGGCCCAATGGGATGGAGGCATATTGCAACATGGATCAGGTGTATTGGACCTTCACGGTGCATGATCGTGATGGCCAGGAGGTGGCCCATTGGGAAGGATATGAAGATTCATAACAGGAGGATGCATGCTGAGCTGCAGGTTCGAAGCCAAACAGCCCTACACGACCTGGTGGGTGTCGCTGGAGTACGAAGTTGGGAATCAAGAGGATGAGCAACTGCTCCCCGGGGTGTTGGAGCGGTTGCGGTCGGCGGGGTTCCAGCAGAACAGTACCTTTGCCCCGGCCTCACCGCCGCCGGCTGGTTATCGGCATCAGGTCGAGCTCGATAGCCTTGGGACCGGGTTGTTCAACGGCTGGACTCCCGAGGAAAGGAAATTCAAACTCAAGAACGCGAGGAAAGCGCTTCGTGATATTGGGTTTGAAGGCAAGATACCGATGCACCGTCTTACGTTGGCAGATCTATTGTGAGGTTGTATGAGCACACGGTTCGTAGTGGATATTGAGTTCTATGGTCATCTGGATGACAATACCCAGGAGATTAAGCATGCGGTTGAAACCGAGTTGCCTGCTCTGGAGGATAACTGGGATAGCTACTACCACGGACAGCATTGCGTGGTGTACACGTCGGGAGAGTGTGCCCTCTCGGGTGAACCCGGGGACGCGGGTCGCGTGCTCGCCGAGATGATGTTCGATGCTAATGCGGGTCCCTTCGAGATCGTGATCAAGTTTACCTGTCTTGAAAATTTGCCGGCCGATAGTTTCTCTTACGGGGAAGCTGAGTTTGCTGCCTGGGGTTGTGGGGCTGACGATGATGAGCAGGAGCAAGAAGATCAAGAGGGTACTCTTGAGAATCTACAGGCCAACATTTCCGTGGCGCTGGTGGGGGAGAACTTTGGACATCTTCGGCTAGGGTCTAGCCTTCGTCGTACCGTCAACATGATCCCTGGGGTATTGGACCAAAGGTTCCCTATGCTATATCGAGACGATGGTGACCCTAAGGTGACTCGAGAATATTGTTTCTTGCTGAAAGACCCTCGTGGATCACCTCCCGAGGCGCTGGTCATGCTGTACGACTGGAAGGAGACTTCTCGTTATGCCCCTGGGTTCCCATCGCCTGCTGATTTCTGGTCCACCATGACGTCACGGGAGTTGTGTGTTGGGGCTAGGGCCGAGGTAACGAACGAACAAATTGACAAGGTGTTGGAATGGATCCAAGTGCAGCCAAGACGGTGAATACGGGTTTTTGGAAAGTCCAGGACAAGGCAGGGCACGTGGTGTTCATCCGGGCCGACGGGCTACCGGATGAGTGGACCCTACGGCGTCTAGGGTTTCGAGATTTTGGGGAAAAGGCCCTGGAGATCGAGTACCTGGGGAATGGGCGGTTGGTGGAGCTTCGAAACAGCAACCCCACGGGTAACTACCAGGTATCCCCATGTGACCGCTGCAAGGGTTCCACCCCGTTGGACGACCTGCGGGTGGTGAAGGGTGAGGCCCTGTGCCCCGAGTGTTTCCACGAGGTGGCGGCATGACGGCCAAGGGTTGGATAGTGGACGATGAATTTGTCTCGCGGGTAGACCACTTGGTCAAATGGGTCTCGAGGGTGCGGGAGAACCGAGACCCTGGGGTTGCCGAGTCTCTGATCCGAGGGATGGGCCACTCGGCTGATCAGGTCGACCGGATGCTTAGTCAACTTGATCGTCAGGTTGAAGAGATCCCCGTGGATCAGACAGACCTGTGCCAGGGGTGCCTTCGACGGTTCCACGCGATGCACCTCCGGATCGTGAAGAATGGGTTCATGTGTGAGACGTGCTACCTACGGGGGGCATTGGAACCCTAGGGCAAAATAATAATCAACAGGAGTTACATGAGGATCGTACGGATTGAAGTCGTAGACCATGACCCCAAGCGCGGCCGTTGGGAAGACGTTGACGTGCAGGAAGTCTATAACGACAAGAGTCATGAGGCTTCCGAACGACTGGCCAGGTATCTGGTCGATTTGGCTGACCGGGTGATCACGGGGAACAACCGTGAGACCCATCAACCCAAGGTCGAGGCCCTGGTGGATTACCTGCGGGGCTCGGACATATGCCCTTACTGCTGTTCCCATCGACTGAGTCGCTATCATGATCGTGCTGCACACCAGTGTCTTGATTGTCTGGCCGAGTGGGTCGATTGCACGGCCGTAACGAGCGTCCATCTGGTACGTCCGCCGAAACGTAAGAAATCAAAAGTGAGAAAATAGGACATGTCAACACGAAGCTGTATCGCGAGACCCCTGGGTCCAGGGAAATGGGCCGGAGTGTATCACCATAGTGATGGATATCCCGAGGGACTCGGGAGGATCTTGTGGAACATGATGCATCGTCGCTACGATCTCGATGTAGGTAAGTTATACAAGGAGCTGATTGACGATAACCTGGAGGGATGGTCTGCGCTTCATTGCTTCCACCCCGAATGGGGCACCCTGGATCCCAAGGATTGGGACGGGGTACTCAAGCGTGGGGTAGACGATCGAGAAAATCGAGACGTCGCTGGTAAAGTCGTGGCGCCGATTTCCTACCAGCATGATTCGAATCTGTCCAGTGGGGTCACGAGCCCTCCGATTACCTATAAAGATCCTGATCCGTTGTTTGTCGAATGGGTCTATATCGTGGGGAGGGATGACATGAGGGTCTTGTGCTCAGTCCCGTGCCACCCGTGGGACCCCGGGGCTGTGAAGTACGATTCTACTCCAGAGTTCTACTATCGGCATGTTGAGATTGGGGGTTACCCTTGGGGTGCCCAAGAGCCTGACTGGCATAACATGGACGAGCAGCGCAGCGCCCTGCGGGAAGAAGCTCCTCATCGCGAAGTTTTGTAACCACGGGTGTAGTATGCCTAAGGTGAAACAAGATCCCTATGGCCCTGCGGCGTTACGGCAACGAATCAAGAGCCTGTCGGTGTCCTCGAGCCCCGAGATAGTAGAGGCCATGATCCAAAGCCTGGGGGTTTTGGCAGTACAGAATCGGCAGGTGGGGATGTTGGCCGATATCGTGGAGGCTCAGGCCGGGGTGATCCGGGATCTGTGTTTCACGATAGAAAAAATGCTTGTAGAGCACGAGGCCTTAGAATCCAAGTATAACAACCTAAGTAACAGGCTACCTATATGAAGGCTTCCGATGTGGTGACCTCGCCTTTGTTTCATTTGACAATCGCGACTTTACGGCAATTCTGCCAGATGCTTGAACGAGTGGATTTATGCCGCATCGACGCCATGTTGACGGAGCTGGAGCAAGAGAATCCTCAGTTGTTCAATGCCATGAGTAAGGATATCAAGATCGTGCGGGAGTGTCACAACCTGCTCCATGCGTTGCATGACAAGGAATTCGAACAAGTGGTCAAGATGCTCAAGCATCAAGAAATTCATTAGTGTTATATGGACAAGAAGAGAAACCGTAGAGAAAAGCCAACTGGTCGTCCGATGGACGAACGGGAGGTCTTTGTGTTGTTGCGCCGCCTGGCCGCCAAGCTGGCGCTGGATAATGGCGGCATCCTGGTGATTCGGGAGGCAGAGCTATCCGAAGTACCGGTTGGCAACCTCAAGATCATGGTGCAGTCGGGTGACCTGGTGGTCGAGTTCCACGAGGTGTCTAAAGAACAAAACTGAAGGATGTGATTATGGTTATCGACACACCAGATCCCTATGTTCAGCCGGTGGTGCCGTCTGGTTTTGGTCAAGTTTATGGATCAATTTCTAACGATGGGATCTTCTGGGTCAGGAGTCAAGATCATCCAACTTTCGAACAGGAATATAGCTCGCGACCTGATGTCGAGGGTACCGAAGCACAGGTTCTGAACACCTTCCGTGTGAGTTGCAGGGACATACCCACGGGAGTGGAGTCCGCGCTCTTCTCGTTCGATCTCAGGGGTTTATACCTATGGCCTGCAATGACATTCAGTGTCCATATGGCGAGGGTGTTGACTGGAGAGAAGGTCATGGCGTTCGCAGGGCTGAAGGCCGGGGGGTTTACCTGGCTGGAGATTTCGTTGTTAACCGATCTACAGGCAAGCAAGGAACCCGATGAAACAGAAAGAACTTGAGCTTGAACTCGCGGGTCGCGATCGCAGCGGCAACTACATCATCATGGCTCATCCGTATGACGTTGCGATCGTGCGGGACTACTGTGGCCCCGAGGTCATCGGGAAGGACTTGGCCGAGGCCCTGGTCCAACGGTTTAATCAGCACCCAGGGTTGTTGGACAAGATCAACACCCTGGTGGATAAGCTCAACACCGTGGAGAACGAACTCCAGCGTCTTCGTGCGACTGGCGGTCGCGTAGAAAATTGGCACCCGTAGAAAATTGGCACCATGCCCACAACCCCGGAGGACACGATGGTACACAAGAACAAACTGTTGGGACGCAACCCATTCGAGTCCATGGGCAGAAGGCCCAAGAAGATAAAGAAACCGCGTTCTCGGCGCAAGAGTAAAGAGTCCGAAGTCCAGAAACCCAAGCGCCGTCGGGTCAAGGGGATCCAGGTGAGCGACCAGCAGATCGAGTACATCTTTGGCCTCATGACTCCGGTCAAGGGGGAACGTAGGGCTGTGTACCAGTGTGGCTGGTGCGGGAAGCCATTCGGTCGTCGTTTTGTACCACGTGGAATTGGTCAAGGAAAGACAGTCACTCCGTGCTCTTGTTACTGCACAGGAAAGCCACCACTCCACACACTCGAAGAGAGGAGCCCATGAGTAAAGAAGAAAAGCGTGTCGTGACCGACAAGGTGTCGGTAGTCCAGGGGATTTATTGCCGCGTTTTGATTGATACCAATGGAGTCCGGCTTATTGATGCCGTGGGCAAGTGGCCTACGGGTTCATCGAAGCGCGATATTTGTAAGGGGCTCCATATACTGGAGGGCAGCTTCGACAAACGTGTGCTTCGATTGGTAGATGTGCCGGCAACCATTTGGGAAGTGCTCCCTTGGCTAGCCAAGTATTACAGTCACCATGCCTACATGGTGGCAGAGCCGTTCTCTGTGCCGTTCCGGTGGATTACCCGAGAGGAGTACGATCTACTGACGGGTTCACTCAAGCAGGTCGTGAGCATAGGGGAGCGGACCCAAGGGCTTCGTCATGACCTTCACATCAGAACCGGGATGCTCCAGGAAGCCAAGGCCGTGTTGAGATCGTGTGGGCGCCGGTTGGACAAGCTGTACATCAACCTGCCGTCCCAGCAGGCGAGCGATGCCCAGGGGATCAAGCGTTTGTGCCACAAGATCCAGAAGGTTGTTTCGGAGATTGAGATCATGCTACCCAAGGGGAAGAAATGAAAAAGATCAAGAGGGCTGTCCTGGAAAAGATCAAGAGGGACGTCCACGGGTTCAAGCTACCCGACGGGGTCGATCCGAAGGATCAGGACATGGTTTTGGCCCATGGGTTCATGCAGGTGGCGATCAAGATATTTGCCGAGGAAGATTTAGTGCCATTCTGTTTCGTGGATCTTCAGAATCACGATGGCGATACCCGGGTAGTTCAACTGGATGCCCGGTCATTCATGGAGAGCGAGCAGGGCAAAGAGAGGTTAGGACAGGTGCTCCGAGGGATAGCAAGGCCTAACGAGAAGGTCAATGTGCTCAGGATCTCGATGGTCATGGAGGTCAGGGCTACCGTAATCCCAGAGGGTCATGACATCGATTCGATGTACCGACAGCATGGGGACTCGTTGGCCGACTGGCCTGCGGAATTGGTGCGGGACATCATCATGGTGACGACCGAGACACGGGCCCGACACATCAGCCTGATGGCCGAGGTGGATTGCAAGGCCCGGAAGGTCACGGTCGCGCCCCACTGCGTCACGGACTCGACCCAGGAGGAACTGACGGCAGGATTCCAGAGCCGTTTCGCCCACCTGTTCGATCCACCGGAATGACGATGGAGCCGTTGTCCGTCGAGGAGGCGGCCCAGGGGTTCAAGGCGAGAATCACGGAGATGTTGAAGCGTGGGGTTCCGGCGAATGACATTGGGATCGCGATGATGGAGTGTGAAGTCGTGCGCTTCATGTGCGAGCTTTCCAAACTCACGGGTGTGCCAATCTATAGGTATATTCGTCCCAAGGTGGAGTTTGTCAGGAAACCCTTGCTGTCGGATCGTATCTGTGAGGTTGGGTTTACCGTGGAGGGGTGGACCCCCGGGCAGAATCTTCCGTTTGTAGTCAGGTCGTGGGTCGAGTACCTGGCGTCCAAGGGGGTGACGCTTTTGTTGGATTACGATCACGAAATCATCAGTACACCAAAGGAATCAAATGAAAAGAAACGTGATCCTGGAGATCAGGATCAAGCAGTTGGATGACCTAGGGGCGGACGGTCCAGCCGATAATCTGGAGTTCACGCTCCCGGACGCAACCCCCGAGCAGGCCATCATGGTGAAGGAATTGTTCGAGCGTTTCGCCAGCTACGTGGTGCAGGATGCTGATTACCTACTACACTCTGCCCGCTGCCCTGTCTGCGGGAGCGACGAAATCGTAGGCCACCAGATCGATTCGGGTGAGTCGGAACTTTGGCAGGAGATCGACTGCTCCAAGTGTGATCACCAGTGGATTGATGTGTATTTGCTGATCGGTAAGGACACGGTGGAGCAGCTGGGTGCCGAGCCCAAGGGCCAACCCAAGGAGACCCCATGAGTTCAGAATCTTTCGTCATGACGTCGGCGGGTAAGACCGCGGGCCAGGCGTTCAAACGGGCCGTCGCCAGGGCACTGTACGACCATGGGCACGCAGGATACACCGGGACCATCGCGGAGAAGGATGGGTACCGGTTGTACCGGCGACCTGCGATCGCGAAGCTCAATCCGTTCGACTTGGTGGAGATAGCGCTGCACCCCGCCCGCAGGGCTGGGGCCGAGATGTCGACAGAGGAGCGTCGTATGCTCGACAAGATCCAGGCTGAGACAAATAGTAAGCACGATCCTTGTGCTGCCCTTCGCCTTACGGACAAGGAGGCGGAGGCCATCCCTCACTCGTGGATGCGGTTGGAGCTAAAGCCCGGGGAGTCTCTATTCGTATTCTTCGGCTGGGCATCCAGTTGACAAAACTTGTGGAGTTTCGTACCGTCGAGAGTGTTTCTTAATTTCAGGAGGATCGAATGATCATCGAGTTGTCCAAGTGTGTTGTGCGCCGTGCTTACACGTTGCATTCGAGAAACTTGTCCATCGGGGTGTTCAACGGATCCACTGGGTTCATCGGGATCCGGGAGAAATTCGGAGACCGGTTCCTCGACATCGAGGTCTACGGCCACACGGCATTCCCGCTGAAAGAACTCGATCATGAGGTTGAGGAGGGGGTCGTGCTGGACACGTATCTTGGGAGCGTCGATGACGAGACCCAGAGGCCAGTGGAGTTCGATCGACCGGTCGACCAAGGGGGTCGTGGGTGGTATTTCGTCGATACCGGGGAGTCGAGCCTTGAGATCATGGCCTCCGCGGTGCCGAACAAGCCGTTGTTCGAATTTCTTGACCGTATTACCTTAACCTTCGGGAGAACAGCCTAATGTACAAACAGCAGAACATTTCAGTGCCCTGGCCCTGGAGGCCGTTGAACGACTGCCTTGGGCCGATCCGTGGCAGTACCTTGTCCGTGATCATAGGGAGAATGAAAACTACCAAGACGTTCCGCCTGATCCAGGTGGCCCTCAAGGCCATGGACCACGGGGCGACCGTTTGGTTCGTTTCCCTGGAGATGAATCGTGAGGCGGTTCACCGGAGGTTCATCGCTACGGAGATGGGGTTGGACTATTCCACCTACAGGGACAACCCCACTAAAGAGGCTGCACTGTACGACCTGGCGGAGCCGCCCGTCGGTGTGCTGAACGCCAATCCGCTTCGTGGTGATTTGTTGGAGATCTACCCCCAGGGAGAACGCATGACGGCGTTGTATCTACGCCAGTGCCTGGAAGGATTGGGAGAGCGACCGGAAGGCAGCAGACCCATCATCCTGTTGGTCGACGCGGGGTACAAGCTATGGGTCGACGGAACCACAGGGGAGTTGGGCGGTGCCTTGGTCCTCCGAGCACTCCAGGTTCTTGCGGCTGATACGGGTGTCCCGATCGTCACGACGATGCAGGCCGGCAGGACGCACAACCCCGGGGTGAGAAAACCTCAAGAGATTGCCGACACCTTGGTGGCGTTGCACCACGGGGCCGATGCACCCGACCGAACCGTCTACCACGGGTACGCCAGGGGCGTCGGGATCCCGGTGGTCAAGTTCTCCACGGGGTCAAAACCTTGTCACCAGTTTGGCCCACAGGTCGACGACCGAGGGGTCGAGGATTGGTCGGTTCCACGAGAGTTTCTTGTCAATGAACAGGAGCCCCAGTGAGCCGTTACGCCGCCGACACCACGGTATCGAGCGACCGGACCAAAGGGGAGATCGAGCAACTGCTGATCCGCCATGGGGCCGAGCAGTTCATGTATGCCAACAGTCCTGACCGCGCGATGATTGGGTTCGTCCTGAACAACCGGACCATCCGGCTGATCGTCCCGCTGCCTGACAGGAAATCCGACGAGTTCAACCTCACGCCTGGCCGAGGGAAACAGCGCCATCCCCAGGATGTCCAGAAGCTCTGGGAACAGGCGGGTCGTGCCCGCTGGCGTGCCCTCAAGCTCATGATCCAGGCGAAGCTCGAGGCCGTGGCCATCGGGGTCACGACGATAGACCAGGAGTTTCTCGCCTTCACCGTGTTGCCCGACAACAGCACCGTGATGGAATCGATTGGCCCCCAGATCACCCGGGCGATCGAGTCGGGCAAGATGCCCAAGTTGCTCCCAGGGCTTGGAACATGAAGCTGATCTTCTGCCGCGAGTGTGAGGACGTGGTCCGGTTGATCCGGTGGAAACGAAGGTGCCGGTGTAAAGCATCGGGAGGCCAGTATCTCGACGACGGGGTCAATGCAGAATTCTGGGGCCCCGCGACACCCCTGGGGTTTGATAATCCGTCTCTCGTGTACGCGATCCAGCGACAATGCAACCATACCTCCCGGGTGTTCGAGGCCTTTGTGATCGAGCGGCATTGCAAGACGTTCAAGAAGGTGGAGGCGTGAGCACCGACCGGATCAGTAGTCGTGCTGGGTGGGTTCGAGAAGGCGACCTGGTCAAGGGGCCCAACGGGCGGAACCTGTGTCGTTGGTGCGGTACCGAAGTCCCGAAGGGCAGCAGAACCTTCTGTTCGACCAAGTGTGTCGACGAGCACAAGATCCGGACTGACCCGGGGCATGTGCGCCGACTCTTGAAACAACGGGACCGTGGGGTATGCTTGTTCTGCGGGCTCGATTGCCTCGCGCTTGAGCGTGGGTACAAACAGTGGTCCCACGCCCCCATCGTGGGGATGCGGAACTGGTTGGTCGCGGGGCTTCGGGAGAAGCGATTCTCTCCCTACCAGAGCATGTGGGCGGCCGACCACATCGTCCCGGTGGTCGAGGGGGGAGGAGACTGTGGTCTGGATAACTACCGGACCTTGTGTGTGCCATGTCACAAGATCGTGACGGCGGAGTGGAGACGTAAGAAATCTAAGGCCAAGTTACTGGCCCACGAGGTACAGGATGTTGAACGCAACCTATAGTATAGAGGTCAAGGTGCCGCTTCGGTCACCTGCAGAAAAAAGTGTTCTTGAGCTGTTGACCCGGGTGGTAGACCAAGTGGTCAAGATCGTTGGGAAGTCCAACGTAAAGACGTCGTTTGACCGGGACTATAGTCCCGAAGACCATGAGATAAATTCCCTTAGGACCAAGTTGATCTGGGGGCCCGGTAGAGCCAAGCTCTTGGTGCCAGGCCCAGATGATGATCCACAGGTCTCGGCGCCATCTGGTTCTGGGGAGACGACGGAGAGGGCTATCTTGCCACCAGGCCGCTATCCAGTGGCCGATATGCTTGCCTGTGTTCGGCAGTATACTGGCCTTGAGGTGGAGTCGTTGGCGCAAAAGCTTGGGATATCACCGTCGGTGGTTTACCGGTATCTCAAGGGTGAAGTTCGGCCCAGACGAAGCAATGAAGTCAAGATCTTGGACTTAGTTGGCAATACCTTCGGGGTCAACCCGTTGGAATACACTGTGGACCCGGGGTCTCGTAAATCGGCCAAGACTCCTGCGCCCTTGGAGAACTCCCTGATTGATGCCAAGATCCTGGAACCCAGGGAAGCGATCAATATCCTGTTGGGCCGGTGCAAGACGAATTACCCAAGGGTTGCGCGGAAACTTGGGATGAAGAGGGCACAAGCGGTGTACGCCTGGGCCAATGGCCGGGGGATGCAGTCTAAGCTGGCGGAAAAGCTGGCCAAGGTGCTGGCCCGAGAGTTGAAGACACCTGTCAAGGTACTGCTCAAGAATCGGGTGACCAACTCTTCGGTGGAAGGCCAGGAAGAGTTGTCCTTTGACCAGAGGTGAGGGTTACCTATGGTGAATAGCCCGATTCCTGACCGAGCGAAACGACTTGCGGCTTTGTTGACTAGGGTGCAGATGGGTTACAAAAAGGAGCAACAATATGTTGAAGATGTTCAAACGGTTCTCGATTTGGCCCTGGAGTGTGAAGACAGGGAAAACGCCCAAGAGCCCACCGGGGCGGAACCAGAGGGTTGAGATCATCACGTCCCTTTTGGCCACGGTACTGATGTGTGCCGCGACCCTGGGGTACAGCTCATCCCTGTTGCTCGAAGGGGTGATCCTAGCACAAGGATGGGTCATGTGGGTATCCGGTGGGGTCGTGGGGTTCATGGCCTACCGGCTCGTCTGGTTGGCCCTCGAGGCCGCGAAGCTCGACGCCCACTACTGGGTACTGAACGAGATCGTCTTGTCCATGGGGCAGCAAGATCTCGGTATCTTGATGGTCAAGCTGGTGGATCGTGGGGATCTCAAGGGTCTCAAGAGACTCCGGTGGGCCTGCGCCCAACTTGGGTACTTGGGGCTCGTCACGATGCTGGACAACAAACTCAACACTTTGGAACCGATGGAGCTGGCGAAATGAACGCAATGCAACTGGTGGACACGAGTGTCATCGAGATGATTGGAACGTCGATCCAGCAGAACAAGGCCAGGGCCGAGGCCGTCCAGGTGTTGTCGCTGGAGGATCTCATGGGTTTTGCCGAAACCCTTGGGAAGCTGTCGACTGAGCGCCAGTGGGACGGGCGCATGCGGGCCGAACTCAGGCTCACCTGTTGCCCGACGGAATCGTGGCTGTGCCCCCGGGGTCATGGTCGAGATGTCAAGGAGGCGATGGTGGCCCTACTGGCCGAGACCCACAGGATCCTCGGGGCCTACGGTCTCAGCATCAACATGCAGAGGTAACGTCGTGAAGAAAAAGCAGCACAAGCTCCTGAAGGCCAAGATCGAGAAGTTCCTCTCGACCTCCAGGGATTGGGAAAGCCAGGGGGCCGATAAACGGGTGGACGTCGAGGACGTGGGGGCCCTGTACGACATCATCCGGGGGCTCGTGAGGGCTCGGTATGTACCAGATTATGACTCGTCCGACGCGATCGAATGCATCCTGGTGGATCGGAGCCGTTTCGAGAGAATGCACTTTTTACCTGTACCCTACGCCCACCGGGAGGATTCGAATATCGAGGTATCGTTGGATTGCGCGATCCTCAATTCATCTTTGGCTACCGAAAGGGTCTACGAGTTGAACAAGGTTGCTCAAAACGAAAGGTTAGAGGCTGCCCGGGTACGCCGGAGTATCGATGAGCTACCCATGTGTCCCTCGTGTATGGTCCAGCCCTACTACCACAGGGGGGAGAAACCGGAAATTGGGATTCAACATCTTCGTTCCTGTGTAACCAAGAAGATGGTACGGGGATCCGGTGTATATGCAACGGAGGGGTACGGTAATAAGGGTTTATGGCTTCGTGCGGTCGCCCGGATCAAGAGGGTCAAGATGAAGGAATCGATGGCCCAGCATGCCGATTGACACGACCCAATTGATTTCGCAAGGTGAAGATTCCCTCGTGGTCGAGGTGGTGGTACGGCGCCACGGGGTTGAGTTGGGCCGTTGGTACGCTGGCCACGGGCTTCGACATCGGTTCGCCGATATCCAGGAGGCCAATGAAGTCCAGACGGTTCGAGATGAGGGTCAAGACCACTTCGTCTTCACGGGTCGCCGTGCCATGCTGATTCGCCTGTGGCACGGGAGTGCAGAATTTCCATCCGAAATATTCAACAAGGAGCAATAGCATCGTGGAGGCTGAAGAACAGGTGACGTGGAAAGAAAAGCTACATCCGGGTCGGTTTTCCCACATGAGCCCCAGGATGGCCGCGGTCGTGGGGTACGTGACGTCCCGACCCTACACCACCCCGGAGATCAAGTCCATATGCGTGACCTCGGATGGTCATGTGATTGCTAATGGCGAGTACTTTGGGGTGCTGAAAGATCTTCGAGAGAACTGGGGAGCGCTGCTGGATTCCGCCGGCCTGACCCCTGGGGAACGGTGTGAGGCAGTCGAGGCTTACGACCTCAGGGTCGTGGATCAGTACAAGGATACCGCCACTAGGGCGTCGGTTCCATGGGGATGACCATGATGCCGAATTCAACTTTCATTAACAGGAGTAATATGCCAAAGCAAAAGGTTAAGAAGGGTGAGGCTCAAAAGAGCACCAAGCTCAAGGAAGATAGCAAGATATTGGTCGGTACGCTCCCGATCATGGGGTTCACGGCGTCCGAGGCCCTGGGGTTGAGCCGCAACCGGTTCATCGGCTGGACCATCGCCTGCGTTGCAAAGGAACCCTTTCGTAGCCAGGTGATCCAATATTTCAAAGATGTGCAAGACGTCCACACCGAGGCTGCGGGCCGTGCCGTCGTGGCGGCCCTGCGCCAGGGTAACGAGATCCCCATGACGTCGTTGGTCGAGATGGCTCGGCACGCTGGGATCGCGGGGTTCGCGGAAGAGCTGTACGTCGGGCTGTACCGCCAGGCCCATGGCAACCAACATCCCGACGATGTGCCACTAAAGATCACGTTCGGGGAGTTCAAGATGAATCCAGCCCCGGGGTCGAATGATGAGAAGCACCAGAAGGCTGGCCAGTGGAGCATCCATAAGAAGGGCCACAAGGCCAAGGTGTGAAGCCTATGGATTCCGTTGTCATAAGGAAAACGAACCTAACGGTGGAATCCCCAAGGGATCCACCTAAACCATGAGGAAAGCATATGGATGTGGTCGTCTTGACGGCCTTGTGGCTTGATGCCAACATGATCCTGGGGGTCTACAGTACCCTGGATAAAGCTGTAGAGGCAGCGCACGAGTATGTCGAGGTTCAGGATTCGGTAGAACCGATGGAGAATTGGGACACTGGGCTGTTGGGTTTGGATCGTTACTTTTTGGACGAGCCCCACGGGCAGGTCGACATCATGGTCGAGGATGGCAACCTCGAGCTTCGGCTCGACGGCGTGGCCCTGGATCCTGTGGAGCCGGCCCGCGAGGCCACATGACGATCGATCAAGAGTTCCATCAGTTCTTGGCCAACGTGTACAAGGGCGCGACCCTTGGATCAGACCAATGGAGCCAACTACGGGGGGCGTTCTTCGCCGGCACCATTGTATTGTTTCAGAAACTTCGAGAAGACGGGCATACTGACGACGAAATGCTCCGGATGCTCGAAGGTGTCGATCGAGACATCGAGATGTTCAAGGCCGAGATGATCCTCGAGGCTGCAAAAGAAACAATCAGGAGACAAAATGCAAGAGAACCCAATCCCCGAGACGACGGAGCAACCACAGCAACCACCGCCCAGGTCGATCACGGAGAAGGATGAGCTACACCTCCAGTGGTACGCGGATGCAAAGCTCCAGACACTCGAGACGCTGCCGGAGTTTCTCCGCCACCTGAGTGAAGATTACCGGCACGACTATGGAACCGTCTGCCACATGGTGGCCGCCGGGGCCGTGGCGACCTGCTGGGCGATGAACCATTCTCCACAGGGTGGTATCACGGGGTTCCAGGCCGGGGCCATCATGTGGATGTTTATGGAGAAGTGGAACGGGGTCAAGTTTCCTTCACAGCTCCAGCGATTCGAGGACATGCTTTACCCCCAGTACGTCGACAGGTTCGACAAGGTCATGTCGATGGACACGTGGGAGTGGATCAGGAACCAGGCACACGAGAAATTGAAGAACCTCGATCATGTGAATGAATCCGTCTTGGCACATTGGCGCGGGATCGCGCTCGATGGGATCCCGCCGTTCGGCTATAGGGTCGAGGGTTATGTCACGGAGCCGAAGCCATGATGCAGGAATCCAAGATCAAGGCCAGGGTCCAGGAGATTTGGGATGACGAGCGGTACCACTATCGCACCGCCACCCTCGAGATCAACGCCCCCCTGGCCATGATCCAGTTGGCCCTGGAGGTCGAGATGCAGGCCCTCTGTAGGGTGCTGGAGATTCCAACCAAACATCCCATCCGAAAAGGTACGTGATGAAACTAGACGATATGGTTGAGCAGGATGAACAGTCAGGTCGACCCAGGGGTATCCTGGTGCAGTACCAGGGGGGAGGTTATAGCGGTTGCCACTGGGAATGGAACATCGGGTTGTTCGACCCTTGGGGCCGGTGGCATAGCTTGTTCCACTCGGGTGACAAGGGTCTTGGGCCAGACCAAGGGGATCTCGCGGTCCAGCGGTTTGGTCTCCAGGGGGTTGAGCACCAGGACCCCACGGCCCCGTTGGTCGATGAGGAAATTCATGATACCGGAGGGTTCTCCCGCAAGGGGTTCGTGACCCGGTACCTGGATCCCGAGGCATTGGCCAGGTTCCTGAACCAGATGAACCCCGGGTTGGCCCTCTCGATAGCCAAGTGGCTCGTGAGCCGGAGCCACTACAAGGATTATATTGCGGATCGCAATATCGCGGTGTCGCTGGAGTGTGGCCGGTGTCAAGAGTTGTGCCCTGTGGACGACTTATATGTGGATCCTCATTGTTACCACGGGGACGGAGGCGTCGGGGTGGTGTACGAGGGTCTCGTGTGCAACGATTGTTCAACCGAGGATCTGTATGACCAAGACGATCAAGAAGAAACGCCGGAGTCCCAAGACCAGCCGGTCGAGATCATGCCCCACATCCGACCGATCGAACAAGCCTGACGCGAGACCGCTGTTCGCGGTATGGTGCAGGAATTGCCGCGATTGGGCATCACGGCCAGCCTCAAGGGTCAGGGCGGCCGTGGTGCTGGGGAAATTGAAGAGCGACAAGATTTTTGGGCTTCACGTCATGGAGATCCGGGAGGTCAAGCGGACCAAGGGTTCGGCCAAGTGGACCGCGGTCAAGAGGTCATCGTGAGAAAACAGTATAGATGTGGTGATCGTAGCAAGATGCCCGACGAAGCCCACGGGACTACCCATGGGTATGGGTACTGGGGATGCCGTTGTCTTGACTGTAAGGTGGCGTTATGTGAAGCCCAGGAGAAAAAGAGGCGTGCCCAGGGGTCCCGGTTGGGAAATCCGCATGTTCGCAGGAGTCTATTGAGACGAGGAGAATCAAGATGAATCAACGGTATAGAGATCCTAAGTATGTGGCCAAGACGCTCCGGTGGGTCAACCGGTTGCGCCGCGCCCACAAGATATATCCGCTGCGCCGGCTCCCCAGGAGCGGGCATTGTAATGTCCCCTGTTCCCTCGAGAGGGCTCTGCCGTTCATTCAAGAGATGCAGCGGTACCGGTACCTGGATCAACAGTATGTGGCCCACCCGATCCCGCGGTACGTGACCCAGTTTGTCAAGGCGCTGGATGCCTGGAAATTACCAAACTATTGCGCCGAGGAGAGAGATGAAGGAACAGCTTGATGACTTGCCCCGTGGTAACCTCCAGGGGGACGAGACCCACCCGATGATCCCGTGGGCCGCCCGGCTGATCAGCCTGGTACTCAAGGATCCGGTCGCCACGATGAATCTCCGGGGTGCCCTCGCGACCACCGCGATCGAGGGGAACCGGTTGGCCGAGATCCTGATCGAGACGATCGATCGAGTCAAGGGTAACAAACCCGTTGGGGAACGGTACATCCTGGGGTTGGGGTTGTTTCTGGCGACCAGGGGGATGCTGGGGCGAGAGAATACTCGGTTGGCTGAACAGAACCTGCGGGTTAACCTCGAGGCCCAGTTGGAAGCCGACGTATTTGATCACTACGAGGAATCATGAAGCAGTCGAAGCAGAAGATGAAGCGCTACTCCGTCCTGTTGAGCGAGGTCTGGAAGCAGCGGGTATTCGTCGAGGCCGAGGGCCCCGAAGACGCCAGGGCCAAGGCCCTGGAGGGCAACGATGTGGATCACGACAATAACTCGTTCGTCTATAGCCACACGTTGGACGAAATTCCTAACCACGATATCCAGGAGGCATGATGTCCCCATGGTCAATCGAATGGATTGGGTTCTATGGCGTCGAAACGTAAAGAATCCAGTGGCTTGAGCCCCCGGGATCAGCGGATCCGGGCAGATCGGCAACTAGGCCATAGTCTCGGGTCCCTGGGGGCAAGGTACAAGATAACAAGGGAACGGATCCGGCAGATTTGCAAAGGTATCCCGGTGCCCCGGCTGGTCTATCGAAAGGCTCGTATTAATCGTCGGTACCCCCATGGGACTGCTGGTAAGCGTTATCAAGGGTGCCGGTGTGCTCGGTGCCGGAAGGTTTATAGTGATTACGCCACCAAGCGGCTAAAGATCATGAGACGGAAGTTTCGTCAAGGGATCTACAGGCCTACCCATGGGTACCTCGGGTACAGTGTTGGGTGCCGGTGTCCCGTGTGTCTTGAGGGCGAGTTCTTGAGGTCGAAGAATGCACGAGACAGTGCTAAAGATCGGTTTCTCGCGGGAAAGCTTCGGTTGACCCATGGGAAGGTTTCGAGTTATGTACGCGGTTGTCGATGTTCAAGGTGCCGGAGCGCTGCCGTGGTAGCGGCACGACAGTATCGTGATCAACATCTCGATGCTACCCGCCGATACCATCGTGAATACAACCGGCGCAGCCGAGAGGCCGATCGACCCGCCCGGGAGCTACGGGCGCTAGAGCGCAAGGTCCAGCGGGCAAAACGAAAGATCAAGATCCACGAAGAGGAAATCATGAAGTTGAACCAAGGGATCGAGAGGATTGAGCAAGAGGTCAAATTGTTACACCCCCTGACCCTGGGGACGGGATGAAGCCCCTGGGGGTTCCGCCGTGTCCTCGGTGTGGCCGCCGATATCTTGTGGATTCCGATGGCCATTTGGTCCATGGGCTCGGAGCCCTGGGGTGTGAGGCCTTCCTGGTCCTGCGGGCCGACCAGATCGAGTGGGTCGTGGAAACCTTGGCCCGGGGGCTCGAGGCCATGGGCCAGCCGGTCCACGAGAAATTCCTGTGGTGGCGGGGCCGCAGGGAAGACCTCCTGGCCACCCTCAAGGTACCTAAGGAATACCAAGAGATAGCCGAGTCGGGCCAGGTGGTACGTGACCATGGGGTCGAGGATACGGTCAAGGAATGGGATGTCCAGTATCCCGATGGATACTACGTGGTGCTCAAGCTGGTCAATGCCAAGACGGACGAAGGTGGCCCATGGTGCGAGGCCATGTGGTTCAAACATGACCTTGAGATCGGGGCGAGTGAACCCACGGGATCCCTGGTGGGCCGGTGGGAAGAACCCGATGGCCACGTCCTGGTGGTGGAGCTTGAAGACTCAAAAGAAACCAAACCAAAGGAACCAAATGAATCTACCGATTGATCCCATCGACAGGGCCAAGGCGATGCAAGAACAGAATCCTGAGATCAACAGGTTGACCAACCCCCAGATGGACCAACTGTTGGGGCACCAGTTCCCCGTGCTGGACCATGGGTTCATCCGGGTGGTGGACTACCTGGGGGACGACCGGGCCATCGTCCAGGCGGCCAGGATCTCGTACGGCCAGGGGACCAAGACGGTCCAGGATGACGAGGCATTGGTCAGGTACCTCATGCGGATGAAGCATACAAGTCCCTTTGAACAGTGCGAGATCAAGCTGCATGTCAAGGTCCCGATGGATGCCCATAGGCAGTTCGTGCGCCATCGCACCGCCTGCCTTGCCGAAGGTACCGAACTGTACTTTGACCTGCCGGCACGGATCAAGAAGGGTAAGTTGGGATGCTATCCGTTGAAGGTGGAGGACGTGTGGGCAAGGTTTCAGCCAACCAGTAATAGACAAGGAGTGGATAGACAGCGAAATCCGTTTTTCAAGCGAGATCGTGTGAAGCGCATGCTGTTGCGCCAGGTGAACGAGGATACCATGGGGTTCCAGCATACCCATGTGGTGGACGTTTGGAAGAGCGGGGTGAAGCCTGTGTTTCGTTATTGCCTGGCGGACGGCAAGACCATCGAGGCTACTGCGGATCACAAGTTCCTGTTTTCTGATGGATGGGGTACCTTTGGACAGGTCGCTGGGTTAACTGAGCAGGGGGGCATCGCGTCTATGCGACAGGGTGACTATTTTATGTACGTTAATGGATCTCATGTGGCTGTTCCTGCGATGTATCAGGACAAACGCTGGCTCGACGAACAGTACAAGGTACGGAAGATCAAGATCGATGACATCGCCGAGGCTTCGGGTGTCAGTTATCACACGATACGGAAGTGGTTACGGATTCATGGGATCCAGCAGCCGAAGGGTGGAAGATCGAAGACCCCGTGGAACAAGGGTAGGGAGTATGCCCTAGGGGCACGGGTACCGAGTAGGGCGTTTCTGGATGCGAACCGCAAGGCCAGGGCTGGGGAAGCGTCTAATTTTTGGCGTGGTGGCATGGCTTCGGAGAGAGCGTCAATAGGCCGGTGGACCACCCAGGTGGCTCCTAAGGTGCATGCAAGGAATGGGTGGACATGCCAATTGTGCCATAACCGAGCGAACGAACTCCACTGTCATCACATTGTTCCCGTGTGGGCCAACATAGCGCTGGCGAGGGAGGAGTCCAATTTGACCACTCTGTGCGGGGATTGTCATCGAGACATTGCTGGTCGTGAACTGGAGTTCGTCGAGCGGCTAGGGGGTGAACCAGTGGTCACCCCATGGGTAAAACGGCCTCGTGTCGCGTGGAACAAGTTGACGGTAGCTAAGCTGGTACGTGTCGAGTCTGTGGTCTTTGTAGGCAACCGAGAGACCTATGATGTTGAGGTGGAGGCTCCTTACCATAACTTTGTTGCCAACGGGGTTGTTACCCATAACTCTCTGAATGAGTATTCCACCCGGTACTCCGAGGCCATTGATGAGCGCCAAGCGACGGAACCCTGGCAGTGGCGTACCCAAGCCCAAGGGAACAAACAAGGGTCGGGCCAGTACCTTGACCGTAAGGTTGGGGAAGACCTGTCGATGGGCGAGAAGCAGCTCCATGACCACGCGACCCAAGAGTATCGGCGGCGGCTCGACCTCGGGGTCGCGCGGGAGCAGGCCCGGAAGGATCTCCCGTTGTCCACCTACACGGAGCTATACTGGAAGATCGACCTCCATAACCTGCTCCACTTCCTGGAGCTCCGGCTGGATCCCCTGGCCCAACTGGAGATTCGCCAGTACGCCGTGGTGATCGAGGGGATCGTGGCCCAGTGGGTGCCCTGGACCTACCGGGCCTTCCACGACTACAGGGTCCAGGCCATGGGGTTGAGCCGGCCCGAGGTGCTGCTGTTCCGCGAGATGACCATGCGGTTGGTGACCGACCTGTCCCGCGGGACCCACGATACCCATGACCTCCTGGGGGACGTGGATGCACTCCACCGTTTGGCAGCCAACCATGGGATGTCGAAACGCGAGACCCAGGAGGCCGCGGGCAAGATTACCCACCTGTTGTGTCTGGAGCCCCAGGGTGACGAACCAAGACCTTAGCCCCGAGTGGTGCATCGTGGGGTCGATCAGCGGCGGGATCGTGTTGCGTTGCCGCCGCTGCAATGCCCGGGAGGTGCCAAACCGGTACCCCATGGTAGTGTCGAGGTTCATCCTGCTGGTGGACCAGTTTGTAGACAGGCATCGGGGATGTCCCGAACTACCCAAACGAAAGGAGCTGAACGATGGATTTAAGGAACAACCGGGGGTTCCTCAGGGCCCTGGAGGACAATAGATCGACCATCGGGGAGGGGAGCTTCCTAGAGCTTGTGGATTACCTTGTTGGTCATCAAGAACCCACCGGCCTGGTGGCCGAGGTGCTGGAGAACAATTTGC
>Ga0209342_10001626_pt1 | contig 25019 bp, 26 predicted proteins | sample RifCSP16_2_FD_184023 | JGI IMG/M metagenome (GOLD analysis project Ga0209342, IMG submission 184023) | Soil microbial communities from Rifle, Colorado - Rifle CSP2_sed 16_2 (SPAdes) (version 2) | ecosystem: Environmental > Terrestrial > Deep subsurface > Rock core/Sediment | place: Rifle... | reverse complement strand
GCCAGTCATTTGCATCCTTTGCAGGCCACGTGATCAACCTGCACATCGCCCCGAAGATCTTCACCAGTGGGAACTCCCCATCCTTCCCACGCATCGCATCCTGACCCGCCCGATCAGCATCCAAAGCGATATACAGAGCCTCGTGAGCAGGAGCATCGCCCACTTTCGAATCTTTCAATTGACGTAATTCCGCTTCATGATCAGCCCAGGCTGTTCCCGCTATGGACACCGCATCCAATCCCCATTGTCCCAGCGTCACAGCATCCCCAGGACCTTCAACGAAGATCACCCGCTCAGCTCGTGGCGAATAAACATGGTTGAAAAACAACTGGCGCTTTCCCACCAAAACTTCAGGCAGGTTATAGCTCTTCGGCTCATCCGCACCGACCAACTTTCCATCTTCCCCCAGCTGCAAATGACGACGATACAAATAACTCGTGCGCCCGAAATAAATACATGGATAGATCAGCCCTAACTTTTCCTTCCAGCCCATCATCGAAGGGATGAAATCGTTATCCAGCCACTTGGCTTTGGGTGTGATGCCACGCTTCTCACACCAGCTCTTCACCCCACCACGCAGACCCAAAATGGCAACCGCAGCGGGCGAATGAAGATCTCCAGCAGTAGCAATAGCGTTCTTCATAAGTTCATATTCAGCAGGTGAGCCCCAGCCAGTGAACCCCAATCCAGCTTTCCCGATCGTCTCATCAGTCCATCCGCGCCCATGTGCATAAGCCAAAGCCTTTTCACCCGAAGGGTTCAGGAGCCATTGAGCAAAGATGCGTTGCGCCACTTCCAGGATATCTTCCTGCTTGCGTACAACTGCAAACTTGGCTTGCTGCTCTTCATTCCACTTGGGCAGCTCCATCCCCACCTTGCGAGCCAGCACTTCAACCGCTCGTTTGAAATCTACACGGTTCTGGATCATCACCCAGGAGATTACATCGTTATAGCGACCGCCCCCATGATCGGCATTCCCATTCCAGGCATATCTCTGCCCATCCAGATCGACAACAAGAGCATGCTCCCCCACGCCCCTTTGTGACCCGCGTGTAAACCCACGCCCATTACTGCGCTCAAGCGAAACCGTCTCGCCAATAACATCTTCAATTCTGACTTTCCTTTTCAGCTCAGCAACGAAATCATCCATCATGCCTCTTCACCGTTTTCCAGAATTTTTCCTACAATTTTTGTAAATATTCGAGCCTTCCTGCCGCATATATCTACCAATCACTGAAACGTAATCCCCGAGCACCCCGCCCCCCTCTCTCCCTGCCTTATGCGACAAATAAATATGCCCTTACAGTGTTTTCTAACCGCCAATAATCCACCGTGGACCACGCTCTTTGTCGCATAATGCCTACTATGTGACACCGATCAGCGTTTTGCAGGGACAGTGCGCCCGTGACCCATTATGTCAGTGAATAAGGTGAATATTGGGATTCTTTCTTCTACTAGTAAATAACTGTGTGCGCCGCAACGCTGACCGACGGAATGCTTTACCTGACCGCCGTGTGTAGCGGGAGATACATCTGCAAACTATGACGCTTGCAGGGAATTTGCCACAGCCCACCCGCGCCGAAGGCGGTCAGGTGCAAGCCGTGTTGGAAAACGTATAGAAGTTTCGCCTTCAAAGCCTTTCACCATTTCGAGAATACAGGTTTGGACACGAGAGCCAGCAAACGCGGAGCGCGGAAGATGGCTTATAGACCTCAAGCCAAAGGCATTGATATCGTTCGTCCGCTTTTCTGAATTTATCAGAGTGAGCCACGGCATAAGAGCAATGATGATATCTGACATATCCATCACGGCATACAAAATTCGATAGCCCTGCTCCATCGGTGTGAAAGGCGGGTTCATCACTACTGCATTCCATCGCCCTGCCACATCCCAAAACTCTGACGGGGCTGTGACTTGATATCCTTTTGCCTGCAACGCTCTTACGAGATTGCCTTCGCCTGGGGTCGGCTCCAAAACCGTTGACACGCCAGCGGGTAGCAAATTGACCATGATATCGCAGACCCATTTCTCTGTTTGAAAATTACTCATGCTTAGTTTTCCAACGGTTGGTTTTAGCTGCGGGGCGGTTCTTGGGTAATGTCGCTCCAATCGAAATCACCCATGCTGCCATCGTCCATTTTGCGCCAGCCCGTAGCCCCGTCAGCCTGCAAACCTTTGTTAGCTGGCATCTTTTTCAGGCAACGCAAGCAAGTTACGCCGCGATGTGAACCTAAGAACTTCTCGCGTACATAGCCAACATAGCCACACACGGCGGTGTACTTTCTCTCCCAGGGAACAGAATTGCCAGACCCTAATTCGGGGTGAGGTTCACTTCTGGCAAGGCGGTGCTTCGCGTGATATGTAGGCATAGATCAAAACTCCTTTACGCAAAGTGCCAGCTAATGGGCGCGAAATGAGCAGCGAGCGGGGCGTTTAGAACGGGCGTCATGGAACCTCGTCAATTAGCGACAGGTCAGTTTCATCATCTCCACAATTCGGGCACGCTTCCAAAATCACACCATGAACAAAGCGGGGAACACCACAATTCCCACACTCATGATAAATTGCTTGCGTATCTACGTTCTGCCCCGCATCGTCTGCTCCAATTCGCAGTTGTGCGTCGCGGACGAGCCAGTCTACAATGCGGTAGCAAGTCACGCCACGAGCGAACTCACTATCGGAACACACTTCAGCACATGCGCAGCCCTCATCACTGCACGGAGCATGGACGATTTGCGGGACTAGAAGTTTGTGCTTTTCGGCTATCTCTTGCAGGTCTCCACCATCCATCATGGAGATGTCAGGCCATTCATTCAAAATATCCAAAGCGAAGCCTGCCAGCGAAGCCACTTGCTCATCATTCATTTTCATAAGCTACACCTTTCTACTCGAAGTAAGCCAACTGCGAATTGCATTTCGCGCCCATTGTGCGTCCAGCGAGGGGGCGGCGTCGCTCGGCGTCTCCGAGCGACGCACAACGGGGCGCGAGATAAGCGGCAGGCGCGGGGCGGAGTGCTTGCACATCTCATCTCGTGCTCCACTAATCAATCTTTGGTACGGAGAGCTTTAGGAGACTCTCCCCGCCCCTGCCCTGACCGTTTCATCTCGTTGTTCGACGACGCGGATCGGGCTTTATGGACAACAACCCGGAACTCTTTTCCGCAGGCGACACACACCAACGGTTCACGAAACTTGATACAGTCTTCAAGATGGCTTACATCGTGCCTGCACATAAAACTACAATGCGGGCAATGCAATGCAATTCCTTGATTCTCACTTCTGGCAGATACCATTTGTAGCGACATATTTTCCTTTCAGGCGTCGAGCAATGAGATGTTATCTCGCGCCCCGTTCGGCGACCAAGCCCCCCTGTACTCAGGGGGAGCGCAGCGTCGTCGAACTCATGATTCAACAGCAACGGTGCGTTTAATATCCCGTCGCTGAGGTGGGTTTGCATCGAGCGGACTGATCACGCCGCTCCCATTCCTGGTGACGTGGGTGTAGATCATCGTTGTTTTGAGATCCTTATGTCCCAGGAGTTCCTGGATGGTGCGAATGTCAGTTCCTCGTTCCAAAAGGGAGGTAGCAAAGGAATGTCTCAGCGTGTGCGGTCCCACATGCTTATGAATGCCTACTCTTCGTGCGGCCACCTTGATCGCCTTCTGGACGCTCGTCTCATACACATGATGTCTGCGCACATGCCCGCTACGGGGATCATTTGAAAACCCCATGGCAGGGAATACATACTGCCAGGCCCATTGAAATGGTGCGCTTGGATATTTGTGATCGAGGGCAAAAGGCAATTCCACTTCGCCGCGTCCATTGGCAAGATCTTCCGTATGCTGCGCTTTGACTTTTGCCAGGTGCAGAACCATCGCAGGGATCACAGATTCAGGCAGGCAAGTGGTGCGATCTCGCTTGGATTTTGTTTCTCGGAGGAAAATCGTGCGATTGTCGAAGTCCAAATCCTTGATCCGCAGACGAAGGCACTCCATCAGCCGCAACCCGCCCCCATACATAAGTTGAGCCATAATGCGATATTGCCCATTCAGCTGCTCCAGTAACCGTATTGCTTCTTCATGGGAAAGAACTGTCGGAACAAATGTGGATTTCTTCGCCCGAACAATTTCCAGATTGCCCAATTCGAGACCATACAGCTTGTGTAGAAATAGTAGGGCTGCGAGCGCCTGATTCTGCGTTGTAGCACTGACACGGCGATCCACAGCGAGATAAGTGAGGAAGCGTCTCACGCCATTCCCACCCGCTTGCCGTGGATGATCAGGTTTCACGAAACGCACATAATGCCTAATCCAATGCACATATGTCTTTTCAGTGCGATAGGCATAATGCTGCGTTCGAAGCGCATTCCGCACCGTCTCGAACAAATTCATCACATCACCCCTTCCACCGCTGACGTGAGCTCATCCAGCGAAGATCTCAGGTATCGCTTGGTGGTTTCGATGGATTCGTGTCCCAGCAGGTCGCGGATGGCTTCCAGTGCCGTGCCATGGGCTTCGAGCCGCTTTGCAAATGTATATCTGAGCCAGTGCGGAGTGAGATCTGGCACGCCGATCTGCGATCCAAGTGCAGAGACATTGCGCTGCAGAGTGCGGACCGTGACCCCAAAGAGATTCACATCGTTCCCATTGCGAAGAGCCAGCCAGCTGGCCAGCGCTTTGCGAGCGAACAGGTGCAGTGGAACCGTGCGCTCCTTGCTCCCCTTCCCATTCCGCACTAGGACGAAGCCGCTGCGCTCATTGATGGTGATATCCCCCACTTCCACCATGGAGCATTCTTCAACACGCAAGCCATGCAGCATGAGCATCAGCGATGCCCCGTCACGGACCGCATTCAGGTATTCGACTGCTGTGACGGTGCGCTTTGTGTTCTGTTCCAGCGTGTGGACCAGGCGGTGATATTCATCCTGGGTGAGCGATCGGTGTTTGGTGGAGCCGCGGACGTGCCCCTGTTGTTCAACGCCTTCGAGCAGGGACCCCTTCGGGTCTCCGATCCATTCACAAAAGACCGTAAAGGCCCAGAGACGTGAATTCCACGTGGCTGCCTTGACCTTTTCCTGTCTCAGTGACCATTCACGATAGAGATGAAAATCGTAATTGGTGAGCAGGGATGGTTCGAACGCCTGGTTGAACTTGGCTTCGTACCACAGGGAGAAGACCCGCACATGCTGCTCTGCAAGCCTGGCCGTGTTCAGGTTGCGATAATTCTTCGCCAGGTGAGCGGAGAACTGATCCTGCCAGGCAATAGAGCCAGTAAGAGGCTGGTGAGTTCGAAGATCGTTCATTGCCTACCAGCCGCGTTCTGCTTTTTTCAGTTTGGCTTCTTTATCATTGAGATCGTCTTGAAGACGATACTTTTCGTCTTCTGCATGGCGTTGGGTTTCTTCAGCCTGGCGCCGCAGCTCCCTCGCTTTGCGTGACCAGTGCTCTTCCATGGAATAAAGGCTGTTGTTGGCATCCTCGAGCTGGGCTTCGAACGTGGCGCGCTCCTGGCGTATCATCACCAACGCCTTGAGCATGGCCATGGCAACGGAGTCGCTTCTGAGTTCGTCAAGCAAAACCTGCTCTTCAGCCATCTGTTTCGCCTGCTTCAACTCATTGCGGATCTCCGTCTCACGCTGATAGTCTTCATTTGCCTGTTGTTTCCGTGCATATTCCTCCGCCTGTCTTGCACGCTCTTCCTTCTGTTCAGCATATTGGGCCAAATATTCCTGATATTCTTCCAGTGCGTGTTGAGCTTCAATCAACACAACTTCGATAGTCGATCTCCAATATGACGAATTGGTGAACTCAAGGTGGGGTTCGGAATTCCACGTGGGAAACCAATTGGCACTCTGGGCCCTCCACTGATCTTTCTGTGGATCGAATGCGATCTGAGCAAGACCTGGAATGTCAAAGAAGAGATCCATGTTTTCAACATGGTCCCATCCTTTTGCAATACATTCGTAGTTCGGCTCATGAGCTGTGAGATCAATGTAGGCACGAAGCCACTCAGGTACTTTCGAAATACACTCTTGAAGATGTTCATTGAATTTGATCTGCCCCCGCATTTTCAGTTCTTCACGCTCACGCTGATCAGCTGCTTCTTCCTGCTTTCGCTCTTCGGACAGTGCGAGCTTCTTCGTTTCGATGATTTGAGCGATCTCTGACGGGATTTGCGTTGACATGGTATTTTTTCCTTTCCAGTTTTGTTCTTTGACTTTATAAGCCCGCTCTTCATCACGGACTTTTTCCCACTGACCAAGCGAGATGATATTCATCACAACATCGAAACAATACAAAAACGAGATAATAACAAGTTCCATCATTGCTGCACATCCTGGTCATCATTCCATTCAAGAACAGCCTGATACATTTTGCGCTTTTGCATGTTGAGATCTTCACGCCCGAGGATGCGTTCTGCTTCCTCGAGGTTCACGATCAACATCTTTCCACCGAGCATGGAGATGCGGATATTGCCATTCTCCAGGCGAGTGAATTGATAGGGCAATATCTTCCGCTGTGTGCGAGTAAATGAATTAGGATGGATGCTCATCTTGGATCTCCTGGGACGGTGCTGATGATCCCGTGCTGTAAATGTGCTTTGGATTCCTGGCATAGCTTGTGGGCGGGGGCAACATTGGTAATAAGATCGCTGGAGAGAACTGGAGCGATTGCGAATGTGGCGGGAGCACCATTCTCTTTGAAGAGTTGCCCCAATCGGCTGCTGAACTTGACAGGATCTGATTCTTCCCGATCCGGATCGCTATCGGTGATCACTACAATGAATTCATCGCCCGAAAACCATTGCCCCGCCATGTAGTCTCCACCACGCCGGGCAAGCGTCTTTTTGATGATTGCATTCATGCCGTCGTAACCATGCTTTTTGTTGAGACCGTGCATATCATCGATGTCGAAGAAGATGATCCATCTGGCTTGCTGCTCAATCTTGGGCCAGACATTTTTTTCGAACCCCTGGCGCGTGAAACATCCGTAGCCTGCGTTCCACGCAAGTTCCCGATTCGCTGTTTGGAGTTCCCGGTTCTCTTCTTCGAGATCTACAATGCGATATTCCAATTCTTCGATTTTTGCTAAAAGTTGATTGACAGCTGGATTGTTCATGTTCGTTCCCTTCAAAATTGCCTTTCAATAATTTCTGATTGTTCTTCTTCCAAAATCTCCAAAATAAGTGCTATCAAAATTCGCATCGACTGTTCCCAGGCTGCCCGTTTCCTGGGTGGCAGGGGAATGTATCGAATCTCAATTGTGTCTTCTGGTGGTTGTGTCTCTTTTCTGCTTGCTTTTTCGTTTGATGTTTGTAATTTCACAAAGGTTGTGACTATGCTATGCTTGGCTCAATGTTTGGATAATCCGTGCGCCTCTCCATCCTGAGCCAAGGATGATGGAGAGGCACATTGGAAATGAGTTATTTGATCTTCGGAGGGGAATTCTTCATAAATGACCAGACCACCCCGTCCGCACCCCACACATGCGGGCTTTTTGTCGCCAGCATTCGCAGTGCGAACAAAAACCGCCTGTCACTATTCGGATAGACTGCAAGAATGTCTTCCATAATGTCGGTGCTAGGCAGTGTTCCGTTTTGCCAGTTCAAGATCGTAGTATGGCTGATCGTTGTATCGCCTTCTTTCGAGAGTCCTTCCATCAGCCAATCCTGGAACTTCCTCAGGCTAGGTTGCCCCTGCGCTAGGAATTCTTCTCTCATGATCGTCTTTATTTGTTCGCTCATCTTGCTATCCTTTTTCATGACGTAAATGCCATCCTTTTGGTTACAAAGTTCGTTTTGGTCAACTATTGACCAGTATAAACTCAATTGACCAATCTTGTCAAGGTAATTGAACAAACCAATTTAATTGCTAGAATCATCATGATGCCCCGACACCCTTTCAGCGTTCTGCTGGAACGCAAGTTTCTACAATGGCAAATCGATATCGGGGAGCGAAAGTCGCAGGCGGATTTTGCCAAACTCATTGGCGTAAGCCGCGCTTCTCTTACGATGTGGATGAATGGCAATCATCTGCCTGAACGAGATAATGTGCATAAAGTGGCAAAGATTTTAGGAAACGAAGTTTATGATGCTCTTGGTCTCCCCCGCCCAAACCCATATCTGCAAAAGATCAACCAGGTCTTTGAACGTCTCTCGCTTGAGCATCAGCGGAAACTAGCTGAGGATGCTGAACGATACGAAGCAAAGCGAAAGAAGCCTCCACCGAATTAATCGAGAAAAGCGCACTGGATATGACACCTTCCAAGCCCCGACGCAACAATTGGTTCATGATCCTGGGCTGCATTTTTGGAATATGTCTTGCTGGCTTTGGATTGCTAATATTCGCTGCACTTCTCCCACCAATTAATTCAAGCCCCACATCCACAACAACTCCACTCGCTGAACCCATCATCATTCAAACTACTGAAATCGTTTTAACATCAACACAATACATCCTTCCAACATTGACGAAACCCGCAACATCTCCCCCACTGGAAACATTGTCACCCACAGCAACTGTGATTTTTATACTACCAACGAATGCACCATCAGGTTCAATACCTGGTATTTGCTCATGCTCAGGCGACACTTTGAACTGCGCAGATTTTCCAGATGGCTCAAGCGCACAAGCATGCTTTGAATACTGCATGCAACAGGGCGCAGGCGATATCAACAAACTTGACCAAGACAACGATGGAGATGCTTGCGAAGCCAATTGAACCTCCAACCTCCAATCTCTAATCTCTAATCTCTAATTCTCCAATTCTCCGTGAACCTTCTTTCCCCACCCTCCACTCTCCCATCTGGCTCCACCGTCTGGGCATACCTGCGTGATAGTGGTGGAGAAAAGCAGGATCGCTCGATGACGCGTCAGCTCGAATCGATTCGTGCCTACTGCGCCCAGCACCAGCTGCAGCTCATCCACGTATATAAGGACGAAGCCAAGTCAGGCACGACCACTGCAGGGCGCGATGACTTCCATCGGATGATCGCCCAGAGTGATCAGCAGCACAACAATCCAGCGGGCTTGCTCCTATGGAGCTTCTCCCGATTCGGTCGCAACCTCGACGATGCCACCTATTACAAATCCCGCCTGCGCCGCAACAACATCATCATCCATTCCCTCACCGATCAGATTCCCGAAGGACCATACTCCCGCTTCGTCGAGACCCTGGTGGATATCTCCAACGAAGAGCGCTCACGTCAGACCAGCATCGATGCAAAGGATGGTCTTCGCTCCATCGTGAGCCAGGGAGCCGTGCCAGGCACACCGCCTGCAGGCTTCAAGCGCGTCCCGATGGTGACGATCAATCCACGCACTGGTGATCAGCGCAAGAACCACAAATGGGAGCCCGATAAAACAAAAACGCCTCGCGTTCGCAAGGCATTCAAAATGCGTGCAGCTGGATCCACGCTGAGCGAGATCCACAAAGCAACGCGTCTCTATGGCTCCATCAATTCCTACCGAACCTTTTTCACCAACAAGATCTATATCGGCATCCTGGAATTCGGAGAGATGATCATCGAGAATTATTGCGCTCCGATCATCGATATGAAGACCTGGAACACAGTGCAGAAGATCATCGAAGAGACTGCCCAGCATCGTTTCGGCGAGCGTCATCCCAAACGGGTCAACTCCATTTACCTGCTGAGCGGCTTGATCAAATGTGCAAAGTGTGGCGCTCCCATGTCTGGGAACAGCGTCACCTACAAATCCAACCGCGGGCGGGATGAAGCCTATCTCTGCTCCCGTGCCAAACGGAAGGCAGGCTGTGACGCCAGGCGCATCCCTCGCAGCCGCGTCGAAGATCTCGTGCTTTCCACCCTCAACGATTTCATCCTGGTCCCCGATAATCTCACCGCCGTGCAGGAACTGGCGATCAATAACCAGGAAGAAACCGAAAGCACACGAGCTGAGCGGAAGGAGTCTCTCCTGCAGGAACGTGCAGCCCTCTCGCGTGAGATTGCCAACATCACCCGAGCGATCGCAGATGCAGGTCACAGCGAAGCATTATTGTCTGCTTTAAAGCAAAAAGAATCATCCAAGGCAGAGAACAAAAAGGATCTCGACGAACTGAACGTTCCGATCCAGCCCATGACGCGTCTCACCCAGCCGCAAATTGAAACCGCTTCGAAGGACCTGAAAGAACGCCTCAACTCCAGATTCCTGGAGACCAGGCGTGCAGTGCTGCGCGGCATTGTCCATGAAATGACAGCTGAACGAGCAGACAAAAATATCTTTGCCCTGATCACCTACTACTACCCGCCTGAAAACGCTGGCCCCCCTTTTGACCTCGCCCCCACTGGAATTTTGTCTATGTCACCAGACCCCGTGGGGGCATTGCGCTATAGGCAAACATTTTCCTACCCAGTTATTTCCGAAGAAAAACCCCGCTCCAAGTGAGCGAGCTTTTGATATCCAGTTAACAGACGGTCATCGCGTGCGGGTGATAATCACGATTCGGTAGCACAAGTCAGATAGCAATGGCGAGCAACTCTCATGCTCTCAAATCAATCTGCAATCCTCCCTGATAAAATGCCTGCCCTGCATCCCCGTAGAAAGTGACCGGAGTGCTGCCGTTATCTGTGTACTCCAGACCCATGACATAATGCAGGCCGATACCGGGTTGACCAGCATATCTGGCGATACTCATAGGGGCAACGGCAGTCGAGCCGTTCCGGAACAGGATGCCCGTAGGGGAGGAGGTTGAGTCCAGAGTAACACCTAATGCTGCGTATCCGGTAGCGGAACCTATGCCCTGATAATTTAGCTCTGCCCTCACATAATCCTCATTCAGGCCTCGGACGAACTCAATAGAATTGTTCGGATTGTTATTCAGGGGCCTCCAGGTGGTGGATGTCCCGTAAGTCCACGAATTGGTATTGTCTCTGACCTGAACTGAGACTGGAACGCGATGATATGCGTTCCACAAATACAGAAATCCAGGATCGCCTCCTGCTGCGGTTCCTCCCAGCTCCCAGGTTGTCACTCCTGGAGAGGCTGTTGTTGCAAATGTTCCAACATATGTCCCCCGATTCACTGCTACCGTAACAGTGTCACCTGATGCATTTCCAAATCTTCCTGTCATGCTGGCGGCGTTCATCCAGATTCCATTGACGCGCTCAAGAGCGGTTGCGCGCGTTGTGCTATTTGTCCAGGCCGGCCCGGACAATAATCGTAATGTACCCCCATCGTTGTAGACAAATAGGTCAAATGGCTTGGATGCTGCATGGTAGCCTGAATGCCCACTGTTACTATCCAGGTTGAGGGTTAGTTCTGGGAATAGGGTCTCCAGCCAGGAGCCGTTGTAAATCGGGACAAGATCATGCTTATATGGGGTGTAATAGATGGCAGTTTTGTTTGCCTGTTCCGAAGTCATCACAGGTTCCCCACTAACTAGTGTGACTCTTCCGCCAGGCTCATGAGGGACAGCACCAGCACCAGAACCGTCCGACTGTTCTGCGAGCTTGATCTTATTTGTGGACATCAATCACTCTCCAGATGACATAGCACAATACAATCCAGAAGGGAAGCGAGAGAACCAACATCCAGAGGCAGCCGCGAAAGAAACCCATACGTTGCTCTTAATCCTGTGTACGTATGAAGTCAACTGCCACGTGAACCACCTGAGACGCTGCGCCTACCAGCGCAATCATGATCTGACTAGCCGTGAACGTCACTGCATTGGTGGACATATGCCACCAAACCAGTCCGTTATTGGAGAAGTAAACCGAAACATTATTTGAACCGTCATTGACGAGTTTGACATAAACTTCATTGCTGCGAAATTCGATTGTGGTCCGATTAGTGGGAGTCCCGCTGGCGTAGGTTACAGAAACAATGCGCATTGGTGCATTTGCCGTACTCTGTACAGCCAACTGGACTCCAAATCCATTGATGGAGGCGATGTTCGTTCCATCAGCGATGAGTAATTTTGCGTTGCAGGCAGTTGCATACGCATCTACCCCCAATGATAGCTTTGCAATGAGTTGATAAGCGCCCGTAGGAGACCAAGCGTAGGTGCCCGTTCGGGTATCATTGGCAGTCTGTTTTAGATAGAGGTGACTTGGGATGGAGGTGTCGCTATCATGGGTAGCAGGTGCGCTGCCCCAAGTGAACGGATCAGTTGTATCGTCGAATTCTTTATCCCCACTTCCGCCTCCACCTATACCTGCACGATCTGCACTACCGGCTAGTCCCGGAATATTGACCTCTGCTGAGAGTGTGCCATCTGCGGCGGTGGTCACATATTCAGCAGTAGTCGGAGAGCCAGCAGCTCCAGTTCCCTGGTATGGCGCACCGAACATCCAAGCGGCCGGGTTGGTTCCTGTTCCTAATACCTGAGCAAAATCACCCGCGACCATAGGTGCGGCATGTCTGACTCCTTGTTTGGCAACGGTATGGGTCTTGATGAAATCTCCCAGGCTGGCCGAACTGCTCAAATTGATTTTTGGTACATATCCCATCGAAACATAAAGTCCTAGTGCATCATTAGCCACTCCATCAGGCTCAAGACACACCCAGATTGCGCCATTTACATAAGCACCGGCTGTATTATTCACCACCGCGTTGGTATTGGATGTATCCTCGACACATACATCGCCCTGTGCATGAGCGCCACCCGATTTATTTGTTTTGACAGCAACAACTGACCGATTCAAAGCTGTGTTTGACACTTATATACTCCTTACTACTCCATGTGCGATGACATTGTTCGCACTGGAGAGCGCATTATCGAGCACAATCTGTGTGCCGTCTGGAGACAAAGAATACACAAAGGGATCCTCCTCCAATCCATTCAACAAGAGTGAGTCGGCATATTCCCAAATATCAGGCAAATCAAAAATGGTTTGCCCGCTGGCACCATTCCAGCGCGCCAAACCGTGTAGATGCCCGCCTGCGCCCACTGACAATGCTGTAACACGTCCAGCAAGTTGATCCAGGGACTCATCTACATCTCCAGGATCAACACTGCCTGTCCAATCTGTAATAGTAGTGGGCGTATACGTTATAGTGGATGCGTCATGCGCATGACCCAGCGCGGCATACAACGTATCGAAATTCGTCTTGAGCGTTGTTTTGATATTGCTCCACGTGATACTCTTGAGAGCTAAATCCACAACATCCCAAAACCCGAACTTATCCGCATCCAGAGGGGTGTCAGCCGGCGCATCGCTGATCTGTCCGCCTGTCTCGAAATTGAGTGGATTGGTCGCCAGCGGCATCGGCACGCGGATGTGCTCATTCAATAACTTCTCCTGCCCCTCGAACAATAGCACATACCCGATCCTGTATTTGCCTGCATCAGGTACAGGGATGAACTCTTCGGTCGCAAGTTGCGGCGCTGCAAAATCTGTGCCTGTATGCACCGAGAGAACACCATCTTCATCGGTCTCGATCGCAACATAATAAGCACTGGCTCCGCCCACATACGAAGAGAGATCCACCGTCTGGTTGTCAACCAGGCCCACAGAACCATCCACCTTATCGAACTCCCCGCCGATCACAGTCATGATGAAATTCGCCGAATCTTCCTCATTCAGAACCAACAGTGTCAGCCTGATGATCTGCTTGCGGTCCACCCACACCGTATCCGCATTCGGGAACTCATGCTGGTCATGGTGGTGCAGCGTGTTCGGACTGGATGGAGCGCTCCACACCTCGCGCCTGCTCACCACCTGCCACAGCTGCGGCTGGTCCTTGTGCCGCCCGATCGTGATCGGAATGTTCGGTTCGAGCGGCGCTGTGCCGTTGAACACAGTCACCACCTGAGCATCCACCCGCACATAGATCAACCCGCTGGTGCCAGTATCCACAACGCCGGCATAATCCCCCGTCCAGGCAGGCACCCTCTCCAGCCACGGATCACCCCGCTTCACCGTGATCGTCTTGAACTGCTTCTCGAATTTATCAAGAGCTGACATATCAATACTCCAAGACCTTTACCATGTTGATGTCTGGGATTGGGATCAGCCCTGTCAGGTTTCCTACTTTGTTAGCCCATGAATTTCCGAAATCGGGGGTCGAATAAATGGTGGAGCCTCCGCCTGCCACCCACCGCTGCGATGATCCAGCGTAGGCGAACATATAATTATTCTGGACAGGCAGATTGGGGATCGTTCCCCAGCTGGCTCCACCGTCCGACGACCTGCCGCGGAACCCTGCCCCGTACCGGGTCATGCAGTAGGTGCCTGTGGGATCACAGGCAAAAAAGTTATTTGTGTGATCTACCGTAAATTTGATGTCGCCATCCGTGTTCATGTCCTCGGTTGTGTAGTTGTCTGTTCCAATGAAAATGCCGTTCCCCGATCTATCATGGAATGTTTTGCCAGTCGTCCCTGCTCTCACATGCCCCGGGTTCAGCCCACCATTGACCGCTGGATTAGCAGTCACCGCCATCCCATTCGAAGCCAGGATCTTGATCTTCCCATTGGTTTGATTCCCGTAGGAACTGACCATCCATTTCCCAAGACCATAAGATACATTGAACTGAAAATTATATCCCGACGCGGAGACCAGCGCGCCCTTTGCAAAGGAGATGCCTGAGCCAATATAGAAATAGGGAGCGCCGTCATCACTTTTGTATAGGACAAGTCCAACCGTTTCGGAGACCAGTGGATTGTAATTAGCGCCATGGACGCCCCAGCGAGCTCCGCCAGATAATTGTAAATTACTTACATCGTACAGGATCACCCAGGTGCCGCCCAGGGACGGCGCGCGCGCCACGAAAGCGCCATGGGTGGAGGTGGTGCCATTGCTGACATGGCCACAATAACACGCGCCCGAGGGACAACGGAAGAAGAAATTTGCCGCCTGCCGTTGCGCGACGGTCAGGCCAGCGTTGAAGAAATTCCACTGCGGTGTGCCGTCGAAGTTGATGCTATAGAGCAATCCCTGGTTGGCGTCATGAATCATTACCTTCTTTGCACCATTCGCCGAAGGCTCCGTGGTCCCAGGCAGGATGATCGGAAGATTGGGCAGCTTTGGCAGCGGGGGCAACGGTGGCATGGATAGATCCACATCCACGCCAGACGTGCCAGGCACATCTCCGTTCGAGCTTATCTCCTCGAATGTCTCCCCCTCCGAATTGATCGCCACATTCAGCCAGCGGGCGTCCGCATCATAGGGCAGTGCCACTCGTCGAGGGATGATATTCCCAGAATAAGGCACACCCCGTGGCGTATCTTCGGCAGCGATCGTAATATCCAAAAACTGACGCGGGCAGATGTCGATCATGCGGTTGTTCTGTGGCAGCTTCAATGGGATCCCAGGGAATGGGTTGCACTTCCACCCCAGATACAACCCTGCCATCTGATTGCTCTGCGCCTGCGATGCTGCCAGCATCCCATCGATGGGCGCTGCAGCTTCGCCATACCTGCGTGGCAGGTGACCAGGCGCCAGGCTGTATAGTGTGACCGATGCCCCCGATGAATTCACAAACCGTGTGCTCAGGTTTACCTGTCCCACATCGTGCGCAGTGGCCCGCTCGAACTCGATCACATCCATCCAATCGTCTTCGGTCACGGTCATTACTGTGGGGAACGCGCTGCGGCTGACTTCAGGGACCATCTGTGGATCGATCTCTGCAAACATCCTCCCATAACGGTCGCACAGCACATGCGCCATGATCTTCGTGCCTGCGATCTCTGTTAATTGAGACCAGAGATAATTTGCCAGGCTCGCCGTCTTATCGTCGTAGCGTGTATCGCCAGAGGGATAGAAATCCATCACCATCGTTGCAGTCGAGCGCCAATGCATGAGATGCCACAGCGCACGGTCCACGCTCAGGTTCGTCACCTGGTTCCAGTTACCAGGCGCCGTGCTGAACTCCAACTGGGTTGCGCTCACCTTCATCTTGTTCATCCAATAGTGCGGACCATATACACTGAAATGCACTTGCCCCGCCACGGGGTCCCAGCGGATCGATTCAGATGGACCCACCCGCCCCACAGCGATGATATTCTCGCGTCCCTCGATGGGACCGATCGACTGCTCTACCCCGTTGTAATAATCCTTCGCGAACAGGATCACCAGCGTCCGCTCTCTGATCTCGCTCAGGCTTGCCTCTGCCTGCATCGTCACATCGAACATCCACCCGCCCGAATCCACCGACCCTTCACAGTTCGCGATCTGGAAGACCGTTGCAGGCGGATTGTCATCGTCATACACAAAGACATATCTCACACCCACAGCAGTTTTCGCATTCGCTGCTGTCACTGTGCAGAGCACCCGATAAATGCCCGCCGCGTTGTATGTGATCGTGGGTGTGGCGGAAGTCATCCCGCTCGATGCGCTCGCACCTGGTGCGGTCCAGACGTAACCTGAGATTGTCGAATCGAACACCCATGAATCCGATGCATCGAACTCCACGTCCACCGTTGCGCCTGTCAGCCACACCACCGCATGTGACCCCAGCACAGGCACTGGGCTGAACGCTGTATGCTGATCGCTGAAAGCTATATCCACATCCATAAAAAGCGTGCCACTCGAATCCACATGCACATGCCGCGCATGGATATCGAAATCATCCACGATGGTCAGATAACAATTCGATGCCCACTCGATCTCGCTCGTCTCGCCGATGTAGATCTTCGAGCCATCTGGAGCCACGCGTACCCTGCACATCCCCAGGTCAAATGCCCCCGCGCTCGTCCCAACATAAAGCATCATGCCAGCCTTCACATCCCCCAATGTGCCTGAGCCTGTGTTATACGTAATCTCATATACCTGATCGTTCGAGCTGGGTAATGCAGCCAGGCGTGCAGTGTAAATGACATTGGGGATGAGCACAGCCATGAACAGCTTGCTCCACTGCCCCTCTGAGCGCAAGAGAGTTAATTCAGGAGACGTGATCGGACGCGCCACATCACACCCCCACCAGGTTTCGGAATGTCACTGTGTAATTCTGCCGCTGACCATACCAGCGATTCTGCGTCTCCAGTGGAAAGCTCAAATAACATTCGAAGACTGCAAAGGTATCATCATCGATCTTCGTGCGTATGAAGGCAGTTCCTGAAAACGTGCGGAGCTGGTTGTATTGATCAACTTCGAGGATTGGGAACGTCCAACTCGCCACAGGTGCACCCACACCGAGCTCTTCTGCATTCCCCTTCGTTACTTTGCGTGAATATGGCAAATACGATGATTTCGGATCCGGAAGCGGAGTCGTCAATGCATCCAGTGCAGTTAATTCTGGTTGAGTTGTGCCAATCTCAAAGCTCGACATTCAATCTCCAATTCTCCAATCTCTTTCATCCACCGATCGCCCGATTCAACCTCTCCACCAAACTCTCACTATTCGCCGCGATCATCCCCTGCACTTGCTGGATCGTCAGCCCGCTCGCAAACTGCATCGTGATATTCTGCTGCTGAGAATTGGACAGCTGGTTCATAGGTCTCGTCATGGCGCTTGCGATCGCATCTGCGCTCATTGCCCTTGCCAAACCCAGCTGATAACCCTGTGCGCTAAATCGTCCCAGTTGCTCAAAGGCCTTGCTCGGAGATTTGATCCCCAGCTTCGCCTTGATCGTAGCCAGCGCAGCTTCAGCAGCTCTTCCAGCCGCAAGGATCAGGGAAGGAATGCCCAGCAGCATGCCATTTGCAATGCCGAACAGGATGTACTTCCCCAGCTGGGACCAGTTCACTTTGCTGATCGCATTGGAAATGTATGACACAAAGCCGCTCATCATTTTTTGGAGCCAGTTCAGGAAATTTTGGAAGGCGGCCCGCAGACCTTCGAACTTCGAGAACACGCTGGTGACATGCGCCATGAAGGTAGTCCAGGCTTCCTTCAGATATTCCAACGCCGCATCCGTATCGCCCCGCAGGAAAGCCAGCAGCGCCTTCCACACCGATTTGATCACGCTCCCAGCCATCATCGCAGCATCTCGGATGAAGAACATATTCGACTTCCAAATAAAAGCTAACAAGCCCACAAAAAAGATAATGGATGCGATCACCACGAGGATGGGTAGCAGGGCTGCTCCTACCGCTGCAATCGCAGGGACCATAACCGCTGTGATCGTGGTTCCGATGCCAGCCAGGGAAATGCCCATTGTGGAGAGCCCCCCCAGCGCACCTGAGATGGTCGACGCTACAGAGATCAGTGTGCCAATCCCTGAGAGCAACGGTCCAAGAATTGCCAGGAAACCTAGAAAGCCAAGCACGATCTTTTGTTGGACGGGAGTGAGCGCGTTGAATTTTTCCAACAGTCCATTCAACGCAGTGACCACTTTCAGCGCAATTGGCAAGAGATTTTGACCCAGCGTCACAAGCATATCCTGCCATTGAGCTTTCATAATGCGTGTCTGATTTGCCAACCCGCCCGATGTTTCGGCAAAGTCATTCATTGCCGGGTTGAGCTTTTCATCCAGTGCAATCGCATTGAGGATGATGGCTCGCTGATTGGCTGTGAGCTTATCTGTGTTTCCATCCACCAGCCCATTCGCAATGCCATAGGTTTTTAGATACGAATCGGTGATGAATGGAAAGAACCGTTGGATGGGTTCATACTGCCCACGGATCGCAGATTGCCAGGCTGCGGCCACATCTTCCACGCGGGCATTGTGGAAGGATGCGAGATCTGCGAAGTGCTTCACAGCCTGCTCTGAAAGTTCCGTGGACTCCTTGATGCCCAGTCCACCAGCCTTCAATGCCGCGCCAATCGAGGAGGCATAATCCAGGTATTGTGTCTTGCTGATGCCCAGCGCGCTGGCTGAGCGGTTGGCATTTGAGACAACATTATCCGCCATCTCATCGAAGACGACGATGGCTTTGTTCTTGGTCTCTTCGAAGTCCGAGGCGGCTTTGATCGAGGCTGCGCCCAGGGCCACGATCGGCAGCGTGAGACCGATCGTCAGCTTTGCGCCTACGTTCTTAAGCGCACCACCAATTTGTTCTCCTGCACTGGCGAGCGTGAATAATCCCTCTTTGCCCTGTTTGACAGCCTTTAGAAGACCGCCTACATCGAGGGAAACTTTTCCGTATGCACTACCTAATTGGATCGCCATTGTTTACCATGTTCCGCTGGGCTTGATCTTGACCTTCTTCGTCACACGATTTTTCGCAGTGCGAAACTTGCCAGGCTTGGAACTCTCGTCAGAAAATGGATCTTTGCCCTCGTTCAATAATTTCTCGATTCCTCTGCCTGCTACCAGGCAAGCCTCATCCAGATACCAGCGTCCGAGGTCTGTTTTCAATCCGCCAACGATGTCACTCGGACGCTGCCCGTAGGCCGTTCCCAGGTTGTACAGCCGCCAAAGGTTTGTCTTCACCTTCGCGAAAGGGACGGAGCTCTTGCACCTCACGATTCACAAAATTGAAGATCGCCATTTTATCGTCTCCATTGATCTCATCGAGTCCCAGGTGATCATCGTCACCCTTTTCAGCAATGGGTGGTTCCACAACAGCGGCGCAGACAACGGTATTCAGCATGACGTTGAAATCCGTTCCGCTTTTTATGATCTTCTTTAAATCGATCTCGGCTTTGCTCTGCATATTTGCTTGATCGGCAAAGTCCAGGAGATTTTCAGGAAGCTTACCTGTCAGCATCAGGTCTGTCATACTGACATCCTTTACCCAGACAGTAATTCCGCTGGGTAAAGGAAGCTCATGCAAACGGCTGGAACGAAATTGAGCCAGCATCTCACGGCGAGATTGCTGTGACTGCTGCAATTTCTTCAGTTGATCATTCATCACTCACCTACGCCGTGGTGAAGTTGATCACTGTATCGGCGAGCGCTTGACCGTAGATATCGGTCACACCAGGGACGATCACCAGGTGCTCGGTGGCTGCACCCAGGTTGCTGTTCGGGTTGAGCGTGACCACCAGGCGGGCCGCATCAATCGTGCGGGCGCACGCCACAGGTACACCTGCGACTGTGGTGAGGATGATCCCATTCTCTGAACCAGCGGCCAGCTTGTTGCTGAAGGTCAGGACCACATTGGCGCTCACCACGACACCCGTGGCAGCATCAGCAGGCGAAGAGGACAGCGTGAAGGCGGGCGGTGAGCCTGTGGTGCCAGGCAGATCTGCAGCGGTCTCATTCTGCACCCAGTCATAAACGCCATTCGTGCCATCGTCGATGCCGATGCCCTTGATGGTGCTCTTCTGCAATGTTCCATATTCAAAGGGCGAATCGAGACCTTCCGTCACTTTGGCTTTGTAGATGATGCAGTGCACGTCATCATCGCCTTCGCCCAAGGATTTGCCATAGAGTTTGAAATAGGGCAGGCGCACACCGCCATGATGCTCCAGCGTCTTGATCTGGTTCGGCGTGGTACCCGAGGTGCTAGTGGTAAGACCATACATCAGGGCCAGCGCTTCGAGCGGCAGGCCCGTGGCTTCCAACTCCCACTCCACTGCATCCCGCACAGATACCACCGTGGAAAGCATATCATCGCCAGGACCTTCGGCGGATTTGACCCGCTCCTTGAACGTCAGCTTTGTGGATGCGGGCAGATCCACCTGCAGGGTGCCAGCCATGTTGGTGATTTTGATATCACTCAGCCCGAACGGTTTTGGATGTGTATCTAGACTCATTGTTAATCTCCTTTTTATCGTAGTCTTTTGGCTACAAATCGCAGCGAGCCGAGTGCACAATCCAAAGCCACGTCCCGCTGTTGTTTCACTGCAACATCGAATTCAATATTCCAGACGCCCGTTCCGATCTTCTTTTCATTCAAGTCATCGAATGCCAGATCCATTGCCTGCTCGATCACGTCAAATCCCTGGCGCTGGTAAAAGTAGATCGTGAATGGATCGTTGACCGCTCTCAGGTATCCGCTGCGAAGTGGAAGCTCGGTGTTGTACTTGATCAACGCACAGGGCTTCAATTCCTTCGTAGTGGCATCGAACGCGCCTGGCGTGTTCTGCCTGGAGATCTCTTCCACATCGTTGTAGATCCCACCCGTGAGCAGAGCTACCAGGGGAGCATCAGCCAAAAGCGCGGTCTTGATTTCGTCACTGAGACTCATGGCAACCACTTCTCCAGGTCTGCACCGAACAGCCACACCGCCAGGTTGATCGCATTCGGCAGCACAGATTGACTCACATCGCCGCCGATCATCCGTTCGTAATCGTCCATCTCCGGCCAGCTCTCTGTGCCTTGCATCCAGCCTCTCAGCTGGGAGGTGAATTCCTTCTCGGCCATCAGCACTGCAGTCTTATAGCACAGGCAATTCGGGTGCAGCGGAAGCTCAATCTCACCCACTGGATAGACCCCTTCCCTTTTTTCCCCTCCACTTGTCACATCATCACAGATATCTGTTTCGGGGTGAGCGGCGCTTAAATTAACTTTTTCCTTCTCCACCCAGGGCTGGCTCATCAGAACTTTGTCGGTGGCCAGCGCATGTGCTTTTTGGATCTCGGTCCGTGCCAGGCGCAGGGCGTTGTATGAAACGCCGCGCCCATCGCACGCATTGCCACTGAGCAAGCCTGTGGTATCACCCGTGGCGATCTGGCTCTTGGTCCTGCCATAGAGCCGCGTGGATGTCCAGCGTGGGCAGTCTGCGTTCGCTCCCAGATACCCCTCCAGCTGCTGGGCAATGTCCCAAGCAGAAGAACTATTCGAGATTCCGTTCATCAGCACAGCATTGATCCCATCCCGCGCCTCCCGATCGATCCGCCAGATCCGCTGCGAGAGATTCAACGAATCGCCATAAAGATGCTCCCCCGCCGCATTCAATACGATGTTTAGCTGAGGGCGGAACACGCCATCTTCAACAGCTTCTTCAATGTCACCCTGAGCGGAGCGAAGGGTCTCCTCCTTCGTGCTCTTTGTGTTCTTTGTGGTGAGTGGCAACACCATCCGCTCATGAAAAACGGCCATCACCCCAAACGGGATGGATACCGCCTCCCGTCTCACCTTCTCGAACTCTTCACTCCACTCCTTGAACGTATCGCCCCACAGCTTCATCAGCTCCGTCTGCACAATAAACCCGCTCGTTCCATCCAGCACCTGGTCCTTGCCTGCCTTCATCAGGATCAGCGCCTGCGCCCTTTCGGTGAAGTCCAGCATTAGCTCATGCGTTCTACCTGTAAAGTACAGATGCAACCGCACCACAGCACGGAAGGAAGCCTGGTATATCCTCCCCAGCGGGATCTTCTCCAGCTGCTCGATCAGCTTGGCAGTCTTGGATTTCTCGGTGAGCAAATTACCAATTACCATTTACCAATTCCTATATACTTATGCCTTGCAGCGACTTCGCGAACTGCTCCGCAGAGAACCCATCCGAATTCAAAATATCGATATCCACATCCCGCAGGAAGGATGCCATGATCAATTGCACGATCTCATCCTTCACACCCAGCACTTTTAAGCGGGATCCTGCATCAGCCAGGTCACGCAGATCTGCGGGTGTCAGAGACTTGGCTTTACGCCAGATGATCTTGTAATCTATATTCGCAGGCAGGATTCCCTTCAACAGCCACTGACGTTCGATCAGCGGCTTCAGAAACTCTTCTATGACCCATTCCCGCCCATCGTCGAGCGATTCATCGTATTCGTCCTTTTTCTCGCCCAGGATGTCCCTGTTGAGCCCCTCGCCATATGCTACAAGCTCCATCGGCACATCGCTGGCCGCAAACATCGTTGCCACCTGGTGCAGGATGTCATTAATCTCATTCAAATGCGCATCGCCCTGAATCGCCGTGATCGAGCCAGGCTTATTCGAGAAGAGATCCAAATGCGCGGCAGTCGGTTTATCCAAAGCCTCCTTGTTCATCTCCTTATAGATTTTCACATCCGATTCGGCGCCTTCCACCACATGCAAGAGCCTCATGCCAGCTCGCACTTTGCGCCGCACGGCCATATCGGTTTCACCCTCACTCACACGTTTGAAGGCACCCGTCGCGCTTGCCCACATCGGACTTCCATAACGGCTCTCATCATCATGCTCCCAGCGTGCATGGATGATCTGCCACTCAGAGAAGAACACCGCATTCGTCGGAACATCAGCTCCCAGGTAGTTATCAGGCACCATATAAAACGCCTTGTTCGGATTGTCGAACTTATCTGCCGAATTGCTGTTCCTTCGCACCCGAAGTGTGGGTTTGCGAGAAACTTCGCTGATGTTCGATTGTTCATCGACCACGATCTCATAAAACGAGTCACCATCCCGTCCTGAGAGTCTCACCACATCCTGCAATTTCTTATTCAAGCCGATGCGCTTCTGTAGATTGGTTGCGATCTGCTTTGCCTGCTCATCCTCGGTTTTGACGATGAAACCAGCCTTCACCACATCAGTTGCATACATTTTCAATGCCTTCCTCACGCGTGGATCCGTGTCATACATCAGCCTGCAGGTCTTGATCTTCGCCAGGCGCTCACGGTCCGCTTTCAGCTTTTCATACTCTCCCACAATAGATTGCTGCGCGGTGGGGGCAGCTGTGGTCTCAGCCGAGGGCGGCTTGAAAAATGCATCTATTCTTTGTCGCAAAGAAGGCATGTCATCCTCTGAATACGTCCTGGACTTGACGTTCCAATTTTCCAAGATTACGTTCGAGCGTGCTCATAATGATGGCATATCGACCACCATTCTTAAGCTCCAGAAATTTTCCATAAAAGACCGTGTGAGCCAGGGTGATGATCAACGTATCCTTCGAACCGCTCTCCACACCCACATCGCTCATTTCGCTTTTGGCTTCAGGCGTCACCTCTCCTGTCAGCGGTTCCAGCCCGAATCCGTCCACCGCAAAGAACAGCCCACCCCGTGCGTTTCCTGTGCGGTCTTCCCAGCTCGCATTCTGCCTGGCTTCATCCTGGATGGATTGACCCCAATAATTCGCCACAGCCTGGATCGCAACAAGCGCCCGCTCACCATAGTCTTCAAGACCTTTTGCGATCACTTTTGGCGAAACAACCCATTCAAAACCAGAGCCAGGCATCCTTCACTCCACCGCCACCGCTTCAGCCTGCGTATCGATATCTCTGTTTGGAGCGATCGAAACCACACGGTAGAGCACACCGTCCACAGTGAAACGGTCTTCCACTGCCACATCCAGATCGGGTGCGCCGAAGACCACCACTGCCACACGCGCTTCGCGGGCCGCATCGCTTTGCAGATGGAATCCACGTCCCACCGCTTCGATGCGCACTTCCTGGGCATCCAGCGTCGACTCACCGCGTCGGAACTCCACATCGAAGGAACGATCAGTGCGAACCTTTGCAGCGAGATCTCGCATCATTTGCCAATCGTTTGCACTCAACATATCCGCACCGTTCCGTTGTAATGTTTGCAGGCACGTTCGAACTTATCTTCGAACTCACCCACCCGCTTGGAATACCCATCGCCCAGCCCACTCTTATCTACGGACATATTCCCGATCGTGTAGCGGAAAACGCCTGATGCACTGGCATTGTTGATCTTCTCGAATGCAATTGCCTTTGCCTTCAGCATCACGATCTCCACTTCATCCTCGGTCAGCGGATAATTGTCCGATCCATCCAGTACCCACGCGGCTTTGTATCCCAAATAACGTTCCATTGTGTATGCGGGCGTGGGATAGATGGTCATCACTCCATTTTGAATCGTGATCTCTTCCTCGAAGGGAGTCAGGTTGCCAAATGGGATGATCCCTGTGGATGTGATCATGACGCCATGCTTAGGGTCATATGGGCTATCGAACTCGATTTTCTTTAGGAAATCACTGGGCAGGTTATACGTGGCAGTGCCCGAAATGATGTTGATAAAGGTATTCTTCACCAATCCGCACTGACGCGAGAACTCTGCAACGGCATCCTTGATTGCACGCTCATACTGCGCATCACTCGGAATGCCATCCACAGGGGGAACATCCTCCTGCAGGTCAAGGATTAGATCGGCGAGCGCTACGGTCATCTCTTTTTGCCTCGTATCCTCTTAATAGGCTGTGGCATGTCTGGAACTTGCGACGCGGGCGCTTCAGTTGGCGCTTCGTTTTCCTCGGGCGTTTCTGCTACCTGTGACACAGGTTCTTCTGCCTTTGGAAGCTCACCCCAAACCTCGATATCGGGATCGCTGCGCAGCGATCCCGATA
>Ga0209342_10001625_pt1 | contig 25032 bp, 21 predicted proteins | sample RifCSP16_2_FD_184023 | JGI IMG/M metagenome (GOLD analysis project Ga0209342, IMG submission 184023) | Soil microbial communities from Rifle, Colorado - Rifle CSP2_sed 16_2 (SPAdes) (version 2) | ecosystem: Environmental > Terrestrial > Deep subsurface > Rock core/Sediment | place: Rifle... | reverse complement strand
TACAGAGCGACTAGCAACGGGCTGCCCAACAGGATCGAAAGCAGTGTGCCTTTGGCGACGTCGGCCAGCCAGCCGGCCCGGCTCTGAGTTGACAGCTGGAAGCGGTGTGGCAGGACGAAGCCGATGTAGTAATCCAGCGGCAGGTTGATCAAGCCCCAGGGTGCTCCAAGAACCCCGGCGACAACAAGCACTTCGACCCACCACGCCAGGCCGGCGCCATGCGCGCCCCAGGTGGCCGACTCGAGGGCCTCGCTCAAGCCAGGACCCCAATCGTTGCTGATCCATAAGACAAGATAGACGGCCCCGGTTCCTAGGGAAACGAAGGCCATCCGCCTACGCAGCCCGGCGTATTGGCGCGCCTTGGCCTGAAGGTCGGGGTCGAGGACAAGAGATCCGGATGTGGCCAGCGGTTCACTCCTGGAGCCGTGGTCGGTATGGCGAGCGGTCCCCAGTCCGTTTGGGCGCCCAGTATTCTCGTGATGAAGTCTATCATCCGCCACTGGTGAAGGCTCCGGGAGCCTGAGGAGCCTGATAAAATGGACCAACTCACTCCAATGAGTGACCTAGATTCATGCTCTCCAATCAAAGAAGACCTGAGAGACTACCGACAGACAAGTCCATCAGGGGCTGCTACCATGCGGCTCGGCCTGCCCGCGCGGCGACAAGCCTGGGGTGGATCGCGATCTGTAGGTTGATACGGCAAACCGCCAGGCTTCATTCCCGCGACGTCTCGGGGGTGGTTTCGCTCCAATGAACTGCCCGACCTGTTCCTACGAAAACCCAGCCGGGTCCCATTTCTGTGAGAATTGCGGTCAGCCGCTTGAGTTCATTTGCCCGAATTGCGGCGAGCCAGTCCCTCCGTCGGCCAAGTTCTGCCGCAACTGCGGATTCAGTTTGGCGAACACCCACCTGACTGCGCGACCGGCAAGCCTGACCAGGACCGAGTCGCTGGAAGCCCTCCGACGAGTTGCCCCGCCCTCGATGGCCAGTAAGATCCTCACGGCCCGAGAGCGAATGGCAGGCGAACGGAAGCGGGTGAGCGCGGTGTTCACCGACATCGTCGGATCCACGACCCTGGCCGGACAGATGGATCCGGAGGCCTGGGGCGAAGTCGTCTCGGCTGCACACCGGATCGTGACTCAGTCGGTATATCGCTACGAGGGCACGATCGCCCAGCTCTTGGGTGATGGGGTGCTGGCGTTCTTCGGCGCACCTCTGGCCCATGAGGATGATCCTGAGCGTGCAATCCGGGCGGCCATCGAGATTCAAGATGCGATCCGCGGTTACGCCCAGGAGCTCAGGGCCGAAGGGCGTGTGACCGATTTCCGGATGCGGATCGGGATCAACACCGGTCTGGTCGTTGTGGGGCAAATCGGAAGTGACCTGCATATGGAGTACCTGGCCGTCGGCGATACCGTCAACCTCGCGGCCCGCATACAAAGCGCGGCGAACCCGGATGAGATCCTGATCACGGAGAACACGGCCCGCATGGTGCCGAATCTATTCGATCTCGAAGACCGCGCTGAGATCCTGGTCAAGGGCAAAGCCGAACCGGTCCATGTCTTCCGAGTCCTTTCGGCGCGCAAGGGCGCGATCCGCTCGCGCGGCATCCGAGGACTCGTCAGCCCGCTCGTCGGCCGAGAGCGAGAAATGAGCGCACTGGACCGTATGTTTGAAGAATTGCAGCAGGGACGTGGAGCGATCGTCTCGATCGTCGGCGAGGCCGGGCTGGGGAAGTCGCGCCTCGTTTCAGAATGGCGTGACAAGGCACGCCGTTCCGTCGGTGCCGGGCAGGTGAGCTGGGTCGAAGGAGTATGCCTCTCGTACGGCCACTCGATGGCGCATCATCTCTCGATGGCGGTCTTGCGTGGCCTGATCGGGATCGGCCCGGAGGCGACAGAGGCAGAATGTGAGTTTGCTCTTCAACGCGAGGTCGCGGCAGTCCTTGGGGAGAGGTTCGACGAGGTGTATCCCTACCTGGCCCACCTTCTGGGAGTTGAACTTGAACCGGCTCAAGCTCAGCGCGTCGCCTTCCTCGACGGGGTCGCCCTCCAGGCGAAATACATCGCCGCCACCCGGAGTCTGGTGAGCGCCCTGGCCCGGCGCGCTCCCGTTGTGATCGTTTGTGAGGATATTCAATGGGCAGATCCGTCGTCGGTCGAGCTTGGAAGGCATGTGCTTCCGATCGTGGTCGAGGTTCCGCTGGCAATCGTGCTCCTCAGCCGGCCGGATGAGGGAACCCCAGGCTGGGGGCTGATCCGGGCTGCGAGGGGGATCGCCGGGATGGGGGCGCTCGAGCTCCATCTGGCACCACTCACACAGGCTGATAGTCAGGTGTTAATCCGCAACCTGCTTTCCGTCGATGCTCTACCCGGTGAGCTACGCGAGATCATCTTGTCGAGGGCCGAGGGCAATCCGTTCTTCGTCGAGGAAGTCATCCGAATGCTGATCGATCAGCAGGATCTGATGGTTGAGGGAGGCAAGTGGGGGGCTACCCGTGAAATCCGCAGTCTGGATATCCCCGATACACTTCAAGCCGTTCTAGCGGCCCGCATCGACGGACTCCCGGAAGAGGCCAAACGCGTCCTGCAGATCGCCTCGGTGATCGGCCGCGAGTTCAACCTGAGCGTGCTGGAGGCCGTCCTGGGCCGGGCCAGCACTTCGTCTCGGGCATCTGTTGCGAGCGACTGACGTGATGAGTATTGATTCGACGCTGAGCATCCTTCAGGAACACCAGCTCCTGGTAGTAGTGCTCGAGCCGGAGCCGGGGTTCGCCTTCAAACATGCGCTGACCTGGGAAGCCGCCTACCAATCGCTTCTGATGAGCAAACGCCAAGAAATCCACCGGCAGGTGGCCGAGTGCTATGAAGCTCTCTTCGAGGGACGATTGGAGGAGTTCGCCGCACATTTGGCCTGGCACTACAGCGCGGCCGGGGATGCCGCCATGACTGTGAACTACGCTACGATGGCGGGCGAGGCTGCTTTGAGGCGCTCGGCCCATCAGGAAGCCCTGGCCTCGTACGAGCAGGCCCTCGAAAGCACACGAAGTGGAGCGGCCGACAATCAACAGCTGACCCGTATCTTCATTGGCCGGGGCCGGGCCCTTGAGCTGGCCGCCCAGCACGAGGCCGCCATGAGGAACTACGAGGAGATGGCCCGGCTCGGTAATGAACGCCAGGATCCCGCCCTGAAGTTGTCGGCCTTGCTCGCCCAGGCTACTCTGTACAGTGTCCCCTCGACGGTCTATCGACCCGAGGAGGGTCTTGCCCTGGCCCAAGAGGCTTCATATCTGGCGCGCGAGCTCGGGGACCATCGGGCAGAGTCACATGCCCTGTGGATCCTCTCCTTACTCGAGGGGTTCTCCGGCAGTGGTGAGAGATCCATCGAGTACGGGGAGACGTCTTTGGCATTGGCCCGGCAATACGATTACCGCGATCAGGCCGCTTTCACCTTGAACAACCTGAGCACCTCTTATATGAGTGCCGGAGACCTCGAGAATGCCGGGCGTTCTCTCGAAGAGGCGGCGGCGTTGTGGCGCGAGCTGGGCAACCTGCCGATGTTGACCGACACCCTGACGAATTTCTCGATCTACTACTTTGCCCTGGGCGACACTGAACGGAGCCTTAAATCGGCCGAAGAGGCTCAACAGATCAGCCTATCGATCGGCAACTTGTGGGGACAGGCATACGGCCGCTTTATCCTAAGTCATGCACTAGGCGAACTTGGTGAGTGGGGGCAGGCGCTCCGGAAGGCAGAGGAGTGTCTCGAGCTGGCGAACCAAGCTGGATTCGTACCGCCCCAATGCATTGTCCGAGCCCAGATGGCCTCCATTTACGCCGATCAGGGAGCGATCGAGCATGCGCTCGGCCTGGCCAATGCTGCCAGGGAGGTTGCCCAACGTCTCTACCCGAAATGGCAAGCCTATGCCGCGGCGGTCGTGGCCAGAGTGCAACTTGCGGCAGGGGAGGTTGATCGGGCGGCCGTTACGATCAACGAAGCGGTTGCAAGTCTCAAGCCCGGCGATCCACTGGCAGCCGTCACCGAGGTCTCCATCCGCCTGATTGAGGCCCTAATCTCGATTGCCTGCAGGGACTACGCCAGAGTCGGGTCTGCTTGCGACTCGCTCAAGCGCTTCCGCGACGGAGGCGCCCGGAGTTATCTTGCCGATGAGATGCTGATGAGAGGTCTCGCGGCGTCGGCGATGAAGGATCTGGACACAGCCCGCAGGTACCTGGAGGCCGCTCAAGCCGAAGCCCAAAGTAATATGAGTCGGCGTATCCTGTGGAGAATCATGCTTGCATTGGCCGACCTTGAGGTCGATGCCGGTCGGCCGCTGGAGGCGGAGGCCATCCGGCAGCAAGCCGCCGAACATGTGGGCTTCATCGCTGACCACATCCAGGACGACGAACGAAGGCGGTCTTTCTTAAGCCAGGATCTGGTACGGCAGGCTCTCAACCCACAATCGTCGCGCTGATCGTTGAAACATGGGGCGTACGCCCACTCACAGGGTGCAACCGGCCGGCCGGACGCCGAAGAGTGCGCAGCGGGTTCGACCACAGAAGATCGAGCGATGACCGATACCGTTAAGAGACTCCTGCACAACCTGGGGTTGTTTGGCGAGCTCTCGGATGCCGATCTAGATAAACTGGTCGACATGGCCGAGGAAGTTGTCCTGCCTGGGGGTCAGGTGCTCATGCAGGAAGGCACTCCGGGAGAAGCCCTCTACATTGTGCTCAACGGCGAGTTCGAGGTGAGCAAGCGCTCAGGCAACCAGGATGTAGTCCTGGCGACGCGCGGGACAGGGGAAGTCCTGGGCGAGATGGCACTCATCGAGGACACGCCCCGATCGGCTACGGTCAAGGCACTCCGAAAGAGCACGCTCCTCAAGATCACCAAGGAAGTCTTCCAGACATTGATCGGTTCAAGTCCTTCGGCGGCGTTGTCCATGCTGCATACTATGGGCGCACGGGTCCGAAACACCGAGTCCATGCTTCGCCAGAACGAGAAAATGGCTTCACTCGGGACCTTGGCGGCCGGGCTGGCGCACGAATTGAACAACCCGGCTGCCGCCGCCCGGCGGGCGGTGGACCACCTCAAAGGCTGCCTGGACGCCTGGCAGAAGGCAGGGACCGAACTTGCCTCTCAAGAGCTGGATCGGACGCAGTTGAGTCTGATCGAGACTCTCAGCGCGAGGATCGCTTCGCCTTCTCAAACCGTCCGTGACGAAGATCCGTTGGCCCGCAGCGACCGCGAAGCAGAGATGGAAGACTGGCTCGAAGAACGAGGTGTGGAGGATGCCTGGGATTTGGCGCCGACCTTACTCGCCCGCGGCTGGGAACTGGCCGAGCTGGAGAGCCTCGCCGGGCGTTTCCAGCCCGCCCAACTCCCAGTCGTCATCCGTTGGCTCTCCGTCGGATCGAACGTCTACGGTCTGATGGGGGATGCCAGCATGAGCCTGGAACGCATATCGGCGATCGTGGGAGCGGTCAAGGACTATTCCTATCTGGACCAGGCTCCGATCCAGGACGTCGACCTGCGTGAGGGCCTGGAGAATACCCTGGTGATCCTGGCGCACAAGATCAAAGGCGGTATCCGGGTCAAACGTGAATACGCGACTGACCTTCCCAAAATCGAAGCCTACGCCAGTGAGCTGAATCAGGTCTGGACCAATGTCATCGACAACGCCATCGATGCCATGAACGGCGAGGGCGAGATTCGGCTCAAGACCTCTATTCAGGATGCCCATGCCGTCGTTGAGATTTGCGACACCGGCCCCGGGATCCCACCGGAGATCCAGCGCAGGATGTTCGAGCCGTTCTTTACAACAAAGCCGCCCGGGATCGGAACCGGTCTCGGACTGCACATCTCGTACAACATCGTCGTCCAGCGGCACGGCGGCCGCATCGAGGTGAGCTCTCATCCAGGGGAAACATGCTTCAAGGTGATCCTCCCCCTCCGCCTGAGCCGGGCTAGCTCGTGAATGACGACGAGCTGCGCGAGATCCTGCGGCAGGCGAGGACGGTCGCCATCGTCGGGATGTCTTCCAGCCCCGGCAAGACGAGCTTCAGGGTGGCGGCGTACCTCAAGCACGTCGGCTATCACGTGATCCCGGTCAATCCCTATAGCGGTGAGATCCTCGGCAAGACGAGCTATCCGGATCTTGAGGCAATCCCGGATCCGGTGGACATCGTGCAGATCTTCCGCCCATCCGAAACGGTGATTCCGATCGTCGAGCAGGCGATACGGATCAAGGCTAAGGCGGTGTGGATGCAACTGGGCATCGCCAACGAGGCCGCCGCCGAGATCGCCAGGGCTGCAGGCATCAAGGTGGTGATGGATCGCTGTATGGAAGTTGAACACCGCCGATTGGTCGCGGGGCTGGGCCCATGAGCGGGAAGGCGGGCGGGTCTGTCTAGATGAAGATCGCGATAGACGCGTCGGCCCTCACGGATGCGGAGACCAATCCACGAGTTCTTCAGCTGTCCGCCCAATTGTCCCTCTGGCATGCCGCGGGGGAGGAGCTGATTCTCATCCACAGGCCGGAGGCAGCCGGCGAAATCCCAGCGCATGCACAGTCTCTCCTTCTGAGATCACAGATCGGACCGTGGAAACTGCTGGCCCTTGAGGCGTGGGAGCTCCCTCGGCGGGCGGCGCAGGCCGGCGCCGAGGCGCTGTATTGCCCTGACTCAAGGGCTCCCCTCAGCTCGCCAATCCCGGTCGTCGTTGCTCTCTCGGCGCGGCATCAGCGGGTGTCGTCCGTGACTGGACGTATCCGGCGAGCAGTCGGCCAGGCCGGCCTTCGAGGCGCAGCAGCCCTGCTGTGGCCCAGCGATCTCCCACGGTCTTCTCGCGTGCATCCCGCCACCCGAGCGATGCCGCCTTTTGTAGGGCCGGGGTTTGCGCCCGCTGTCGCGTCTACTGACGCGGAACAGCGCGCCAGGCACGGATTGAAGGTTGGTTATTCGCTGGCATTCTGCACAACCGATGATGAGCTGAGGATTCTTCTGGGAGCGTGGTCGTGGGTGGCCGCCGCGGTCGGGGACGATTACCCGCTGGTGATCCTGGGTCGAGGCGATTGGTCCGACAAGAAACGCGCAATCGAGACCAACGCCGGAAAGACTTCGGGCGGACTGCGTTACCTCGACGGCGTCTCGCTTGAGGAGCTTGCGGCGCTCTACCGCGGGGCGGATGTATTCCTGCATGCGGGAATGACGGACACCGGACAGGAACTGCGTTGGGCCCTGGCCTGTGGACTACCGCTGGCTGGAATGGAGACCCCCGCCGTGGCGTCTGTTGTGGGGGAGGCAGGGTACCTGGTTCCTCCGCCGGACACTCGAGCCCTGGGTGCAGCCTGCCTCAGCTTGATCGTTGAGCCCGCCCTGTCTGAAACGCTGAAGCAGAAGGGCCTCGAGAGGGCCATGGTTTACCACGCTCCGGGCTCCAGGCGGGCGTGGGCTGAGGTTTTCCGCTCAGTCAGGCAAGCCGCGTGAGGCGGCCCCAATGCTGGTGATTGCCAGTATTCCCAGGCTCCCTCAGTCCCATCCTGTCTCCGGCGTCGAGAGAGAGCAGGTATGCTGTGCCATGTTCACCTCCTCGTGCTTCGAGTTGCTCCTGTCAGTTGGGCCCGCGGCCCCCTTGTGGATTGATGCGAAGCCTTGGCCTTCCGCCGTAAGGATGATCGTCATGGGAGAGTCGGATGGAACTGTCATCATCGTCGGAGCAGGGATATTCGGTGTGACAGCGGCGATCGAACCCGCCGAACCCTTTTTGCCCCCCGCTTCGCCTGGCGGGAGGCCCGCCGCGCATCGCACCACAGACGCGAGATTCAATGGATGGCGGTCGGGTGAAACCCGTTGGAGATCTTTCTTGACCTACAGCGCCAGCTCGAGGATCTCCTGCATCTCATCACGCTCAAGGCGGATCGGGTTGCCTCGCATGCTGCTCGAGCCTTCTGCCGCCTCGATCAAGCCCGGGAAATCCTCGACCGCGACCGCATAACTCCTCAGTCGGGGGATCTTGAGCTCATCACATATGGCGGCGAGCCATTCAATTCCCTCGGCTGCGGTGGCGTGCTCGCGCCCGGTCAGCAACCCGGCGATCTCGCGGTAGCGCTGAAGGGCCTCACACCCGGGGGCGCGCGCTTCCATGGCTCGCAGGTTGACGGCCATCGCGTGCGGCAGAAGCGAGGCGCACACGGCACCGTGCGGCGCCGAGAATCGTCCGCCGATCGGGCCGGCTAACCCGTGCACCGCACCCAATCCGCTGTTCGCTAACCCCAGGCCGCTCAACAAGCTAGCCAGGGACATACCTTCACGTGACACTGCATCGCCGGTGTGGTATGCCGAGAGTATGCACGCCGCGCCTCTTCTCAGTCCTTCGCGACAAAGCCCGTCCGTGACCGGGTTTGTCCGGTGTGTCGTAAAGGCCTCGATCAATTGGGTCAGTGCATCCAGCCCACTTGCGGCGGTGACGTCGGGCGGCATACTATGCGTGAGAAGAGGGTCTACCAGTGCCAGACGCGGCAGGAGGTGGGCGCTTCGAAGGCTGACTTTCACACGCTCCGCCGGAGAGGCGAGGACCGCGTTCCGGGTGACCTCGGCCCCTGACCCGGCCGTGGTCGGGATCGCTGCAACCGGCAGGCCGGGTTTCGACAAAGCGCGCCCGCCTCCGATCACCTCAAGATAGTCGAGTGGGTCACCGGGGTTTGTCGCCAAGATAGCGATGGCCTTGGCGGCATCCATGACGCTCCCTCCGCCGCAGCCGATGACGACGTCATAGCCCGATCGACGCGCCCGCTCTGCCCCCTCTCGGACGAGATCGACGGTGGGTTCGGAAGTGACGCAAAGTGAGTCGACCGCGGCACCGGCCGACTCGGTCTGGTCGAAGACCGGCTGCGACCGTTGCACATCATTCCCGGTGACGATCAGCGCCCGCCGACCGTTGTCGGCAACCCACGGGGCGAGGTGTTTCAGGGTCCCCGGGCCGAATACAATCCGACCGGCAGTGGCAAACGTGAACTCCACGCCTTCAACCCCAACCGGCATCTTCGGGAAACACGTTTTGGTAGACATCCCGCGTTCGAGGTTCGGCCAGCATGTCCTTTGCCGCCTCAGCCCAGGCGGCGTAGTGCGCCGTCGCTTTGTGCCGGTCCACATCTTGGGGGGTTCGGTAGACCTCGACCAGGACGAAACGCGCCGGATCGTCCTTGCTCTGGAGCACATCGAATCTGGCAATCCCCGCCTCCTGCGCGCTTGCGCGGGCGTTCACCAGGGTGGCCTTTTTGAAACTAGTTAGCTGTTCGGGCTTGACGTGGACATGCACGTGGACGATATGCACGAGCGCCTCCGGTAAGGTTGATCACAAGGTCAATCACTTGCGAGCGGGATTGGCCGGAGCAAGGAACGATCGAGCGCAGCCAGGTTGTCGGGCCCGACCCTGTCGAGTGCATCCTGGAGTAAGCGCAGATTCTCTTTGAGCTGCTCGACATCCACACCGCGGCATCTCGCCGGCAGCGGGTCAAGCCACTGGTGGAGACGCAGGAGCAGCTTGGCCGCGCCGCGGTAGTTGCCGCGCTCCAGGTGCAGGTAGGCCACGGCGACCTGAAGGAGTGAACGATAGAGATATCCGGACGGGCCCGGCTCGGCCATCCAGGCTTTCTCAAGCGCCTCATGGGCTTCGAAGAAATCTCCGGCTTGCAGATGGGCAAGTCCCTCTTGGGCCAGGGCGGAGCGCTCAGCCTGGCAGGACTGCTTGATCGCTTCTTGGTCGGCGACTACAACCCAGTCGCGCAGGACATCCACGAGCGTCGCCTGAAGCGCGCCCCGCGTCAGGACCAAATCCGCTCCGGAACTGGCGGCGCTCTGGAGAACCTCGGCCTCGACGTGCGGGCCGAACGCTACAATCGGTAGCCGCCGCGTGGCGGCTGAGGTCTTGATCACCTGGATCCAGCGGCCCCAGGGGATCGAGCTACTCGTGAGGTCGAACAGAAGGAGAGCCGGTCTGGCCTCTGCCAGGTAACGGACCAGGATTGCGTCTGGACCCTCGAGCGGCTCCGTCAGCCGAACCGCCCGCTCCGCGGGAGTTCCTTCGGCGCCGATTACCCCCGGGCGTTCGACAAATCGAATGGCATAGCCGAGACCTCGGGCGGCGTCCTCGAGGCGCGGCGCCAGGAAGAGGTCATCGCAAAACGCCAGGATGAGTGGAGGCGACTGAGGTCGATCGACGTCCATGCGGCGGTTCTGTCTCTCGGGTAGGGCAGGCCGGGAGGGGGCTGCGTTGCCGTCTCATGCGAACGACGGTTCCAGATTGCGCAGCGGGTCGGATGGAACTGGCCGGCGTGCCGGCCCTGCTTTGGTAGGGCTCGCGGGCCGAATCCCCGACCGGGATTGTACCAGCGCGCCTGTTCCGCTGCGGATGGGAAAGCGAGCCTCGAGGAGGTGACTGGTTCAGCCTGATGTCAGAGGAAGAGCTGGTCGACGGCCAGGCCGAGCTGGCGAAGGGTTGCGACCTGGAAAACACAGTCGACCAGCGGCGCGTAGGAGAGCATGTCGCTGTCGTCGGTACCCCACGCGTTCGGCGGCTCGGGATTGAACCACACGGCCTTCCGGGCGCGCCGAGCCAGGTCGTGCATTAGGTCAACCCGTGGATTGTTGTAGTTGTTTCTCCCGTCGCCGCAGACGATCAGGGTTGTCCGGCCATCAACCGCGTCCAGATGATCATGGGTGAGCTGGGTGAGACTGGATCCGAGGTCGGTATTGTAGTGGCCGGGAGGGAGACGGTAGAGGACCGACGGTATGGCGACTTCGGGTCTGTTCGCCTCGAAATCCTGGCTGATGTCCTCGAGATGATCGATGAAGGCGAAGGAACGCGTGCGCGACACTTGATCCTGGATCTGGTAGATGAAGAGCAGCAGGAAGTACACCACCGGACGCATCGAAGTCGAGACGTCGCACAGGATCGTGAACTTGGGCTTACGACGCCGGACCTTGTGAATGAGTTCGAATGGGATCCCGCCGAAGCGAACGCTCGACCTTAAGGTCGCCTTCGCATCCAGGACGCGGCCCTCGCCGCGCTTATGGCGAAGAGCGGCGCGCGTGCGCAGTCGAGCCGCCATCCGGGTCACCTGCTGACGCAACTCGTCCATCTCATGGGCGCTCAGCGCCTGGAAGGGGCGGTCGATCACGTCGGACTCGGCCGACTGATCCGGCCGAGGCTGAGCGAGCCTCTCAGCCAGCCTCGCCCCCACCTGTTGCCCGACCTGCTCAGACAGCGCTCGCAGATTCGCCTCCAGAAGCGAGCGGATCTTGGCTCGTGCCTCGCTTGTCATGCCGATCATGGCCAATTGCTGAAGCAACGCTTCAATCTGTTGTTGGATCTCGGCCAGGCCGAGCCGGTCGAGGGTCTTGCGCGTCAGCCAATGTTCGTCATGCCGACGGCGCGCGCCGTCGGCGCCGGCCCGGCGCATCGCCTCGTCGATGTCGTCGGTGGAGGGCTTGTGGCCGGCCAGCATCCGCTCCAGCAGGCGGTTCAGCTCCCCGGCCAGCATCTGGAGCGCACGGCGAAGTTGATCGAGCTCATCCGGGCTGAGGGCCTGTGAAGCCGGGAGGGGAGGCGCGCCTCCGGAACGGAAGTACTTTGGGAACAGCTCTTCGAATGTGGCCAGATCGGAGCGTTCCTTGACCAGGGTGGTGCGCAACGCGGACTTGAATGCCTCTCGCCGGGCCACGCCGAGGTAGGAGACGGCCCGGAAGGCGTCCTGGCTTTCGGCGAGGGAGATCCGCACGCCGGAGGCCCGCAACCCAGCAATGAACTGAACGATCCGATCATCCATGCCCGAGGACTACTCCCGTCACCGGCGATGGCTCCTGTCAGCCTGCATCGAGGCTGCCCTGTCATGGGATGCGTTGCGCCGGACCCCCTGCGTCTGTCCGCGAATCGCCCGCACTCCACCCCGGGGCGCTTCCGTCAAGGACACGCCGCTCACGGATCATCGGCCACGGGAAGCTCGCGCTCTCGAGTCTGGCGCTGTAGGACCATGCGGGCGCGCTGAACATCGCGCTCGTGTTTGAGCAAGACAGTCAATGTGGAGTCGAGCGTTTGAGGGTCGATGGCTCGCGCGTTCAAGAGGACCAATGCCCGCGCCCAGTCAAGCGTCTCGCTCACGCCCGGGCTCTTGCGCAGATCCAACTGTCGGAGCTGGTGAACGACCTCGATCGCTTGCCGGGCCAGCTTCTCGCTGAGATCCGGCACGCGCATGCGGACGATCTCCAGTTCGGCCTGCAGAGTGGGGAAGTCGATGAACAAGTAGAGGCAACGGCGCTTAAGGGCTTCGGAGAGCTCGCGCGTGTTGTTACTCGTCAGAACCACATGGGGCTGGTGTCGGGCTTTCAGTGTTCCGAGTTCAGGGACACTCACCTGGAAGTCGCTCAACACTTCGAGAAGGAAGGCTTCAAACTCAGCGTCAGCCCGGTCGATCTCATCGATCAAGAGCAGGCTCGGCTCCTCCGACAGAATGGCCTTGAGCAGAGGGCGGGTGAGAAGGAATCGCTTGGAGAAGAAGACGTCTTCTTCCGCAGCGAGTCGGTCGGCAGCCTCGGAAAGACTGTTGGCTTCCTCAAGCAGGGAGCTCAGCTTCTCGCGCAAGAGCTGGGTGTAGAGCATCTGCTTGGCATACTCCCACTCGTACAAGGCCTTGGACTCGTCCAATCCTTCGTAGCACTGCAGCCGGATCAGTGTCCGGCCCGAAGCGAGGGCCCAGGCTTTTGCGAGCTCAGTCTTGCCCACCCCGGCGGGGCCTTCGGCCAGGATCGGCTTCTGGAGCTCCTGCGCCAGGTAGAGGACGGTGGCGATCTCATCACCGGCGATGTACTGTTGCTTGCGCAACTCGCTTCTGAGAGCCGCGGGAGAATTCAAACCAGGTCCTCCATCTAGGTTGCTCATCCAGACAAACGAATGCCGCGTAATGTCATCAACTATACCGCAATTCAGGACATGAGGGGAAATCTCGCATCTCTCATGCGAAAGACCACGCCTCCCGAGGTATTTCTTGTGGATCTGGCCTCTGCCTAACGGCGAGAATCTTGAGCGCGGAAAGTAGCCCGGCGAACATGGCGCCCCAAGAACAGGAGCCCAACAAAAAGAGCAGCCGGTAGGCGGCTGCTCAAGCTCAACACATCGAATCCAACAAGCTAAGTCACTGTTTCGAGTTATCTGGAAGCTTAGTTCTTAGCTTCTCGGCGTCGCGGATGATTGTCTCCACGGCTCGCCGTTCCCGCTCCAAATCCCTCTTTACTTCGACAAAAGTGAACAAGTCGCTGTGACCCTCTACAGGCTTGCGAGTTGCCTTTACGGTCGTCCTTGGCTCGGGCATATCACCCTCCTGCTCCTTTCATGGATTCTATCCTAACTTCGGCTCCGGCGTATGTCAAGCCCACTTTACATAACCAGCCTATCATCGACGAGGATTTCCGCGATACGTTCACCAAAGGCAACACACGTACCGATCCAACTCGCCGGTTTCATTTCTCGGCCAGATGATTGTTCCAGCGCGTGACCCAGGCCGGGTCCATCCGCGCCAGCCTGTTCTTCTTCAGGTTCTCTTTCATGATCCAGATCACGTCGCGATCGTCGGAGAGAAACCATTTCTCCATGAGAGCCTTTCCGGGTTCCGGGCCGGCGCACACGGCGACGCTCCAACCGTAGGCCAGGCCTTTGCGCAGCGCCTTGAAATCGTCCGTCTTTCGGGCATCCGGTCGAGGGAGAGAGGCGGTGATGCCGTCCAGGATCCGTAGGACGCGCTCCGCCTCTCTCGGCCCTTTCAGGAGGGCCGGTTCGCACAGCCCGGCGACGACCGCCCGTTGCTCGTATGGTCCGCCGCGTGCCCAGGGTAGGATGCCTTTGACCATCGCGTCGAAGTCGTGCGCCCCCCAACGCTGGAGCGCCATAGCAACACCTTCGCGCATCCTCCAGCGGGAGTCCGCGGCGAAGCCCCGCAAGTCTTTCAAAACCTCTCGCCGGCCCTCGACCAATAGGCGACCGAGACCAACTGCGCCGCAGAAGGAGAGAAACTCCTCGGGGGAGTTGGTCGGGGCCTTGTCGGCGGTCCACGCGAGCCACTTACGCAGGCGCGGCTCATCGACGATGTCGGCGACCGCCTGCGCCAACTCCAGATTCCCGCGCGGGCCGGGCAGGCCAGAATTCATCAGCAGGAAGTCATCCCACTTGCGCAGGCGGCTGAGCTCCTCCCGATAGTCTTCTCGTTTTCCCATGGAGGCTCTCTTTCAGTTCGGGGTTGGCCCGAGGCAGGCGGCCGGGGGGCCAGACGGCGGACGATTGACGGTGGACGACGGGGGGACCGGAGACCGGAGACCGAAGACCGAAGACCGAAGACCGGAGACCGAAGACCGAAGACCGAAGACCGGCGCTGGACTTCCCGGGGTCCCCTCCGGGTCGATTCCTTTTTCCGTCCCCGGTCCTCCGTCTCCGGTCCGGCGCTCCGAACGCGTACTTTCGAATCGTCCGGGACGATCCGACTGACGCCTGCGCCGTCGCCCCCGCGTCAGAGCCGGGGCAGTTCGATCGCCTGCTGTTTCTGGTACTTGCCCTTCTTGTCGGCATACGAGATCCGGCAGGGCTCGTCGGCCTGGAAGAATAGCACCTGGGCAATCCCCTCTCCGGCGTAGATCTTTGCCGGGAGAGGTGTGGTATTGGAGATCTCCAGGGTCACGAACCCTTCCCATTCCGGCTCGAAGGGGGTGACGTTGACGATGATCCCGCAGCGAGCGTAGGTGGACTTCCCCAGGCAGATCGTCAGCACATCGCGGGGGATACGAAAGTACTCGACCGACCGGGCCAGGGCGAAGGAGTTCGGCGGAATGACGCAAACATCTCCCTTGAAGTCGACCATCGAGGCGGGATCGAAATGCTTCGGGTCGACAACGGCCGAGTAGACGTTGGTGAATATCTTGAACTCGTCGGTGACGCGGATGTCATAGCCATAGGACGAGACGCCGAAAGAAATCACACCGTCGCGCACCTGGTTCTCGACGAAGGGCTCGATCATCTTCCTTTCGACCGCCATGTGTGCGATCCAATGATCCGGCTTCAACCCCATTCGAGTATCTCCTCCTGAGTGTGTGCAGAATGGGCCGACGTCTGGATTCGTAGACAGGTGTTGCCCAAGTCGACCTCGAATAGACGTGGAAGGAACGCGTCTCCGCAGTGGCTCAAACCCGACGCCGATCCCTTGCGTAGAAGGTTCTCAGATCACGGCGGCGGAAGGATGGAGGGGGAGGCTCCTCGCTGTCACCCAGTCCGCCGATCCGCGCCCACAGGATTGCGTAGCTGGCCCACCCCTTCCACATCGACCGTGACTTCGTCGCCCGACGCCAATTGGCTGACCCCTGCCGGGGTTCCCGTCAGAATCAAGTCCCCTGGCTCCAGGGTCATGGCGGAGGAGATGAAAGCAACGAGCTGGGGAACGGGGAAGATCATATCCCGGGTGGAGGCCATCTGTCGGAGCTGGCCGTTGACCAGACACTTCACCAGGATCTCGGCCGGATCCAGGTCGGTCTCGATCCACGGGCCAAGGGGACAAAAGGTGTCAAAGCTCTTGGAGCGTGACCACTGACCATCGCTATTCTGCAGGTCACGTGCCGTCACATCGTTCACAGCCGTGTAACCCAGGATGTGTTCCCTGGCCGCTTCGGGAGTGATCCAGCGGCCGCGGCGGCCTATGACCACCGCCAGTTCGGCCTCGTGTTCCACCTGGTGTGACTGAGCCGGGAGGAGGATCGTCTCACCCATGGCGATGATCGCACTCGGGGCCTTGAGGAATAGGAGCGGCAACTTGGGGACTTCGGCATTGTGCTCAGCTGCATGCGCGGCGTAGTTGCGGCCGACACAAACGATCTTGCTGGGGACCACCGGCGCGGCCAATTGGACGGACTCGAGCGGGATCGTTGCCTCGAGGCGGCGATACGTCGTGAAGGGCGAGCCTTCCAGTCCTCCGACCCGGTCATCTTCGAGCCAACCCCAAGCTGGTTCAGCTCCGGGGCCTTGTCTGAAGCGTAGAATTCGCAAGTCGTGCCTCCCGGGTGGATGACGGACGGGTAAACGGTTTGCGCGCCCATGCCAGGTCGTATTCGATCTGCCAGGGGAAGACCTCGACTTCGGTGAAGCCCGCCGATTCGAGCACAAAGGCGAAGGCCTGGCGCGGGAACGTGCGTCGGAACATCCAGCGAGCGTTCGAACCGATACGATTGGTTATCAAGAGCCAGGCTCCCGGCCGAAGGACGCGGGCCAATTCGGCCAGCATGACGTGAGGGTCGGGGGTGAACTCAAGAACCTCCAGGCTGACTACAGCGTCGAAGCTGGCGCCGGCGAATGGCAGAGGCTCGGCCCAGGCCTGGACCCAGGTTGACCCGGCCGTGGCCGGGTGTTGCCTTCCCAAGGATAGCATCTTCCACGATGGTTCGACATTCACGATGCTCGTCTCGCCCCGCATCACACCGTGCAGTGAGCGCGCCGCCCTGCCCGTGCCGGCGCCGACATCCAATACACGCGCATCCCGCAGGCCACTGACCGAGCTGAGCAGAGACTCACCCAGAGTACGACGTTCCCAGTCCGGGTCGAATCTTTTGATTCTCTCGTAGTGAGTGGCTGTCAAATCGTACAACCAGACGACGAAGTGCTTGCCGAGATGAGCCCCTTCGCAAACGATGAGCTCCCAGTAGGCCAAGCCGAGGAGGGTTAGGGCGATCGGTAAGGCGATCCACATGATGTGCGGGACGAGGATTTGTGAGACACCGCGGCCCGAGTGCTTCGGACCTCAATCCGTGCTAGTGACCTTGCGGCGAGAAGCCTCACTCATCTCCCGAGCTGAGTCTGGCGGTCAGATTCCCGACCTGTTCGGTGAGGCGGGCGAACCGGCCGGGTCGTGCATGCATGAGCATCCTCGCCAGGGCGAAAACCATGGCCTCGACCATCACCTGGCCTCCCCCCGGGTGCGGGCTGGGATGGGCCGCCAGAACGATGTCCGTTTGGCGGGCCACTGCCGACGACGGCGCAGCGACGATGGCCGCGGTCCGAACGCCGGCACTTCGGGCGCGGGCGATGGTCCGCGCCAGGAGAGGCGACTCTTCGGCGACTTCGATGGCCACGGTCAGGTCGCCTTTCCGAACTCCGGCCAGGGCGCGCGCAAGCTCTGAGACACCTCCGCCGGCGAGGTGGACTGAATAGCCGGCCGCTTCCAGCCAGGCGGCCAGGCTGCGTGCCGGAGCCTGGGCCAGGCCTTCCGCCAGCAGAATCACCCGCTCGGCTTTGTCGAGGGCGGTGATCAGCGTCTGAGCCGCCTCTTTGGGGAAGCTCCGCCGGGTCAATTCGAGGCCGCGTACGAGTTCCTCCAGCGCCAACTCGGCTGCCCCGGCAACGCTGTCCGGGGCGGCCGAGCCATTCACCAAGAGCTCGCGCTTGACGCGCTGGCGGATCTCACGCTGCAGATCGGGGTAGCCCTGATAGCCGAGCTTCTGTGCGAAACGCACCACCGTGGCCGGGTCAATATCCAGAGTATGGGCAAGCTCAGTTGCGGTGAGAAACACCGCCTCGGCGTAAGAGTCCAGCAGAAAGTCAGCCAGGCGGACGAAACTCGGCGACAGGGCAGCCCGCGATGATCGGATGCGTTCCTCGTAGGAGGCCATTTCCCGCTCCCGGGGCTCGACTTCGGCCGCGATGCCGCTCATTTCCGGGTGAAAAGTGGCCCACTATAGCACAGCCAGGATGCACAGGCAACGAACCCGTGTGTGTCGGCACGCCCGCCGAAGGGGCGTTCGAGGAACGGCGAGCGGGCCGTGACTGCCGCCTCGATTGCGCTCAGCCTCTCCTAAATGTCCGCTCAGCGTGCCTGCCTCCCAAGCATCGCCGCTCATTCGGATTGCATCCGCCGGAAGGGACGCGTTGACCGCCCCAGAGCGCCCGACTATAATGCCTCCGGGCGGATAGCTCAGTTGGTTAGAGCACTTCTCTTACACAGAAGGGGTCGCAGGTTCAAGTCCTGTTCCGCCCACCTGGTACCGTATATTGAAGTACTGTCTTGTTTGTCAGAACTCTAGCCCCTCGTGTCGCCAGGTGTCCCAGACTCTTTCGCTTATTCGTCGTGGTCGGCGATTGCGCTGGCGAAACAGATGAGGAACCGGCGCGATGATTCCTGTCCCTCTCGCCCAATAGGAAGTTACTGAGTGATGGAATCGCCTCTATTTGGGTCGGAACGAATGACACTGATGAATCAGGCAGCGTGAGGAACAAAGTGCCCGTTCGCGTGCATCCGAGCCCTCGCAATAGCTGGATGAGATTGGGCACCCGCTGGCCTGGGTCGGTGGATGGCTGCTGGGTCATATGTTCGAGGCGACACCCGATGCATTCTTCGATGCCACCAGAGGTTGCTACAGGCCAGGAGAGTCAATCGTCATGACACGCGCAATTCGATCCTCGCCAGTCGGTCATCGCCTGCCAAGGGTAGGACCGGACGCGCCGGGGGTTGGGACCGGGCGCTTGAAGGCGCGTGCCTTGATGCTCGGCATCCTGGTTCTCACGATGGCTTGCGGGCCGTCGGGATTGGGAGGGCCGCAGGCCACGGGCGTCCCACCCACGGTAGGACCGATCGCCTTGCCGACGGCCAAACCGAGACCGACAATCGTGGTTACGGTCCCCGCAACCCAGGAATTGCCACAGGAAGATCTCGCCGGTCAGGCTGAAGCCATGGTAATGGAAAACGTCGGCGACATCGATCAATTCCCGGGCGCGACGCGCTATGCCATCAAGGCGAGCGTGACGTTCAATGCGGATGAAGGGCGAGCTCGAATCGAAGGCCAGGCCCGAATCCTCTTCACCAACCCGCTCGATCGCCCCCTGGACGATCTGGTTCTCATGCTCTGGCCTAACGATGCGCAATACCGTTCGAGCATGCAAGCCAACGCCGCGCTGATCGACGGTATCGGACTGTCCCCGCAGGTCGAGTTGGACGGGATCGCCCTGCGTTACCTGCTTCCCGAGTCTCTCGCCCCTGGCGAGACCCTGGACGCCAGTCTGCCTTTCGAGGTCGAGGCGACGGGGCCGATCGGCGGCTCAGATCCGAAGCGCTTCGGCATCACGGACGGGATGCTGGCGGCCCCGACGTTCTACCCGCTGGTGCCACGGCTGGTCGACGGGGAGTGGCAGGTCGAGGCCGCCCCGCCGGGGGGCGACACGACCAACTCAGATGTGGCTTTCTATCACGTCGAGCTAACAGTGCCGGTGGAGTACGGTCTGGCGACATCGGGGGTCTCCCTGGGCAATGTCGACAACGGAGATGGTACGACGACTGTCACCCTGACCTCGGGCCCGCTCAGAGATTTCGCCTTCGCCTTGGGTCCCTTCGTCACGGAGACCCGGTCGGTCGAGGACGTAGCCATCAAGGCCTGGGTTCTGCCCCAGCACGCCGGTGAGCTTTCGCGCGTGTTGGATCTCGCCTCGGACCAGTTGAGGGTGATGACCGAGGATGTCGGTCCCTATCCTTATACTGAGCTCGATCTGGTGGACGCACCGGGAGCCTTTGGGGGGATCGAATATCCCGGACTGGTCTTCATCGGCACGATTGGGACTCCGCGGATCGTGTCTCCGATCGTGCATGAGGTCGCTCACCAATGGTTCTACGGGTTGATCGGGAACGACCAACTTAACGAGCCATGGTTGGACGAGGCCGCCGCGACCTATGCCGAGACACTCTTCTACGAGGGGACGGGCTCGCCTGGGTCAGCAACAGGAATGTTGAGCGAGCTACGTTCCAGAGTGCGTTCGTCGGCAAATCCTGAGAGGCCGATCGGATTGCCCGTGGCGGACTATCCCTCAACCGACGAGTACGCGACCATTGTTTACTCGAAGGGGGCACTCTTCTTTGAAGCGCTGCGCAACCAGATCGGCGACGAGGCCTTTTTCAACTTCCTGCGCAGCTACTACACATCTTATCGCTATGGTTTCGTCACAACAGCCGATTTTCAGGTCGCGGCCGAGTCCGCATGTGGCTGCCGCCTCGTTCAGTTTTTCGAGGACTGGGTCACGGACGGAGGTGATGTCCCCGGGCTCTGACGTTCTGAGATCGACCCGTCATCAGACTGTCCTGGAGGGCGGCGCGGGGCGGAGAATGCGGACTCACGCCTCCCAATCGGTCGAGGGTGGTTTCGGTCAACCGACCGCTTTGTTCCGGGTAAGCCGGCGTCTATGGGGGCTCCCCCATATCCGAGGGTTTCGCTGTCAGGAGAGGCGGTATCTCTCCTCGATCCCTCAGCCGCGGTCGAGCCCGGGTGAGTTCCTTGGCGGCTGGACCGGCATGTCGGCGGTCTTCCCCTCAGCCTTTGCCCAGCGGGCTTGCCCTGGCTTGACCCACCGTTGTGGGCGGGCATAGAATTAATTGTCTGATGACTGCCTTGTGTGACGTTTCCCCGCCTGTTGCATACACCCAATCACGGAGATCCAATGTCTGACTACATCTTCCGGGGGGAACTCGCCGAACTCGACCCCGATGTCTTTGAGTTGCTTCAAATCGAGGCCGAGCGCCAGGTCCGGAAACTGATCCTCATCCCGTCCGAGAGCTCGGCCGCGCTGGCCATCCGCCAGGCGGCGGCGAGTGCATTCAAGAATGTCTACGCTGAAGGGTATCCGGGCGAAGACATGCGCCGCATGACCCAGGAGGAGATCCTTGATTACCCCTGGCGTCTGGCAGACTACCGCCGCTTCTCAGATCCGCGTTACTACAAGGGCGTCGAGTATGCCGATGTTGTGGAAGCGCTGGCGCGAAGGCGATGCGCCGAGTTGTTCGCCGCCAACGGTCTCTCGGCAGATGATCTCCATGTCAATGTCCAGCCGCTTTCGGGTGCCCCGGCTAACAACGCCGTATACCACGCGCTGCTCGAGCCCGGCGAGACAGTCCTGGGGATGAACCTCTTGCATGGCGGGCACCTAACCCACGGGTCGCCGGTGAATCGATCTGGTAAGTACTACCATGCCGTCCACTATGGGGTGGAACCCGAGACGGAGAAGATCGATTACGACGCCGTCGAAGCCTTGGCCCGAGAACACAAGCCCCGGATGATCATCGCCGGCTACTCATCCTATCCGTGGGCGCCGGATTGGCAGCGGTTCCGCCAAATCGCCGACGCCGTCGGGGCATACCTGTTGGCGGACATCGCCCACATTGCCGGTCTCGTGTGCAGCCGAGTTCTGAGCTCGCCGGTGGGGATTGCCGACGTGGTGACGTTCACGACTCACAAATCGTTATGTGGGCCGAGAGGCGCGGTTATCCTGACTGCGTCGGGAAGGCTCGCGAAAAAGCTCGAACGCGCCGTGTTCCCGGGCGAGCAAGGCGGACCACACATGAACGTCATCGCCGGCCAGGCGGTAGCCTTCAAGCTGGCGATGACCGAGCAATTCCAGGAGATGCAGAAACAGATCGTTGCCAACTGTGTGGCGCTGACCGAGGGCGTTTCCCAGGAGGGGTTGCGCATCCCCTTTGGAGGAACGAATACCCATCTCACCAACGTCGACTGCAAGTCGGTGGTCGGGGAGGATGGCTCTGCGCTGTCCGGTGATCAGGCAGCCCGCATCCTCGATTTGGCGGGGGTTGTGGTCAACCGCAATACGATCCCGGGGGATCGGTCGGCGGCCAACCCTTCAGGTATACGCCTGGGTACGCCGTGGATCACGCAGCGCGGGTTCCGGGAGGAGCAATCCCGCGAGCTGGGCCGGCTGATCTCCCGCTTGCTCAAGGGATGCACACCCTACGCCTTGCGGGTCCGGAAGGGTCCGTCCCTGCGAGCGAAGGTCGATTTCGAGATTCTGCACGCGGTGACCCTCGCCGTTCGCGATCTGGCGGAGGGCGCAGGCGTCGAAGTCGAAAGACCGCGGCATGGCTATCCCCACTTCTACTACATGGACGATCCGGTCCCGCGAGAGCCGTTCACCGTGATTGAGATTGCCGGCAGGCGGGCCGGCGAGTTGCTGCAATGGGCGACATCGGTCAGCCCACTCGAGCTCCCGGCCGGTGCCACGCTCCGGGCCACAGCGGCCAGCCCGAGGGGGACGCTGGAATGTGCCATGACATCGATCGAGCCCGACTGGCTGTGGCACTTGACGGTCTCCAGCTCGGACGCGCCACTGGCCCTGGCCTGGCTGCGCGACCTGTCCGATGGATACGTCAGCTTCGATGCTCACGATCCGCATAGGAAACTCCCAGGGCCTGTCACGGTCCGCGTGCACGCCGGGTCGACGAAGATGCCGGCAGGGGAAAAGGCCGACGGTCTCGACAAGCCCTGGTTTATCGGGGTGCCGCCGCAAGAAGCCCAACCGTTCCCGAGATTCGATTGGGCCGAGCCGGCGGAGCCCGCCCTGCGGCGGACGGCGCTCTACGAGACACATCGCAAGCTAGGAGCCAAGATGGTTCCTTTCGCCGGATGGGAGATGCCGGTCTGGTATACCTCCGTGGTTGAGGAGCATCTGGCGACACGCCAGGCGGCCGGGCTCTTCGATGTCAGTCACATGGGCGTTTACCAGGTGGAAGGCCCCCAGGCGAGGGCGTTTCTCGATGGAGTGGTTACGAACGATGTCGCCGCTCTAAACGTGGGCGAGTCGCTTTACACCCAGTTCCTGGACGCGACTGGAGGCGTGATCGACGATACGATGATCTACCGGCGGGGTGAGCAGGTGTTCTTGATCGTTGTCAACGCCTCGAATGACGACAAGGATTGGGCCTGGCTCAACGCGGTCCGGCAGGGGAGCGTTCGGGTGGACGAATTGCGCCCTTGGGCACATGTTTTTGGGCGGGGTGTGAGGCTGCGCAATCTGAGGAGTCGCGAGGAGGGGGATGACATGCGCGTGGACATCGCCCTGCAGGGCCCGATGAGCCGGGATATCCTCCTGGCGCTAGGCTGTGACACGGCTGCGGCCTCGCGCATCAAGGCACTCCCATGGGCCGGCGTCACGGAAGGTGCATTCGGCGGCATTGATCTTGTTGTGAGCCGAACCGGCTACACCGGTGAACGGGTGGCTTTTGAGTTGTTTGTCCATCCCGACAGGAGCGTCGACCTGTGGCTGGCCTTGCTCAAAGCCGGTGAGAAATCCGGGCTCAAGCCGGTGGGGCTGGGAGCGCGCGATTCACTGCGGACGGAAGCTGGACTGCCTCTCTATGGTCACGAAATGGCCGGTCCGTTCAATCTCGGGGTCGGCGACGCCGGTTTCGCAAGTTACGTCAAGACCTATAAGCCGTGGTTCATTGGTAGGGACGCCTTCATGAAACAGGAGTCGGATCGAAAGGGCGAGGTCGTTCGTTTCAGGTTCGATGAGAAGGGCGTACGCATGGCCCACACGGGGGATCCGGTTGTCGAGCGCCGAGGGAGAGTGATCGGTGCCGTCACTTCCTGTGCCGTCGACAGCGAAGGCTACCTCCTCGGTCAGGCGCACCTCGAAATGAAATACTCAGAGGAAGGCACCCGTGTGGCGATATTCCAGGGCGCTTCGAGAGAAACCCCCAAGGCGGCGGCAACTCTCAAGGCGGGCGATCGGGTTGCCATCCCCTCCCCAGCGACGGTACTCACCCGATTCCCCTGAAGAGGGTTCGTGTCAGGACCGCGGTATGGTGACCAGTAGCGGGTGAACCCGGGTACCTGCTGCAAACGGGTGGGTCCAACTAGGCCGCGGTATTACCCCCGGCCGGGGGACGGCGAGCCCGGCTGCTGCAGTTGGCAATCGGCTGGAAAACAAACGACGGAGCCCTGTTCCTCACAAGGGCTCCGTTGCGTGTGAAGGAGGCCCAGCGGCCTCCCACAAGGACAAAACGAACTAGATGTTGTTGACGATGTTGCTGAATACGTTGCCGATGGCCGGTCCTAGGAGCGCCAGGATGACGATCACCACGACGGCGACCAGTACAAGAATGAGCGCGTATTCAACCAGGCCCTGGCCTCGTTCCTTCGGTGCGAATAGCATTGTCTTTCACCTCCTTCCCCTTGTGAGTCGCTTAGTCTATCCTAAGCGCAGTATTTGGAAGACCGTGAGAGTACTTTGGTCAACCATATAGAAGGGTAGCACAAGCCCACGGTCGGCTACCTTACAGTCACCTTTCAGGCATACCCGCCAGACGTGGAAGGCCGATTGCCTGGGACTGCCAAGCCTGGCATATTAGCGTATTGCCACCGACTCCGCTACCCCCGACCTTTCAACCAGCGCTGACGCAAGGATGAAGGGCGAGACGAGAAGGGCTCCCACGCGGGTCGCTTCAGATCTCCGACCTGTGCCCAGGCCAGCCGTGAAGGGTGGGGTTACCTGCTCCTCCGTGTGGCGGCTTGGCTCGCAAGCACTTGCCTGCGCCATTCTGTGCCGCTAACCAGGCCCTGCACACTCAAAGCTGGCTCACCACACCACTTGAGCGGATGGGGATCCACACGCCGCCGTGCGCCGTGGCGCCCTCGCGTTCCATCTGGGCTGGGGTGACTGGATCCGTAGATCGTGCGAGGAGTGAAAGCCAGCAGGCTGTAGGGAGAAGATCTAGAAATTGAGCAGGCTGAGTACGAAAGAGGCGATTACGAGGATCGCTAGAGCGGTGAACAGGATTTGGCGAATGCGCAGCTGCCGTTGCTCTCGGCCGCTAAGTACCTTCTGCTTCTTCTTGGCCATTCGCCTCTCCGCCGCAGATCTTACCACACGCATCGAGCGAGTGTCCACCCGGTCGCATGATGGATGACCCCTTCCCTACAACGACAACTGACGGGATGGCATGGATCGGCCGTGGGAATGCCTGCGTCCGTTTCGCTACTCCGCCAACCGGGCTATACTCCGGACATCCATTCAGAGGAAGGTGAGAAATGACGATCCTGGAGTTCATGAGGATTGTTGGGTTCATGTTGCGTGCCCTCGGAGCACTCGTATTCGGTGTCGGGGCGGGTTGGCTTGTAATACACGTATTGAAGTGGCAACTCTGGCAGCTGGCAGCGGCGGCCGTGCTCGGCCTCA